>Ga0187872_10000155_pt1 | contig 84345 bp, 79 predicted proteins | sample June2016WEW_16_4_FD_132973 | JGI IMG/M metagenome (GOLD analysis project Ga0187872, IMG submission 132973) | Peatland microbial communities from SPRUCE experiment site at the Marcell Experimental Forest, Minnesota, USA - June2016WEW_16_40 | ecosystem: Environmental > Terrestrial > Soil >... | reverse complement strand
CTCAAGTGAAGGAAACTATGAAGTTACATGACATCACAAACAGTCGGTTGGCGGTGTTAGGCGGACTGGCCATTGTGGCAGTCTGCGCTACAGCCGCGCGGGCGGGCGACAGTTCGTCCGGTTGGTATGTCAGTTCTGACGCCGGCCTCAATATGATCCCGGGTATTCGGGGTACGGAAAGTGGAGGCGGTGGCGGCGGCGGTGGTGGCGGTGGCGGCGGTGGCGGCGGTGGCGGTGGCGGCGGCGGCGGTGGTGGTGGCGTTACTCGCAGCGGTCGCGGCGTTGGTGGCGAATTCTGGGCGACTTCGACCGCGGCAGACGATGGAGCCTTTTCCGTCTCTTCCATTGCGGCGGGAGAGACCTTCCGATTAACCTTCAGATTCTTGTCTGGGACGAAGGGCGCCGCCAACTCCTTTTTGAATCCAGCACTGCCGGGATCAAGCGTGAAGCGGTACTCACTGGTGGCAAGGCTTGTAAACTCGCATTCGGCTTCTGCTCCGCTGACCGCCGTCTGCACTCGCTGCGATTTAAGATCCTGTACGAGAATCTGGATTTCCGGCACCGGCTTGCCGGAAGCATCTGCAATAACGCCCGGAACATCTGCGCCAAATGCCGGAAGGGCAGCGGAGAAAATTATCGCACCGACGACTACCCAGATACTCTTCTTCATGAGTGTCCTCACTTTTCTGTCCTCAGCAAAAATTAGCTGCGAGGCTTGCATCGAGCAAAATTGCGACCAAATTCAACGGAGGGGACCTCTTGGACCGCGCTGCTTGACTGTCGTGGGGTTCTTGCGGACGACGGACTACAACTGACACTGAGCGCATGGTAAAGCCAAAAGCACAGTCCTGCAGGTGCCGAGGTCAGTGGAAAGGTTCGAGCTTGTCGAGCATCTCAAGTAGCCAGTCCTCTACCTCTTCCAGATCAATGAACCATCGGTTGCCAACCTTGAAAGCTGGCAACCTCGATTGACCACCTCCATGGATGAGCTCCCGGATAGCGTTTTCCGGCATCTCCAGGTAGTCCGCCAATCCAGGAATGGAAATTAGGCGTTTGCCCAACGCTATCGGCAGCGTTCGCACGGCAAGGAACCTTTAGAGCGAGAGTTACATCCAGATATTAGACATGCGTCCGCCATCTGTTGAAGGCACTTTTAGTAAAATTCCGACCCTCAGCAGGACTTGCCTCATTGGGCAAGCATCACAGATATGCGACCGAGAACGCGGACACATCGCCGCAATCCCTGAGGGAGGTTTTTTAATGACCACCCTTCGGCAGAGCGTTTCTTGTACACTTAGGGAGGCGTTATTTTCTCGCGAACTAACTATGTAATGTTTCGGTGTAACGATCGGTAGCGTCGTTGAGCATTCGCGCCTTCGTATGTCTGTGGGATAACGGATCACTCGCCCAATATGATGCAGTCCCGAGCCGTCGTAATCACACGACTTCAAGAACGTCAATTCGTAGCAACGCTTTATAAAGTGTCGCAAGCCGATACTGCTGGATAGAGGCCAGCGAAGCTTAGCTGAGAACGAGTGAAGGAAGTTTAGCCCGGATTTCCATTTTCTCAGTGAACTATCAATTTGGTAGAATGCGATAACCGCGCTGATGGACGTGGGTTTGGATGCGATAGGAGCGGTGCGGAGGTGGAGAGGCGGTGGGTGAGATACAAAATCGGCCCTTTCAGCTCTCGTTCAATAGCTCGTTGAAGGTCGATTTCCAAGGTTCAGGGGTGACCTCGGATGGTGGATTAGTTCTGGTGCGTGAGCTGGACGAGCGTCTTGGCTTGAGCGAACTGGTGGACCGGCACTTGAGCGACTCCCGCCGGGGCAAGAATATCCAATTGCCTCTGGCCGACCTGCTGCGGCAGTCGATCTATCGCCTGGCGGGTTACGCAGATGTTAACGACGCCGAGCGCCTCTCCCAGGATCCGACCTTTCGGCTCATCGGTTCGCGTAGGATCTGGGACCGCGGGGCAGCGTTGACCTCCCGTTTCAATCGTTCGAGACCGAAGTGCTGACACAATCCGACAACCTCGCCGGGTTGGCCGCGCTCAACCGGGGGTTAGTCGCAAGGGCCGAAGCTATCGATTCGTCTCGGCGCGTCGTGCTGGATCTGGACAGTACTGAAGTCGCGGTCTATGGCCCGCAAGAGCAGAGCGCCTACAACGGGCATTTCGAGTCCACCTGCTACCATCCGCTGCTGCTGTTCAATCGCGAAGCCGACTGCCTGGCGGCGAAGCTGCGCCCCGGCAACGTCCACAGCGCCGACGGTTGGGAGGAACTCCTGCTGCCCGAAATCGGCCGGCAGCAGGCACAGGGCAAAGAGGTGACCTTCCGCGGCGACGCGGCCTTTGCCAAGCCAGAGCTGTACGAAGCGCTCGAAGAACGGACAATGAAGTACGCGATCCGCCTTCCGGCGAACGACAATCTGCAGCGGAACATCATGGAGTTGTTGACGCGGCCAGTGGGGCGACCGAGGTATAAGCCGGTGGTGCGGTTCAAGAGTTTTCTCTATCAGGCGACGAGTTGGGAGCAGCCGCGGCGCGTGGTGGCGAAGGTCGAGTTCCATAGCGGGGAGTTGTTTCCCCGCGTCGGCTTTATCGTGACCAACTTGGCGCTCGACAACCGGGCGGTGGTGCGCTTCTACAACAAGCGCGGCACGGCTGAACAATGGATAAAGGAGGGCAAACAGGCGGTCGCGATGACGCGGCTTAGCTGCCACCGCTCCCGCGCCAACGAGGGGCGGCTGTGGCTGAGCGTGCTCGCCTATAACCTCGGGAACTTGTGGCGACGGCTGACGCTGCCTTCGCCGATCGGGAAATGGTCGCTGACTAGCTTGCAGCAGCAGTTGGTGAAGACCGGCGGACGGCTCATCCAACATGCGCGCTACTATTGGTTGCTGTTGGCCGAGAGTCACCTAACCCGCCGGCTGTTTGTCGGCATGCTGCGGAAGATCGCGATGCTGCCGTCGCCGGCGGGATAAAGTGAGCGCAAAGCGGAGCAAATTTCGATGACGACGCCGGGGATGGAGGGACAAGTGTCGCCAGAATCGATGGGGAAAACGGCATTTTCAGCCGTCGGGAGCCCGCCAGACGCGAAACCGGCCTCTCTCTGCACTATCGGGAACACTCCGGACCAAAATCGGCTAAACGCTTGCCGAGGAAAGCCGTTCGAGCTATGGAAACAGTTGAAGTTCGAAAGTCAAAAAGGAAATTCCCGATTAAACATCATGGCGCCTCGAATTGGAGCACTGGCTGTTGGTGCGATCTTTCTACTATTCTGCTTGGCGATGTCCGCGCGAGCACAGGACCCGAGCCCAACCCCGCCACCCGCCAAGTCGACCGAGAGCCAAGCGATCATCCCTAAGTACGCAGTCAAACACCCAGGCGATATGGGTGTCCGCCGGCATATTCCACTGCGAACATTCGTTAATTTAATTAACAGCCTATCTTCTGACGGATACGTCGTCGCGCAGGGGAACGTGTATCTATTCAGTAACAGTGACTGTCCTTTGTTCGTCTCAATCTTTAACAGTTGTTTTGGAAATAATCCGGCTGCCCCTTATATCATTCCGCAGCCCCCAATCGAGCAGTCCTATGTCGATCCTTATTACGCGACCCAATTAACCACGCCAGGGCCGAACGGCTCCCAAACCAACATCGACTATAGGCTAAGTGACCAGGACGCCTTGGTGACCTTGGTGTCATATCCGCCCAAGGGTGCATACTTTGGATATCAGAGTTATGTATTCACAAGCGAAACCAGCAACTACACCAGTTCCTATCCACTTCAGGTGTTATCACCCGACCCATCCCGGTATGAGATCTTTGGCAGCATAGGAAACGATGTAAACGACATTATTGTGCAAGAGCAATATGGAGAACCCTGGGGCGGGCAGGTCGTGATGTATCTCACGACATCCAACCGGGACATTGCCGACGATTTAATTAGCAAGGCAAAAGCATGGGGTATCAATCCCAAGTCCATATTTGTCGAACCGCTTGGCCCTAACGTGAAAACAGGCAACGGGAGCCTTGCCGACGACCTCATCACCCTAGTTCGCTATGCCATCCCGCAACAGTCCTCCGCCGGAAGTGACTGGCTTGCTAATGTCAGCAGCAATGTGCTGGTCTATAAACTATCCAACCCGTCAACAGGCATCACTCCATTTGCTCCCAATCAATATACGAGCCGAACTGGCAATTCGGAGCTTCAACTTCGCCCGCAACTGAATGAACTTGCGGGCCTGTTGCAGACCTGGCTGGCGGCTCGGACCCCGGCGCCAGAAGTGGTCGCCACCGAGGGCATGAATAAAACCACCGTAGATATAGGTGGGATTCCTCATGGTCTGGTGGGCGCCGACTGTATCGCGAAGGGGACAATATGCGCTGGAGATAATCAGGATACCAGTACATACGCGTTCTCGCCAAAGATCACGCTATCGGAAACAGATACTCTGTTTATTGTAGGCGTCAATCACAATTTATTAGGTAATTCGAGCTATATCTCGCTCGATATTTATAACGCTACGGATGCGGCGGGCGTGGCTAGTTCATCGCAAACGAACCCTGGTGCGGTTGGGTTTAATAGCGGTGTATTGACCGGATCGGCAAAGGCAGTGCTGCTACGGTTGGGCATCTATGGGTCAGCCTCCCGGGCGTTGAAGATGACCTTGCCTAATTTGTACGTTGCATTAGTGTCAAAAAACTGCAGCGTTGCGACGGCTTATTGCGTCAACTTGGACGGCAACACGCTTATTCCGGCCAATGCTCCAATCAATATTTACGAAAGGTCATATATTAATCCTGGCACAACGACTGGAGCTGACACGAATGTGATGGTCTATCCGAATGTTGTGAGTGCGGGATTTGAGTAATCCCGGATTAGACCGCCACAAATTATTCGAATTTAGATCGATATGAGCGAATGATGCTCAAAGCTCCCAGTGCACGCTTGAATCAGGGTTCGGGCGATACGCACAGAAAAGCCCCGTCCTGATGCTAATTCCCAGGTGGCTCGCCAGCGCAGGATGATGAAGCGAAACTTCCGAAATCGCGGATCTGATGGCATTCGTGACGCGCAGGCGGGCGCGCTCGTTGGACGATACGCTAGCACGATCGCGACCGTATAATCCCACCGCCCGCGCGAGTTCACGCATCAAAAAGCGCAGCTCTTGTTCCAGGGATTCAACGCGTCCCAGGTCATTATTGCTCGTCGCTTCATTCAGCTCTTGGCGCAGCTCCCGCACCCGTGTTTGATAAGAGCGCTTCGCCTCGGGATCTATCATCGCACCAAGATCGCTTGCTTCGAATCCTTCGACGATCTTATCAGTCGAACTGTGTGCGCCGCCAATCGCCCCTGCGAGTACCGAGACATGAATCGATTCCTGAGGTTTGGACATCAGGAGGGATATCAACGTTAATCCTTTACGATCTCTGATCTGCGCCGTCCGGCCCCTATAAGTGAGGGTCCATAATTTGTCCACCTTGCGGAAGACTCCGACAGTTTTCAAAGCTCCGGTGGCATCGGGTTCTGGATTCCCATAGAGGAACGATCTTTCGGCCAGGATCGATTCGTCGTTGACTAAACCGGGAGAAGAGTTAGAGTCGCCCGCCCAAAGTCCTGCAACTCTTTTGGTAAGGAAACCCATGGCGCGAGACCCTACTTCGGCCTTGATCTGAGATAAAAGGGCTGACGCATACTGCCGTCGCTCACGATTTTCATCCTTTAGCAGCATATCGGCTAACTCGTACGCGGCGTAAAGACTCCAGGGCCTGGCCTCCATTTGCGAATGGCGTTGCATAGCGACTTGAAAATGACGGATCGCGTCGTTTCTATTCGAGAGCGCATTGGCCAAACGACCCAGGCAAAAAGAAACGGATCCTAGGTACGCAACTTGACCGAGTACTGCGTTTCGATCCGCGTATGGCAGCAAGAGATCATAAAGACTTGCTGCGTGGTGCAGCACGTTGCCAATTCTCAGACAGGTGGCAGCCAGCATTACCCCCCCTGCGAGGAAGTCCGCCGATGAGCGCAACTCTGCGAAGTTATCGATCGCCAGATGCTCAAGCTGCATTCTCGCTTCGAATCGACGTCCAAGGCAGGCGTTGAGCCAGCACCTTGCGGCTTGGTCAGATAGTGACTGAGAATATCGGCTCGCCCAATCGTCGTTTGCTATAGAGTCGAGTTCAGGGAGGCGCTCGTCCTCAAAATACGGGATAATCAGGAGGGGCCAGCACCGGGCTGAAATGTCCGGAAGCTTCTCTTCAATTACCGCGTGCCGCCCTTGGTCGAATAATCGCTGGCAATCGTCAAAGCGTCCAAAAAATGAAGCCCTGCTCGCCAGGGTGAAGAAATGAAACGCTCGATACAAGGGACGGCGAATCATCTTCGTGGTCTCTTCTATAATCTGAAACTCACGGTCCGATTCGTTCGGCCGTCCGAGTTTAAAGAAGGATACGATTCGGACCGTGCTCGCCTCCCAGAGTGACAGGTGATCACCCATCTCGCGCGCTATTCGGGACATTTCCGCTGCGTTGGTCAATCTCTCCTCAACGTCATCGGGGTGGCGAAGGGTACAATCACGAAAACGCAGGACATGCAGTGCCAGCGCCGAGTCCTCCTCGAAATTACCCGCTATTTCCATGGAAAGTGCGATCAGCGCCGAACTTCTCTCCTCCTGTGAACGATCATAAGAAAGCTCAGCGGCAAGCCGACTCGCCAGACGGGCTTTCAGACCAGGATTATCTACGAGCATCAAAGCACGCTCGCACAGCAAAATGGCTAGGGCGCTGCTGTGGCCAGGAAGAGGCCAGTGATAGTCAGGAACTTTCAAGGCAAACTCGCAAATCCGCTCAGGCTCTCCCATTCTCTCCGCACATGCCACGGCTTCGCGGAACAGATCTTCGGCGCCGGCTAGGTCGCCCATCTCGTTCAGCGCTTCTCCGTACTCCGTGAGCTGATCGCACAGTCGTCCTTCCTTCTGGGTGCTGCATCGGCGTGCCGCATCAAGCGCGAGCGCGAACATTTCGGAAGCCTTTGCGTAGTTTCCCACGCGGAGGAATTGACGTCCTGCTCGGCTGGCATTTTCCAGTGCCTCTTCAACGGCATCTGGTTCTCGACTCTTGAGGAGGTGATGTGCGATGCGCTCCTGAAAATCCTCGGCACCGTCAGCCGAGAGTGCCTTGAGTATTATGGCAATTCGATGATGGAGTGATGCACGGACGTCTGGGAGAAGCTCGTGATAAAGTACCTCTCTCAAAAGACCTGGATTGAATTCGAATTGTCCGGGGCTCGAAAGCCGAATATAACCGCGCATCTCAAATTGGTCGAAAGTCTTCAACGCCTCTGAGCGATCGATCTCGGCCAGTTTGATGGCCACTTCCTGCTCAAAGCTGCCTCCGATGACGGCCGCGCAGGCAAGTAATGAGCGATCGTGCAACGATAATTCATGGAGCCTTGCGTTTATCGCAATCGAAATTCCCGGGGTTATCCGCAAGATCACATTGGGCGACGTTGAAACTTCGTCGGCAGCAATGCTTTGCTGATACTCGCGAATCAGCTTGGGATTTCCGCCGGTAAGTTTCCGCAATTCCTCCAGTTGCTCCTCACCCTCATTGATGGGCATCGCCCCCTCCAGCAATTCTCGAATTGCCTTGGTCGATAGTGATCGCACTTCAAGGTTCAAGGCGCGCCGCTTTATGATTTCGAACGCGGAGCGCGACACGCTCTTCTCGATTTCTGACGGGCGATACGCGGCGATCATGCAAACCGGAACATCGTGGAGCGTTAGAGCAAGGTGAGAGAATAACTGTAGCGATGTCTCATCTATGTGATGAATGTCATCCAATATAATTACGACCGGTCGTAAGCGTGCGGCATAGACCAACATTTCCAGTATCCGCGAAAAGTCGCCGATACCGGCTTCGTAGTGGTCATCGCTGTTCGTTAATGGCGGGAAGTGGTCTATGACGTCGTTAACTGGCGTGAAACCGTTATTGACAATCCCAGTTTGGATTTTGGGACAATCTGCGACAATCTTGGAATATAGCGTATCGCTGAATTCTGTGGTTCCTAGAGCACAACAGCTACGGATCTCACTGAAGACCTGCTTATCGATCGATTCCGAGAAACTTCTCAAAATCGCCGTCTTTCCGATTCCTGGTTCACCTGAGAGTAAAACTACATTGGTATTCCCCTTATGAGTTTCGCCGAGAATCCGGTGTAGGAATTGAAGCTCAGCCTCTCTACCGACCAAGGACATTGTGATGACCGCCCTTTTCGTTCGAGAAGAGGGCACGAACATTTCTGATGGGATCCCCCCGCAGAGGAACAGGTCGTCAGAAATTTGTGCGCTAGTCGTAGCCTGATCAGGCCCCCTTCTGCATTCCGAAAGAATCTATCGCGGTGTGCCATTTGGCTATAATCGCCGCTTCAAGAGAGCTACTTACCACGTTAACATATCGCGCAACGTAGCAGCTTCGTTTCATTCCGTCTAGGCTCGTTAGTGCCCCTCGGAAGCAGCGATTATACGTTAACGCCCCTTAACGATGAAATCATTCTGTCCATGCACCGACCGGCCGTATTTGGCGTCTCATTTACCGTCGGTAAACTCACCTGCAGGCGCGCAGTGGCGACGGATCATCCTGCCCCGCGGCATCGGATCGGGTTGTTTGAGAACCGCGCCTTCGGCGAGCGAATTCTTCGCCCGAAAGCCCGAGTTCCACTAGCCGCAGCTGCTCTCGGATTTCTTGTTCCCCTGATTTGCCGTGGAATTCTGCCCCCCCCCCGCATCGATCTCCCTGGAGATGGGATCTTCCTCGTGTGGCCCTCTCACAGCCACACGCCTCCATGCGCATTGACAGTCGCGTTAAAATTAGATAATTACATAATTTCATAAACTACGAGCAGCGCTGGGGATATTATACTGGAGGTGCTGAGATGGCCGATTACGCTTCCCGCATTGCATCACTCAAATCCGAACAATCGCGGCTGGTTCAGCGGCAGTTGGAGCTGGCGGCGCAGCGCCGCGACGAGATCGGCAGGCTGGCCGAGCGGCTTGCCGTGTTCGAAACCGAGGATGACGTCCTCGCCGGTCTGTTCCTCGAACTCAAGGCGGCGACCGAGTCGGACACCCCGCGTCTCGCGCAGTGGCGCGACGCGGGGCGGCGCTTTCGCTCTTGCAAGTCCGAGCGCCAGCAACGACACGGCGCGGATGCTGGGCCGCATCCGGACGGCGCTGATTCGCGTCGAGATGCGTAGGGCGCGCATGAGTACGGAGGAACGAAAGCTCGATACCCGCCGCAAGATTCAATTCGGCGGCCTGGTGATCAAGGCCGGGCTCGCCAATGAAGAGCTCGCGGTCATCCTCGGCATGCTTGCGGCCGGAGGCCGGGTCCTCCACGGTCAGAACGGCAGCGAGGCGCGCCGACGCTGGAAGGAGATCGGCGAGCACGCCTTCGGGGTGGGTCCGCCGCGATGAATTTCTATCTGCCGCTGCTCTTTTTTGCGGGTTGCTTTATTCTGGTCGGAGCTTACGAGAGCAACCTGTTCGGCTATCCGGCGGCGGCGGTATTCGTCTTCGCCCTGATGGCGTTGTTGCGCCATTACTCGGCGCTCTGGGTGCTGAGTCTTGCGGCCGGCCAACACGGCGAGTTGGTGCGTTATTTTATGGCGCGAAGCTCGATTACCGTCGCGACTGTCGCTCCGCTCCTGCTGGTCGGCATCGCTCACGCGCTCCGCCTCAATCGTTTTTCCTGGTACCTCTCCATTGCCGCCGCGGTCTGTTCGTCGCTGCTTACCGCACACTACGAATTCAACCGGCTGGCGGCCTGCTACCCCGCGTATTCCCTTTTTTACCTGACCGGCTGCATTGACCTGTTCGCCGCCGTCGGAGCAGTTGTGCCGCTGGCGCTGAGCATTAAGGCTTTGCGTCTGGGTAGCGGACACCTCCGACAAGGGAGCGTCCGGCGAGCCGCGTCGGCGTTGCACGGCGAGAGCGATTGGCTGCCAATTCGGGTCGCCCGCCAATGGTTCGCCGATGGCAGTATCATTGTCGGCGAAGCCTATCGTGGGGATCTGCAGGCTCATGGCGGCAAGGCTCCGCTACTGCGTTACGACGGTCGGACCGGCTCGGGTCACATGCTGGTCTTCGCCGGTTCCGGCGGCTACAAGACCACGGCCACGGTGATCCCATCGGCGCTGGAATGGCCGACAGGACTCGTCTGCCTCGACCCCTCGGTCGAGGTTTTCCCCCGCGTCGGCGGCGCGCGGCGGAATCTGGGTCATCGCGTGGTCAGCCTGAATCCCGAAGATCCCGGGTCGGCGGGCTTCAACGCGCTGGACTGGATCGACGTCAGTTCCGATCGTGCTCTGCTCGACATCCAATCGGTGGTGGCATGGCTGTGCGGCGAGACTCCCGGCGAGCGCTACGACGACTACTTCCGCAGTGCCGCGCGGGCTCTGCTTGCCTGTCTGCTGGCGGACATTCTTTTCTCACCCGGCGTCCGCCCTGAGCAGAAGACGCTGGCGCTGTTACGCAGGCGAGTTTCACTACCGATCCCGGAACTGAAGGAACTGCTCGACGCGATTCACCTCAAGGGTGACTCCTTCGGTTTCGGCTTTCCCGCCCAGCTGGCCGGCAATCTCAAGGACATTGCGGAAAAGCAGTTTTCCGGTTTCTACGGCGAGGCGGGCAACGCGACCGCCTGGCTCGCAGTGCCGTCGCTCGCGCGCCTGGTCTGCGGCGATTCCTTCCAGACCCGCCAGCTCCATTCGGGCCGGCTGGATGTCTTCATCAACGTGCCGCTCAAGGCGCTCAGCAGCACGCCGCAGATCGCGCGCGTGATTCTGGGAGCGTTGCTTAACTCGGTCTACGAAGCGCGCGGACGGATGGCAGGCCGCGTCCTGTTCCTGCTCGATGAGGTCGCCCGGCTCGGCTGCATGAGCGCGCTGGAGACCGCGCGCGACGCCGGACGCAAGTACGGCATCAATCTCTGTTTGCTCTATCAGTCGCTCGGACAGTTGCGCGGCGCTTTCGGTGAAGCGGGCCAGCGCGCGTGGTTCGATTCCGCGTATCTGAAATGTTTCGCCGCGATCCAGGACCTCGACACCGCCGAAATGCTGTCGCGAGCTTGCGGCGAGTTCACCGCGTTGGGTGATTCATTCAGCGAGGGTTCCGGATCATCGGCGGGACGCGACTACAGCTCGCATTCGCGGCACCAGTCGAGCAGCCAGCAGCAGGTCGCGCGCCGGTTGATCAAGCCCGAAGAGATTCTGCAGCGGCTTCGGGTTGACGAGCAGATCGTGCTCATCCAGAACGCCGCTCCTCTTCGATGCGGACGGGCGATCTACTTCCGGCGTCCCGAGATGGTGGCGCGGACCCGGTCCGACCAAGTCCGACAGCTTCACATCGTCCGCTAGAACCTCGAGCAACCGCGAAGGCAACCAGGCGCGGGGCGGAAAAATCACGAAGCGCAGCGGAGTGCGCACTTATATGTCGCGAGCGACATAGCGCGGAAATAGCGGAAGCGAATAGACAAGATGGCGATTTATCACTTCACCGCCAAGGTCATCAGCCGGAGTAAGGGGCGCAGCGCGGTCGCGGCGGCAGCCTACCGCTCCGCGTCGGAGATCCACGACCTTCGCCAGGACCTGAACTTCGATTACGCGGCCAAGCCCGACGTCATCCACTCGGAAATCCTCGCGCCCGAGGGTGCGCCGGAATGGGTCCGCAACCGCGAACTGCTGTGGAACGCAGTCGAGGCGGGCGAGAAGCGGCGCGACGCGCAGGTCGCGCGCGAGGTCGAGTTAGCCCTGCCCGAGGAGCTGTCTAAGTCCGCAGCGATCGCGCTGGCGCGCGAGTTCGTCCAGCGCGAATTCATCGCGCGCGGAATGGTCGCCGACCTCAACGTCCACTGGGATCGCGGCAACCCGCATGCGCACGTGATGCTCACCATGCGCGAACTGACGCCGGACGGCTTCGGCCCGAAGGTGACGGAGTGGAACCGGGTCGACCTGCTGCGGGAATGGCGTGAGCATTGGGCCGATCTCGCCAACGAGCACCTGCTCCGCGCTGGCCTTGATGCGTGTATCGATCACCGCAGTTACAAAGACCAGGGCGTCGATCTCGAACCGACCAGCCATCTCGGACGAGCGGTTGACGAGATGCGCGCGCGGGGTGAGCAGCCCGAGCGTTTTAGCCAGATCGAGGAGGTCCGCGAGCGCAACGCGAAGAAAATCGAGCAGCGTCCGGAGATCGTCTTCGACAATCTGACGCGCGGCCAATCAACCTTCACCCGCCGGGACCTGGCGCGTGAGGTGTTCCGCTGCATCGATGACGGCGAGCGCTTCAGGAACTTGATGGCGCGGCTCGAAGGATCGCCCGAGCTGGCGACTCTCGTCGAGGAAGCCCGACAAGGCAGCGAAGTATTCGAATCCGCCCGCTACACGACTCGTGCAATGCTCCGCGTCGAAGAGCGGATGGCGGAAGTGGCCTTCGAGATGGCTGCGAGCGACCGCCATCCCGTGAACCAATCGGCGATCAACGCTGCGCTCTTCCGCCATTCGGAACTCAGCAGCGAGCAGCGCGAGGCCGTGATACGGATGACCGGCCCGCGCGGCCTCGAGGTGATCGCAGGAGCGGCGGGCGCCGGGAAGTCGGCCGCGGTAGCTGCCGCTAGGGACGCATGGAGAGCCTCTGGATATCGTCTGCACGGTGCGGCGCTCTCGGGCATCGCCGCCGAGAATCTGGAAAAGGCCTCGGGCGTGGAGAGCAGAACTCTCGCCTCTTGGGAGTTGGCCTGGAAGAACGGCAAAGGCGAGTTATCGCGGCGCGACGTGTTCGTAATCGACGAGGCCGGGATGGTGGGGAGTCGCCAGATGGCGCGCGTGCTGTCGAAACTCCACGAGGCGGGGGCCAAGGCGGTGCTGATCGGCGACGCCGAGCAGCTTCAGCCGATCGAAGCCGGCGCGGCATTCCGGGCGATCGCGGAACGGACCGGTTGTTATCAGGAACTCACCGGCATTCGACGGCAGCACCAGCTGTGGCAGCGGGAAGCCTCGCGCGACTTCGCGCGCGGACATGCTGCCAAAGCTCTGGATCGATACAACGAGCAGGGCGCGGTCCGGTTCGCCGAAAGCCGCGGAGAGGCCAAGGAGGATCTGGTCAAGGGATGGAGCGCCTACCGCGCGGCTGCGCCGGAGAAGCGCGCCATCATTCTCGCGCATACCCGCGCCGACGTGGCCGAACTCAACCGGCGCGCCCGCGAAGTCCTCAAGCAGCGTGGCGAACTCGGCAGCGGCGTAAGGGTGGAAACTTCGCGCGAGGTGACGCGCGACGACGGCACCGGCGCCATCGAGCGCGGCGAGCGCACCTTCGCGCCGGGCGACCGGGTCATGTTTCTAAAGAACGATCGCGAGCTGGGCGTCAAAAACGGAACGCTTGGGACCGTCACCGATGTCGGCAGGGACTCAATGCGGGTTGTTCTGGACGGGAAGGAGCGTGAAATCGGATTCAATCTGCGGGACTACGGCGCGGTTGACTACGGCTATGCGGCGACCGTGCACAAGGCGCAGGGAGTGACGGTCGATCGGGTCTTCCTGTTGGCGACTCCCGGCATGGACCGGCACCTCACTTACGTGAGCATGACGAGGCATCGTGACGAAGCGACGCTCTATGCCGGACGCGATGACTTCAAGGATTTCGATTCACTCAAGGAGCGGCTTTCCCGCGCCCGGCCCAAGGATTCGACGCTCGACTATGCCCAGCGCCGTGGCATCGCGCCGGCGGACGAATGGGTTCGGAATCCGGAGGCCAGCCAGCGGCGCCAGCATGAGCCGGCCAGTCCGACACCAACCGCACTCGGACCAGTCGAACGCTTTCGGAAAGCGCAGAGAGAATTCATCATGGTCGCGGGGGCGTTCGATCTCGATCCAGCGGCGAAGGCGCGCGCGGCCGAACTACGCGAGGAGATGAAGCAGTCTGCGCAAAAAATATCCAGGCATTCGTCACTAATGCACGAGGCCGAACGCGCCGGTATCGCAAGTCAGGTGAAAAGCCTCGCCGCAGAGGGCGAGCGCGGCCGGAGTCGGGCCTCAAGCAAGGCTCGCGGCTATGAAAAGGATAAAGGACTCGAGCGGTAACGCATTCCAGAATCGTCGCGGGCCTCGCCGATAGGGTTCCTCCGCGTTAGACCGGACCCGGGGGCGGTCGATCGTTTGCCGATGACTGTTCGGGCCATCGTAATACTTTATTGATGGAGGCTCGTCGCGTTGCGCGACCCTGGGCCGGGGAAGGAGTCCCGGCCAGCGGGTCGCAGAGCAATGCGACTTCGCAATCCGGAATCTAAGCCCCTCCCCGGCCATCCCCCATCAGCATTTCCCCGCGCCCGGCTTCAGTGAGGCGCGGGGAAATGTTGTTTTCCACACAGATCCAAGGGAGGGGAAGTCGCTCATTTTGCACCTTTGGCTGGGACGCTACCGTTCGCCTGTGGAGAAAGTTACGGTTTAGGGCTTTAACAATTTCGTTATTTCGTTTGTGATATCTTGGACGCAAGCGCGATGAAAGCGCGGGCCGAGAGACGCGCGAGGTTTGCGGCGCGCCGGAGGTGAAAATGAAAGGATTCGGCCAGGTAATTACCGAAGCCCGCAAGAAGGCGGGCCTCACCCAGAGGGAGGTTGCCGGACGCCTCAAGCGCGAAGACGGCAGACCGGTCGATCCGCCCTACCTCAACTCCCTGGAGCACGATCACCGCTACCCGCCCGGTGATCATATGATCGAGCAGTTGGCAAATATTCTCGGCATCTCGGCTGACGTTCTGTACTTTTACGCCAACCGACTGCCCGCCGATATCAAGCGTGAAGCCGGCAATGAGTCGGTGCAAGCCGCATATCAGGCGTTCCGCAAAGCGCTGAAAAGCAAGAGTACCAACAAGAAGTAAACGTGAAATACCTTCGCCATCGGGCGATGTAGCTGTGCGAAACTCGGGGGCATCGAGAAGACCCGGCGGGGCAAGCAGAGGCCATCGGGCGAGGTGGGCTGCAGAGCATCAGGGGCTTCAGACAGTGCGCGAATCTGGGTGGCAAGGTCGGCCCCCCGCGGCGGAGACGACTCCGCCCAGCAAGGGTCGGTAATGATCATTAAGCCAATTCGAACCGTTTGAGCTTGATGCGGTCGGCGCGGACATGCGCAAGATCGTACTGTGCCTGCTGCGTCAGCCAGCTTTCGGCGCTCCCGCCGAGCGCCTGAGACAACCGCACGGCCATTTCGGGAGAAATCCCGCGCTTCTCATTGACGAGACTCCGAGAGTGGTGCGCGTCACGCCCATCGCCGCGGCGGCGGCGGTGATAGTCAATCCCGAGGGCTCAATGCACTGACGCAGCACAACGCCGCCGGGGTGCGGGGGATTCTTCATGGCCATTGTCGGTTTCCTCCTTAGTGATAAACCGGCGAAGCGCCGGGGCAACGAACTGCCCCACCCGGCGCCGAAATGGCGAGCGCTTCTAACGTTCGCCTAGCCATTTTTTCGCAACCGACCTCGGGCTGTCCGGGTACGACCAGCGCCTCGCGCACCGGCACCCGCAGCGAGTAGTGTTACGAGTTCTTGATTCAAGGACACGCCATCTAGCGCCGCCAGCCGGGCGAGACGTTCGTGGAGGGAACGAGGGAGACGAAGTCGAAGCTGCCCGGAATGACCTGCGGTCGCATCCTCTGGGGGGAGCGAATCGCCGTGAGCGCTCATCGATTCGATAATGCCGCGAGCGGCGACAACCGCTTCACGGGTGGCTTGTTCTGGCGTGGGACCATGGGCGGCGCATCCTGGCAAGGCGAGAACGCGCGCGACGAAAGCATTGTCCTCTTCGCTCCATTCCACGACGACACGATATCCAAAAGGCTCTGCCATCAATCCACCTCGAGCTTGTAAGTATCGACGATTCCCAACACCTGTCGCACCTGATACGGCTTCGCTTTTCCCGTGCCGCCCTCTTGCAGGTTGACGATCGGCAAATCCCTTCGCCGTGGATGCCGATAAATGCGGTGCGAACCACGTTTCCGATCAAGCTCATAGCCGAGGCGCACCAGAAGTCCGCATAGATCGCGGAACCGAACATTCACCGGGCTTCGTCGCGCTGTCTCAAGGAGTTCCTGCCACCGCCCCACATCTTGATGATACCGTATTTGGAACCACGGCGCCAAGAAGAGCGATTGGATTGCAGGGCAAAGTTGCGGGGTTTGCGGACGGTCACGTTTAGAACCAGTCCCCCTGGATTGTAAGGCGGGTTCCCAACGAGTGAAAGAACAAGGAAAATCGCAGTATTCCTCGCTTTTCTGCTCGCGGGTCGGGGCCTCATCGCGACTCATAGTACGCCCCTAGCTACGGATAGCATCGTGCGGCCGGCAGAACTCATATCCAGCACGGCTTTCGCAGCCGCGGATTACCGAGGCGAATTAGGGAAGTTACGGGAAAATCATCGTTTGCTGGATGGCCGCGATCACGGAACAAGGGGTGGGTCGATGGTAATCCCCAAAGTAGGCCAGACCGGGTCAATATCAACGTTTTCAGTAGGAAAGATGCGACTGGCGCGCTACAATCGGAACAGGATGGAAGACTTTCTCAAAGGTCGAAATTCGGTCGTGCACAGTGACCCGGAAATTCTCGGCGGAACTCCCGTCTTCGTGGGCACCCGCGTCCCCTTGCGCAACCTGATTGACTACTTCGAAGGGGGCGCAGTCTGGACGAATTCCTGGATGACTACCCTACGGTGTCGCGTGCTCAGGCAATCGGCGCACTTGAAGCGGCTCATGAGGTTCTGACAGCGAGTGCGCGTCTCCTCGATGAGCAGCTCCCTCGTCGCGTGGCTCGCGAGCTAACCGGACACGACGTCCGCACCGTTCAACCGCAGGGTTGGGCCGGCCTTCGCAACGGAGAGCTTCTGCGACGTGCGGCGAATGAAGGCTTCGAAGTCCTATTGACCAGCGACCAGAATCATCAGTTCCAGCAGAATCTCTCGTTAGCGCAGTTGGGCGTCGTTGTTCTGGTCGCAATACACTTGAAGATTTACTTCCGCTGGTTCCACGTGCCATCGATGCGATCTCCAGGAGTCAGCCCGGCAAGTGATGCGCGTTAGTCAGTAACGGTCTAACGGTTGTCAAGTTCAAGAGGTGGATTTTGCTGGCGCGGCGGAGTTTAAGATGAAAGGATTCGGCCAGGTAATTATTGAGGCCCGCACGAAGGCGGCGGGCCTCACGCAAAAGGAGATTGCCGGAGCCTCAGGCGCGAAGGCGGCAGACCGGTCGATCCGCCCTACCTCGACTCCCTGGAGCACGCTCACCGCGATCCGCCCGCGGATCACCTGATCGAGCAGTTGGCAAAGAAAACCTCGGCATCTCGGCTTACACCATCCACTCCTGTGCCAACCACCTGCCCGCTGATATCAAGCGCGAAGCCGAGAGCAAATCGGTGGATGTCGCGTAGCAGGCCTTTCGCAAAGCGCTGAAGGACAGGAACTCCGGCAAGAAATAAAAGTGAAATATCTTCGCGATCCACTCGGACGGCCGATTCCCCGCATTTTTTTCGAGGATCTGAATGAGCTCGACACCGCGTGCGAAGCGATTATCGGCGATTTCACACAACGCCGATACGGCCGCTTCCGATTGCCCATCCCGACCGACGCTCTGATCAACCTGATCGCGGAAGAGACCGATGAACTCGATCTCTATTCGCAGCTACCTGACGGGGTCGAAGGGCTGACCGATTTTTATTCCGATCGCCGGCCCAGGGTACGCATCGCGGACGACCTCTCCAATGCTCGGCGCGTCCATCGACTGCGCACCACTTTGGCGCATGAATATGGTCACGTAAGGTTTCACGCTCCGTTGTGGCGCAAGGTCGGGGCTCTAGAACAGCAGAGAGTTCAGGCGCCGTCCTGGACTTGCGCGTGGAATACGATCGTCGATGCACCGGAGAACGACTGGATGGAGTGGCAGGCGGGCTACGTCTGCGGAGCTCTGCTGATGCCCCGCAGCGAGATCCGGGAATTCGCACACCTTTACGCGATGGCCCGCGGATTAGCTATGCCGCTTGGCGCGAACTCGGCCGAGAGCGTTGAATTGATCGGCTTTGCCGGGCAGAAGTTCGAGGTCTCGCGGCTCGCCGCGCGTATCCGGATGCTGAAGTTGCGGTTGCTAGTAGATTGATGAGGTTTGGTGCCGGGTGGGAAACGGCGCCGGTCACCCTTCAGAGGTCAAGAAAAGTGTCGGCGAGCTCGCGGCACGCCTGCGAAGTCGTCAATCAACCGCCGATGGGGAGTCCGCTCGTCCTCCAGGTTTCGACGATATGGACGAAAAACCGACCGTATCGTCGAAGGACAAGCCAGGTTGAGTACCGTTGCAAGCGAGTGCCGCGCCCTGTTGAAGCGAAAAGCGAGAGATGTTTGACGCCACTTTGTTGGAGACACGGCGCCCGTGCGAAAAATCTGCGGAAGATCGGGACTTTCTAACGGACATAATTGACAAAGTTCGCGTGTATATAGTCGCGCGGCGGTTAAATTGAGCCGAACGCGCCGCGAGTCAAGCGTGATAAGGAAGTATGATTGGATCTTTTGCGCAAAAAGCTAAAAGGCGGGCCGGCCAATCCGGACAATGATCCTTCAACCTTCTAGATGTCCATTTATTTTAGACCATAGCGAAATTATTTGATTTGACAATTTCATAATTAAAGGAGTACGATCGGTAGCGTGCGGTGAACCGGGATGCGCCTGAGGACGCCTCCGCAACGCTACACGTAATTCCAATCAGGTGGGTATCGTCATGGAAAACGAGAAGAAGCTGAACAGCCCGAAGCTCGGTTGGACGCTTGAGGAACTGGCGCACAGTCTGAGCGTGTCCGTCCCCTTTCTGCGGCTCGAGGTGAAGCGTGGCCGGCTGCGCGCGGCGCACCTGGGCCGCCGGGTCGTGCTGCTCGATGCCGAAGTGCGTCGCTACCTGGCCGAAGCGAGCGAACGCGCGGCCTGAACGTCCCAAGGGAGGAAAGCAATGGGTGTCTACAAGCGGGGCGAAACGTACTGGTTCAAGTTCCTCTTTCAAGGGCAACTCATCCGGGAGTCAGCCAAGACCAATTCGAAGACGGTCGCGCGCGAGGCGGAACGGGCGCGCCGTCGCGATCTTGAGTTGGCCGTCAACCGCATCCGGCGGCCTGAGCAGATGCCGCTCTTTTCCATCGCGGCCGCGGGTTGGCTTAAGACCAAGCAGGTGCGGAGCAGGTACACGAAGCTCCACTACCAGTTTTATGTAGCGACCTTATCTGAATTTTTTGGGAGAAGATTGCTCTTCGATCTCCGCATTGAGGATATCAGCGCTCTGCAACAGTCACGCGCGGCAGAGGGAAAGTCAGGACGCAGCGTGAACGCAGAGGTTGGCGTGCTCCGCCAGATTCTGAAGCATTACAACCTGTGGGCCACGCTTTCAGACCGGGTGCGATCTCTCCGCGAGCGGCGCGACGTGGGTCGCGCGATTGATCGCGATGATGAGCGCAAGCTGTTAGATGCAATCGCCCGCAGCCGCTCGCCCAGCCTGCTGCCGTTGTTCATCGTCAGCATCGATAGCGGCTTGCGCGCGTCGGAAGTGCGTCATCTGCGCCGTTGCGACCTGCGCCTAACCTGGACGGAAGGGATCATCCAATCGGGCGAAATCATCGTCTCCCGTTCCAAGACCGAGGGTGGCACCGGACGCGGGGTTCCGCTGACTCGCCGCGCGTGCGCCAGCTTGAGCCTCTGGCTGGCCAGGTTTCCGGCAGCGGGACCCGAGAGCTATGTTTTCCCCACGCATCAAATCGGTTTCGCCGGGCACCTGCGCAAACCGTACCTCTACAATGTCGATCTGACGCGCCCGATGAGCGAGTGGAAATCGGCCTGGAAGGTTGCCCGCAAGCAGGCCGAAGTCACCTACCGCTGGCACGATCTTCGCCACACGTTTATCTCCCGCTTGGCCGAAAATCCAAACGTCAGCGAACAGACCATCACCGCATTAGCGGGGCATGTTTCGAAGAGAATGCTGGAGCGCTACAGCCATATTCGCACGCAGGCCAAGCGCGACGCGGTCTCCGCGCTGGACGCTATGGATGGGAGGGCACAAAATTGGGCACAATCGCCCAAAGTCACTGATTTCGGCATTGCCGAAAGTCCCGATAAGTCTTTGAATTCATTGAGTTTTTTAATGGAGCGGGTGATCGGTTTCGAACCGACGACCTTGTGCTTGGCAAGCACACGCTCTACCAACTGAGCTACACCCGCTCGCCAGTCTGGCTGGTCAGACCTCAATGATTTATTGGTCGGCACCGCACTTGTCAATTCGCCATACGGCCACCGAGCGCCGCCAGCCAAACCAGCCGCGCCCATCTGCCCATCTAATGACGCGGCGCCAATCAAATCGCAGCCCGGCGGGCGACCGCCGAGCGTGGCCGCCGCATGATCACATTCCAGGCCCGGTAGAAGTAATCGATGCCCGACCACACCGTCAGCAGCGTCGCCATCCAGAGCATGAACAGGCCGGCGGCGAAGAAGTCGATGTGGAAGTAGGTGTAATGGATGAGCAGTCCGTGCAACGCGATCGACTGCAACGCCATCTTGTACTTACCGAGTTCCTCGGCGCCGATGATACGGCCGCGGCTGGCCGCAACCGCGCGCAACCCGGTGACGAGAATCTCCCGCGATACCAGCACCACCACCATCCAGGCCGGCACGCGCGGCATCCGCGGCATCGCGGCGAGCATAATCAGCACCGCGGTGACGACCAACTTGTCGGCCAGCGGATCGAGGAACTTGCCGAGGTTGGTGCCGGAGCCGTAGGAGCGCGCGATGTAGCCGTCGAGAAAATCGGTTATGGTGGCGAGAAAGAAGACACCGGCGGCAATCGCTGAGGGCATCGGCCCAGGAAACGTCAGCAGATAGACCAGCAGCGGCATCGAAGCGATGCGCAGGAAAGTCAGGACGTTGGGAGCCGTGAACGTCACGCCGAAGACCTTGGCCGATTGAATCGAGCGCCCCTTTGCGGATGCGATTGCCGCGATGGCTAAATTTTAAGGTATGCGCGCAAACGGCGCAAACCGACGCCCATCGCGATGCGGCATCAGCGTTCAATGCGGGCGTGTTTGCAGGTGCGGTCATCTCACGCAGTCGGCTGGCGACAGGCCCTCGAAAATCGGTTGACTATTACGATCGCGGTCAAATAGCGTCGAGATAGTACCGAATAGGGTCGTGCTTGCCTGACGCGATTCACACAGGGCCGGCATGGACCGGATGCGCATTTCCAGCGAAGCGGTCAAATCCCGTCACCCTTATCGTGCTTCATCGACGCTGACAACATGAAAGACCGACCCTCAACCGATAGCGACTTCCTGGTAATCGGCGGCGGAATCGCCGGAATGATCTTCGCGATCAAGGCCTCGGCCATCGGCAGCGTGACGGTGCTGACCAAGGCGGCCAGCGATGAGGCGAACACGGCTTATGCGCAGGGCGGAATCGCGAGCGTCTGGAGCGTGGACGATTCTTTCGAGTCGCACGTCGAGGACACGCTCAAGGCCGGCGCCGGCCTGTGCAATCGCGCGGCGGTCGAGAGTATCGTGCGCGACGGTCCGGAGGCGGTACGCGAACTGATCGCCTTTGGCACGCAATTCACGCGGGTCGAAGTAGGCGGCGACGACGAATACGACCTGGGGCGCGAGGGCGGCCATAGCCATCGGCGCGTACTCCACGCGCAGGACCTGACGGGCCGCGAAATCATGCGGGCGCTGGGTGAAGCGGCGAAGGCGCGGCCGAATATCCGCGTGCTCGAGAATCATGTCGCGGTCAACCTGCTGATCGAGCGCGGCGCCGGCGGAAGGCCGCGTGCCTGCTGGGGCGTCTATGCGCTGGATAAGGCGACGATGTCGGTGCGCAGGATGGTGGCGCGGGCGACGCTGCTCGCGACCGGGGGGGCGGGCAAGGTCTATCTCTATACGACCAATCCCGACATCGCCTCGGGCGACGGCGTCGCGATGGCGTACCGGGCCGGCGTGCCGATCGCAAACATGGAGTTCTACCAGTTCCATCCGACCTGCCTGTACCATCCGATGGCGAAGTCGTTCCTGATTTCCGAGGCCTTGCGCGGCGAAGGCGCGATTCTGCGGCTCCCCGACGGCACGCCCTTCATGAAGCGCTATCATCCGGATGCGGAACTGGCGCCGCGCGACGTGGTGGCGCGCGCGATCGATTCCGAAATGAAGCGGCTCGGTCTCGACTGCGTCTATCTCGACATCAGCCATCACGATCCGGCCTACATCCGCGAGCGCTTTCCAAACATCTACAAGCGCTGCCTGGTCTATGGCTTCGACCTGACGGCGGGTCCGATACCGGTGGTGCCGGCGGCCCATTACATGTGCGGCGGCGTGATGACGGACCTGATGGCAAGAACCACGATTCCGCGCCTGTATGCGGCCGGCGAAGTCGCGATGACCGGGCTGCACGGCGCGAACCGGCTGGCCTCGAACTCACTGCTGGAAGCGGCGGTCATGGGGCGGCGGGCATTTGCGGCGGCGCGCGAACAGTTGACCCACGACGAAGGAATCGTGCCGTCCTTTCCGGAATGGGATCCCGGCAACGCGATCCAGAGCGAGCAGCGGGTGCTGATCACTCATAGCTGGGAAGAGATTCGGCGGCTGATGTGGAACTACGTCGGCATCGTGCGCAGCGATCGGCGACTCGAGCGCGCGCTGCGGCGCATCCTGATGCTCAAGGAGGAGATCCACAGCTACTACTGGGATCACCTGATTGATTCCGACCTGATCGAGCTGCGCAACCTCGTCACCGTGGCGGAGCTGGTGGTGCGCTGCGCGATGATGCGCAAGGAATCGCGCGGGCTCAACTACAACATCGACCATCCCGGGCACGACGACACGCGTCCTGCGCACGACACGATCGTCAGCCGCGACGACGCGATGCCGGCGGAGGCGTCGGCGCGCCCGGCGTAAGGGAATCGCTTCGCGACGCGACGGCAAAGCGGGAAAGAGCCGGTGAAACCTTTGAAAGGTTTCAAACTTCCCACGGTGAAATACGCATAAGTCGGCCTTGCGGATCGCGTCGCTGAGACCTTTCGCGGACGCGTAAGCGGCAGGCGCGCTTTCCAGAATGCACGCGGAGCGGATAGACGGAATCGAGCAACGCGAGCGTCAAGCATTGAGAAAAGAGGTTTCACACTTCCCACGGTGACCAGGGATGACGGGTCTTGCGGGCGATTGCGTGTTGGGACCTTTCGCGGACGTGCCCTTACTCGCGCACGCTGAGCTCACGAAGATCGCGCGACGCGGAGGTTACCGGTTGAGGGCTCGCGGCTAGGCTTCGGTGCCGACGTCCGTCGGCGGCGCGGTGGCCTCAGCGGTGCCGTAGGAGAACGCCAGCTTGTCGCCGTCGAGATCGACCACGACGCGGCCGCCCTTGGTGAGGCGCCCGAAGAGCACGTCATCGGCGAGCACGCGCGCGATTTCGTTCTCGATCAGGCGGCCCAGCGGACGCGCGCCGAAGCGGCTATCGTAGCCGCGTTCCGCCAGCCATTTCTTAGCCGCCGGCGTGACCTCCATCGTCACCTTGTTGGCTTCAAGCCGCTCCGAGAGTTCGAGCAGGAACTTGTCAACCACCCGTTCGATGACGGCAGGCGGCAGCGGCGCGAACTCGATAATCGCGGAGAGCCGGTTGCGGAACTCGGGCGCGAACATGCGGTCGATCATTGCGCGCGGCGAACCAGTCTGGACGGTTGCGCCGAAGCCGATCATCGCCCGCGCGAGTTCCTGCGCGCCGGCGTTGGTGGTCATCACGAGGATGACGTTGCGGAAGTCGGCCTTGCGTCCGTTATTGTCGGTCAGCGTCGCGTGGTCCATCACCTGGAGCAGAATATTGAAGAGGTCGGGATGAGCCTTTTCGATTTCGTCGAGCAGCAGCACGCAATGCGGCGTCTTGTTGACGGCATCGGTGAGCAGGCCGCCCTGGTCAAAGCCAACGTAGCCGGGAGGCGCGCCAATCAGCCGCGAAACCGTGTGGCGTTCCATGTACTCGCTCATGTCGAAGCGCAGAAATTCGACGCCCATGGTCTTGGCGAGCTGGCGCGCCACTTCGGTCTTGCCGACGCCGGTGGGTCCGGCGAACAGGAATGCACCGACCGGACGATCGGGATGCGCGAGGCCGGATCGTGCGAGCTTGATCGCGCGGCACACCGCGTCGATCGCCGTATCCTGTCCGTACACGACCTGCTTGAGCTCGGTATCGAGATCCTGCAGCCGTGCGCGATCGGTCGAAGACACGGTGCGCTCGGGAATCTTGGCCATGCGTGCGACGGTGCGTTCGGAGTCGCGCGCGCCGACGGTCACGGTCTCGGCGTTCTTCGCGCGCAGATGGCCGGCGACGCCGGCTTCGTCCATCACGTCGATCGCCTTGTCGGGCAGGTAGCGATCATTGATGTAACGCGCCGAAAGCTCCACCGCCGAGCGAATCGCGGCCGAGGTATAGCGGACGTTATGATGCTTCTCGTAATGGCTCTTGAGCCCGTTCAAGATTTGCACCGCCTCTTCACGCGACGGTTCCGCAACCTCGATCCGCTGGAAGCGGCGCGCGAGCGCCTTGTCGCGATCGAACGAGCGCTTGTACTCCTGGTAGGTGGTCGAACCGATACAGCGCAGGTCGCCCGAGGCGAGTGCGGGCTTGAGCAGATTCGACGCGTCCATGGTCGATCCCGACGCCGAGCCGGCGCCGACGATGGTATGAATCTCGTCGATGAAGAGAATGATACGCGGGTTGCCGGTCGCGGCCTTGATGACCGCCTTGAGGCGCTGCTCGAAATCGCCGCGAAAACGCGTGCCGGCCAGCAGCGCGCCCATGTCGAGCGCGTAAATCTGCACGTCCTTCAGCGCCGCGGGGACCTTGCCCTCGTGCACCGCCAGCGCGAGCCCTTCGGCCAGCGCGGTCTTGCCGACGCCGGCCTCGCCGACGAAGACGGGATTGTTCTTGCGCCTGCGCAGCAGGACGTGGATCGCGCGTTCGATTTCATTGCGCCGCCCGATCAGCGGATCGATTTTGCCGGCGGCCGCGCGCTCGGCCAGGTTGACGGCGTAAGTCTTGAGCGCCTTGGACGGCGAAATTTTCGGGGCGCCGTCCTCGCCTTCGGACTCGCCGTCGGCATCGCTTTCGTGATCTTCCTCGGCCGCGCCGCGCACCTCGCGATCGTCGTCGGCGCCGGTCTTGGAGACCCCGTGCGAGATGAAATTGATCACGTCAAAGCGCGTGATGCCCTGCTCCTGCAGCAGGAAGATCGCGTGCGACTCGGTCTCGTGAAACATCGCGACCAACACCTGCGATCCGTTGATTTCGGTACGGCCGGCCGATTGCGCGTGCAGCGCCGCACGCTGCAGGGCGCGCTGCACGCCCGCCGCGTAATGCGGCTGGAAGGTGCCGCCCTTGGTGAGCCGCTCGACCTCCTCGTCGAGATATTTCTGGAGTTTCTTGCGCAAGGCGTCGAGGTCCGCGCCGCAATGCTGCAGGACGTTACTGGTGGTGACGTCGTGCAACATCGCATAGAGGACGTGCTCGAGGCATACGTATTCGTGGCGCCGATTGAGCGCCTCGGTCATCGCGAGCTGCAAGGTTATCTGCAGCTCACGGCTGATCATCACACCTGACGATGGCATGGCGGTCTCAGCGCCCTCCCCGGCCCGCGCGAGCCGGCACTTCGATGCGAATCGCGACCAATGCCGGTTACTCCTTCTCCATCACGCATTTGAGCGGATACTGACTCTCCTGCGCGAGTTCCTCGACGGTTTTAATCTTGGTTTCGGCGATCTCGAACGGGTACACCCCGGCGACACCCATGCCGTTCTGATGGACGTGGAGCATGATTCGAGTCGCTTCGGCGTGCTGCTTATGGAAAATAGTTTTCAAAACTTCGACGACGAATTCCATCGGGGTGTAGTCGTCGTTGAGCAGGATACATTTGTACAGTGGCGGCCGCTTGGTCTTGGCCTGCTCTTTGGTGCGCCGCTCGACGACGGTGTCACCGCCGGTGCGGCCGTGATTTCCAGCGCCGCCGCCATTGCCCGGGTTTTCATCGCCACCGCGGCCGTGAGCAAGAATATCTTCCAGTTCCTGATTCATCGCGAGTTGGGTCGCTCCCCGCATCGACTTATGCTTTCAGTTTACCAGAAAACGCCACCGTCTCGCATCGATCCCCGACCACAGCAATCGATCGCGCGAATCATCCGCCACCGGTCATTACTGGAGCGCATTGCGCTGCAACTGGCAAGCGCTCGCATCCGCTTTTAACGAGAGAGTTGTTGAAGAACTCGAAATCATTATTCTATTGAAACCAGGAGGTTTCAATCTTCCCATTTGTAAGATGCGGGCTTCGCCCTGTGAAACCCTCGTCATGGTTGACGAGCAGCCCAACCGTCGAGAGTGGGCGCGGGCTACTATGCACCCGGCGCACGCGCGATTAAGCTCGGACTCGGTGTAAAACTCGCACTGCCTGATGGCGTCAAAAGTCGAAAATCCCAAACCGCTCGCCGCCGGCGAGGCCGAAGTCGCGGTCCTGGAGCGCATCCGCGATGTGTCGCGCGATGACTGGAACGCGCTGCTCGCGCCCGACGACTCACCGTTCCTCGACTGGGACTGGCTGTGGGCGATGGAGGAATCGAAGAGCGCGACGCGCAACACGGGCTGGTCGCCATGCCATCTGCTGGTGCGAATCGGACCCGAACGAAAGATCGCAGCGGCCTGCCCGCTCTATTTGAAGAGTCATAGTCAGGGCGAATTCGTTTTCGATCATGGCTGGGCCGATGCGGCCGAGCGCGCCGGAATCAGCTATTTCCCGAAGCTGATGGTGGGCGTGCCCTTCACCCCGCATACCGGGCGGCGTTTTCTGGTCGCACCGGATTACGATCGCGAGCGGATGGTGCAGGTGCTCGGACGCGCGCTGCTTCAGCTTTGCGCGGACAACAAACTCTCATCGGTGCACGTGAACTTCTGCGCGCCGGACGAAGCGGCGGCGTTGGGTGAAATCGGTTTCGCGGAGCGCCTCGGCTACCAGTACCATTGGCTCAACGCCGGCTTCGCGACCTTCGACGATTACCTGGCGCAGCTCAAGAGCAAGCGGCGCTACGCCGTGCGTCATGAGCGTGCGGCGCTGGCCGGTCAGGGCGTCGAGATTCGGGCGCTGGCCGGCGACGAGATTCCCGACGCGCTGTTCGGCCCGATGTTCAAAATTTATCAATCGACGATCGAGAAGCTTTACTGGGGGCGGCAATATCTGACGCGCGAGTTCTTTCATCTGATGCGCGATCACTTCAAGCGCAATCTATGCTTCGTCTGCGCATACCGCGGCCCGGAGTTGATCGCCGGGACCTTCAATCTTCAGAAATCGGGCGTGCTTTACGGACGCTACTGGGGCGCTTTCGAGGACTTGAAGTTCCTCCACTTCAACGTCTGCTACTATGCAGCGATCGAGCATTCTATCGAGTGCGGGATTCAGCGCTTCGAGCCCGGCGCGGGCGGCGAATACAAATGGCTGCGCGGATTCAATCCGGCGTTGACGCGCAGCATGCATTACCTGGCGCATGCAGGGTTGCGCAAGGCGGTGGGAAATTTCCTGGCGCGCGAACGGCGCGATGTCGAGGCCTGGATCGCCGAGGGTCAGGAGCGCGGACAGCTCAAGGCGCCGACGCCCTCGAACGTCGAAAGCGAGTAACCACCCTCGAGGGGCACTCGCGCCTCATTTTGGTTTCGGGCCGGCGCGGAAGCCGATTCCAATTCCGGTGTCGGTGGCGGGTAGTTCGCGCGGGACGCTGTCGATCGGCTCGAACTCCTTGATATCCTTCTTGCTCGCGATGCCGAGTTCTTTGAATTTTCGCACCGACGGCAACACTCGTTCCTGCAGCGCCCCGACCGTGCGATTGAACGCGCCCACCGAACCATTGAGCGAAGAGCGCAATACCGCGAGGTGCTCGACCATCGTCGCGATACGTTCGTAGAGTTCCTGGCCAAGGTCGCTAATCTGCTGAGCGTTCTGCGCAATCTGCTCCTGACGCCAGCCATAGGCCACTGCGCGCAGCAGTGCGATCAAGGTGGTCGGTGTCGCAAGAATCACGCGCTGGCTGACGCCCAGCTCGATCAGCGACGGATCCTGCTCGAGTGCGGCGCTGAAAAAAGTCTCACCCGGTAGGAACAGCACGACGAACTCCGGAGTCGGCTGTAGATGCTCCCAATACGCCTTGGCGCTGAGCTTCGCCGTATGGTTTCGCACTTGCGCGGCATGTTCTTTCAACTTCGCCGCGCGGAGCTCGTCAGTCGGCGCTTCAATCGCTTCAAGATAGGCCTGCAACGGAGCCTTGGCATCGACGACAATATTCTTATCGCCCGGCAGGCGGACCACCATGTCTGGCCGCAGGCGGCCGTTGTCAGTCGTAACACTGCCCTGTTCGTAGAAGTCGCAATGGTCGATCATACCGGCCATTTCGACGACACGCTTGAGTTGAATCTCACCCCAGCGGCCGCGCACGATCGGCGCGCGCAGCGCCTTGACCAGGTTCGCGGTCTCCGATCGAAGTTGGGTTTGCGTTTCCGCCAATGACTTGACCTGTTCGGAAAGTGTGCCGTACGCGGCGCTGCGGACGTTCTCAATCGCCCGAATCTGGCTATCGAGGGTTTCGAGGGTTTCCTTCACCGGCGCAACAATTCCCTCGATCGCCTTTTGCCGTGCCTCAAGTTCCGCCGAAGCCTCCCGCTTTACCGAATTGAGCCGCTCGCCGGCTAGTGTCAGGAAGCTCTCGTTGGTGGTCTTGAGGACATCCGCGGCGAGCGAGCGGAAGGTATCGGTAAGCTTGCGTTCGGCCTCGGCGAGTAATCGCTGCTGCTCCTCAAAGCGCACCCGCATCTCGTCCGCACGGGCGTCGAGCGCCGCTCTTGCGTTTTGCGCATCACGCAGGTCCGCGCGCAATGCTTCGGTCTCCTGCTTGCGGGATTCGAGTTCGATGCGGACGGCGGCGGTCTCGGAGTTCGCGGCCGTAGCTCGATTTTCGGCCTCGCGAATTGCGCCGTCCAGGGCCGCGCGGGATCGAGTGCCGGCCAGCAGCCATCCGATCGTACAGCCAAGGAAAAGTCCCACCGCCAAGGCCGCCAGTTGCATCATCGCGCCCTCCACTATCGCCCACCGTCCGTCCTTTTGAATCTACGTGTGCGCGCCGATCGCGTCCATTCCGTTCTCGACGCGTATCCCCAGAGCAGCGGTGGCTGCGCGACAGCGAAATGCTATCTTGACGCGGACGCATCGCCCCGAAAGGCCAAGCCCTCGTAACCGCCAAGTGAAGGAACTGCTCAAGCAAGGTTCGACCATCATCCTGCTCGGTCCCGGCGGTGTCGGCAAAACGACGGTGGCCGCCGCGCTCGGGATCGCCGCCGCGCGCGACGGTCTTGACACCGGCATGATTACGGTCGATCCGGCGCGCCGCTTGCGCGACGCGCTGGGGCTCGAGCGGCTGACCGCGCAGCCGACGCGGATCGATTCGCGACGTCTGGCCACCGCCGGTCTCGACCCGCGCTTGCGGCTCTCCGCGATGGTGCTGGACGTCAAGGGCGCGTGGGACAGCCTGATCGAGCGCTTCGTCAAAACGCCGGCGGCGCGCGAACGTATTCTCAAGAATTCATTTTATCGCAGCCTGACCGAGCAATTCGCCGGCGCCGAGGCGTACGCGGCGCTCGAACAGCTCTACGAGATGCATTGCACGGCGCGCTTCGCAGTCGAAGTCGTCGATACGCCGCCGGCCGCACATGCCTTCGAATTTCTTGAGGCGCCTGCGCATCTGATTCGCCTGCTCGATTCGCGCGCCGCACGGTGGCTTTTCATCCCCTATGCCGCCGCGCGCAAGGCCGCCTTCGGAATCGCCGGCCGCGCGGCGCGCTTCGTCGTCGAACAACTCGAACAATTCGCCGGTGTGCATACGCTGACGTCGATTTCCGAATTCTTCGGCGCCGCGGCTGAAGCAGCGGATGCGATTGCCGATCGATTTCGCAAAGTGGACGCGATGCTGCACTCCGCGAGCGTGCATTTCGTGCTCGTCACGACGACCGAGGAAGATCGCTTGCGCGAGGCGGATGCGCTGGTCCACCAGATGGAGGCAGCCGGGCTGCGGCTCGCCGCGATCGTGCTCAACCGGATGCTCGACGAGCGCAGCTTCGACGCCCTTATGGCCAAGCCACGGCATCTCCCAAAGCATCTCGCCGAAATCCCGGCCATGCGCAGCGAGTTCCGTCGCGAGGCGATCGAGCGTGACCACGCGGGCGCCGACGGACTCGATGCGCTTGTGCATTATCTTGAGGATTACGCCGCCAATCAGCGCAATGAAATTGAGCGCGCGGCGCGCTTCGCCCGGGAACTGCCGGTTCGCGTCGGGTTAGCGATCGCGCCCGAGATCGACGTCGGCGTGCGCGACCTCCGTGCGCTGGCGAAAGTCGCGACGATTCTTTCCGCGACCAACACCGGCCGTAGTTTTCTGGAGAATGCCGAGGTCGCGTTCGGGATCGCGACGCCGCCGGCGCCGCGAAAGCCCAAGGGTGCCAGTCGCCGCGCCGCCCGCTAGACCGGATGCTCGAGAGGGAGAATGTTGAGGAACGCAAAACTTATAGTTAACTGAAACCTCATGAGGTTTCAGACTTCCCATTTGTAAAGATGCGGGCATCGCCCTGTCAAAACCACACCGATCCTGCTGATCCCGCGGGACTTGGCGAGCAATCCGTGCAGCGCGAGCGACAGAAATTGAAAGAAGCCGGAGTGAGTCTATAAGCCGGGTTCTGTACCCTTGCGGGTGGCGATCATTCCTCTGGGCCCGCGATTGCTCGCGAGCTCAAGCGACCATACCCGAGGAAGTACGAGCGGGCAGCTCTTCCTCCTATTTGGTCTTGCTCCGGATGGGGTTTGGCATGCGCGCACGATTACTCGCACGCCGGTGGGCTCTTACCCCGCCATTTCACCCTTACCCTTACGGGCGGTCTGTTTTCTGTGCCACTTTCCGCGGATCGCTCCGCGCCGCCGTTAACGGCCATCCTGCCCTGTGGAGCCCGGACTTTCCTCCCGCTTAAGGGGGATCGCCCGACTCACTCCGGCAGTGCCGATTGTAGCTTTTTCCAGGGATTGACGCTCGCGTTGCTCGATCGTGCGATTATCGGATGATTCCGCTCTGCCCCGCGGCCCCGCGCGCCCTACTCTTTTTCGATCGCCTCTACCTTAGCGGCCTCGAAGTACAGGATGCGCTGGCAGTTGGGGCAGAAATGTACCTGCAGATGCTTCTGGATCTCGTTGTAGAGCTGTGGCGGCAGGCGCATCCGGCAGCCCTGGCAGGTGCCGCCCTTGGCCTCCGTGACCGCGACGCCGGCTCGGCGGCTGAAGATTATCTCGTAGCGCTGGAGCAATACCGGGTCGATATTTTTCTTCATCAGGTCGCGATCGACGTGCTGCTTGCTGATGGAGATCTTCAAGTCCTCGACCTGCGCCGCGGACTCTTTCTCAGCCTCGATGAGCTCGGTGCGGCGCTGCGCGCAGAGTTCGGTCAGCACCTTGATGCGCGCGGTCCGCTGCTCGGCCGCTTCCATCATCGCCAGCAGCTCGCCTTCGAGCCGCTGCTTGGTCTCCTTGAGCGATTCGATCTCGTGATCGACGGCCAGCGACTCGCGGTCGTTGCGCACCTGGTTGCTACGCATGCGCTTGTTGCGCTGGCGCGCCTCGTTTTCCGCCAGTTCCTTTTCGAGATTGCGGCGGGTTACCGCGCTCTGCTGATCTTCCTGCTGCAGGCGTTCCAGTTCGGCTGTGTAGTCCTGCGCTTCCTGCCGCAATTGCACTGACCGTCCCGAGACTGTCGCCAGCGCCTCCTGAAGTTCGCGCAGCTCCCGGTCGATCGCCTGGAGACTCATCAGCCGAGTTATCTCTTCACGCAAAGCAACCTCCGCTAAATGCAAGTCGCGACGCCGCGCCCGGCACGGTCGCCACGCCGTGTTGAGCGGCGCGCGAGAGGGGTGAGCGATGCGAAGCTTTTGACAATAATTTTGTAATGGGCCCACCAGGATTTGAACCTGGGACCAGCCGGTTATGAGCCGGCAGCTCTAAACCGTGCTGAGCTATGGGCCCTCTCGGTCTCATCAGGCTGACAAATAATTATACCAAGTTTGCCGGCGAGATTTAAGGGCCGCTAATAGATCGGCTGCGACCGCTGCTGCAGACCCTGGTTTGCGTATGCCCCTCAATTGCCGTCGTGGGTCTGACGCCGCAATGCGATCACGGCCTGCGCGGCCGCCTCGGCATCATCGCCGCTGGTATCGGCCGCCACCCGGCGCAGGCTTTCGACCTCACGCCGCTGCCTGCTCCGCGCCAACGCGGAGATAAAATCCGCCGCCATCCGCTGCGCACCCTCCGCGTTCACCATCAGGGGGCCGACCATCAGGGCGCTCAGACGCTCGCGCTGATCTTCGCTCAGACCGGCAAGGATACGGACTTCGAGTGTCGCCCGCGCTTCATCGGAGAGGCAGATATCCTCGAGCATCGCCCCCAGCATCGGGTCATTGAATTCGATCGATGGGAGCTGCGCGGCAATCTCCGCGCGCATCTCCGAATAATCAAGTGCGATCGCTATCAGCCCGATCTCGGCCTGCGCGACCGCATCGCCACGCGCCGCCGTTCGTGCCGGTCGGGCGGGCGCCGCGCCGCTGGTGCGCCGCAGCGGCATATTATTCGCGCCGCCCTTGCGTGCCTCCCGACGCAACAACTCCTCGCCCACCCCGAGGCTGTCTGCGGCCTTGCGCGCGAGCAAATCGAACTCAAACGGATTGGCGACCATCCGCAGAATCTCGGCGACCCGCTCAGCCGCCCTCGCCTTTCCGCTCAACGTGGCGCCGGCCGCGGCCGCCTGCTCGCGCAAGAAGTAATCGACGAGCAATTCGGAGGATTCGATCAGTTCGTTGAGGGCTTGTGCGCCGCGATCGCGCACCAGCGTGTCCGGATCGAAACCGGACGGGATGAAGACGCCGCGCCCAAGCAATCCCGCGCCGAGAAATACCTCGAGGGCGCGCAACGACGCCTTGCGCCCGGCCGCGTCGCCATCGAAGCACGCCACGATGTTGCGGGTGTAGCGCGCGAGCAGCCGCAATTGATCGACCGTCAGGGATGTGCCGAGGCTCGCGACGGTCTCCTTGAAGCCCGCCTGCCAGAGCGCGATCACGTCGATATAGCCCTCGACCACGATCGCGCGGTCGGCCTGCGCGATTGCTTGCCGCGCCTCGAACACGCCGTAGAGCCCGCGCGCCTTGGAGTAAATCGGCGACTCGGGAGAATTGATGTACTTGGGCAGGCGCTGATCGAGCACGCGTCCGCCAAATCCGATCACGCGGCCCTGCGCGTCGCGAATCGGAAACATCAGGCGCGCGCGAAACATGTCGTACGGGTCGCGGCCGGGCTCACGCTTGACCAAGCCGGCCTTTACCGCCGCCTCGAGCATCCCGCGCTTGCCGATCACGGTGGCAAGATTCGCGGGACGCGCCGGCGCATACCCGAGGATGAAGGCGTGCGCCGTCTCCTCGGTGATACCGCGGGCTTTGAGGTAGTCGCGTGCGGGCGCGCCGTCGGCGGTCTTCCACAGCACGTGGGCGAAGAACTCGGCGGCGGTCAGATTCGCCAACGCCAGGGCGTCGCGCTCGCCAGGCGGTGGTCCACCGGGTCCGGTATGTTCCGGCAGCACGATCCCGTAGCGGCGCGCCAGCGATTGCAGCGCTTCGAAGAAGGTCAGCCCTTCAACCTTCATCACGAAGTCGAACACGGTGCCGCCCGCTCCACAGCCGAAGCAATGAAAGAAGCCGCGCTCGGCGTTGACCGAAAACGAGGGCGTCTTTTCGTTATGGAACGGGCACAGACCGACAAAATTGCGCCCGGCGCGTTTGAGCCGCACCTGCGCGCCGACGATCTCGACGATATCGGCGCGCGCGCGCACCTCTTCGATTTTGTCGGTGCCGAAGCGCACCATGGTCAGTAGTCCGTCACTTCGCGCAAGCGTTCCGGGTAGTTGGTCATGATGCCGTCGACGCCGAACGCAATCAGCCGGCGCATCTCGACCGGCTCATCGACGGTCCAGGTATAGACGCTCAAATTGCGTTCATGCGCGGCGATACAAAGGTCCTCGGTCACTATATCCGATCGCGGGTTGATCGATTCAGCCTTGAGCTCGAAGGCCGCTCCGACCAGCCGCGCGGGCCATTGGCTGGCGAGCAGTCCCACGCGCACTCGGGGTTCGAAATGGCGCACGATGGCAAGCGCTTCCCAGTCGAAACTCGAAATCATCGCGGTTCCAAGGGCGCCACACGCGACCACCAGTTCGCAGACCTTGCGCTCGACGCCGCCACTTTTGATCTCGATATTGAGTCCGCAGCGCCCGTCGATCAGCGCAATCACCTCTTCCAGCGTTGGTATGCGCTCGCCCCTGAATTCGGGGCCGAAGCGCACGCCGGCGTCGAGGCGCTTGAGCTTATCGAGCGTCATCGACCGCACCGCGCCGCGTCCGTCGGTGGTGCGATCGACGGTTTCGTCATGAATCACAACCAGAGCGCCATCGCTGGTGAGCTGAACGTCGAGCTCGCACATCTGCGCGCCGGCATCGATCGCGGCGCCGAAGGCTTTTAGGGTGTTTTCCGGGAAGCGGCCGCTCGCCCCGCGGTGGGCTATGTTCAGCATGTGCGCGTCATCCGATCCCCCGCAGCCGAATGCCGTTGCATTGGATTGATGCGGCTGAGCTGAACCCATCGGCGAAGTTGGATCATCTCCATTCGATGTAACCACGGGGTCGCCGGTTCCGCAATTCGCTGTGGTCTCAGCCTTCAACAGCATTCGCACCGCCCGGATAAATGAATTTTCGAATCGACGCGATGCGGGCGCTCACCGATCGGAGGCCCGATTTCACCAAGGGTCGATGCTCTGTTCCGACCATCGCACATGCCCTATCCTCTTGGGAGACCGGCTTGCGCAATGCGGAGTTCGGCGACCGTCCGATCGACACCGCCGGAATAGGTGCAGGGCCAGACCCGCCGCCATCATGAAATCTAACCTGCAACGAACGTACGTGCGCCTTCAATTCGATCTCCCGGCCGCCGACGCCGACGCCGCCGCGGCGATTCTGGTCGCCAATCGCGCACTCGGATGCGAGGTCAGCAAAATCCGCCCGCCGCGTCCGGCCCCTATGCGAGCGCCCCGCCAAGTGCGGCTGAAAGCCTACTTCGATCGCCTCAATGACGCCGATCTGAAACGTGTGCGCCGCGCTTTGGAATCCGCCGCGATGATCGGCGCCACCGCCCGCCTCCAGCGCGAGACCCTGGCCGACCCCGGCTGGGCCACCATGTGGATGACGCGCTTCGAGCCCTTCACCGTTGGCCGCTTCCTGATAGTACCGCCCTGGAACCATGAGCAGCGCGCGGATCGCATCCGGCTCGTTATCCAACCGGGACAGGGCTTCGGCACCGGCCATCATGGCAGCACCTATGGCGTCCTGCGGCTGATCGACGATCTGTGCCGGAAGCGCCCCTTCACGCGCGCGCTGGACGTCGGCACCGGCTCCGGAATTCTCGCAATTGCGATGCGGCTGCTGGGCGTCGGCGAAGTCACTGCCATCGATATCGACCCGGTCGCGCTGGAGAACGCGCGCGAAAACGCCGATCTCAATCACGTGCGCGAGCACGTCCGCTTTTCCCTGGTGCCGATCGCTTCCTTGCGCCGCCATTTCGACCTGATCACGGCGAACATCCTTTCCTCGACGCTGATCGAGATGGCGCCGCGGCTGCTGCACCGCCTCGCGCCCGAGGGCCGTCTGATCCTTGCGGGAATCCTCAACCGTGAGGCCGAGAGCGTGATCGAGGCATATCGTCCCACCATGCGCTGTATCGATCGGCGCGCCGATCGCGGCTGGACCGCACTGGTGCTCGCGCAATGAAGCCCACTATCGTTCGTCCGCCGCGCTTCGCTCTGGAACCGGGGGCCATCAACGGTCGCAGCGCGCACATCGGCGGCGCCGAGTTACATCATATGCGCGACGTGATGCGCCTCGGACCGGGCGGCGCGGTGCGTCTGCTCGCCGACGACGGCGCGGAATTCTGCGGCCGAATCGCCCACTTCGAGAGCGATCATGCGATCATCGAGATCACCGGGAGGCTCAAGCGAGAGGCAAGGCGCCCGACGATTATCCTCGCCGCGGCAATCATCAAGGGGCCGCGGATGGATTTCATGGTCGAGAAGGCAGCCGAACTGGGCGCCTCGTCGTTCTGGCCGCTCGAATGTGCGCGCGCGGTCGTGCGTAATCCGGGACACGAGCGGGTTGCACGATGGCGCCGGCTCGCCATGGCGGCGACCAAGCAGAGCCTGGCGCCGCATCCGATGGAGATTCGCCCTCCGGTCACGGTTGCCGAGGCTGCCCGCGAAGTGCCAAAAGAGACGCTCGCGGTGTTTTGCACCGAGGGCGCCGAACCAATGACGACAATCGTGCGCCGGATGCGCCCGCGCGCTACGCTGATCGCATGCGGTCCCGAGGGCGACTTCGACGCGGCCGAGTATGCTGTCATGCATGCGGCGGGCTTCGTCGCCGCCGGTCTCGGACCCAACCGGCTGCGCAGCGAGACCGCGGCGCTGGCGGCGCTCAGCCTGGTGGCCGGAGCCCTGGACGAAATCGACAAAGGAATCTGACGCGGTGGCTTACAAGTTCGCATTCGTGATGGACCCGCTCGAGGCGGTGATGCCCGACAAGGACACGACCTTCGTCTTCATGCTCGAGGCGCTGCGGCGTGGTCACGAGGTTTACCACCTGGGGCTGAGAGGGTTGCACACCCACGGCCATCGGGCGTTCGCCGATGCCCGCCGCTGCGAAGTCGCGCGCGCCGAGCCGCATTACCGCTTCCTCGACCACGAAGCGCAGTATCCGCTGGAGGCCTTCGACGCGATCTTCATGCGCAAGGATCCGCCCGCCGACGCGCCCTACTTGTACGCCACGATGATCCTGAGTCTTGCCGACCGCGCCCGCACGTTCGTGCTCAACGAGCCGGCCGGGCTGCGCGAGGCGAACGAAAAGCTCTACGCGCTGAACTTCCCGGGCGCCATTCCACCGACCGTCGTGACCTACGAAATCCCCCGCCTCAAGCGCTTCATGGAGGAACAGGGCGGCGAGATGATCGTCAAGCCGCTCGACGGTCATGGCGGCGAGGGCGTATTCCATGCGCGTGCCGGCGACCGCAATCTCAACGCGATCCTCGAGGCGGTGACGCGTTTCGAGAGCCGTCCGATCATGGGGCAGCGTTATATCCCCGAAATTCGCAACGGCGACAAACGCCTCATCGTGCTCAACGGCGAGCCGCTCGGATGTACTCTGCGAGTGCCGCGCGACGACGAGCATCGCGGCAACATCCACGTCGGCGGCAATTGCGTAAAGGCCGACATCACGGCGCGCGACCGCGAGATTTGCCGCATGCTGCGCCCGCGCCTGGAACGCGACGGTCTCTACTTCGTTGGCCTCGATATCATCGGCGATTACCTGACCGAAGTTAACGTGACCAGTCCAACCGGCATCCAGGAGATCGATCGGCTCGACGGCACCAACCTCGAAGCGCGGGTGATCGACTTCGTCGAGGCGCGCGTCGCCGCCCTCAGGAAAGGCTCTTGAAACCTTTGAAAGGTTTCAAACTTCCCACGGTGAACCGGGATGATCGGTCTTGCGCGCGATACCGTCGAGACCGTTCGCGGCAGCGTAAGCGGGAGGCGCTCACTTTCCAGGACGGCCTGAATCGCGCCGCTCAGGCCTCCGCCGCGCCCGAATGTGCCTTGCAACGCACGGTCTGGATCGGTACCAATTAAGGACCGCACGAATTCCCTGGCTTGTTGGCACGGGAAGCCCGTCGGGGTGGGCAGGTAGCTCAGTCGGTAGAGCAGAAGACTGAAAATCTTCGTGTCGGCAGTTCAATTCTGCCCCTGCCCACCAAAAAACCCTTGTATTTTTGAGCTTTTCTCAAATCCAAATCCAGCGGGATGCCGAACCGCACGATCCTAGGTAACGCATAGGTAGCAAGTCAGCCTCTACTAGGGATCGCCAATTGCCGCAAATCAGCTTTTCAGTGATAGTTTCAACGTCCTAGTGCCTTAATACTGCCAATGAGCGATTTATCTGGCTGGAAGGCAGTTAATCGTGCTTGAATTAGAATGAGTGGACATGGCACCATGATTTCGTGCTTTCTACGCTTACGTGGTGAGCGAGAGCACGGATGACCTCTTCTGTCACTGGACCACCGGGGGGAGGTGGGGAGCGAATCGTGACCTTTGCCTCGAATTGGTCAGACCATTCGCCAGTTTTTAAAACTGACTTCGCGATTGAAACTAGCTCCTGTACCCGGCAGGCTATTCTCTCGGTAAACCGGAAGAACCTGAGAAATCTCTGATGCATATTACCAAAAATACTAAACCGCCAGCCGCGCGCCGTCGAAGGCAGGTTCTTTTGTTCGCGGTGGCACTAAGCACTCTGCCCAGTGTGAATTCGTTTGCCCAATCCTTCAGTTGTGAACAAGCCGGGAGAGCAGCTCGGATGGCATCTGACGATCGTGACAAGGTTGACGAGATCACAGCCGAGGGTGCCTTTGTAGGTATCTATGACGCAATGGGTGGAGGTAAGATGTCAGACGACTTAAGAGTATTAGTCCACAATTCCATGCTGTATGCCTACCACAATAACGCATCGCCCCAGTCCAATTACGATACGGTGGTTGCCGAGTGCACTAAGGAAATTGGTCCGCACTAGTCCCAACAAAGCGCACCTACTACTTTAGAAGCCTGCGCCATATAGATAAAAACCGACTAGGGAGGTACGTTCGTGCGAACTATTATTCGATTTTCCCTTGACGATGATTATAGCAGCGCACTGGGACAAAAGCTTACGAAGATTCCCGTGGATGCTGGCTTCGCACATCAACCAAATACCGCGACATACGAACGTACCGATATGCGGGTATCTGACCTTGGTCAAGTTATGCAAAGCTTTTGGAATGCGGCGAGCGCCCATCCCGGCCCTGGTGTCTTTGACCATTTCTGGATGTATTCTGACCGGCAAGTTTCAAACTGACCCACTACCCAAAAGTCGAATGAAAGAAACGATCCATGTTACGGCAACTCCCATAGGATTTGCCTACCCCAGGCCAATTCCTCTTGAATTGATTGAGCTTCCTTGGAAAGACGAGCGCCCGGACACTTTTTGGGCTGCTTTTCGCTATGGCTTCAAAAAGTATTACGCTGATCGTCCGTGGTTATTGGTAATCTTTGCTGTTTTTGGATTCCTGATTCTTAGGAGCTTGTTGCGACCTGCCACAGTGAGACATTACCGGTGATCCGCTTCCATACTGGAAAGCGCGGCAATGCCATACTGTACGAAATGCGGCAAACCAGTTGGAGAAAGGCACCGATTCTGTGGCGAATGCGGTGCATCTCGAAGCCCCACCCACACCCGAATAGTTTCATCCAGCCGGCGAATTGCTATCACAACGATACTCGCCCTTGGTAGCCTCTCTGCGCTAGCGCTCACGAAGTATCTAAGTGTCCAATATCATAATCGTACTGCCTTAAGTGCAAACGGGAATCCAAACAAATCAGTGTTCAGCACCAATGCGCCCTTGTGTACTGTGGATGCTGCAAAACGGGCATTGGCAAGCCTCGCTCCCAACCCAGCAAAAGACTGCGACCTCCTGGCCCCCATTTGCCAAAGTTTATCAGGAGGTTCGCAAAACCGAATGATTGCGCAATACTTCTGCGGAAATGGTGGATTCCTGTATTGGGATGTCTTCGATAAAACGACTGAGGGCAATTGGCAACTTTCTTCGAAACCTAGCGCAGACTTGACCGGATTCCCTGGCGGAAGTTTGAAGCCTTCAACTGACAACCCTGAGGACCTTTTATTGACCGAACCAATATATCGGAAGGACAATGAGGGGTTGTTGATCGATCCTATGTGCTGCCCAACAGGCGGCACCAAGAATTACGTGTTGCGATGGATAGGTAATGAATTCGTGGTTATATCCACAAGTAATTCTCAACCTCCGATTGCCTCCACCAATCGAATGAACACCCCGGAGTTGGAAGAGTACACTAACGATGATGTCGCTCCACTCAGATCGGATGAGTGTGACTGGCGCGCTCAAATAGTGGACCGGTATGCCTACCAACGTGACCGTGGAGAGGCCGAAAATGCCGCGCTCGCTCAGTTTGACGCATCGCTCGCTGGGCGTCCCGCAGAGACCATTAGGATAAATCGCCGCTTGTACCATCCACTCATCGGCTTCGCATACAGCCACAAGAATCTAACCCCTATTGAGACAATGGTCGCATATGAGAGAGCGTGTCGCGGCTTGCCACCGTTCTCACCGATGCAATGGTATTTCCTGCTACCACCGATGAAAGGTCAGCAAGCAATTGATCTTAATGCACCATTAACCAAATGGAATATCGAGGTTGTAGTCCCCGGGTTCCAATCCGAGGAAGAATGCATCAAGTTTCGCGAATCAAGGGTGTCGATACTGACAGATTCGAACACTTTAGTAGCGAAACGAGAGCTTGCTAGTGTGTGCCGCGAACTCAACGAAAATAGCCTCTCTCCTAGTCCATGTTCCGAAAGCGGAGTGTGTATCCACTCTAGCGATCCAAGTCTCAGCCATGTTCCCTAGTTTCATCCGCGATGTTACTAGTTTCGTGCCAACTTGAGACCGCTTTCATCATTGTGCTCGGTCGTTCATCTAGTTTCATCGCGAGTATTGACTAGTTTCAAAATAATCAGGTACAGTTTCCAAATCATTGGCCGCCTACCGGCCTGACAAAGGTTTGCTTCTTAGCCTCTAAGAAATTAACCAAATATAGCCCTCTATCATTCCAACGGGAAAGCAAAGACAAACAAGGAGGCTACTCGTCGTGAGGAATTTTTGGAGGGTGCTGTTTTCGCCGAGGTTTGAGCGCTTTCTCGCACCCGTTGTCCTTGGATATGGCTATATTCTGGTTACCATGCTTAACGGGGGTCTCGCACTCGCACTTGAAATTATGTGCTCCGCTTGGCTTTTCGGAATTTCACCCTCTCCGTTCGGAAACAACCTAACACCGCTGCTAGGGCTTTTCGCGATACCACCCCTCTGGTTTGTTGTTCAAGTAAATTTAAGAGTTGCAGCAGAATTCGCAGTGGCAGTGGTCAAAATTGCCGAGAATACTAGTCAATAGAGCATTTCACGCAGGCTAACATAATCATTTGCTTGTAAAACTCTGCCCACATTACCCAAGAAATTTAGCTCCCCGCAAACGCTCGTGTATAGCCTTCAACCCATTTCCTGAGCGGGGCAGCGCACACGCCCCATCCTTAACTATATATGTATGTAGAATGATCAGTGTAATCTGTACCATAATCACTAATCATCTCCAGTGGTTTAGGTTTTATTAGACCCTGAGCTTTTGTACCCTTTGGTAGTACCTTCACAGTTTCCAGGTAGTTGCCTAAGTAATAATCGAGTGCTCCATCGCTGTATCTTTCCTGAACCCACACACTGACTTGTGCCTGTACCCGTTCAATACATTTATCTAAATTCCACAACAACATCTCCTTATCTCCGATATCAAGGTGCAATAGTAAATGCCTATGCAAACCTTCCCATGCACCATATCCTAGTACCCAGAAATATCCATTCAGCCCGGCGTTACGTTTTAACCAAACAAAGATACTTGGTAACGTAAGCCTCTGACAATTTCCCACTGTCGGGCTATTATCTCCCAACAGATTGAACGTCATTAGCCAATTAAATGAACGTAGATAGGGCCGTACTCTGGAGTTGATTCCTGAGGCAAGTGCACGCCCACAGTCTATGCATGTGCGCTTCTTGCAGCCGCTAAACCACACTTGTCCTGTCTTTGGGTCAGTGTATTTGTTTGTATTACATTCTACCTCGACTTGAAATCTCATTTCTTCTCGTTTTCATTGATCGCATATCCTCTTTATGCCACAATAAAGGCTCCTTATTGATTTGTGGGGTTTTGAGACTGGGTTGCCTTTCCTCCGGGCAATCTTCCTCAGAACTAACCTTTTCAAAAATACTAGTTCTCGACGAAAAAATCAAATTTGGCCGGTTTCTCGCCTAGGAGTTTACATTAGCCGAATATTTGCCAAATGTGGACTATAGGTGTGCGATCCCATATCGAGGTAGCAGGTAGAGCACTCCAAAGGCTTGAAGGGCCGTTTCCGTCCATTCGCGAGATATGTTGGAAAGGTTCGGGCTATCGTCTATTTGGCCAATTGTGAGGCTGGAAATCGCATCTTAAGCGACGTTTTGGTTTGCAGGCACTCCTAGAATTGCCTGAATATGATTGCCCCATGCGGTGAGGGCTTCTCGCTTTTCCTGATCGTAGGTATGCCGATCATAAACTAACGTGATTCTGTTTCCGCCAGTTTCCATTGTTATGTGATTGAGGACCTTGCTGATCACAATTTGCTGGACTCTTGCTGCCGCCATTCCCGTACCACAGGTCCGTCGTAGGTCGTGAATCGTAAATGGTTCGACCTCGGACCGCTTGATGATTCGATTCAGGGCCTTATGTGTGCTGACTAGAGGTTTCTCCTGATGATTGTTACCGGGAAAAACCAGGGTCGAGCTACTCTGAGCCTTTAACGCTTTCAAGATGTCGAGAAGTTGGCCGACTAGTGGAACTCTGTGCAGCCTACCGTTTTTGGTCCGTTCTCTGGGTAAAACCCACCAGCCGGTAATCAGATCAATTTCAGCCCACAGCATCCCAAGAACTTCTGCACGTCTCTGACCGCTGAGTAGCAGCACCTTGAACAGTGCTGAAATGATCGGTGATTCATGATCGAGCGCATACCAAACAGCCACAATTTCATCGTCGCTCAAGACACGATCATGCGCCTGTTCCCTACCCGGTTTGGTGATTCGATAGGCAGGATTGACCTCAATCACGCCCTTGGATACGGCGAAGTTAAAGACCTTGCTTGCGAGAGAAAGCACTCGATTTGCTGAGATTGGGGCACGTCCAGCGATATTTTCAACCAGTTCGATTACGTCACGGCGTTGTATATCCTGCACTTTGCGAATACCCCATGCAGGACGAAGCTCCCTTTTTAACATCTTTTCGTCTTCATAGGCGGAAGAAGCTTTCTTATGGCGCTGTGCGTGCTCCCTGAGATAGCGATCCGCAAGGGTATTGAAGCTATCGGCATCCCTAGCCTCTTGCTTCTCAAATGCAGGGTCTTTGCCGCTTTGAACGAGTAGGAGATTGGCTTTCGCTGCGTCTCGGGCCGCTGCGACACTCAAAATTGGGTACGTGCCTAAAGTCAGCCGTCTCAAGTGCCCCTGATGACGATACATCAAAACCCATGCCTTACGTCCGCCTTGGCTCACTCGTAGGCCGAAGCCGGGTGTTTGCCCATCCCAAAATTCCGCCTGACCCGTCTCAGGCGGAGTCGCAGATTTCACAAACATATCCGTCAAATGTGGTCGCATATTTAGAAATCCTCAAAAGCTCCTTGGATTCAACCATTCTAGGTAACACTTAGGTAACGGTCAAGGGCCGATCCAAGAAAGCTCAAGTTCCATCTGAAATTGTCGGTAGAATCAGAATTTCCTATATCTCGGTTAACACCAATTTCCTATATAAACTAAGCACCTAACGCCTATAACACTGCACTCCTTAGACGGCTCATAGAGTCTCGGAACAGTGAGCCCCTGTACGGGGATACGGGCTTGATTTTTGTGGGAACACAGACTGAAAATCTTCGTGTCGGCAGTTCAATTCTGCCCCTGCCCACCATCAGCAACCAGACTTTCGCATAATCAGCATCCAGCCGCAGTTCGCCACGAATCGTCTTGCGGCAAAAATTCATCAACTCACCGTCGCCGCGGTTGGGCGCGGTTCCCGTGGGAGCCGCGAGCACCGTGGGTCGTGCGGAGACCGCGAAGGCTTGCAAAATCCGGATTTCGGGGAATAGATGATCTCGACGACGAGCCCCTGGCCCTTGATGCTATCGACCCTATGGAGAAACCGATGCCGGATAAAACCTACACCATCGTCAACGTGGTTGGCGTCTCGGAAGAGAGCGTTGAGCAGGCGGTTCGCAACGCCATGACCAAGGCCGGGCAGACGCTGCGCAATATCGACTGGTTCGAGGTCAAGAAAATTCGCGGCGTGTTGATTAAAGGCGCACCCATCTGTCAGGTCGAGGTGCAGATCGGGTTCAGACTCGAAAGCACCCGCACGGCGTAACGGCTCGCGGCCGATTGGGTGGTCCGGGGGGTGTAGCGGGAGCGAGCAAATCGCACCTGACGCAGGCCCGCGTTCCCCAGCGCAACGCCTGAAAAGCCCGTGACGGCGCCGCTATTCCCTTCGCTTGCGATTTGTTCGCCGGTAACGGCTAGCCGCAGATCGCCATTAGCTTGAATTAATATTCGGCGCTATGCTTGGGCTGCGGTGAGGGGGGTGTAGGCGGGCGGTCAAGCTTAAGCGAGGTCCCATATGTCCCTCGATAACGACGAAACCGATCGGGTGCTCGAAGAGGAGCATCCGGGGCCCAACGACCTCGAATCGGCGTTGGTCACCATCACGCTGAGCGAGGTTGTTCAGCATAAGCCACTCGTCGTTGCGGCGAATTCCAATCTCGCCGCGGTCATCGAGGCGATGCAGCGCAATAATCGCGGCACGGTCCTGGTGGTCGAAGCCGGGAAACTGGTTGGCATCTTCACCGAGCGCGACGTGCTGATGAAGGTCGCCGGACACCCGATCGATTTGACCCAAAGCAAGGTCAGCGCCTTCATGACGCCCAACCCTGTCACCCTGCCGGATGATTCCGCGGTGGCCTTTGCGCTTAACCGCATGGTGCTGGAGGGCTTTCGTCACATCCCGCTGGTTGACGACGACAATCGTCCGGTCGCCGAGGTATCGATGCGCAACCTGATCGAATACCTGAGCGATTTCTTCAGTCGCGACGTGCTCAACCTACCGCCGGATCCGCACGTTAAATCGATCAAGCGCGAGGGCGCATAGCCGGCGCAGCAGTCGGTTGCTCTGCGCGAACGCGCGGCGCCGCTAAGCGCTCGCTGTTGGTCAACCAGCGGTGAAGGAAGTTCTGCCCCCGGGCCGCTTTCGGCTCAACTGATAAATTCCCTGCGCCCAAATCGAATAGCCCGCGCACCTCGCCCGGCGTCGGTGCCGAACGCGATCGGAACTCGCGAGCCCCCTGCCGGCTTCACCTGTTCCTACCAGGCTGAAATAAAAGTCTCGCCCGAAAGCAAGACAGTTGCGTTGCGCCGGTGGACTGGAATTAAATGCGCCCGACGGAACATGAACCTATTGGCAATTGGAGGTATCTCCACACTCAGCATGAGCAAAAAAGGCAGCGCCGGCGTTCGCGCCGCTCGATCCCGACGGCGATCGCGCCCGTTGCGGCACACGATCGCGTTCATTGCGATGCTGGCGTGGTATCCAGCGCTTACCGCCTTCGACCTTTCTCGCCACAGCGTGCCGCCCGCCCGAATTATCTCCACCGGCGGATCGATGGCCGGAATCGACGCAATCACGCAGCCGGCGTTCGTCACCGCGCCCAAAGCCACGTTCCTTGCTCCGGATGACCGCGTGGTCGGCGTGATTATCAACGGAAAGGTGCGCGCCTATCCGCTCAAAATTCTTACCTGGCACCAGCTCGTCGACGATTCAATCGCGGGCGAACCGATCGCCGTGACCTACTGCCCGCTCACCGGCAGCGCACTCGTGTACGATCGAAGGCTCGGGAAAAAGACGCTTACGCTGGGAACTTCCGACCGGCTCTACGATAGTAACTTGCTATTTTTCGACCAGGCAACGAAGAGTTTATGGTCGCAGATCAAGGGCGAGGCTATCGCGGGACCGCTGACCGGCCGCCGGCTTAATCCGCTGCCCAACGTCGTGACACCATGGAGAGTGTGGAAAGTCTATCATCCGGAGACGCTGGTGCTGAACGCGAGCGCGGCGGATATTCAGAATTTCGCGCACGATTTCACGGGGCGCTACGAACTGGCGCAGAGCGTTCCGCTCGCGGTCAGTACGCTCGACAATCGGATGCCGCCGAAGGCGCACGTCCTGGGCTTGTCGATCAATGGCGCCAGCGTGGCGTTTCCGTTCACCAGCCTTGACCGTGCCAAGCCGCCCGTAGCGGCGACGGTCGGTGGCACGCCAGTGACGATCATTTACGACGCGGCTTCAAAGACTGCCGGCGCGGTAATCGGGGGCAAACACGCGGCTGCATATACAGGATTCTGGTTTGCGTGGGCCACCTTTCATCCCGATACCACGATCTGGAACAACGGCGGAGATACCACACCGGCGGGCGCGAATTCTCCGGCGCCAATCCCCGCAAAATAGTCACTCGCGAAGCAGGGGCACTCGCTCGCCAGGGCTTGCGCATCGGATAGTGAGCGCACAAACCTTTGAATTCGCACGATCGGCACGCCGCGCCAATAACTAGTCCGGGGTCGAAGCGAGAGCATTCAAATCGTAATCGACCAGTGCGCCGATACGTTCGATCGTAACATCGGGGGCCGGATATTTCGCTACTTCATCCTGGTCGAGTGCGTAATGGCCCTGGCGCGGGAAAACCGTGGTCACGCGGGTGCCCCAGACTTGTTTGACCGCGCTCAGAATACGGACTTTGTCGTCAATGAATACGTAGTGCGCGGCGGGATAACGGGCAGCGATGTCGTCGAGTTCGAATTCCTTGTGGATATAGATGAGAACGTTGCCGTCAAAGGCCTCGTAGAGTCCCGAGCGGCGGACCTTCAGCGGCTGAAACACCACGTCCCCATCGGAGACGATAACGGCGCCGCCGAATTCCTTGCACCGTTCGATCACGTCGAGCGAATTAGGATACAGGCGGTTTGCGAACGGATAGTTAATCAGAAAGTCGGAAACCTCCAGGATCTGGAGCTCGCGCGGAAATTCGACCCGATAGCGCTGCAGCGCACCGAGATAATCGGCGTATCCGAGTTGCTTGCGCAGCTCCTCGAACAGCCCCCAGTAATGGCGATTGCGCTCGGCACCGATCGCGCGTTCCAGGTGGATCGCCATGTCGGCCTGAATGCGATCGTTGTCAACGAGAGTGTTGTCGACGTCGAAGAGGTAAACTGTCTGATCCGAAGCCATCTGAATTCCCCTGCCCAAGCGCGATATGTCCAGGAGCGATCGCCAGCGACTCGGCGCGCTCACAGGGGTCGATTATCGGCTGGCGGCGGAGGCCAGTAAACGCGCGCCGAAAAGAGTTAACGGGAGCTCGATTTTTCGAAGCAGTCCGCCGGAAAAAACCACCTGCGTTCGACTAGCAGAACGCCCTTCCCGCGATGGGAAAGGCGCTCGCAGTTCAAGCCGCATCCGTCGCGTAGCGGCGGCAGTTGAATCGCGGTGCGCGTGACTGGCTTTTACAATCCGTACACCTTGGCCGCGGTGTCATGGACGATCTTGCGCAACTGATCGTCCGGCAACATACCGAAGCGCTTTGCCACGATCTCCTGCGATCGCGGAAAAGTTGCCGCGGTATGCGGATAGTCGGATGACCACATGATGTTGTCGGGACCATAGCGATGGAGCGAATCGACGAAGACCGGGTCCGCGATGAAAGTTGCGTAGACCTGACGCTTGATATAATCACTCGCGCGCATCGGCAGCTTCATCCCGCCCACCGCGCCGAGCCGGTTCTGGACGGTGTCGAGCCGGTACATGAAGTACGCCATCCAGCCCACGTCGTTTTCGGCCGAGACGATGCGCAGGCGGGGAAACTTCTCGAAGACCCCGCCATAGACCATCACGGAAATTGATCGTTCGATCTGATGGTGCAGGTTCGCGAGCGCGAGCAGGAAGTCGCGCCCGGCACGCTGATCCGCGCCGGTGCCCTTGCGCGCCGTCAGGATATGGAGCGACAGCGGCATATTGAGATCCTGTGCGGCGGCCCAGAATGGCTCGTAATCGGGATGGCTATAGGGACGTTCGTCGGGCGCCTCCGCCCAGATCATCGCGCCCTTCATCCCCTGCTTCGCGATCCGCTGAAGCTCGGCCACCGCGCCGCGGATATCTTCGAGCGTGATCAGGCCGAGCGGGACGAGGCGTTTGAAATCGTAACTGCAATATTCGGCGGCCCAATCGTTGAAAGCGCGAAAGCAGGCCGAGCGCAAATCGGGGTCGTCGAGCCCGAACAGCGGCATGCCCATCGAGGTGTAGATGACCTCGGCTTGCACGCCGTCGCGGTCCTGGTCCTTCAATCGAAATGAGGGATCCCACACGCTTTTGGGCGCGGCGTCGAAACCGCGCTTGTTGTGATCGGGCAATTCCGCCGACGGCACCCCGGCACCGAAGAACCCCGCCACCGTCATCGGCGCAATGTTCTCGCAGACGAAGAATTCGCCCTCGCGCCCGCCGAGGCCTTTGACCGTATGCGGCGCGCGATCGCGAAAGCGTTGGTCCATCCGCTCGGCCCACATCGTGGGCGGCTCGACGAAATGGGAGTCGGCCGAAATGAGACGGTAATCTGACATGATTGTTTCCCTCCTTGATGTTCACGCCGCCGGATTATCCGCGGCGGTCGTGACCGAAATCGGATGAGAGCCTGGCAACCAGGCGACTCGTCGCCGTCGAGCGTTTAATTAGCGCGAGCCGCCCGTCACCGCAAACAAAACTTAGATTGCTGCGAACGTTCGGGCGCGGTCGTTCCGGATAGGTGGAGCCGGGGCGGCGGCGAGGCGAAAGAGGCCCGGGCCTTGGGTGCGAATTACAACCGGATCAGTTGATGCAGCTTCGTGGTTCTACTTGGCCGATGGTCGGCTCCGCAAACCAATAGTTGCTCGCACAATCCTGATTCGCGTCGAACAGATCCAGGTGATCGTTCAGCCAGGCGGCGACGTTGACGACGCGATTGAAGTTATTTCCGGTGTCAATGGCGACACCGTATTGTTGGACGCCGCTGCTGGAAATTCCCGCGAGGCCCGAGAAGACATAATTGTAATCACTCGCAACCGCGCCGCGCGGGCACAAGCCCTGCGGGCCCGTCGTCGAGCATCCGACATAGACTCCCGCCTGCGCGTTGTTCTGGACCGAGAAGTTGCCGATGCTGTTGTGGCTCGAACTCTGCACCCAGACGCCATATCTGCCATTGCCGGAAGTCAGCGGCATTTGCAGAACGTCGTAGCCGCCGCCGTCGATCCTGACCCCGTCGTTGAGGTTATTGGTCGCGGAAAAATTTGAAAGGTCGGCCTGTTGCACGTGATTGAGCAGGATGCCGGCGTCGGTATTGGACAGCACGATGAAATTATCGGCCAACGCGCCGGCCGCGTCGATTTGGAGACCCACGCCGAAAGTCCGAATGGTTGAGCCGTTGCCCTCAATAAACGCCTTCGCCGCGGTTTTCATTACGTGAATCCCAACTGCGCTGGTCGCGCCGAAAAGACCGAAGTGGTTGAGATTCAACGAGACATTCGGCGCCGTGATGACCAGACAATCGCCCGCCGACGGCGACACAGCAACGAGATCGTTATCGACTTCGTAGAGGCCGGCCTTGGTAATTTTGCCGCAAGCCGTAATCGGTACTGGCGGCAGCGCAAACGCTGGCGCGGACGACCATACCGCTACGGCGGCTGACAGCAGCATGACTATCGCGTACCGGACGAGATCGACGGTTCGCTCCAGCCATGTTGGGCGGTTGCGCCCAATCATTGAGAGGCGATTTTCATTCACGATTTAGCTCGCGACTCGCGCCAAAAAACGGAAGCGCACAATCGATAAAGGCTGATAAACCAATCTATAGCAGAACAAGGTTGTCGTTGGCGAGTAGCAAAAATCAGCTATTTGAAGAATTTAATCTCAGGTTGGGGTTGATCGCGCGGACAACGGCAAACCTCCCGCCTTTGAACGCGCAATCGGCGTCGACGAAGCCCGCCTCGCTGAACCACTGTAGTGGTGTGGCCAACGGCGCGGTGTAATCGAACTTCATCCTTTTCAGGTCATCAAATCAGGGGGCCGCGGCGGGTGCGGCGCAGGTGCGTATACGCGCGCTGTGTGGCGACGCGGCCGCGCGCCGTGCGCGCAAGAAAACCCTCCTGCAACAGGTAGGGCTCGTACACCTCGCCGATAGTATCGGCCTCCTCGCCGACCGCCGCGGCGAGGCTCTCGACGCCGACCGGACCGCCGTCGAACTTATCGATGATCGCGGCCAGGATCGCGCGGTCCATGCGGTCAAATCCGCAAGCGTCGATTTCGAGCAGTTCGAGCGCCGCCAGCGCGACCTCGCGCGTGACCACCGCGGCACCGTTGACCTGGGCAAAGTCGCGCACGCGCCGGAGCAAGCGATTGGCGATACGCGGAGTGCCGCGCGAGCGGCCGGCGACTTCTTGTGCGCCGAGGTCGTCGAGGCGCACGTTCAGCAGGCGCGCCGAACGATGAACGATTTCGCTCAGGTCGGCACGGTCATAAAAGTCGAGATGGAAATGCTGGCCGAAGCGATCGCGCAACGGCGAACTGAGGAGTCCCGAACGCGTGGTCGCGCCAATCAACGTGAAAGGTTTTACCGCCAGACGCATGGAACGCGCCCCCGGCCCCTTGCCGACGACGATGTTGAGCTCGAAATCTTCCATCGCAGGGTAAAGGATTTCTTCGATTTGGCGCGCGAGACGATGAATCTCGTCGATGAAGAACACGTCGCCCTCGTCGAGATCGTTGACGATCGCGGCGAGATCGCCGGCGCGCTCGATCGCGGGACCGGAGGTGGCGCGCAGGTTGACGCCGAGTTCGCGCGCGATGATGTGCGCGAGCGAAGTCTTGCCGAGCCCCGGCGGTCCGGAGAAGAGCACGTGATCGAGCACCTCGCCACGCTGGCGCGCAGCCTCGATCGACATCCCGAGGATTTTCTTGAGGCGCTCCTGACCGACGAAATCGTCGAGCGAACGCGGCCGCAGCGAAAGGTCAAAGACGACCTCTTCCTCGACGGCGGGCGGCGCTTCCACCAGCGCGCCGTCCTGGTCGCGAACAGCTTTGGCCTTGCGACCGGCTTTCGGCTGCGGCGCCACCTTGGTGGTTTCCCGAGGCGCGTCGCCGACTTCGATCCCGGTTTCGATTTCCGCGGTTTCGATTTGATGCTTACTTTTCACCGAGCAGCACCGCGAGCGATTTTCGAATCAGCGCCTCGAGTCCCTCTGGCACGCTGTCCGCACCGATCGAATCGACCGCGCGCTTGGCTTCGACCGGCTTGTAACCGAGATTGACCAGCGCCGAAAGCGCGTCATCGAGCATCGGATTTGCGCTGCCGTGCCCGTTAGCGGATGCGCTCGGACGTTCGGCCACGGACACGTTCAGCGCGGAGATTTTATCGCGCAATTCGCGCACACAACGCTCGGCAACCTTGGGACCAACGCCCGGCACGGCGTCGATTCGATCGACGTCCTCCTGCGTAATCGCGTCCACCAGATCCTCGGGCGACAGCACCGAGAGAATCGCAAGAGCGAGCTTTGGACCGACGTGCTGGACGCCGAGCAAAAGATCAAAAGCCTGCTTTTCCGACGCGGTCGCAAATCCATAGAGCGTAATCGAATCTTCGCGCACGACCTGGCGAATTTCGAGTTCGACCGGCGCGCCGGCCGCAGGGATGCGGTAGTAGGTTGCGAGCGGAATGAAAACCTCGTAGCCGACGCCGGCGGTATCGACCACGAGCCGGCCGGCTTCGCGAATTTTGACGCGGCCCGAGAGTGAAGCGATCACGGCTTCACTCCCAAAAGTGAGACTGAACGGACCGGACGCCGCGGCATCGACTTGCGGCCCGCGGGCCGTTGCACCGATAGCGGCATCTTGGCGCGGAAGAGATGGCACAGCGAGATCGCAAGAGCGTCGGTGGCGTCTTCGGCGAGATCGCCGGGGACGCCGGCGCCGATCGTGCGCTGGACCATTTCCTTGACTTGCCGCTTATCGGCGCGCCCGTAGCCGGCGATTGAAAGCTTCACGTCGGTGGGAGTGTATTCGAAAAGATCCAGTCCACGATGCGCCGCCGCCAGCATCACCATCGCGCGCGCCTCGCCTAGCTTGAACGCGCTTTGAATGTTAACGGCGACGAAGCTGCGCTCCAGACTAATCGCGTCGGGAGCGTGGGCGTCGATTACGTAGATCAATTTTTCGTAGATGGCAGCGAGCCGGGCCGGACCGCGCAGCGTGCCGGCGCGAATCGTTCCCGCGGTGATGTAGGTTAGATCACCGCCGCGATCGACTATGCCAAAGCCGGTGATCGCGTTGCCGGGGTCCACTCCAAGTACCCGCATTCCCACACCTCAACCACCACCGCCCGTCACTTCAAGTGCAACGCGCAAGGGCATTTACGCCGCCGAGAATTGCGCCATCACTTCGTCATCGATATCAAAATTGGACGAAACGCTCTGAACGTCGTCGTGATCTTCGAGCTCTTCCATCATCTTGAGGACCTGCTCGGCGGCGTGGCCTGAAACCTTGACGGTGTTCTCCGGCATCATGGTTACTTCGGCGCCAACCATCGCGATACCGGCCTTTTCGATGGCGTCGCGCACGGTCTGAAACTTCTCCGGCGCGGTCATTACCTGGTAGCCCTCTTCTTCGCTGAGCACGTCGTCGGCGCCGGCGTCGAGCGCCAATTCGATGAGCTTGTCCTCGTCGGCGGCGCCCTTTTCGACCGAGATCACGCCACGCTTCTTGAACATCCACGCGACGCATCCGGACTCGCCGAGGTTGCCGCCGTGACGCGACAAGATATAGCGCAATTCGGCGACGACACGGTTGCGATTGTCGGTGAAGACGTCGATTATCACGGCGACGCCGCCGGCGCCGTAACCCTCGTAAACGATTTGTTCGAGCTGGCCGCCGCCAAGTTCTCCGGTGCCCTTTTTGATCGCGCGATCGATGTTATCGTTGGGCATCGACTGTTGGCGGGCGGTGAGGACCGCCGTGCGCAGGCGCGGATTAGCGTTGATGTCGCCGCCGCCGAGGCGCGCCGCGATAGTGATTTCCTTGATCAGCTTGGTGAAGAGCTTGCCGCGTTTGGCGTCGCGTGCGCCCTTCTTGTGCTTGATCGAGCTCCACTTGGAATGACCTGACATGACCGTTAGCCTCCGGGGCCGCCCTTGCATGGCGATTCCCGTCCGCTGGCAGCGTAGCATAGACGGCGGGCGCTGGGGGAGCAGGTCAAGCGCGCTCAGCGGAGAGGCAGCAACCGTTGCGCGCGGAGGGCGGTCGTGGCGGAGGATATAGTCGTCGGCTACATCCTCCGCCATCTATGGGATGGCTATGGGGTTTGCCTGGGCGGCTTCGCTTCGTCGAACTTCAGTGACAGCTCCGCGATCCCGGCGGCGACATTGAGGCCGTTCTGGCCCTCGATCGAGACCGGCTGAAGCGCGATCGACGTCTTGAATCCGCCAACGAGGACGTTAGCGCCGGCACCTACGCCGAGCGCCACACTGGCGGTGGCACCGCCGTAATGGCCAGCCAGCGCACCCGGGTTAAGATTGCTGGTGGGGGCGACCACGGCCCACAGAATGACGGCCGAGGAGAGATAGCCAATGTCGGCGCCAAACTTGGTGATCGAGCCCGTATAGTATTCGGTGTAGTTCTTGTCCCTTGCGTAGGCGCACTTGACGTCACGCGAGGAGCCGAAGACAAAGCCCCATCCGCTCGCGACGTGGCAGGTCAGGTAGCCCGCACGGACGGTCGCCTTATCCTGCGCATGCGCGGAAGGCACGCACAGTCCTATCGCCGCCATCATTAGGGCAGCGCTGACGAGGTTGCGAATTCGTACGTTCATTCAGATCCTTCTCCTTGCGCTGGATACTTCGCACACGGCCCGTTCCAGCTTTACGGACAATCGGTTTCGAGGATCGCGCACGGCGGCCGTACACACTTGAATCTCTTCGGCAGGCGATTCCGGTCCAACGGGCCGGACTGCGATCCGGGAAGAATCTCGAGTTCGCGCTCACTGCCGATGCCTTTGCGGTTGGAAGCCGCCGGCAATTAGGAATCTGCGGGAAATGCGGCGGTCGGCAAACTTCACTCAGTCTCGGTCGAAAACGAACGATCGGTAGTTCGGTGGCAAGACTAGCGCCAGATTGTTGCGGGAGGCAAATTATTTCTACTCGACCGATACAGGTGACAGATGTTTGATTTGGCCGGGTAATGCCGCGATCGCGCGTGGACGGCGGTCGAAGTGCTCTCGATCGTCAACCGTAGCCGCCCCGGTTCGAGTCGCGTCGCATGCGTTTATGCTATTTGGATGGTCGACGATGAAACGGTTGTTCTGTTCCCTCTTCCTGGCGTTAGCCGCGGCCGGGTGTTTTTATCCACCGACAGCAAAGCCGGTGGCCGACGATAAATACCAACTGACGCTCGCGCTGCCGTTCGACCTCGCCTGGGATGCGGTGCATACGGTGATCGCCGATAACGGCCTTCACATCATCGCCGAGGATCCGAACAACGGGATTATCGAGAGCCAGGCGGTCACCGGCTTCGATCTGAAGGACGCCGACTGCGGCGACCTCCGAGGAATCGCGACCAAGTATCACGCCGAGCCGGATGCCGGATCTTCAGCGGTCTATAATTTCGCGGTGAAGCCTCAGGGCAATGAAGCGAGCGTCGTCAGTCTGCAGGCGGTCTTCACTTCACCGCTGCACGTGCCGCTGCGTACCATGAGCGAGGAGAATTGCGTTTCACGCGGACTGCAGGAGGCGCGGTTGTTGAAGGAGATCGCGCAGCAGGCGCAGAGGGAGCATCGGCCGGAGTTCAAGCCGCCGGAGGAGGGGGAAAGGAGATCGTGAAACCTTTGAAAGGTTTCACACTTCCCACAGTGATAGACCCAGTCCCACAGTGATAGACCCAGGTCGGTCTTGCGGATCGTGTCGATAACACCCTTCGCGGACACGGAAGCGAGGTGCTTTTTTTCAGTGATTGACGAGCAGACCAACAGTCTTGACCTGACTTTTCGGACCGCTCGCGATGCTCGGGTAAGCGGCCAAGCCCAACGGTAGCGGCGAGCGCAAATGCCTGGAATACGCGCGCAGCATCGCGCGAGATCCTTCGCGGCCTCAGGATGACACAAGAAACGCTTTCATCACTAGTGACGACGTGGACGCCCGTTAGGTCTCCGACACGCTTGCACTAAAAAGCCACCATCCGACGGCGGCGAGAATTATGAAGGCGACGAAGACCGCGACGAGGCTCCAGGTCTGGCCGATCGGTCCAGTGACTTCGTCCTTGCGGATCTGTTCGAGATTGAACACGTATTTTTCACCCGGCGGCGGACCGTCAACTTTGACGACGCTGGCGCGGCGAAAGAAGGCCTTGCCGCGGTTGAGGTTCATGAAGCCGCCGAGTCGCAAAGCCACGTCGACGTCGCCGCCTTTCGGGCCGACGCGAAGATAAAAGCCGAGTCTGGTCCAATCATTGGTGCGCTTGAGATCGGCCGACATGATGCTGTCCTCGAGCACGCTGATGGTCGCGCCGATGAAGAAGGGCAGGATCTTATCGGTGCGCGCCTCGACGCTGACGTAATACCATCCGGGGCCGAGTGACACGGTCTGCAGCCAGCGCGCGTCGTTGTCGTGATGAGTGTCGATCTCGACCTCGGCGGGTTCCGCGCCGACGGGCGGGATCCATTTGAATTCCGTAGCCGTGGGCGAGAGGATCCACGCGTCCACGCGCCATCCGTCGCAGGAGGCGCCCGAGCGGCGAGCGAAGTCGCCGTTGTTGAGCAGGTTGACGTTGGCGGGGCGGGCAACTCGCGGCCCCATTATCACAGCCAGCGTCACCGCCGCGATCGTGAGGGCAATACGGACGGCGCCGCAACGCGCCATTGGTCGGATTTTGCGCGCGCCTAAGCGTTCAAAGTTGTACTCGTTCCGGCGACTCATGATGTCAGATCCAATTCCGCAGGCCGGGGCCCTCGAGCCACATGCGCGCGTAGTAGCCCGCGCGCGCAATCGGCAGAGCGATCCACACTGGCAAGTAGTAGATGAAGATGCCGAACGCGCAGCCGAGGAATGCGAGACAAACAAAGCGGCCGCTGAGTTGTGGTCGTTTCCTGAGCGGAATCCATGCGAAGGTCAGCAGCAGCACGAACGGCAGGCCCGCGGCCGGGCGCAGGCTTTCAGAGATGAAGCTCGGCTTGAGTGCGACGGCTATATGCCCGAGTCCGAGGGCGAGCGCCGGCAGCATCGTCAGCAGCACGGCGAAGGTTTCCCACAGCTCGCAGTTGCCTTCCCAGAAATCGGCTAGTATGGCGCCGAGCGCGAGATAGCCGAGAAAGATCGAAGGCATGTAGTGATAGAGAAACAGGATGCGGCCGATGGGGATCCAGATTACAAAGTTCGCCAGATAGCCAATCACGAGGAAAGTGCGGGTCAGGCCAGGACGTTCAAGCGCGCGCACCGCGGTGATCGTCATCGCGGGAATCACGCCCCACCACAGGATCGGATTGCCGGCGCCCCAGATGGTCGCGACGTCGCCTTTATCGGGGAAATTCTGCCAATAGGCGACCGGCCGCAGCATCAGCGGCCAGCTCCACCAGGGCGAAGCATAAGGATGCGTCGCGGTCGAGACGCTTTTCTCGTACCACATCACGTCCTTGTAGTAGTGAAAGAGGTCCGCGATGCCGCCCCACCATCCGAGGTAGTAATGCGGCAGAAAGCAGGCGAGATAGAAGACCGCCGCGATTCCACCCAGCATGAGGACCGCGCCGGCGATGCGCCGATCGCGCACTTTTGCGCTAATCGCTTTGGCTCGCGCGAGTTCCGGCCGGGCCAGCGTGTAAACGATAAATCCGGTGACCAGCATGAAGGCGATCGCCGGCACGTAAAGTTTCGAACCCAGGCAGAGACCGAGCGAGATACCGAGAAAGACCAGAGTGCGGCGACGATCGCGCCAATCAGGATTCTGGATAAAGCGGAACATCAGCAAGTAGGAGATCGCGGCGAAGGTCAGGTACACGATATCGATCACGGCGATGCGTGAATCGACGAGGAAGAAGCCGTCGGACACGATGAAGCTTGCGGCCAGCGCGGCGGCCAGACGCGAGCGGAACATCCTGCGTCCAAGCAGATAGGTGACGCCGGCGAGGATGGTGCCCATCGTCGCGACGCCGAGGCGCCAGGCCCATGGAACATCGCCGAAGAGTTTGATGCCGAGCACGATCAGAATCTTGGCCAGCGGCGGGTGCGGATCGAGAAAGGTCTCGCCGCGCAGGTAATGGCGCGCCTGCCCGACGAAATGAACTTCGTCGAAGACCAGTTCATTGGGATGGCCGAGGTGCCAGAAGCGCAGGGCGGCGGCGACCGCGAGCACCACGAACAGCACGATGGTATCGGTATGCAGCCACGGAAAAGGGGTGTAGGTCTCCGCCGGCGGCGGACCGAGTTTGAACCAGCCGTGGCTGGTCGCGATCGGAGTATCGCCAGCCTTGCCTATCGCGGCGACCTTGGCCGCGCTTTTTTTGGGCGCCCCGCCTTCTTCCTCTGCAGCCATCTCCGCCCCCGCCAGATTCGCGTTTGCCCGGGCCCAGCCGTAACCGGCCACTGCCGCGAACGCAACCAGATTAACCAGTGACGCGGCCATCGCAAAGATGTCGCGCGAATCGAGGAAAACCGCCAACTGAAGCGCGTGCAGCACGTACGCAAGATTGAACAGGCAGGTCAGCGTCAGCAGGACGAAGACCCCCAACATCGCGGGTTCGGCCAGCGCGAGCGGCAACGCAAATACGACGGCGGCATAAAAGTAGCGCTCGTGCATGCGCGGCGCCAGCATGAAAAATCCAAACATCGCGAGAAACGAGCAGAACAGCAGATTGCGCTGGTCGGGCGCGCGCCACAGGAGCCACGCGACAAACGCATAAAACGGCACCAGCGCCGTCATCCCGATGGCGAAATACGATATGCCGAACACGGTTTGCGCGTCCGATTCGCGCAATCCGCCGATCAGCGCCATCAGGTTGAACGCGTTGACCGAAGTTTCGCGGTAGTAGGCCGCGCCGCTGACATAGAGGTCCGGAAGCCAACTCAACGGATGACCAATCTGGAACGGTGCCGCTCCGATCACCACGATAGCCGCGAACGCCAGGATGGAGCGCCACCATTTGCGCGGCTCGAGGCGTAGCAGCGTCCACAGTCCGAGCATCGGCATGAGCGAAAATGCCTGTGGCTTGATCAGGACCGCGAGCGCGGCGAGACCCCAGCCGACTTCGAATTCGGCTTCGAGCATCATCGCGACGCTGAGAAAGAGCGTCAACGTGAGCGGCGAATCGGTCTGTCCCCACACCACGGAATCGAACAGGAGCGCGGGATTGAGTGCGACCAGGGCGAGGGCAATCCAGGCTGAACGCAGGCCCAGCAGACGCCGGACGAACAGATACACCGCGAGCGCGAGCGCAAAGTCGCCGATCAGCGGCGGCATCTGGATGATGACTTTGAGGGCCTGGCCGCCGTCGATGCCCAGCGCGCTCGCCAGCGCGCCCGCAGCCCATAGCGCATAGAGATAGCCCGGCGGGTAGTCGAGAAAGTAGCCTTGCTGATAGGTGCGTGCCGGACCCACGGCGGTGATCTTAAGCGCCCACGCCTCGTAGGTGCCGAGGTCAACGCTGAAGCCGCTGAACAGCGAGAGCGCAAAGGCTTTGAGCGCGAGCAAGCCGGTGAGCAGCAGCAGGACGCGCTTCAGATCGCGATCGCGCTCATGCACGAGCGGCCGTGCGAGCAGCCAGAGCGCATAGCACAGCAGCGCCGCCAGGATTGCTCCCGCGACGACGCCGGCGGGCTTACCGGTCGCCATGGGCGCGGACTGGCCGGCCGCGTAAGCGTACGCGCTGCGCGGCATCGCGAGGGTCGCGAACGCGATCGCCAAACCGATCGCGCTAATCGCGGTTGACGACGCCGCGTTACTCGAACGCATCATCTTGCGAATGCATAATTCTGCCGATGCCAAGGCTTGCGCGGCCGCCTCCTCCTGCCTCATCGTACGGCCATCGCCATCGCTCGCGGGTGTTCACCGAAAAAAACGACAACCGCCTCGCGCGCGGAGATAACATATCGCAGGGTGAATGGCAGATGAACGGGCGCGGTGCGCGTCTATCCGCGCAGAGGTTGTTGAGGAACTTAAGACCTTTGGTTTCTTTCCGGACACTGAAACCGCATTGAGGTTTCAGACTCCCCTCTGGTAAAGATGCGGGCTTCGCCCTGTAAAAAGGGGCCGCATAAGATTGCGAGATCGCTCAGCGCCGAACGCATGATACAGGATGCGGGCGATGATAGCGGGATCGAGCAGCGCGAGCAGTCCGAAAAATCAGGTCAAGCAAGACTGTTGGGCTGCTGGTCAATCATTGAAAAACGCAACTGGCGGGTGACGCCATCGGCGATCTATGATTGTGCCTGCCACAAAGGAGACAAATCCGCATGAAGCTTGTTCACGCCACTTGGGAACCGTCGGGCCCCGGCCCGTTTCCGACGATTTTCGCGATGCATGGGTGGGGCTCCAACGCGATGGACCTGCAGGGGCTCGCGCCATTCGTCGCCGACGGCCGCTTCCTCGTCATCTGCCCGCAAGGATCGTTCGAAGTCGAAATCGGTGCGATCAACGGATATGGCTGGTACCAGATGCGCCCGGGTTCGCAGCCCGACCCTGAGAAAGTCGATGTGGCAGTGGATCAATTGCGCGAGTTCATCGACGACGCTTGTGCACGCTATCCGGTTGATCCGAGCAAGATCGTGGTGGCGGGATTCAGCCAGGGCGGCTATATGGCGTACAGCCTCGCGATGCGCTGGCCGGAGCGCTTCGCCGCGCTGGTCGGAATCGCGACCGCGTTTCCCGAGCGCCTCACGAGCCTGGTCACGAATCATGAGGCGGTGCAGAAATTGCCCACGATGGTGCAGCATGGACGCGCCGACCAGGCGATTGATATGACCCGCGCGCGCAAGTCGGTTGAGGCGCTGCGTGAACTGAAAGTGCCGGTTGTATTTCGCGAGTACGATTGCGGTCATGAAGTCGCGGCCGACGGCATACGCGATCTCTCCGCCTTCCTGATCGACAAGGTCGCGGGGCCGATCAAACAGCCGTAGCGGCCGGCCGCGTTTTGTTGGATTTTCGCGCATGAGCGATGACACTTCGCAGGCCGCCGATCGGGAATTCGCGCGACTCTTGACTGTGCTGCGGGAACTTCGGCAGCGCTGCCCCTGGGATCGCGAGCAGACTATCGCGAGTCTCGGCAAGCATCTGGTCGAAGAGGCTTACGAGGCGCTCGACGCGATCGAGCGCGACAACGGGCACGCGATCGTCGATGAGTTGGGCGACCTCATCGCGCAGGTACTCGCGGTCGCCGTGATCGCGGAGGAGCGGCAGCGCTTTCGCATCGCGGAGCTGTTCCAATGGGCGGCCGACAAACTCGTGCGACGCCATCCACACGTTTACGGGGACACCGAGGCGGCGACCTCCGCCGACGTCATCGATAACTGGAACCGCATCAAGCAGGAAGAACGCGCGGTAGCTGGGGCGACCTCGGCCCTCGACGGCGTCGCGCGGGCGATGCCGGCGCTCGCGCGGGCGGAAAAGCTCGGTTCGCGCGCGCGTCACGCCGGGATGGACTGGCACGACATTCACGATGTGCTCGCCAAGGTGCGCGAGGAGATGGACGAGGTCGAGGGCGCGCTCGCGAACAACGATACTGACGCGGCGGCCGGCGAACTCGGCGATATGCTGCTCGCGTTGGCGAATGCGCCCCGCTTCATCGATCACAACGCGGAGGAGACGCTGCGGCGCGCGTGCGACAAGTTCACCCGGCGTTTCGTTGCGGTCGAGCAACTCGCGGAGAGTCGCGGACTCGACTTGAAGCAGATGCACCCCGAGGAGATCGACGCCCTCTGGAATGAGGCGAAGCAAAATTTGCGTGGGAACTAACATGAAGCTACGCCGCGCTGCTGCGCTTGTGCTTGTGCTCCTGCCGATTCTCAATGGATGCGGCTCTGACTCCGAGTCTCAGCGGCCACACTTCGTCGATCATTTCTGTCCGGGAGCTTGTCCGCCCTCTACCAATGAGGTCCGATTTCCTGCGGAGAGTATTCGTGTTCGGACTTATGGACAGCAACGATATTAAGACACCCTGCATTTCAAACTAAGGCACTCAGCCCGAAATTAACCCAGTACCCTATAGACTACAGATATTGATCGGGGGCGCGCGGGCTGTTAGGTATGACTGGTTATGCCGCATATTCCAATTCATCCGTCAGCCGAGAAGCGCCACCGCCAGAGCCTGAAGCGCCAGCAGCGCAATCGCTCGATCAAGACCCGCGTACGGACCGCCTCCAAGAACGCCCTTGAGGCGATCGAGGGCAGCGACAAGCAGGCCGCCGCGACCGCGCTACAGAACGCAATGAAGGTGCTTTACAAGGCCGCGAGCAAGGGCACGCTGCGCAAAAATACGGTCGCGCGCAAGGTTGCGCGTCTCTCGCGTCGCTACCATCGCACGCACGAAGCGGCAAAGTCGGAGTCCGCGCCGGCCGCATCGAAGAGCTAGTCGTTTCTGCTCGGCCGGCGGCTCGTCAGCTTTCCGCCGGCGCCATCAGATCAAGCAGCATCGATGAAATGGCCGATTCACGCTCGTGAATCAGGCCATTCTTGAATTTTGCGTCGAGCTCGCAGGCGCGCCTATGCGCGCGCATCAGACGCTGCGCACCGAAGCGCCGTCCACCATCAACCGCGCGCACGACTAACTGGCTGGTCGGCTGCATCCCCAGGACGCGGGCCACATCGGCGGGAGACTTGCGCTTTTCCAGCATCGACGCCGCCACCAACATCCGCCGCACCAGCGGAATTACCTCGACCGCGAGAACTTCGATAGGATCGCGCCCGGTCTGAATCGCTCGATCGAAGAGTGCCAGCGCCTCGTCCGGTCGGCCGCGCGCCACGCTCTCCGCCAATTCGAACAAATCCGGAATTCGCGTGGGGCCCCCAGCCCCAAAGTCCGAGCTTTCGATCTTGGCGCCATCGGCGCTCGAGATTGCGGCCTTGGCGAGCGCGTTGGAAATCGCAGCGAGGTCGCTGCCATGACGCCCGATCAGCAGATCGATTGCGGTTGACGTCAGTTTGAGCCCGAGCTTTTGCGCGAAGACTTCGACGTACTGTCCGATTTGATTATCATACGGCCGTAGGCAGTTGATGACCGTGCCGATCTTCTCAACCACTCGCCGAATCTTCGCCGGCGCGTTGTCGCGCTCATAGACCAGGGCGACGTGTACCGGTCCGGATATCCGTTCCAGCGCGGCGCCCAGCGCTGATTCATCGGCAGCACCACCGGATTTGCCTTCGACGCCGTCGCCGTCATCATCATCGGCGGCACTCGCTCGTTCGCGATGGGTTTTCAGGACGCGACACGCGATCAGCCGCTTGGGTGCGAAGAGGTCGGCGCCTTCGAGTTCGCTGATCGCGCCGCCATATCCGTCGGCGCCGCCGACCTGAAACGGCCGGTACTGGAAACCCGCGGACGCCAGATGCAGGCGCACGGTATCGAGGACGTATTCGCGCAGGAACGGCTGGGGCCCGGCGATCAGAAATACCGGCGGAGCCGCACGCCCGCCGCCGCGCAGAAAGGCGAGCGCGTTCTCAACCGCCATCGCGCGCTTCCCGGCAAATCGATTCGCGAGCGCGCCCCGAACTCATCGGCCGGCTAAAAGCCCTCGCTCATCGAGGAGTAGAGATTCTGCGCCAGCATCTGCATCGCCTGCTCCTGCGAGGACGCCTGCTGACTTTGAGCGACCTGGATATCCTGCATGCTCGCGATCTCCCGCGAGCGCAGGTTTTGCTGCACGAAATACGGCGACGTGGTCACCACGGCTTCGCCCACCGTCGGTGTTTGCTGGCTGCTGCTGATGCCGTGCGTGGCCCAGATTACCTTGTGGTCATGGGCGTCGGTCAACTTCGCATCGGCGCTGATCGTCTGCGTATAGATGGTCGGTTCGCTGGCCGAGTTGAAGCCTACTGGCAGCGAATCCGAATAGACGATGTCGCCGCTCAGGACGAGGTCGGCCTCCGACGCGCTATCGACCATTTCGAGGCGCTTGTGATTCGCGATCTCGTCTTCGACGAAGCGCATGAACTCGTCGTTGATGCCGGTGTGGCGCGTGCGATTACCGAACCTCTCGACGTAAATGGTTTTCGCCTGGGGCGGCAGCCCGCTGCCCTCGGCCGCGAAATGATAGCCGCACCCTGACGCAACGATCGCAATCGCGGCCAGCGCGATCCGCGAAATTATTGCGGAAGGCTGCGCGCATGCACCGATCCGCGCAAACGCTCGGTGGATCGGCGGCGCACCCTGATTAAGCCTGGTGGGGTTTGGCCGGATTACTTTCCTCACCTTTTTCCTTCAGCCTGAGCCGCGTCGCAACCTGATCGAGCACGCCGTTGACGAAGCGACCCGATTCCTGGTCGCCATAAGTCTTGGCCAGTTCGATCGCCTCATCGATAGTTACGCGCGCGGGAATGTCTTCCATCCGCTGCAATTCGAAAATCGCGAGCCGCAAAATATTATGATCGACGCGCGAGAGCCGTCCAATCGACCAGTGCTCGAGCACGTCGGCAATCTGCTTGTCCAGGGCGGCCTGCTCTCCGCGCACTCCCGTCACCAGATTTACCGCGAACTTGCGCGCCACGTCCTCGGCCGGAAATGTATCGAAGAACAGCGCGAGGTCCTCGGTCGAGGCGCCGCCGCGCAGATCGATTTGATACAACGCCTTGAGCGCGAGTTCGCGGCCTATGTGTCTGGTTCCCATCGTCGCAATCGTGTCGAGGCGCCGTCAAATCCCCGCGATGCAGTGCGGGCGTCTGCGCGCCGACGCGCTCCCGGCCGTCAAGTGGCGACCTTGAGTTGCGTGAACATGTGGCCGAGCTTTTCCTTCTTGGTGCGCAGATAATCGATGTTGCCGATGTGCGGCACCACTTCGAGCGGCACCCGCGTCACGGTCACGCCATAACGTTGCAGGCTTTCAATCTTGTGCGGATTGTTGGTCAGCAGACGGACTTCTCCGATCCCCAAATCGCGCAGAATCTGCGCCCCGATTCCATAGTCGCGCAGGTCGTCCTTGAAGCCCAGTTCCAGGTTCGCTTCGACCGTATCGAGACCCTGATCCTGCAACGCGTAGGCCTTGATTTTGTTTCCGAGCCCGATCCCGCGCCCCTCCTGATGGAGGTAGATGATGACGCCGGCCTCCGCCGCCATTATCTGCTGGATCGATTGAGAGAGTTGCTCGCCGCAATCGCAGCGGTTGGAACTGAAAACGTCGCCGGTCAGGCATTCGGAATGCAATCGAACCAGAGCCGGACGGCCATTGCCGACGTTGCCCTTGACCAGCGCCAGATGCTCGCGTCCATCGACGATATTGCGGAAGACGACCGCTTGAAGATCACCTTCCGGAAGGGTGAAACGGCTTTCGCCGACCCGCTGAACCAGGATTTCGTTGGTCAGGCGATGGGAGACGAGCTGGCTGGTGAATATCAGCGGAAGTTCGTGGGTGGTGGCAAACTCGCGCAGTTCAGGCAGGCCCGCCGATTCGCCGTCTTCACGCAGAATCGCACAGAGCGCGGCCGCCGGACGCATCCCCGCACTGCGCACGAGATCGACCGCTCCTTCAGCGCGCCCCATCCGCATCATCACGCCGCCGCTCAGCGCCATCAAGGGCAGCACATGACCCGGCATCACGAGGTCTTCGGGTCCGGATTTGTCGGCGGCAAGCACTCCGATCGTCATGGAGCGATCGGCGGCTGAGATTCCCGTCGTGACGCCTTCGCGCGCTTCGACCAGGGCCCCGGCCTGCTCGACCATTTCGCCGCCGAGACTCGACGGCACCAGTGGGATACCGAGTTCTCGCAGGCGCTTTTCGGGAAGCGCGACCGAGACCACGCCACGCCCCTGCGTCACCATGAAATTTACATGTTGCGGAGTGACTTTCTCCGCCGCCATCACCAGATCGCCTTCGGCGTTCTCGCTGTCGTCTGAAACCAGCACGACCATGCGGGCGGCGCGAATCTGGCTGAAGACGTCCTCCAATACCGTTGCGATCACTTGTTTCACTCTCCGAACGACAATCTTATCACCGGGATCGTTCAGCGCAAATTCTTTCTCGAGCGTGGCGCCGGCTTCGATCCCCGCTTGCTCCGGCGTTTGAGCTTGTGCGTAGGCACACTCGCGCGCGTGACCTCGGCTTCGACCAGCAGGTCGGCGCCGATCGGGCTGGTGCGTAAATTGGTCAGGCGGACTGCGCTGCGCACCTTGCGCGACAGCAGGCCTTCGACCGCCGGCAAACCGCATCCGAGGATAAGCGGCGCAATAAAAAATGCCACGCGATCGACGATCCCGGCGGCAAGCGCGGCGCCGGCCAGATGTGCGCCGCCTTCAAGCAGAATCTTCGACCACCCGCGACCTGCGAATTCGCGCATCAGGGCAGTCAAATCGATCTTGCCGGCCGCGGATTTCGCCGTCACAATTTCCACCGGACCGCCGGCTCGGCGCGGTCTAACGAAACGGCGTTCGGCGCGCCCGCGATTCACTGGCGTCGTGACGATTATTGTCGGTGCCGGCGAGCGTTGACGAAAGACCGTCGCCGCGGCGGGCGTTCTCAATCGCCCATCGATAATCACCCGCGCCGGATCGCGACCGCCCGCAATGCGGCAGGTCAGGCGCGGATTGTCGGCGATTACCGTCGCCGCACCAACCATCACCGCATCGGCTTCGCGGCGCCATCGATGGACCAGTACGCGCGATTCGGGCGAGCTGATCCAGCGCGAGTCGCCGCCCGCGGCCGCGATGCGGCCGTCGAGCGAGGTCGCGAGCTTGAGCGTGACGAACGGACGTCCACGCGTCACTCGGGCGAAGAAGCCCTCGTTCAGGCTGCGGCATTCGTCCTCGAGCACACCCTCGGTGACCGCGATTCCCACCGCACGAAGAATCGCGGTACCGCGGCCGCGCACGGCGGGATACGGATCGCGACAGCCCACGACTACGCGTACGACTCCCGCATCGACCAGCGCGCGCGCACACGGTGGAGTCTGCCCCTGATGGGCGCACGGTTCGAGCGTGACATAAGCCGTCGCTCCGCGGGCGCGATTACCCGCCTCTGCCAATGCATTGGTCTCCGCATGCGGACGTCCGCCGGCGACCGTTGCACCCTGCCCGACAATCACGCCGTCGCGCACGATGACACAGCCGACAGCCGGGTTGGGCGTCGTCAGACCCAGCATCGGGCGCGCCAGATTCAGAGCCTCGCGCATAAAACGCTCATCGCGCTCACGCTCCACCGGCGTCCGCACCGGGGCGTCCGCGCTGGAGGCCGGGGCGGCTGATGATCGACGGGGTGCCACTGGAGCAGTTTCTCACCAACGAGCGTGGTTGAAGTATGGTCGGAGATTACGAGATCGGATCGCCCTTTTTTTCGCGCGGTCGCGGCGTATCGATCAGATTTTCCTCGCGCAGGTTGTCCTTGCGCAGACGGATCAGATCCTCGAGCTCGTGCATGAATTCATCGATGTCCTTGAACGATCGATAGACCGACGCGAAGCGCACGTAGGCGACCTGATCAATCCCGTGCAGTTCGTTCATCACGGCGCTGCCGACGAACGAACTCGGCACTTCCTTACCCCCGAGTTCAGCGGCCGCAGCCTCGATGCGGTCGGCAATCTGCTCGATCGTCTCCATCGAGACCGGCCGCTTCTCGCACGCGCGCTTGATTCCCGCGATGACCTTGAGGCGATCGTAAGGCTCGCGGCGATTATCCTTCTTGACCACCATCGGCGCGGCCTCTTCAACCCGCTCGTAAGTGGTGAAACGCCGCTTGCACGAGTAGCACATGCGGCGGCGCCGGATCGTCGAGCCGTCGCCCGACATCCGGGAATCGACGACGCGGTTACCACGATGGCGGCAGAAGGGGCAGCGCATGACTAGAGTTTATCGCGAACGCGCGCTGCGGAGCATCGCGGCGCTGCGCCCGATAGCAGGCGGCGCGAGGCAGTTTCGCATCCACGCGAGGCTACTTCGCGCGGGCGAAAGTTCGGCCCGCCGGCGTTGAGTCCGGTGGGCCAAATCAAAGCGCAATGGCCGCGGAACCCCACGGCCACCAATTGTTTGCGGAAACGTGCGGGGTAAGCGGCGGCGCTCAGCTCTTGTGCGCCTCTATATAGGTGACGACATCCTTGACGGTGCGGATTTTCTCGGCGTCCTCGTCCGAGATCTCCATACCGTATTCTTCCTCAAGGGCCATCACGAGTTCGACGATATCGAGCGAATCGGCGCCGAGGTCTTCGATAAAGGAGGCCTCAGAGGTCACTTCATCCGCTGCCACACCGAGCTGCTCGCTGATAATCTCACGAACCTTCGATTCGACGTCACCGGCCATCGTATTATCATCCCTCCTGCCTGCCCGGGCATTTGCTGCCAGAGCCGGGAATCGTAACCGCCGCCGGGCGCCCACCCGGATTTCCGCTCGCACTCAATTGTTCACCCCGAAGGTGTGACGACACGGTGCTGCCGCAGCGGCTTGACAGGGCAGCTTATGTACTTGGGAGCTTGCAGGCAAGTTGAATGCACCGTGGAGGCCTCAATACTTTCATGATCCCGTATTTTCCCACCGCATTCCACAATCGAAACGCGATTATTCCGCGGGACCCGCCGTGAGCGCATGAATCGTCGCGCGCACCGAGGCCGCATCTTCAGCCGAGCGCACCTTGATATTGCGGTTGATCCGCCGCATCAGGCCCGCCAGTACCCGTCCCGCGCCAAATTCGATCGTTTCGGTAATGCCGGCGGCGGCCAGCGTCGCCATCGACTCTTCCCAGCGCACCGGACCGGTGATCTGTTCGAGCAGGAGCGGTTTGGCCTTCGCGGCGTCGCGATTCACCTCGGCAGTGACATTGGCGATGACGCCGAATTGCAGCGGTCGGACGGCCAGGCGATCGAGCACCGGCTCCATACCGTCGCGCGCCGGGCGCATCAGCGGGCAATGGAACGGGGCGCTCACTTTGAGTTCGACCGAGGCGCCCGCACCGCGCCCCTTGGCAGCTTCGAGAGCACGGCGAACCGCACCTGCATTGCCGGAGATAACGATCTGGCCGGGGGCGTTAAGGTTGGCGGCAACCGCGATCTCGCCATCGGTCGAGGCCTCGGCGCAGACTTCCCTGACGGCGGCAAGGTCAAGCCCGATCAGAGCGGCCATCGCACCCTGCCCCGGCGGACACGCCGCCTGCATCAGGCGGCCGCGCTCGCGCACCGCGCGCAACGCGTCGCCGAGCGTCAAGGCCCCGGCCGCGACCAGCGCGCTGTACTCGCCGAGGCTATGGCCCGCGGCCACCTCCGGCGTAATCGCGCATTCGGACTGGAACGCACGCAGTGCTGCGATCGACGTCGCGAGCGTCGCCGGCTGCGTATTCGCGGTGAGGCGCAAGTCCTCTTCGGGTCCTTCGAAGCACATCCGCGAGAGCGCAAACCCCAGCGCCTCGTCGGCCTCCTCGAAAACCCGGCGCGCGGCCGCAAACGCCTGCGCCAAATCGGCGCCCATCCCTACTTTTTGCGATCCCTGACCGGGAAACAGAAAGGCAACTTTCATCTTTATTGGATACTTCTTGGCGGCATGCTTTCAGGAGGTCCCGCCCTTGGGCGAATGGCCGGGATGGGGCGACCGGTCGCCCTCGTGATGTTCGCCCGCTCCGGCCGCGGCTTCGTGGGTCTCGGCGGCCAGGTGATTCGCGTCGGCGAGATTGCCGTTGGGCGACGACCCCGTCGCTACAGACGGATTCACGTGAATGGCCGCGCCCCCATCGGCATGGCTTTCTTCAGGCACAGGCGTGGCGCTCGATGGCCGCGCCGCATGACTTGCATCAAGGTTCTCGCGGGCGAGTTTTTCGGCCCGCTCGGACTTGTCGCTCTTGCTGAACCGCTCGATCTTGCGCTCGGGATTGGCCTCGCGATGGAGATGGAGCCGGTCCCGCATACGCGCAAACATCCCGCGCAGACCCTTGCTCGAGGGCTTCGAGATCATGGTCTCGGGACTGTGCGCGGCGAGAATCTCGATAATGTCCGAATTGACGTGGCGCACCAGCGCCTCATTGGCGGCGGCACGGATCGCGTTGCGAATCGCCCGCGCATTGGACGAGCCGTGCGCAATTATCGCGACGCCGTTGACGCCGAGCAGCGGCGCTCCACCATATTCCGCGGGGTCGAGCCGCTCGCGCACAGCCGTCAATTTCTTGCGCACCATCAGATAGGCCAGGCGCTGCATCATTCCGCTGGAAAAGATCTCACGCAGATTCCCCAGCATAAACGCGGCGAAGCCTTCCATCGTCTTGAGCGCGACGTTGCCGGTGAAACCGTCTGTCACCACCACGTCGGCCTTGGCCCGATTGATGTCGCGGCCCTCGACGTAGCCGATGTAGTTGACGTGCGGCGCCATCTGGGTGAGCGCATGGGCGGCGGCGCGGGTGAGTTCGGTGCCCTTGGACGGCTCTTCGCCGTTGGAGAGAATACTGACGCGCGGGTTCACGCATTTGTGCACGCGATGAAAGTAAACGCTCCCCATCACGCCGAACTGCATCAGGTGGATCGCCTTGACGTCGGTGTTGGCGCCCGCATCGATCAGCAAAGCAAAGCCCGCGGTGGTCGGAACCAAGGAGGCGATTGCCGGGCGGTCAACGCCGGGCAGCGTGCCCAGGATCGCCATCGCGGCAGCCATCATCGCGCCGGAATTGCCCGCGCTAACAAAGCCGTCGGCTTTGCCCTGCTTGACCATTTCGAGGCCGATGTGAATCGAAGAATCGGGTTTGCCCAGCACCGATTCCAGCGGCAAGTCGTCCATTGCGACGACTTCACTGGCGTGTTGGATCTCGATCGCGAGGCCGCTGGTATTGTGCCCGGCGAGTTCGCGCGCGATTACGTCGCGGTCGCCCGCAAGCACGATCTCAATCTGAAAGTCGCGCGCCGCGAGCACGGCGCCTTCGACAATCGCCTTGGGGGCGAGATCACCCCCCATCGCGTCGAGCGCGATTTTCACGATTGGGCCTCTGCCACCTACTCCTTGGCGGTGGCGAGTTCACGCCCCCGATAGGTCCCGCAATGTCCGCAGATGCGATGGGGCATGGCGGGCTCCCCACAGTTGGGACAGGCGATCGGGTTGACCGGGCGCAGCGCGTCATGGGAGCGGCGCATGTTGCGCTTGGATCGGGAGGTGCGGCGTTTGGGTGCTTGCATGGCGGTTAACTTCCCAGGGCTAAAATGATTGGCGTCTCACCAAATGGTTCGCAAATGTAACGCAAGTGGAAACGGATGCGCGCGCTAATTCGGCCGGCGGAGCTTGATCGAACGCAGCGCACTCAGGCGCGCGTCGGCGCTTTCGATCACGCAGCCGCAATCGCGCTCGTTAAGATTCGCGCCGCATCGCGGACACAGCCCGCGGCAATCCTCGCGGCACAATGGCCGGGTCGGTAGCGCGAGCAGCATCTGTTCACGAATCAGCGGCGTCAAATTGACCTCTTCTCCCTCGTACAGCGAAAACTCGAGGTCCTCCGCGCGGAGATCGGCTTTGCCATCGTCACCGATCGAGCGCGGGGCCAGCACATAACGGAAACTGCGGCCGCTCGGCGCGATAAATTCCTCCGCACAGCGCGCGCAGGTGGCTACCGTGGCCGCCGTCAGTTCACCGCGAAAGAACAGTTCCGTGCCGGCTCGATAGTACGACAGCACAACACTCACCGGTCCTTCCAGGCGATATTCCCTGATCGGTCCGAGGCCGAGTGCGCGGTTGATCTCGCCCTCCGGCTCGGAAAAGGCGATTTCCCTCGCATCGGCCGTAATATCATCTACCCGGAGCTTCACGGCCTCAAACGCCCCCTGTGGTCCCGGGCGCGACCGTCGATTATTACACGTCGTCGAGTGAGGTCCAATACGCCGCGCGGACGCCGAATCCGGCGCGCCGACGGCGCTCGGAATCACTCGGCGGGAACCGCTTTGCGGCGGCGAACGCGAAGGTTGGCGGCGACGCCGACTTGCGGACAGTCGGGCAGCAGCGCGCAATCGGTGCAGCGCGGACCGCGCGCGAAACAGACGCGGCGCCCGTGCAGGATCAGCCGCATCGAAAAGCCAGTCCATTCGCTCGGCGGCAATAGTTTTTGCAAACCGAGCTCAATCTTTTCGGGATCCATCTCGCGCGTGAGACCGAGGCGGCGCGAGAGTCGGCGCACATGCGTATCGACCACCATCCCGGGCTGCCCGTGGATGTGGCCGAGAATGACGTTGGCGGTTTTGCGTCCGACGCCTGGCAGCGTGACGAGATCCTCCATGCGTTCGGGCACGTTGCCGCCGAAGCGCTCGACGATCGCGCGCGCCGCCGACTGCAACGACTTCGCCTTCTGACGGAAGAAGCCGGTGGTCACAATCAACTCCTGGATTCGTTCGAGCGGCGCCGCGGCCATCGCGGCAACGTCGGGGATTTGGCGGAACAGTTCGGGCGTGACGCGATTTACGCGCTCATCGGTGCATTGAGCGGAGAGGATCGTCGCCGCCAGGCATTGCCACGGCGTTTCGAAATCGAGGCTGATGCGCGCGGCGGGATAAAGTTGCGCGAGCGTCGCCGCGATGCGGCCTGTCCGCGCGAGCAGCGCGGCGCCGGCATTGCGCGGAGTTCGCGCGCGCATTCGCTTAGCGGTGCGCCCATCTGTCATCTAATGCGGGTACGGAACTCACGCGCGCGCCTCAGTCTTCGGGCTCTTCCTGAAAGGAGTAGCGCTGCTCGGTCCACGGGTCGCCATGATTATGGTAGCCGCGAACTTCCCAGAAGCCGCGCCGGTCGTGAATCGTAAACTCGATCGCGCGCACCCACTTGGCGCTTTTCCAGCCGTAGAGCTTGGGCACCACCAAGCGCAGCGGAAAGCCGTGGTCGGGGTCCAGATCCTTGCCGTCATGGCCCCACGCGAGCATCACGTCGTCGTCGAGAAATTCCTCGAGCGTGAGATTGGTGGTGTAGCCGCCGTCGCACAGGACAATAACGTGGCGCGCCTCGGGCTTGAGTTTGACTTGCCCAATCAGGTCGCGGACCCTGACGCCTTCCCAGCGATTGTCGTAGCGCGACCAGGTGGTGACGCAATGGAAATCCGAGACCTGCACGGTCCGGGGTAGTTGGCGCACCTGATCCCAGCCGAGCACCAATGGCTGCTCGACCTGTCCGATAATGCGGAAGTCCCACTTCTGCGGGTTGAAGCGTGGCGTCGGTCCGTAGCTCAGGACTGGAAACTGCGCCGTCAGGTACTGGCCCGGCGGAAGACGGTCTCCCGCCTCCTTTCGTGTAAGCGGCTTCGCCATAGGGTTGATACATAGCGAAGCGACGACTTGAGCGGAAGAGTTACGCGCGTGTTACCCCGGATTTCCACCTCCGGCGGTGGTTTGATTCTGGTGCGTGAGTTCAAAACCGGGCTCGAACTTCGCATTTGCAAATTACCTGGAGTGGAGCGAATCTGATTCAGGATTTCAAAACGGAAAAGCCATTGGAGCGAACCGTGAGCAAGATTTACAGCGAAGGGCATCGTGCCTTGCAGGAGATGTTTGATACCTCACGCCTGGCCGATCGTGTGGAAGATCTGATCGTCCGACCGGAGATTCCGGACGATAGCAAAGGCTTTATCGAAAGCCGCGATATGTTCTTTCTCACCTCAGTCGATCACCGTGGTTATCCAACTTGTTCTTACAAAGGGGGAGCGCCCGGCTTCGTCAGGGTGGTGGATCCCAAGACCATCGTTTTCCCAAGCTACAATGGCAACGGCATGTTCCTGTCCATGGGCAATATTATCGGCAACAACAAGGTCGGCATGTTGTTCCTGGATTTCGAGACGCCGCATCGCGTGAGGGTGCATGGCGTCGCTGTGGTCGAGAAGAACGATCGGTTGCTGGCAGAGTTCGCGGGTGCGGAACTTTTGGTCCGCGTCACGGTCACAGAAACGTTCATCAATTGTCCGCGCTACATTCACAAATACCAGCGCCTGCAAACCTCCATGTATGCTCCCCAGGCAGGTTGCGTAGCTCCGCCACCCCCGCAGTGGAAGCGCATCGATGCGATTCAAGACGCACTGCCGGAGCGCGAAAGAGGCATTGCAAAGGAGATCGGGGGAACCATCACCTTCGAAGACTACGGGGCCCTAGTGATTAAAGGCGAGGGCTAACAACGTTACAGGGAGCCTGCCGGCGCAAATCATCAGTAGTTGACTAATGCGACGAAGATGTCGGCGACGTTGGTGCCGGTGGGGCCAATGATTATCAGGTCGCCCAGGGCCTTGAAAAATTCGTAAGCGTCGTTACGGCTGAGCGCGGTGTCGGGATCGATGTGCGCCTCGGCCGCGCGCGCGATGGTTTCGGAGGTGGCGATCGCACCGGCGGCGTCGGTCGGCCCGTCGATGCCGTCGGTACCGGCGAACATTGCCATCACCTTGGCGATAACTTTTTTGGTGTTCGGGGGGCCGCCCGCGAGGCTCGCCATTTCGATCGCGAATGACAACGCGGATTGCTGAGCGCGCCCGCCGCGGCCATCGCCTTTGACCGTCACGACCGGCTCGCCGCCCGTCACAACGCATACGCGATCGGCGCTTATTTCGCTTAGGTGCCGCGCCAAGGCGCTCCCCAATTCATCGGCCTCGCCGTCGAGTTCGCGTGCCCCTTCAACCTGATATCCAAGAGCGGCGGCGGCTTGGGCCGCGGCGTTCACCGCCATCCGGTTGTCGCCGACGATCACGTTGGTTACCCGCGTCAGCGCCGCGTCACCGGGCTTGACGGTCTCGCTGAATTCGCCCGCGGCGCCGCGCTCGAGGTGGTCGCGTATCGCTTCAGGCGCGCGTCCCCAAAGGCGGCGGCGCTTGAGCACGCCGACGGCGTCGATATAGGTGGTCGGATCGGCGGCCGTCGGACCCGAACCAATCGTCGCCAAGTCATTGCCGGGGACATCGGAGAGAACCAGACTGAGCACCTCCACACCCTCCGCGGTGGCCGCGAGCAGGCGACCGCCTTTGATCGCCGAGAGATGCTTGCGCACGGTGTTCAGCTCGCGGATGTTCGCGCCGGCGCGCATCAGGCCGGCGCTGATTGTAACCTTGTCATCCAGAGTAACGGCACCGGCGGGAGCCGCGATGAGCGCCGAGGCGCCACCGCTCAAGGCGAGCATCACGAGTTCGCCCGGCTGCGCCCGCGCCGCCAACTCCAGAGCCGCGCGCGCCGCCGCTATCGAGGATTCGTCGGGCAGCGGATGAGCCGCCACCATCACGCGCGATCGCAGCGGTGCGGCGCCGGCATCAGTCGGAGTGTCGGCGGGCGCGATCACGAGGCCCTCGATAATCCGCTCGCCCAGCAAATGCTCGGCCTCGGCGGCCATCCCGAGCGCCGCCTTGCCGATCGCGAGGAGCCGGACGCCGCGCGCCTTCGAAACAATCGCGGGGACCGGTTCCGCGCCGGGGATCGTACCGGTCAGCGCCTGCGCCATCACGCCGCGCGGGGAAACCGCGGCGACCGCAGCAGCATAGATACGCATCAGATCGGCGCGCGCGCGCGATCGCGCAGGCGGTGAATTAAGAATGGTCATTACAGGAGGATTGTTCGGAAGAAGGGGATGGTGGTCAAGGAACTCAAAACTTTGAGATTTTTCTGAAACCTCACAAGATTTCAGACTTCCCGTTTGTAGGATGCGGGCTTCGCCCTGTGAAAACTCCATCATCGTTTGGCGCCACATGACCCGGTTCCCGCACGACTGAGGCATCCTCCCGAGCATCGCGAGCGTCAATACCTGATCGGAAGTTTGAAACCTCGTGAGGTTTCAATGAAATAAAGTTTTGGGTTCCTCAACGACTCTCCCGCTCTTTGGGCGGGCGAAGCGTTTTGATGGTGCCGTCGCGCATCGCGACCAGCACGAGGTCGGCGACGCCGACGAAGAGACCGGTTCCGACCACGCCGGGGATCGCGAGGAGGTCGCGCTCGAGGCGCGCCGGATTGCGAATCTCGCGCACCGCGCAATCGAGAATGAGGTTGCCGTTGTCGCTGACGTATTCGGCGCCGCCCGCGCTCAAGCGCAACTTGGGCTTGAGTCCGAGCTTCGCGATCCGGCGCTGGGCAAAGGCCAGCGCGAAGGGCACGACTTCGACCGGAAGATTCCCGCGCGCGCCAAGGCGCTTGACCAGCTTTTCCTCGCCAATCAGAAAGATGCGCTTGCGCGAAGCGGCCGCGACCACTTTTTCACGAACCATCGCGCCGCCGAGCCCCTTGATCATGTGCAGGCACGGATCGACTTCGTCGGCACCGTCGAAGTCGGCGGCGAGCGATGGCGCGTCGCGCAATTCCACCAGATCGAGCTTGAGCGAACGCGCCAGATCCGCACTCGCCTGCGAGGTCGCGACCCCGCGCACTTTCATACCGCTCGCGCCGAGCGCGCGGATAAACGCACTGGCGGCGCGACCGGTGCCGAGTCCTATGGTCTGCCCATCCTTGACGTAGCGCAGCGCGTGGCGTCCGAGCGCGTCAAGCGCGTCGGGATGGGTCGAAGGCTTCATCGATGGTCGATTCGCTTCGCGCCTAGCCCTTCGCGTTGCGCAGCAGGTTCATGAACTCCTGACGCGTTCCCTGATGGGTGCGAAAAACGCCGAGCATTGCCGACGTGGTGACGTACGAATTCTGTTTTTCGACCCCGCGCATCCGCATGCACAGATGTTCGGCCTCGAGCACGACGGCGACGCCGAGCGGTTCGATTTCATCCATGATGGTGTGCGCGATCTGGGTGGTCATCCGCTCCTGCACTTGCAATCGCCGCGCGAAGATTTCAACCATCCGTGCGATCTTCGAGAGCCCGACGATGCGCCGGTTGGGCAGGTAGGCGACGTGCGCCTTGCCGAAGAACGGCAGCAGGTGATGCTCGCACAGCGAGTAGAAGTCGAGGTTCTTGCACAGGATCATCTCCTGGTACTCTTGCTCGGTGAAGAGCGCGCCGTTGATGGCGACCTTGGGATCCTCGTGATAGCCGCGCGTGAGAAATTCGAGCGACTTGGCGACGCGCAGCGGCGTGCGCTCGAGTCCCTCGCGTTGGGGGTCTTCCCCGCAATACCTCAGGAGGACGCGGATTGCCTCCTCGACGGATGCCCGATCTTCAGCCATGGTTGCTCCCTCTGGGCCGGCGCGGTTCAGTCACTGGCCGGCCTCTGCCGGCGGGTCCATTCGAGCGCGAGCTCGATTGCGAGCGAGGGTCCGCCGCCGCTCATAATATTGAAGCCCGCGACCTCCCCGGCCAGCGTGCTCATCAGGGCGATGTTCTGTGCGATCGACATCCGCCTCGCATCCTCATCCGACATCCCGGCGTAACGGTCAAGATGATGGGCGGCTGCGCTCAGGTCGGCGATGCGGTCTTTGAGGTAATTGGCCATCGCTTCGCGCTTGACCGGCAGGATGCCGAGAATCACCTTGAGGCCGCATGCGCGCGCCTTTTCGATAAAGGGCAGCGCCGTCGCCGCCTCGAACACCGGTTGCGTGATGACGAAGCGCGCGCCCGCCGCGGCCTTGCGCTCGAGCAGTTCGAACTCACGGCCGATCGCCTTGCGATTGGGATTGCCGACGACTCCCGGCAGGAGACGAGGCAGGGTTTTCAGCAGGCGTTTGCCCTCGCCGGTATCGCCGCGATTCAGATCCGCGATCATCTGGAGCAGGCCGAAGGTATCGAGGTCGTGCACCGGCTGCCCGCCCGCCCCAGCGGTGGGCGCGAGCTTGTCGCCTTGCAACGCGACCACCGCGTCGATGCCAAGCGCCGCGGCGCCGAGCAGGTCGGCCTTGAGCGCGAAGCGATTGCGGTCGCGGCACGAGACGTTGAGCACGACCGGGATGCCCAGGCGCGCCTTGATCATCGAGCCGAACACCAGCCCCGACAGCTTGACGTGACCGAGCGCGTTATCGACCAGATTGATGGCGCCGACGTGACCGCGCACCGCCGCCAATCGAGCGAGCAGCGAATCCACGGCGATGCCGCGCGGCGGCGAAGTCTCGAGCCACAGGGCCGGCGCGGCGCCCGCGAGCGAATCGATCAGGGCGGTCATCGGATTTCTTCCAGGAATGCTTCCGGCAGCACCCGCGTGATAAGCGCAGCGTTCAGCGCTGGCGTCGTGAAGCAGCGGCTCGCGCCAGTCACGATCGGCAGGCGGAAAAAGCAGGCGCGGTGGCGCGAAAAGATTGAAGTCATGCGACAGGCTCGCGGGGGCGGCGAAGGGGGAATTGCGCTCAGGCTTTGAGCCGTTCGTTGGCCTTCACTTTCTGATACTTGCGATAATCGTAGCCGGTGGCCATCGCCATCAGGAGCGCTTCCATGCCGCCCTCCTTCTCGCGCCTCAGCACGCGCAGGCGGTCGAAGAACTCGCGGAAATCCTTGTCCACACGCGCCCCGCCGGCGGTCGGCTTGAGGAAGAAGTCATGCAGGCGCGTGACGGTGAAACGCAGCGAGGAATAGCGCAACTCGTTGGGAAAGGCGTCCCATTCCGCGAGCGACAGCGTGCGCACCGATTCATAGCCGCGCAGCAGGTAGCGAAAGCGATCGAGCGAGTAGCCGCCATCGACGAAGCACAGCGCGTTGACGGCGGTCGCGATATCGAAGATGAATTTGCCGCGGCAGGCGGCCTCGAAATCGAGGACCGCGGTAAGTTTTTCGCCGCGAAACAGCAGGTTGTCGGCGAACATATCGCCGTGGATTATGCCCTTGGGCAGCTTGCCTTCCAGATAGCGCGTGAGGTACTCGATTTCGTCCTCGAGCGTGCGCATGGTTTTGCGGAAGTAATTGGGCAGGCGGTCGCGCACAGTGAGGTAGAGGTCGGCGATGCGCTCGAAGCTGAAGCGATTGTCGATACCCTTTTTGTAGCCCTTGCCGATCACGTGCAATTCGCCGAGCGTGCGCCCGATGGTCTCGAGCTGGGTCGGACGCAGGCGTGCGGCTACCAGGACGCGGCCCTCATTGTATTTGTAGAGCGAGACACACTTGCCCTCGTAGTCGCGATAGTAACGGCCCGTCCGGTCCTGCATCGGATGGGGGCATGGAAAGGCATGCTTGCGGAGGAACGCCAGGAGATCGATCTCGCGGCGGACTTCGCTCTCGCTTTTGACCTCGTCGACGCGCAGCAGGAATTTGCCCTTGGCAGTTTCCAGCAGGTAGTTGGAATTGACCGAGCCTTCGGGAATGCCGGCCACTGCGCCGAGCCGCCCGAAGTTGTAGTCGTTGGCGAGCTCTTCGAGGAAGGATTTGTGGAGCTCGGTATAGACTGCCATTGAAATGAGTTCGGTTTCTGGAATCCGCCGCAAGTCTAGGGCCGAATCGGCGGTTCGTCAACTACGGATCGCGGGAAAAGCACGTTCGATCGCGCGATTTCGTCGAGGTCAGCCTATCATCGACCGTCGTTAGAGTGGCGAATCGGTTTGCGGCATAATCTCGTACCGGAATCGCTACATCCAGTCTGCGAGAGACCGTAAAGCGTTTACCGGAGGATCCGACCGATGGCGTCAAAGATCAAGAAATCAACCAAGCCCGCAGGCAAGTCGACGGCCGTGAAGGCCACGGCAGCGAAGCCGGCGGCGGTCGCTAAGCAGAAGCCAGCGGCAGCCGCGCCAAAGAAGCCGGCGGCAGGCAAAGGCGCCCGCGTCGAGTTAACCGGTATGAAGGCGCCGGCCTTCACCTTGCCCGATCAGGACGGCAATCCGGTAACGCTGGCGTCGTTGACGGCGCGCGGTAACGTGGTGCTGTACTTTTATCCGAAGGACATGACGCCCGGATGTACGGTCGAGGCGTGCAGCTTTCGCGATAATCTGGGCGAGCTGCGCGCGCTGGGGGCGCAGGTCGTCGGGGTCAGCGCGGACTCGGGCGGATCGCATCAGAAGTTCATCGCGAAGCAATCACTTAACTTCCCGCTGCTGAGCGACCCTGGCAACGTCGTCACCAAGGCCTACGGCGTGTACAAGATGAAGTCGCTGTATGGGCGCGAGTTCATGGGTATCGAGCGCACCACGTTCATCATCGGGCGTGACGGCGTGGTCAAGCGGATCTTCGCCAAGGTGAAGGTCAACGGGCACACGGACGAGGTTCTCGCGGCGCTCAAGCAGTTGGGCTAGGAGCGGGCATTGCTCGCGCTTTAATTTTGCGGACGCGCAGAAAGCAGAATTGCAGATCGAGCGGTCGGCCGTTCAAGGCGTGACGCTGGGCGGCCCGAGCAGGTTATCGCGCAGAAAATTGCGCAGCGGTAAATCCACTCCGCGGCCGAGTTCATGCGCGCCCTTGGGGAAATAATGGGCTTCGACATGGGCGCCGCGTTCCGCCAGCGCCTGTTCGAGTTGCTCGGCCTGCACAATTGGCATCTTGCGGTCGCGGGCGCCATGCAGAATCAGCACGCTGCACTCGAGATGAGCCGGCAGATGTTCGATTACGCTGCGCTCGCGCAGCACCCGCTTGGACGGCCAGACCTGACGCAGAATCGAGAGCTTGGTGCCGAGTGGGGCTTCCGGCCACAGCTTGAGCATATCGTAAGCGCCGGACTGCAGAATCACCGCCCGCAGACGCTTGTCGGAGTCCATCAGAAGGCCCGCCGCGACCGCGCCGTCAGCAAGGCCCCAGACCGCCAGGCGCGCCGGATCGACGTCGGCGCGCGCCGCCAGCAGGTCGAGCGCATGCCGCGCCGCGGCCACCGATTGTTCACCGACGAAGCGACTCGGCCCCGAAGATTTGCCGTAGCCGGGGAGGCTGATGCATGCCACCTGCATGCCCATCGAGACGAAATGGCCGGTGTTGTCGATACATTCGCGGGCGTTGCCGCGGTCGCCGTTGAGCACCAGGACTGCGGGCAGCGACCCAGCTCCCTTGGCAAGGGCGATGAAGCCTTCGATTTGATATTGATCGGCGCCCGACGATATCTGAAAGTTGAAGGGAACGGATTCGACCTTGACGGCAACGGCGGGCGCGGATTTAGGCGGCGCCGCCGGGGATGGCGCAACCGGGGCCGATGCAGGATTGCTCCGACACGCGCCGAAAAACAGCAGCGTTACGAGCGCCAACGCCAGCCTCAGATATTGCGCTGCCCCGCCGGCCCCGTCGAAAACGATCGGCGACCGTCTGCGACCTGCCAACGCCATACGCCGCAGCGCCTGCGGGGAATCCATACGCGAGTTAATCTATCTTCGATTGACGGGATTTGAAACGGCTGCGCCAAGTGGGCACGGTTTCGTAGGCGGAACCGCAACGCGGCTGCGCCGGCGCGTGTGCAGCAAACCCGCTAGCGGAGGTGCGCAGCGTGACCGAGACCGCCGCTGACCAGAAATACGATCAGGAAGATCGCGAGCACCCACATCAGCAAGCTGCCGCGGTCGCGATAGCCATGATGATAGGTGCGATAACCGCCGCCGCCAAAGAGCAGAATCAAGAGGATGATAAGTATGAGCATAAGGCTGACTCCTGCCGCCCCGGATCAAACGACCCCAGCGGCAAGCTGTGATGCGGTGGCAACTGAGGGGGGACTCCGACGGGACCGCGCGTTCGACCCGTCTGAATGATGCGCCCTTCGGTGCTGCAAAACGCGCGACCTTGGGCACTAAGTTCCTCACCCTAGGCTTTGTTTCAAGACCGGCGCAATTGCCGATCGGTTACTCCAGGAACAGGATGTGGGAAAGGTGCAATAAGCGGCTGCTGATTCTGTTCTTTTGGGAACAATAGACACCGCAAACCTCGTCGATATGGAAGACGTATCGACTCAAAGGGGGCATCGGAATTAACTCGCGCGTAGCGATCGGTGGCGTTGAATCGGTCCCTAAATTCACCGATACTTACGGATTCTAATCGGACGAAAGGCCGGCGGGTAACATGGACACTGTAGCGGCAACGCAAATCGACTTCGAAAAGGGCGGCGGCGTGATTCCGGTCGTCACCCAGGACTATCTCAGCGGGAAACTGCTGATGGTCGCATATATGAACCGCGAGGCTTTCGAAGAAACTGTTGCCAGCGGACACGCCTGCTACTTCTCGCGCTCGCGCAACCGGCTGTGGCGCAAGGGCGAGGAGTCGGGCAATTTTCAGTCGGTGCGCGAAATCCGCATCGACTGCGACGCCGACACAATCCTGCTGCGGGTCGAGCAGCATGGCGATGGCGCCGCCTGCCACGAAGGCTACGAATCGTGTTTTTTCCGCGTGCTCGACGGCGGCGGTTGGCGCGTAACCGACGAGCGCAAGGTGGATCCCGCCAAGTACGGCTCAAACTACGGCCATCACAACAAGCCCGCCACCTGACGGCCTGAAGAGGGCTCAATAAGATGACGAGATCGCTCTGCGACAGATCGGAAACAGAATGCGGGTGAGGATCGAGCGGTCGAGCAACGCGAACGTCAATCACTGAAAAAAAAGCGATCGAGCAGCGCAAGCGTCAAAAATATGGCGACCAACGGCAACGCACTGAAATTCGGCATTCCCAAGGGCAGTCTCGAAAACCAGACGATCGAGCTGATGCGCAAGGCGGGTTGGCGGATCGCGGTCGGCGACCGCTCATATATCCCGCGTTCCGACGATCCCACGTTGAGCTGCCGGCTGCTGCGCCCGCAGGAGATGCCGCGTTATATCGCCGACGGCACGCTCGACGCGGGGATCACGGGCAGCGACTGGATCGTCGAGAATGGAGTAGATCTGGTAGAGATCGAGAGCTTCATCTACTCGAAAGTCTCGCTGCAGCCGACGCGCTGGGTGTTGTGCGTGCCGGATCGATCTGCGGTGCGCAAGCTCGAGGACCTCGAGGGCAAACGGGTCGCGACCGAGATGGTCGCCTTTACGCGGCGGATCTTCGCCGAGCGGAAAGTCAAAGTAGATGTTGAGTTTTCGTGGGGCGTCACCGAGGCCAAAGCCGCCGATGGGCTGGTGGACGCGGTGGTCGAGGTCACTGAAACGGGATCATCGCTGCGCGCCAATGGCCTGCGAATCGTTGAGGAGTTGCTGACCTCGTCACCGGTGCTGGTGGCCAACCACGCGGCCTGGTCCGACGGCTGGAAGCGCGAGAAGATCCGCCAGATTGGCGTCCTGATGAAGGGCGCGCTCGACGCCGAGAGCCGCGTCGGGATCAAGATGAACGTCTCCCGCGAACATCTGGAAGCGGTCATCGGATTGCTGCCGTCGATCACCGCGCCGACCATATCGCAGCTTTACCCGAGCCCCAATCTGAAGGGCAAGGAATGGCTCGCGGTCGAGACCGTCATCAGCGAGCACACCGTGCGCGAGTTGTTTCCGAAGCTGATTGAGGCAGGCGCGGTGGGGATTATCGAGTTCGCCCTCAACAAGATTCTGTAACCGCATTTGCGATAGATACGCCGCTATCGCCGCAATTCCCGCGATCCCGCACGACTTGGCTATCCACCCGAGCAACGCGAGCAGTCCGAAAAGTCAGGTCAAGACTGTTGGGCTGCTCGTCCGGCATTGAAACAAGCGGCGTCGCGCACTTGGCGGACGCCGCTCGGTTGCGAGGTCGTTGTTTGGAACTCAAAGCCCAGGGCCGCAGGTGCCGAGGGAGTCAGGCGTTCCCTGTGTTATCCGTCCGCCGGTGAGGGAGATCACCCCGGCAGCCATGCGGTCTGCGGTCGCATGGCCTGTCGCAGGCGGGTTTGTATGGGGACCCGCCGGCGATGGTGCGGCGCGGCATTGGCTCTCCGCGGCCCCGGGCAACTCTAACCGCGCGCCGGCTGAATTCGAGCTTGATGCGCTTGGGTCTTGCGAAAATGGCCGTGAGCGCGAATCGATTCAGGCGGCCAGGCGCCGTATTGGCGAGCGCTTGCGACGCTCGCCAATACGGGTTACTGACACTTAGAGCAGGTTAAAGTTGTACTGGAACTGCGCGAGCAGCATGCTCTGACCCTTCAAGATACCACCGCCTGCGGCATAGTTCATGTCGCCGCCGAGGATTTCGATCGCCTGCAGCTTCAAGAAATACTGCTTGGTCCACGGCGGATTCAGCACTACTGACGGGAACAGCAGGAAGGTTTTCCCTTTGGGACTGTAAACCATCGTCCACGCCGGCTGGATATCGTTCCACAGCCACGAGGTACCAATGTTTAGCAGCGTGCTGACGTTGTTCTTGATGGTCGCTTCGGATTCCAGCGCACCGCCGGTCCATGGCCCAGCGGTCGCCTGGCAGGAATTGCCACAATCCAAGGCGATGTTGTCGTAGACCTCGACATTAGCCGACAGATTGCCCGTGGCCGTGAGCCACGGTGCATAGGCCTGGTCGACATCCAAGGCGAGCATCCAGTTGATCGTATCGGTATACTGGACACCATCCGGGTTGCTAATGTAATTCCAAGTGGCGGTCGCCTGATGGTTGGTATAGACGCCTTCGGCGCGACCGACCAGCGGCAGATATTCCCCGATCGCTGCGGGCACGGGCAGCGGCATGTCAGCCGTCACCCCGAACATATTCTCGGGGACGAACTTGTTCATGAAATTCAGCGTGTACTGCTGCCAGAAGCTGTTCGGATAGAGGTTCCAGGCGTTGTAGTAGAAGGCAGTCGCCTCCAGCGGACCGACCAGCGTGTGGAAGCGAAGACCCTCGTTCCAGTTCGCCACCGTCGAGGCAGGAATCTTCCACTGGGGTTCACCCGCACTGAAGCCGGGTCCGCCGCTACAAGGTTTCTGCAGTTTCACCGGCACCGGGTTGAACGGCTGAGAAGCCGAACCGAGGTTGGTGCAATAGAAGAACGCGTTGGAGTACGGCTGGTTGAAGAAGGCGCTCCTCTGTTGCGGATAGCCTTGCGGCGTATATATCGAACCAGGCCCGGTTGCCCCCGATATTGCGGTCACGCCCGGAACATATTTCGTGTCGAAGTGCGCGCCGAAGCGGCCGGTCGGGAGGAAGCCGATGCCCGCCGGGAAACCGTTGTTCACGCTACCGCCGTTGACGTTGCACTCGCCGTCATACCGATGGTCCGCGTAGTCGCAGCTATTCCACATCGGCTGCAGGCGCGGCAGCAGAATGCCCTCGACAAAGTTCGAATTGAACGGTCCAAATTCCGGCAGGTTCAGGATCGGATGGATCATCCACTGCGGAATGCGCGACTGCTCGAGGTTGGCGAAGCCGAAGGCCCAGGTCGTGTCCTGCGGATTGACCACGTCGCCCACGCGAAACGCCAGCGACTGGCCCCACACCACGATCTGGTTGCCGACG
>Ga0187872_10000153_pt1 | contig 84850 bp, 72 predicted proteins | sample June2016WEW_16_4_FD_132973 | JGI IMG/M metagenome (GOLD analysis project Ga0187872, IMG submission 132973) | Peatland microbial communities from SPRUCE experiment site at the Marcell Experimental Forest, Minnesota, USA - June2016WEW_16_40 | ecosystem: Environmental > Terrestrial > Soil >... | reverse complement strand
CGAGCGGATTCTCTTGTACAAGCACATGGGCCTGGTGGCCGATATTTTCAACGATGAAACGCTGGCGCGCGTACCGGGCCGGCTCGCCATCGGCCACACGCGCTATTCCACCACGGGTGACTCAGCGCTGCTGAACGCTCAGCCGATCCGGGTGGAGTGCAACAAGGGACGCATCGCGCTGGCGCACAACGGCAACCTGGTGAATGCCGCCGATATTCGCAAGCGTTTCGAACGGCAGGGTTCTATCTTTCAGACCACCAGCGACAGCGAGATCATCCTGCACCTGATTGCGCACTCGACCGAGCAAACTCTGGTGGACGCGATCAGCGATGCTCTGCGCCGCATTGAAGGCGCCTGCTCAGTAGTCCTGATTACGCCGGACACGATTTTCGCCGCCCGTGATCCCCGTGGGTTCCGTCCGCTGTGCATGGGGCGCATGCCCGCGAGCGACGGTCAGCGCGATGTCATCGTCTTTGCCTCCGAGACCTGCGCCTTCGACCTGATTGGCGCGACCTACGAACGCGACATCGAAGCGGGCGAACTGGTCGAAGTCAATGATTCGGGCGTGTTCTCGTATCGCTATGCCCCGGCGCTGCCGCAGTCGAAGTGTATCTTCGAGCACGTCTACTTTTCGCGCCCCGACAGCCTGATCTTCGGCGTGCCGGTGCAGGAAGCGCGCGAGGCGATGGGCCGCCAAGTTGCCCGCGAAGCTCCGGTCGAGGCAGACATCGTCGTTCCTGTTCCCGACTCGGGCGTGACGGCTGCCATGGGATATTCCTTCGAGAGCGGCATCCCGCTGCAATTCGGGCTGATTCGCAATCACTATGTAGGACGAACCTTCATTGAGCCGGAACAGCGCGTGCGCGACTTTGGCGTGAAGCTCAAACTAAACCCGGTGCGCGCCGTTCTGAAAGGCAAGCGCGTGGTGCTGTTCGACGACTCCATCGTCCGCGGCACTACCAGCAGGAAAATTGTGCGCATGATCCGGGACGCCGGTGCCAAGGAAGTTCACATGCGCATCTCGTGTCCGCCCACCATCTCTCCTTGCTATTACGGCGTGGATACGCCAACTCGCAGCCAGTTGATCGCTGCAACCAAGACGGTGGACGAAATCCGCGACTTCATCGGCGCCGATTCGCTGGCGTATTTGTCTCTGGAGGGAATGCGTCTGGCTTGCGGCGAGCGTCCGGGACAACCCACCACGTTCTGTACTTCGTGTTACACCGGAAAGTACCCGACTGATTGGGTAGAAGTTCACGACATCAAACCGGCAGCGAAGGAATGTGCGGTCGTTAGCACGACGCCTTGAATCGGATTGCGGTGCAGGCTGCCGTTCAGCGGCAAAAACTAAGGAAGGCCCAGTCATATGGCTGGGCCTTCACGATTGGACGCTCGCCGTATCAGGCGGCGGGAACTGCACTCTCGCTCTCCGGGGTTCGCCTGCATTGAATCTTTTCCCGGAACAGCAACTCGACTTCCCTCTTGGCCTCGGCCAGAGGCAACGGCGGCACGGCAGTGATGTTGCGCACGACACGCGTCAAGTCAAAATAAGACTTGCGGCATTTGTGCATGAAGTCCACCGGATACTCCGGCTTGCGCGCGCGGGCCTCTTCCGGATCGGCGTCGAGCAGCAGAGCCAGGTCGGGTTGCGGCACGACCAGCCTGATGATCTGCACCCACAGGCGGGTCAGCGGATTCGTCAGAGGAAGGTTCGCCATCTCATCGTAGATGTAGCGGTCAAAGATGACGACATCGCATCCCGAGCCCATGGCGCGGGCCACCACGAAGTTGAGATGAACGGCGTCAATCAAGTAAAGCAGGTGACGCATCAGCGTGAGATACCAGGCACGCACGTTCTTGTCGCGGCGCTTGACTGGACGTTCAGGCGACCCCACGCCGCGCTCACTTCCGTAAACCTTGTGAACAAACTCCTCGCGGTAGCGCGAAAGCACCACGACATTGTCCCAGAAAGTCAAAAGCTGGTCGCTGAGCCCGAGGCCGGAGATCACGCGTCGCAGGTTATCGATCTGAGTCGTCTTACCGCAGCCGTCGATTCCCGAAAATGAAACCAGCATCGCGCAACTCCGCTTTGTCGGTGCATTCATTGTTCTGCCCCAGGTTCGCTGTCTGTTTCAACCAGCATGGTCTTTCTCATCCAGAACGCTTTCGGTATAGAGATGCAGCCGCATACGGGCGTCATGGGATATACCTTTCGCGAAACTGCTTTAGCGAGCAGCAGCACGCGTGCTGCCCGGTGCGGTGCTGGGAGTTCCTTTCGACAACCCTGCTACGGCTCCGATTGCCACGCCAGCGGCAGCCACGGCCCCAAGTTTCAAAAACAGCGAGCGCATCTGGTGCTGCTTGGCGCCGGCAATAGCCGTTCCAGCCGGACGCGAAGCTCCGCCGCCGTTCGTGGGGACACCCTCGGCAGTCGCCGTTCCCAGGGGTTCCGTGATAACCGTCGAAGGCTGCTGACTCGGGCGCTGCGACAACTCTGTTGAAGGCGCCGGCGTCGACGCGGGCTGGTTCTGCTGAGAGGGCGCCGGCTGCGTTTCCGGCGCCGGAACCGGCGCCAGCGGACCCTGCGAGGGGTTAACGGTCGTGCCGTTGATGACGGGGGCCGGCTCGGATTGCGGCTGTTGCCACGCGTGCAGCAGTTCTGGCGCGCCACAGAGCGCGAATCCAACTGCGAGAATCAGGGCCTTTGTCACGGCAATTTGCAGTTTCATAGGGAACTCTCTTCTGCCATCCGGCGGGGTTTGTTACTTCGATCCTGGGACCACCTTGCGGCCTGACAACGCACCTTCCATGGGGTCGGCCGCACACTCTTTACGGGTATCTTTCAGGGCGCGCTCTGTGTCGGCATCTTTGTCGTACACCAGGTTTCGCATTCGATTCTTGGCATACCGCCATAGATTAGCCACATTCGTTTCGTACCAGCACGACTCGGACATCCTGGCGGAAAAACCGCACAGCACCCGGAATCGGTTCGGGAGGAGCGTTCCATCCGCCAACAGCGCGGCAGTGAGGCGATGATTACCCTCCAGAATGGTGAACGGCGAACTTTCGTCGATTCCGATCAGCAGCACGCAACTGCGGGTCTGGTCAGTGCGCAAACGGTAACTCAGAGCCTGCACCTTCGAGATGAACTCGCGAGTGCGGCCGGAAAACTTCTTATTGCGAATGCGCTCAACGATCTTTTCCAACAGGAAACTGCCGGACGCGATCCGGCGCCACTGGGCGCGGGGAAAAACGCGCAACAGTTCGAGATCGCCCGGCTCAATGCTGACTTCCCACCACTGCGTGTCTGCCGGCAGCTCGCGCCACATGTGGCCGCGGCGGCGAAACAGCAGGGCTCTGCGCAGTGCGTTCTCAGCCTCGTTCGCGATATCGGCGTGCATGACGACGTGTTCGAAGTTCTCCCGGTCACGATGAAATTCATCCCGGTAAAACTCGTTCTTGAGGAACTCGGCGACGGCGTCCGACTCGGTGACTCGCCAAAGTTTCTTCATACAGCCTCCTGGACGCTCGCCTTGCCCCGGACAAAGAACGGAACGGAAACGGCAAAAAGGAGCAGAATACGCAAGATCTGCTGGACGACAATTACTTCCAAAAGGGAGCCGTGGAAGACGGCGACTCCCGCCACCACCATTCCACTGACCACGAGCTGCAGCCATCCGGTATTGGCGATCCGCCGCGACATCTCGTAAGTGATCAGCACAACGCTCAGCGCATAGGTGCCCGTGGCGATCGCATTCATGGTCAGCAGCAGCTTCATCCCTCCGTGGTGAAATCCGCCGCCAAACAACGTCCCGATCACCAGGTCCGGGAATGTTGCCAGCAACAAAACAAAACCGACGGACAGACCGGTGACAAACAGCAGCGGCACAATCACGGTCTTGCGGCTTTCACGTTCCACGGCCTCACCGGCGGAAACCGGGAACATGGCGGTGGTCACCGACCAGGTGGCGAAATAGAGAAGGCGTCCGACCAGGGCGACAGCGGCGTATAAGCCGGCATCGCGCGGGGCAAAGTAGTGCTTCACCATCAGGATATCGATATTGCTGATGATGACTTGGCCGATAAAGAAGATGATCGCCTGCACTCCTTCGCTGAAGGAAGCCACCTGCCCCGGCCCGGGTTTGCCGCGCAAATCGGCATCTCCGGCAGGCAGCAAATAGGCGGCGAGCACCGACAGCGAAATGCTTCCCACGGCGCCCATTACGCCGGCGCCCATCAGCACGCAGGCAACCGCCGCAATCAGCTTCACCAGAGCCTCAACGATGAGGTTGACGCTCAGGCGGACGAATTGACAGGTGCCCTGCATTCCGCCACGGCGCACACCCAGGGGGATGTAAAACAACATCCCAAGCGCAAGCACCTCGATCAGCCGCTTGGACGGCAGGCGCAGGTAGTGAGAGATTGGCTCGCTCAACAGCAGCAGCGCGACACAGAGGCCCAGTCCCACGCTCCAGGCTTGGCGCATCAGCGTCCGGTAGACGGCGGCGCGGCCGCCTGCTTGCTGGTTACGCGCGATGAATTTGGCCGCAACAAGCTGAAACGCCAAGTTGATGCAGGAGGCGAGCATGAGCAGCGTAACCGCCGCCGCCGCGTGACTGAAGTCCCCGGGCCCCAACAGGTGAGCGACACTGATGTTGTAGCCGAAATTCGCCAGGCTCACGAAGCCCGAACCCACCAGCATGATCACACTGCCGGACAATACCAGGCCGCGTGATTGCCGGGAGTGCAGCAACCGGTCTGCGAAGCCCGCCTGGCGCTCCGCCCACTCGAATACGGCGTGTTGCTTGGAACTCATGCCGCGTTTTCGTTATTTCCGCCCGGCTGAACGTGACTCGCCGTCACTTTCGAACCAGCGCTGGGAAATGAAATAGTTGGCGTTTCCGGCGCGGAAAACTGCCGCATGACGTTGGGCAGGAAGCTGCTGTAACTTCGCGTGGCATCCGTTGCCGAATCGTAGATCTCGAACAGCCGCCCGGTGCGGGTCAACTCGAGGACGACCATGGCTTCCGCCGAAGGGGCGGCCAGCTTTACGTCCCCATCGCGCTTCATCGCTTCGCTCATGCAGTGGAGCAGCATGTCGACGCCCGCTGAATCCAGTTGCCGCACGTTGGAAAGATCAAGAACCACCTGCGGCCGGTCAGACTGCAATATCGGTTCGACCGCGCGCAGGAACTTGCGGGCCTCTTTCAGGTTGACTCGTTCGGGAACTCGCTTCACCACTACCGGTCTACTCGTTTCCATATCTCCTCGCTGCCATCAACTCGGGTGCAAAATGACGATCGGCGCGCTCTTGATGCTCGGCCGCAGCGGTCGAGAGGGAAGGCGGGGCCGCCTGGATTGCCTTGGGCAAGGTGGCCGGGATTTCCCTTTTCTTTTCGCGCAGGTTCGAAAGCAAAGCTTTCGGCATATACAGAGCCAGACTAAACATGTCGCTCAGCGCCCTGACCGTAGCGCTGGTGGAAGCCATGTCGATCAGCCTTTCATCGGCGATCTCCACATCCACCCGGCGTTGCAGATGAAAGATGTGGCGGAATCCGACCACGGAAAAGCTGACGTCGAGTCCGGCGCCGACTTGGCTGAATGGCAGGAGGGTGGAGTTCTCTATCACCGTGCCGCAGTCGATCTCCGAGTTGCGTTCAATGACGCTGCCGCGAGTTACCACCGCCAAGGCGCGAACGCGCGCGTAGGCGCCGATATAGGCCGGCGCCACGATCCGTGCCTCACGGTGAATCCGCGCGCCTGGAGCGACCCACACACCGGGCCTGATCTGCACTCCCTGTGGTTCGATGCCGGTTTTGCCGGTGAACGACTCCAATGCCAGGCGGCGAAAATCCGCGATGGTTTGCAGGCGATTCCGGCGGTCATCCAAGTAGAAGACGTCGGGCGGTACCCGGAAGCGGCCCAGGATGTTGCGGAAGATGAACGCGGCGTCGTTACGCCGGGAGGCACTGATCACGAACAGATCCAGCGCCTCGCCTTGGTTGTCGCAGGCTTGCGTCAGCCGGCTGTGATGGTCGAGGTGAAACTGCACCAGCTTTTCGTAGTCGACAGTCACGTAGGAGTCGAGGCGCAACACCACGATCAGCTCGGCCCCGTTCTGAGCGAAATCGTTGAAGACAGCCTCGGCAAATCGCCAGAACTGGCCGTTCGCCGCTTTAAACCAACGAAGATCAGGGCTGAGATTGCGATCCGGAAACTGGTCATACTCGGAGATAACCGCAATCGAGCTGATGCCCTGCTGATGCATGCGATGCGTGACGCGGTTCAGCAGACTGGCCCCGAGCAGGTCCAGCATGGCGAGCGGCACGCCGGTGAAATGCTCGCTGGAGGCTTCGGGCTTGCCCCCGATCAAAAGAATCGCCCTTACATCCATGGTGTCCACCTGGGAGTTGCAGCACGGAAGATCGCCGAACGCGACGGCACCCATCCTGGGAGTCGACGAAAGCGCGAAATCGGTTCCAGTGAGCGCTGATGTTTATGCAAGTCAAAAGAGCGCAAGTATTGACGGATAATCTGCGGCATCGTCATGCGTAACGCCGCCGAAAAATTCTGCTCCGCCATCTCCTGCATGAGCGGAAGGTCACCGATCACCTTGCAAAGGCAATCGGCCAGGTCACCGGGATCCCCGGTTTTGTAGAACCGAATTGCCAGCCGCTCATCGTCCCCCATCTCCCGAAAGTCGGGGATGTCGGCGCAGATGATCGGAACGCCGTACTCGCAGGCAATGTGCGCCACTCCGCTCGAACCGGTGGCGGAGGAATACGGCATGACCATGGCCGAGGCGGTGCGGAACAGATCGGGGATCTGCTCTTCCGCCACGTAACCTGTGAAGCTGATGTAAGGGTTGTCGCGGAAGCGCTCCGCGACCGATTCGACGTAGCCGGGCGCTTTGGGGTGATTGGACCCGGCGATTACGAGCCGAGCTTCAGGCATGCGTTCATGCACTTTGGCAAATGACTCGATGAGCAACTCAAGGCGCTTGTAGGTGCCCCACTTCCCAAACGCCAGAATGCGGTGGTGAGGATTGCCGCGCTGAGCAAAATCAGGCGTCTCGGGCCTGGCGGAAAGAATACCGTGCGCGCGAAAGTGGACATTTTCGCCGCCGTATCTCTCCATCAAGGTGCGGCGATAGGCCGGCAAAAGCACCGAGACCGAGTTAGCCATCAGAAGCACGCGGGTGGCAAGACGTCCCGCTACGCGGTAAGCGCGGGGAAAACGCACGCCTGCGTGCCCTAAGTCGATATTATCCATCAGGTGGTGCAACGTAACGTGGGTGTAAAAACCGGATAGCCGCATCATGGCCGGAATCGAAAGACCGGCAAAGGCAGCGACGGGACTGTTTCCGAAGGTCGAGAACAGCAAGTTAAACCAAACCACGTCCGGCTTAACATCACGAATAGCTTTGAGCAGACGGAGCGGATTCGACAGCTTGTCAAAGGACCAGCAGCGGACAACGTCGAATCCCTCAACCTCGGGCTGCGGCGAATCAAGCTCGTCCGCCAACACCGTGAGACTGAGCAGGGGATCCCGCTGCAACTCTTTGGCTATGTGATATCCGTATTCGTTCAATCCCCGCCGGCTCGGCGGGAACGCAGTCACCAGACAGATTTTCATCGGGCCCCCTGGCCTAAAACACCGTCAGACGCACCAATGGACGGAGGATGGTCTGGCCGTGGCCAGTGAAATTGAAATAGTCCGCAGTTTCAATTCCGAAAGAGAATCGAAGTGGATACTCGACCGGAACCGAGCCGCCCACATCTTCCATTGAGCGGCGAATTGGTTTTGTATAAGAGATGAAAAAACTGTTCTGCACGTTGTCATACGAATGAAATCCTTGACCACGCGAGAGCGAAAAGTTGGCATCGGCGCTCCACCGGTTGTTGACTTTGTATTGCACTTCGCCAGCCGGCCTGAGTGTCTGCGCAAACCAGGAAACCTGGCCGTTTGCCAAAATACTCGGCTCTTGCACACGCCAGGACCGGATGTAGTCGGCCAAAACCGCCACCTTTAGGTTCTTTCCGAACTGGTGTTGCAGACCCCCCGACATAAGCGTCGAGTAGAACTCGCGGATCAGGGGGCTGAACGTCAGGTCGCGGACCGAGTATGCCGTGATCAACTGCGTGTGTCCCCAGGGCCGCCCGACCGTGAATTGGATGCGCGCGCCGACTTCGCTGGAGCTGAGATTCTGGTCCAAAAAAGGTCCGGACTCGTGAAAAGCGCTGCCTTGCACCGCCAGCCAGTTTCCGAACGAGTTGGAGGAGAAGTAGGCGAACTCCCGGAACAAGTTCTGGTTCATCTGCACCGGCGACTCCTGGTCGCGCCGCAACGTGAACTGAATTCCAGAGTTGAATGCAATCGTGTTTCGTCCGATGTGCAGAACCGGATTCAAAGCACCATTGAAGTTGTAGTCGTAGGTATCGCGGTTGAAAATCAGCCCCTCATTGGGAAAGGCAAACTGACCGCGCGCATTGCGCACCTGGAAAAAGCCGCTGATTAACGGCATGCCTTCCTGGTGAACGCGAAAACCATTGGTCCAGACGGTCTCCAGCGAGTTGAAGGGCCCCGGCAGGTTGGTTGGGCCGGCCCCGTTGGCGAGCGCGTTCAGTTGGTAAACCGTGGAGTCATCCACCAGGCCGTGCATGTCGAAATCACTATCGACAGTGATTTTTTGGGTTACCCGTATGCCCTCTTGCCCCGCCGTCTCCTGCATGGAGCGCTGCGCAATTTCATCGCCGCCGCCCAGTTCGCTGGCATGAGCAAAAGCAAGCATGGCCCGGCTGTTATCATGCCGCTGGCGGTAGATGTTGCCCATCGTCAGCGAATAGTCGTAATTGTCCTTGAAAGTTTCAGGGTTTCCGATGGCGGCCAATGCGTTCTGCGCCTGCTCCGTCTGTCCCTGAGCGACAAAAGTGTTGGCCATGCCGAGCGCGACCACCTCGTCGGCTGCACCGGCCGTCTTGGCACGCTGGAAATACCTGGACGCGAGATCGAAATCATTCATCGCGAGCAGCAGGTTGCCGGCTTCGATCAGGTTGTCGGCCGAGACCGGCTCGGCTTCCCCTATGCGCGCTTCGGCCAGGGACAGTGAGATCTGCTGGCGGGCGTCGTCATTTTTTCCTTGGCGCCCGAACAGCCGTGCGATTGCCAGGCGCGCTTCCACCCGGTTGCCATCAGGTGCTTGCAGCGCGCGCGTGAACCGCTCCATGGCAGCTTGGCGATCTCCCAGCGTGAGCAGCGCGTCGCCGGTGTTCAGCAGAATCGCCGACTGATCGGGACTCAGTTTCTCCGCTGCGGCGACGTACTGCAGCGTCCGTTCGCGGTCGTGCAACTCGGCGTAGGCATGCGCCAGCGAGGCGTAGATCAGCGGATCGTCGGGCGAGAGACGCAGCGCGTCGTTGAGGGTGTGAATCGCGTCCTGGTAGCGTCGTTGGCGGTCTTGCGTATCGGCCAGGCCCAGGTGCAGCTTCAGGTCGTCGGGGGCGAACTTGAGGGCGGCGAGATATTCGCGTTCGGCCGGGCGCAATAGCCGTTGCTGGCGAAATGCCGTGGCCCGCGCCAGGTGCGTGGCCCCAGACTCGCCCAACTGCTTCTCGGCGAGTTCCACCTGCTCGAGCGCAATGCGTCCGTGGTGCAGCTCCAGTTGCGAGAACGACATGCCGAGGTGCGCCACGCCACTATTAGGCGAGAGCCGCAGCGCCGTTTCGAAGTCCTTGACCGCATCCTCGGCGTTCTGCATGTCATTGCGCACGTACCCGCGGTTGACGTAAGCGTCGACCATGTTCGGATCGCGCTCGATCGCGCGCGTGTAATCGTCGACTGCTTCGCCCAGCAACTGATTTTGCTTGTGCACGTGTCCGGCGAGCAGGGGGAAATTGCCTTCCTTCGGCAAAATGTTTTCGTACTGCTCGACGAGGCCGAGCACGTCATCGAAGCGTCCAAGGTTGTATAAGTCGTAGCCAAGATAGACGGACGCGTTGCGATCCTTGGGAAGCTGCTGGATCACCTTATAACCAAGTTGTGCCGATTCGAGGTACTTGCCGCTGTGGAACAAGTAGCGCTCGGTTTCCCGCATGACGCGAGGGTCGTCCAGCATTTTCCCGTTGGCGCGCGCAATCCACTCGCCAGCCAGAGATATTTGCCGCGCTTCGATCGCGGCATTTGCTCCGTTGGCGACCACGATGGCGTTGGCCGGCGCCAGCTTGTGCGCCTTCTGGTAATTCAGCTCCGCCTTGGCGAACTCACGCGTCGCCGTGTACAGGTCGCCAAGCGCGAGAAACGGCACGTAGTCGTCCGGATATTCGCTAGCGTACTGATCAAAAAATTTCTCGGCGGTCTTGGTGTCGCCTTCGTCGCGCGCCAGGTAGCCCAAGCCTTCCATCGCCAGGCGGTTCCGCGGGTCCTTTTGCAGCACGCCCGAATACGTCGCCCGCGACTCCTGCTTGCGGTCCATCTTCCAGAGCAGTGCGGCATATTGCAGCGTAATGTTCAGATTCTCCGGATCGAGTTTCGCCGCCTGCTTCAAGTCGGCTTCGGCGCCGCTGTAATCCTGACCGGCGGTTCTTACGGCCGCCCGGACACGCAGGAACTCGGCCCTCGCGGTGCCCTCGATGTGCAACTGATCCATCATTTGCTCGGCAACCGCGATCTGGCGGCGCGCGTTCAGGTCGTCACCCGCGTCGCGGTAAAGCTCCGACAGGTTCAGCCGCAGTTGAATCGGGTAGAGCTGCCCTTCCGGGGGAACGCCCGCCGGCAGGTTCGCAATCGCCGCGTTGTACTCGCGGACGGCGTCCTGGTTGCGTTCCTCCGCCTTCGCAAGCTGCGCCCGCAAGGCGTGCAACCGGTAATAATTGGCATCCAGAATTTCCGCATGGCCAAGGTATTCACGCGTTCTGTCGAGCTGGCCAAGGCGCATAAAAGCGGCCGCCGCGCTCAGTTGCAGGCCAATCTGGTTTGGAGCCAGTTTGGCGGCCTTGGCATAGGAGTCGGCGGCTTCCTGCTTGTCTCCGTTCAGTTCGTAGCTGTAACCGAGATCGGCCAGCACGTCGCTGTTGAACACCGGAGAGTTCCTCAAGGTCGAAATCGCGGCCTTGTAATCGTGCTCTTCGCGGTAGTAGTTGGCGACGGCGCGAAACACCATGGGATTGTGCGGGTCGCGCATTTTCGCCTGATCCAGCAACTGCCGCGCACGCTCCGGTTGCTTCAGTTTTAAGTAAGCGACCGCCATCATCAATTCCGCATGCGACGTCGGATGAATGGCCTCGGCGCGCGCCAGCAGCCTGATTCCTGTCTGCAGGTCGTTCGAGCGGATGAACAACTCGCCAGCCATCAGCAGATCGTTTTCGCGGCGTGGGTCGGCGTTGATAACTTGCAGAAGCAGCTTCTTGGCGTCGTCTGTACGGCCCATGCGGGCATAGGTCTGCGCCTTTCCCGACAGTCCATCCAACTCTCCGGGCTTCAACCGCAGACCTTCGTCATAGGCTTGCAACGACTGAGCGAACCGTCCGGCCAAACGCGAGGTGTATCCCAGAAGAAACCAGAGCTTTGCATCCTGCGGAGCGGCCTTGACGGCGCGTGCCGCGAAGTCGGCGGCGGCCGCCGGGTTTCCGTGCAGTAGCGCATCTTCGGCAGCCCTGGCGTTGCGGCCGACCTCGATGCTGCTGCCCCATCCCAACTGGCCGCCCGGGCCTTGGTCGGGCTTGGCGTTCTTCTGCTCAGACCTCACGTTTGTCCTAGTGTTCTCGTTGGACGGCGTATTCGCGTGCTGCTGCTGTTCGCCTCCAATTTCAAATGTCTGCGCCGAAGCCAAAGCGGCAGAGCAAACTGCAAGCAGGGAACAGATCAAAAAGCTCGAGCTTTTTTTCACTTGGGACACTCGGTTGTGCGTTCGCGGGGGGACTGCCCGCAAAGTAGCTGACTATTGTTCCGATGCAGTTATGGCGCGAACGGCTGTTTCCGCAGCTCAGGTTCTAGGGACAAAATTCCTATCAGGGGCACCAACCTGCTCTAACTGGGACTCCAGATTCCGACTGCGGGTAGAAATAATGTCCCGTTTTGGCAAAAAAAGGAATTCACGTTCTCACAAGCAAACTTTCCAGCTATTCAGGGAATCAAAACACCTGAAGAAAGCGCGGAGGATGTTCCCTTGCCACAGAAGTCGATAGATGCTTCCCACCGCCCAATTCCTCTAATGGCAATTGTGCTGTTGGCATTAGCGGTGCATGGCCCGTTGCTGTTACTGCAACTGCCGGCCAATTCTTATGACGCCAACACCCACATCTTCTTTGCGGCGCATTACGCAAAGAGTTGGTTTAACCCCTGGAACCAGAACTGGTTCGCGGGTTTTTCCCAAACCACCTATCCGCCCCTGACGCACCAGTGGATAGCTCTTTTTTCCCATTTGGTGGGGCTGACGATGGCCTACATGGTGGTGCAGTTGATAGTCGTGCTGCTGCTGACCGTGGGTGTCTACCGTTACTCCCGGCTATGGGTAAGCGAGCGGGCGGCGAGTTATGCCGCAATCGCCTCGATTTTTCTCGGTTCGCTGGCGATGCTGGTGTACCAGTCGGGCCAGTTGCCGACGACAACGGCGGCGTCGTTGACGCTCATCGCGCTTCCTTATTTTTACAATTGGAACCGGCTGGGTCGTTTTCCGGACTTCGCAAAGGGTTTGGTCCTCAGCCTGACGGCTGCGGCGGCGCACCACGTTACATTTCTCTTTGGCGGCGTCCTGTTCGCGGCGCCGGTGATTTGGCTATCGTTCATCGATCGTCATGATGAGGAGGCTAACGCATCGACTAGCGGCATTGCTTTGCGCACGTTGTTTTTCGCCGCCTGCAACGCGATTGGCTCGCTCATCATATTGCTTCCTTACTTCATCGGGTTGCTGCACAACCCGATCACCCAGATGCCGATACCCCACCCCAGCCGCGATAATTACCTCCTGGTGGGGCACAGCGGGGCTAATTTCTGGCTGATTCCGATGGGCGCTTTGATCCTGGTGATTCCCTACATCCTGGTGAAAGGTGCGTCCAGCCACCGCTTGCGGCCTCTGCTGTTTGGCTGGTACATCACCACTCTGCTGGGATTGGGCGGCACGACACCTCTTGGGAGATGGCTGCTGGGACGCGCTTTCAACATTTTGACCTTCGAGCGCTTCACCTTCTGGGCGACTCTGATGGCCGTTCCGTTTGTCGGCCTGCTGGCGGAATCGCTCATCCAACGCTATTCCCGGAAAGCCATTGTCGGCCTCTCGGCTGCTGCCGTGGTCACTTGCGGCATAGCCGTCGGCTGGATCAATTTCAGCCCGATTAACGAGGGAAATTTCGATATTCAGCCGATGGTGAACTTCCTGAATCGCGATGACCACTCCAAGTTCCGCTACATTACGCTGGGCTTCGGTAACAAGTTCGCGATGCTTTCCGCTCGTGTCCGCGCCAGCAGCCTGGATGGCGATTACAACTCCGCGCGCTTGCTGCCGGAGATGACCGCATACGGCGCCGCTCAACTCTATAGTTCGAAGTATTACGGAACTTCGGGCATGGAAGCTTTGCGCGCCGTGTTGAAGCACGCCGACCAGTATGGGCTCCGTTACATCTTCGTCAGGGATCGCTATTACGAACCATTGCTCGCCTTTTCCGGTTGGCGCCAGACGGAAGTCTATGACGACGGTCTGGTCACGCTCTGGACCAAAGACGATGCTCCACCGGCGCGGAAGCTCGACTTCGGCGGATGGACGCCTCCGATGTGGCAGTGCATCTTGTGGGGAATTCTGCCGGTTGGCACCAGCCTTCTGTCAGTCCTGGTTTTGCTGGTGCTGCCCAACGTCCGGCGCGCCGAGACGACACTGAAATTCCCAACCGCTTCGGCGGAAGTCGCTCTGCGGGAGGCAAAGTGATGAAACTGTTTCTGCCCATCACTCTCGTGGTCATCGCGGCCGTGTTGATCGCGGCCGGCACAATTCACTCCACGACCCTCGCTCCGGCCACCACTCCCGACAGGGCGGTGCAATCTCTGTTTGAGCACGTCAAGGCGAAAGATATGCGCGGCGCCTACTCGTATGTGGCCAAGCAGAGCGATACCAATCTTGATTTCTTTGCCCGCGACTTGGTCGGAAACAACGGCTCACTGCGCACCTATTCCTCGCTGCAATCGTTCGAAACCAAGGTGCTGAACCGGAACGACAATCAGGCCACCGTACGTGCCACCATGGTCTGGTCATCCGCCGTGGGCGCAGTTTACGACACGCGCGACCTCCAGGTGGTGCGCGAAGACAATAGCTGGAAGGTGTTGTGGCCCCTGGTCAAGCAGCCGAAGGTCCCGCCGCAGGTCATCCCGGTGAATTACTTGCGCTGGGATATCGTTACCCGCGGCTCGGATGACGACTGGGGCGCGCAAAACGTCGATGCTCCGCGCGTGCGCATTGTGTCTATGAACGCCATCGCGCGTGATGGTGGAACCACTGTGCTCGGCGAGATTGTCAATGAGGATACGGTCCCCGGCTTTGTCTCCGTCAATGCCACTCTTCTCGGCAAGGATGGCGCGGTTCTGGGACAGGAAGAGAGCTTCGACAAGATTTCGCATACCTTGCTGCCCAAGGAAATTTCGCCCTTCCGCATTGACTTTCCGGACGTGGCGCTCGCGAAGGTAAAGTCCGTGCGGATGCAGCCCGCCTCGCTGCTGGTGGCCGCTGCCGCCGATCCGGTGATCGGCGTGCTGCACCAGCGGCTCGAGAAAGATCTACGCGGACGTCCCGTTTTAAAAGGCGAACTGGTCAACCAGAGCGGTCAGACGGTCAACATCCCGCACGTGCTTGCCACTTATTACGACAGCGCCGGGCGCGTGATCTGGGTTTCCGACGGTTACGTGAACCAGGCTCTTATGCCGCAGACGCCGGTGCCGTTCATGGTCGACGTGCGCGACGATCTGGTCGCGAACGTCCACAGTTACCGGGTCACGGTAAACCAATACAGCATCAATGCGCGGCAACCCTAGGCCGGATTCGCGGAAGGTGTGCCTAACGCTGAAGTTTATGGGCTGTATGGCAACGTTGAAATTTGCCCTGGAGGCAACCATGAGGAGATTCCTTTTGCTGCTGGCCCTGGCGTGTGCCGCCTCGCAATGGATGGCGGGCGCTTCTCTGCGCGTGCCGGACCGTGTTCAGGCCGGGCAGGAGTTGTCGATTCCAACCAGCGGCAGCGGCGAAGCCACGCTCTACCTGTTTGGGCCGAGTCACGTGGCAAAGCGGACGGTGAAGCTCGGTGCCCCTGTAACATTGGCGGGCGACGAGCTGGCAAGCGCCGGGCGTTACGTTGTGGTCTTGAACGGAGAATCCTCGGCGTTCTTTGTGACCGCGGGGCCGGTGTCGACCGTGGCCTTCATCGCCCGTCCTTCGCGCGTTCCGGCGTCAACCAAGGATGTCGTGAGCGGAACGGTCTTTCTTTTCGATCGCAACCAGAACCTGGTGCTGTCGCCTGAGCCGGTGAGCTTTAGTCTTGCCGTGCCGGGTGCGCCAGATGTCCGGAGCACGCAGACCTCGAAGGGCGGAGTCGCCTGGACGCGGCTGGATTCCAGCCGCAGAGCGGGAGCGGCACAATTCGTCGCTTCGGCAGGCGCAGCTTCCGTGCGGCGCGTAGTGCAGGAAGTCGCCAGCGAGCCCTGCAACATCCGCATGCACGCCGAGCGCGCCAAGGACGGCGCCATCGCGCTTCAGACGGACCCGATTCGCGACTGCGCGGGAAACCCGGTTCCGGACGGCACAATCGTGACGTTTACGTCCGTCGACGAGAACGGACGCAGCACGGTGGATGCGCGCATCAAGCGCGGAATTGCGCAGGCTGAGTTGCCGGCGTCGCAGCAGGCGACCATCTCTGTGGCGGCGGGCGTAGTGATCGGAAACGAGATTCGCTGGGGAGGCAAACAGTAATGCGGGCGCGAATCCATGTTAGGCACTTGCTGTTCGGATTGTTGGCGGTGTTGATTGCGGCCGCGGCCCCGCTGCTGCTTTCAGCCGCTGAGACCGGATTTGCCGTCGTTCTGGACGCCTCTCAGTCGCAACCCCGCCACGTGGAGGAGACGACCATGGCATCCGTGCAGCGTGACTACGGCCATGCGTGGCACTCCATGGCCGCGGCAATGGAAGAGAATAAGGTTGCTTTGCTCGGTTCTGACTTCGTAGGCCTGGCCAAAGAACAACTGTCGCAGGCGATTGCCGAACAGGGCAAAAGCGGCCTGAAGCGGCGCTACATTGATCACGGTCACCAAGTGCGGGTGGTTTTTTACTCGCCAGATGGCTCAGCGATGGAGTTGCAAGATACCGTCCGACTCGAAATCCAATTGCTGGACGGCGACAAAGTCGTTCACAGCGACCAGGGGACATTTCATTTCCTGGCCCTGATGACTCCGGCCGAAAACAGTTGGAAGGTGCGGCTTCTGGAGAGCGTTTCCGGCTTCTAGACCAGTATCGCGTAAGGTATGTCCCGTGAAGCGGTGGGTGCACTTACTCTGAAGTCCTTCACCGGGCTGCGAAGAATAAGGGTTTGTGCGAACGAGCCCGTAACAACTTGCCCGCATCCGGGTTCCACATTACTGTAGGCACTTGCTTGTTCTACCCCAACACGCGCAACCACCGCGCGTGCCGGGCCTCACTCGCGAGAAGGCCCGGAGATTACGAATTGCAAGTTCACGGCGGGTTTTGGACGAAGTTTGTGCCGCCTGCCGGACGGCTCGCCGCAAAAGCCGATAGAATAAGATTACTGGTGCTCTAGGAAGCGGCAGCGCATCCAAGGTAAACGGCTGGTTCTTAATGAAGATTTCCACGAAGATCCCTCTTTTAGCTCTGCTCCTAATCTCGTCGATCTGGGCATTGGCTCAACAAGATAGTCAGCCGGGGGTAATGAACCCGCCGCCGCTGCCCGGAACTGGTAGTCCGCAGGACAGCACCACCGCTCCCGTCACGACCACGTCTACTGAGAGCGCAACGAAAAGCGATGCAGAGCGGCAACAGCAGAAAGCCGATCGCGCGCAGTCTTACTATCACTACTCCTTGGCGCATATCTACGAAGAGATGATGGCCATAACGGGCCGCGCTGATTATGCGACCAAAGCGATTGACGAGTACCGGCTAGCGGTCGAGAACGATCCCAACTCGGAGTACCTGAATGCCGGGTTGGCCGAGCTCTACCTCAAGACGGGCCGCATCCGCGACGCTGTTACCGAGGCGCAGGACATCATCAAGCAGCACCCGGACAATCTGGAAGCGCGCCGCCTGCTGGGCCGCATTTATTTGCGATCGCTGGGCGACATGCGTGCGGGCGCCCAATCGCAAAACATGCTCCAGCTCGCGATCGAACAGTACCAGGAAATCGTCAAGCGAGATCCCAAGAGCCTGGAAGATCACCTGCTACTCGGGCGTCTCTATCGCCTGAACAACGACATGGTGAACTCCGAGAAGGAGTTTCGCACGGCGGTCCAGCTACAGCCGAATTCCGAGGAGGCGGTTTCCACGCTCTCGTATCTCTACAACGAAGAGGGTGATTACACCCGGGCTCTCAATATATTGTTGAGCATTCCCGAGAACAGCCGCAGCTCCAAGCTGTATGCGGCACTCGGCTACACCTACGAGCAGAAAAAGGATTACAAAAGCGCCATTCAGGCCTACACGAAGGCCATCAGTACGGATCATGACAACCTTGACGCCATGCGCGGGCTGGCACAGAACCTGCTGAATGACAATCAGCCTGACGCCGCGCTCGATCAGTACAAGCAGATTACCGAAGCCGATCCCCAGGACGCGCAGAGTTACCTGCGCATGGCCGAGATCTTTCGCCGCGACGGCAAGTTCGACCAGGCGCTGGCGGTGCTGAAAAAGGCGCAGGCGATTGTCGAGGATTCCTTCGAAGTTCCCTATAGTATCGCCGTGGTTTACGAAAACGTGGGCCGCTATGACGAAGCGGCGCAGATTCTGCAGGACCTGTTGAAGCGTACCGAAAAGGCCGATGGCACCTACTCCACTTCGGAACGGGGCAACCGGGCCATCTTCCTGGAAAAATTGGGCGCGGTTTACCGCGACCAGAACAAGACTCAACTGGCGGTGGAAACATTCCGCAAGATGGTCGCGCTTGGCGACGACAGTGCCTCGCGAGGCTATCAGCAGCTTATTGAGACCTATCGCGACGCCAAGCAGTGGAACCAGGCGACGGCCACGGCCGCGGAAGCCACCAAGAAGCTGCCCAAAGATCGTGGGCTGAAGCTCATTTACGCCGGCCAGCAGGCTGATACGGGACAGGCCGAGGCGGCGATTTCGAGCGTGAAGGCCATGCTCAAGGGTACCCCCGAGGATCGTGAGATCTGGACCGCTCTGGCCCAAATGTACAGCCGGCTGCGGCGCTGGAAAGATGCCCAGGAAGCAATCGGCAAGGCTGAGCAATTGTCGACCAAGCCCGAAGACAAGGACTATACGTTCTTTATTGCCGGTTCGATCTACGAGCGTCAAAAACGTTACGATCAGGCCGAAGAGGCGTTCCGGAAGGTCATCAACGGCGATCCGCGCAATGCCGTTGCCCTGAACTATCTCGGCTATATGTTGGCCGATCGCGGTACGCGGCTGGACGAAGCGCTCGGCTACATTCGGCGCGCCATCACGCTTGATCCGCAGAACGGCGCCTATCTCGACTCGCTCGGCTGGGTTTACTTCAAGATGGGCAACTATGAGCTCGCCGAAGAAAACCTGCGAAAGGCAAGCGAGCGGCTCAACAATGACCCAACGGTTCACGATCATCTGGCCGACCTCTACCAGAAGACTGGTCGTCTGCGGCAAGCTGTCGCGCACTGGGAGCGCGCAGTGGTGGAATGGAACAGGACCATCCCCGCCGAGATCGACTCGGCTGACTTGGCGAAGGTCCAGAAGAAGCTGGAAAGCGCCAAGATTCGTCTGGCGCAGCAGAAAGAGTCGAAAGAGTAAGAGCGTAGCTGAACATTCTCTTTGTCAAAGGCATCGCTGCGGCGGTGCCTTTCGTCGTTGGCGCGGCCGCCCGGCCGGCATTGTGGCGAACGGCGCCTTTCGCAAAACTGGTCTAGACCGGATACGCGGAAGGTGTATCCCGGAAAAGAGCCGGGCGCTCGGGGTCCCGGCAAACGCTTTGGCGTTTGCTGGGGTGACGTTAACGCCCGGCGGTGATATTAGAGATACACCAACCCCGGAATTGCTCTAGACTCTAGCCATGCTCGCCGAATATGCCGTCCGGGTTGAGAACTCTCGCGGACGACGCTACCCCGAACCCGAGCATCCGTATCGCACCGCGTTCCAGCGTGATCGTGACCGCATCATTCACGCCCGCGCCTTCCGCCGGCTTGAGGATAAGACTCAGGTTTTCACGCATCGTATCTCCGATCACTTTCGCACGCGGCTGACGCACACAATCGAGGTTGCGCAAATCTCGCGCACCGTCGCATCGCGTCTCAATTTGAATGCCGATCTGGTCGAGGCCCTCGCGCTGGTGCATGACATCGGGCACCCGCCTTTCGGACACGCGGGCGAAATCGCGCTGGACGCGGTTATGCGGCGTCATGGGGTGCGCTTCGACCACAATCTGCACGCCTTGCGCATCGTCGAGAGCTTTGAGAAACGCTATATAGATTTCGCGGGCTTGAATCTCACCTTCGAGGTCCGCGAAGGCATCATCAAGCATTCGCGGGATTACGATGCCAACGAACACCCGGAGTTAGCGGAATACCTGCTCAACTTGCGCCCGCCGCTGGAAGCGCAGTTGATCGATCTTGCCGATGAGATTGCCTACAACACGGCCGACCTCGACGATGGCGTCGAGGCCAGGCTTCTGCGCATCGACGAAATCCTCGAGTGCGTACATATCTTCGAGCGCTTCTATCGGCAAGTCGACAAGCAGCATCCCCAGGCCTCCACCAAACTCAAGTTCAACGAGGCGCTCAAGCGCATGCTGGATCGCTTTGTAACCGGCCTGATTGAAACGACCACCGAGCGCGTGCTCCAGGCGGGAATCCGCACCCTCGAAGACGTTCGGAATTGGCCTGAAAGGCTCGCGGTTTTCAGTCCGGAAGTTGACTGCGAGCGGCGCGAAGCAAAAGAGTTCCTCTACGAAAAACTTTACTACAGTCCCACTCTCAAGCCGCAGAAAGCCGACGCGGAGCAGATCGTAACCGAGCTGTTCGACCATTGGTTGTCCCATCCGGACGAGTTGCCCCGGAGTTACCAGGAAATGGCCGGGACGTCATCGCTCAGCCGCACCATCTGCGACTATATCGCCGGCATGACCGACGGTTTCATCCTCCAGCAGCACCGCCGGCTTGTCGGCTAAGAACTTACCCGCACCCTGACGAATTTACCCGGTCCAATCGCAGATGCCGTCGAGGCTGAAACTCGGACCCTGTCCAACCTCTTGTTTTTTAGTAGCTTACCGCATCCATCCCGAGCGGCAGTTTGGCCCTCGAACTGTATAAGTACGGGGCAGGGCGCCATCAGCGTGCGGTTGTCTGCCGTGCGCGTTGTGCAACCGCGCGGCAGAAATGACATCGAAAAGCTGTCTTGGCTGTCGGCGCTCTACCGAACGGAGGAATCTGGAATGAAGAACCGCTTTTTTGTCGCGCTACCGATGGCTGTCAGCCTGATGGTTCCGATGGCGCTGGCTCAGCCGGCCGACGAGTGTGCCGGAAAACAGGACAACGGCAATCAGACCTGCCTTGAAGTTGTCGTCGACCAGACGCCTCAGGCCGAACCAACGAACGCGGCCTCACAGTACTCGAGCAGCCAATCCGCCCAGGCTAGCCAGCCCGGCGATGACCTTGGCCCGCACCAGCCGCTTCAACCGGAAACGCGGCAGGGATTCTGGGGACACCTGAATCCGTTCGCGCGCAAAAAGTACGTGCAGAATCAGCTTTCGCCCATTCGCAACCGGGTCAACGAGCTTGATGAGCTGACGGCCAAGAATTCGACGATGCTAAAGGATGTCGACGCCCGCGCCACCGAGGGCATCCGGCAGGCCAGCGCCAAGGCTAACGAAGCCGATCAGCACGCCTTGGATGCGGGTAATCGCGCCCAGCAGGCGAATATGACGGCCCAACAAGCCAGCACGCGTTTGCAGACCGTAGAGAAGGTCGTCGATAACCTCGACCAATACCAGGCGGCTAATCAACTTGAACTGCGTTTTCGTCCCGGCCAAGTTGCGCTCAGCAAGCGCGACAAAGATGCGCTTGACCAGGTTGCCGCGGAATTGAAGTCCCAGAAAGGTTTCATCGTAGAGATTCAAGCTTTCTCTCCGGGGCGCGGCGAAGCCGCCGTTCAGAGCTCGCAGAAGATGGCCGACTCCGTTGTGCGTTACCTGGTGCTGAATCATGACATTCCGGTTTATCGCATTTATGAGCTTGGCATGGGCAACGCTCGCGTGCAGAGCACGGACGAAGCGACACCAAAGACCACGCACTTGAATGCAAGCCGTGTCGAGGTGACGGTTCTGAAGAACGGCGTCGATCAACTCGCCCAAGCCGAGTAGGTATCGTTCGTCGATCATCTGGCCGTTCCCGGCTCGCCAAACACAAAGCCTCTCGCCATGCGGGAGGCTTTTTCTGTTTCCGGATCGGCTTGGTTGAGAGAAAATGAGCGGATGGTTGTCCTGCCGCACTGTAACGTGCTGATCCACTACACAAATTTCGATTCGCCGGTTGGCCCAATGCTGATCGGGGCGAGCGACAAGGGCCTCGTCCTGTTGGAGTTCTCGGGCCACCACAGGCGACGTCCGGGAATCCCTGGACTCCGCACGGGTCCTCCATCGAATGCGGTGGAATCGACTGACAAGCTAGAGCCTTATCTTGATCAACTGCGGCAGTACTTCGCCGGTAAGCGGCGTGAATTCACGCTTCCGCTTGATCTTCACGGGACGGAATTTCAGCTACGATGCTGGCACGCCCTGCTGGAAATCGGTTACGGCGAGATCCGCACTTATGCGCAACTCGCGCGGGTGGTCGGATCTCCAAACGGATTTCGCGCGGTTGGTGCGGCCAACGGCGCTAATCCGGTGTCGATTATCGTCCCCTGCCATCGAGTTATCGCCTCTGACGGCACTCTTGGCGGTTATGGCGGAGGACTGGAAGTGAAAGAGAAGCTGCTCCGCCTCGAAGGCGGTTGGCCCATCGGCAACGGCCAATTGCGCTGAAACGATCAGCCGCATTTCACCGCGATGCCATCCCATCTTGAGTGGGAATTCACCCTGCCTCGGGTGTTTTCCCGCTAGCGGCGGCCTAAACGGCGGCCGGGAGTAACACTTCAGCGCCATGCGCAAGCAGTTTATGTTGTTCTAAAGAAACCCCCAAAAGAATCACAATCCAGGAATTCTGGTTTTGGCAGATCAGATGCCTTACTGACTAGCGAACGTCTCAAGGGGAGTGACTGTGGACCCAGCTCTGGTGATCATCGGCGTCAGTTTTCGAAGCGCACCAGTAGCGGTTCGCGAGGGATTCTGGATCAACGAATCCGGTTACGCCGAGGCGCTCGCTGGACTGCTCCGCTGTGAAGCGGTCGACGAGGTTGCGGTGCTGTCGACATGCAATCGCACCGAGTTCATCGTGTGGACACGGGATGCCTCTCTGGCCTCCAATTCGGTTCTGCGGTATCTGACTCGCGAGTACAATCTCCGCTTGGCCGATTGGTCGAAGTTCCATCGGCACGTCGATGATGCAGCCATGACCCACCTGTTGAGGCTGGCCTCCGGGCTGGACTCGCTGGTGTTCGGCGAGGCCGATATCACCGCAAGATTCGAATTCGCATACAGGGCCGGGGTGCAGGCGCGATCCATTGGCCGCTGCCTGGAGGCGATCCTGCTGAAGGCACTCTCGGTTGCACGCCGCGTGCGAACCGAAACCGAGATCGTCTCGAACCTCTCTCTTAACTCGCTGGCACCGGTCGAGCTTGCTCGCCAGCTTTACGGTGACTTTGAAAAACGCGGCTTGGTCATTTTCGGCAGCGGCAAGAAGATTCAGCGAATTGCCGAACTCTTCCGTAACGCCGGGATGACCCGGGTCGAAGTCGTTCCGCCAAATCGGGGGCCGGGGACGCTTAGAATTGCTCTGAACTCATCCGACTTACTGCTTACGTGCTTGCCTGACGCCGGTTTTGCGCTGCAACGAAACCATGTGGCTGAGTTCACCCGCGATCGCGATTGCCGGTTGGTCATTATCGATACCGCAGTGCCACGGAACGTCGATCCGGCCGTGTGCGAGCTGCCGGGAGTAGAGCTGCAAAACATCGATCAACTGAACGAATTCGTTCTACGCAACGCCAAACAACAGCACAATCTAGTCGTCCAAGCGGAAAAGATTCTGCACCGCGAAGCCGCCGGATTCCTCAGGCAGGTGGCAAGCGAGCGGGTGAACCCCATGGTCGCGGAATTTCGCTCGCACCTGGGACGGGTTTGCAGTGAAGAGCTGGAGCGCCTGAACGAAGAGTATGGCCCATTTACCGAAGAGCAGCACGAAGTGCTGAACGCCTTGGCTGAACAGGTGAAGCAGCGCATAGCGAGTTCGCTGGCACGAACCCTGGCCGACCCGCCCAGTGCCTTGGAGCACGAGACGCTTTCGAATCTCTTACAAGGACTGTTCCATGCGGAAGCCGCCATGGGTACACCGGCAGCGGAGGCCGGACAGGGTCCTGAGCAAGAAGAGCGCGTCCGGTGTGCCGCGACCGGAGAACAAACGTAGCGCGGGCTTGGATTCGGCAAGCAATTTGCTACCTCCCGACGGAGGTGTGGAAGAAAGGTTTTAAGAGTCTCTGCGACTCGGGGTTAACGGCGACTCAATGCCAGTAATAGTTGAACGCTGTTAACACCCTTCATCCGGACAGGGTTGCGCAGATCCTGTCCGGTTTTTTCTTTCCAAACCAGAGCGGTTTCCGCCAACAAACGCTGAAGCGGCTTCCATATTGGTGTATCCAAGAATTCTCGAAGGAATGTCATGGCGACCGGAGCGCCGAGCGCCAGTGGCCGGAGCAGCCCAAGTTGCGTACCCGACATTACATTCGAGAAGCAAGAATCTATTCGGGCGCGAAGTGGAGCCACCCTTTGTTTTCGGCAGCAGGAACAAAAGGTGGCTCGACTTCGCTCGCCATGACAGTCTGAATATGTCGGGATAATACTGGGGGGAACCGGAATAAAGGGGAACTCACCCATGGCAAGCCGCCGGGTGATTCAGGCTTACACGGCCTCTTCCTCGTCGACATGCATGAGGCCAAACTTCTTCAGCTTATAGCGAAGCGCATCGCGGCTGATGTCCAGCAGACGGGCAGCCTGCGTCTGATTGCCGTTGGCTTGTTGCAGTGCCATCTCGACCAACGCCCGTTCCACCTGTTCCAGCGATGTTCCGCCTTGAGGGATAAACAGTTTGGGCAAATTTCGCCCGCCGGGCGATGTGACAGCGTCGCCGGTTGCAGCCGAGCTCGCTTCGAACGCCGTCTGCCCCGGCGTGTGCCGGCCAACCGCGAAGGGAAGATAGTCGGGACGCAGATGGTCCTCTTCTTCCAGGATCATGGCGCGTTCGATTGCATTCTTGAGCTCGCGGACGTTGCCCGGCCATTCATGCTTGAGCAGCAGCTTGCGCATCTCGTCCGTAATCCCTTGAACGGTCTTCTTGAACTTCCTGTTGTAGCGTCCGACGAAATAGTCGACCAATGGCAGGATGTCTTCCTTGCGCTCGCGCAGAGGCGGCAGGAAAACCGAGATGATGGCCAGCCGGTAGTAGAGATCCTGCCGGAATCCGCCCTCGCGCACCGCGCGTTCCAGGTCGCGGTTGGAAGCGGCAATCACGCGGACATCGACCTGCATGTCGCGCACTCCGCCCACGCGCCGGATCACCTGGTCCTCAAGCACCCGCAATAGCTTGGCCTGTAACAGAGGCGACAGTTCACCGATTTCGTCCAGGAAAAGGGTTCCGCCGTCGGCCATTTCGAACAGCCCCTTTTTCATCGCCTTCGCGTCAGTGAACGCTCCGCGCTCGTGACCGAACAGTTCGGCCTCCATCAGTGTCTCTGGAATCGCGGAGCAGTTGATGGCGACGAAAGACTTGTCCTGCCGCCTGCTCTGGTAGTGGATAGCCTTTGCAATCAGGTCTTTGCCGGTGCCGCTCTCACCCTGGATGAGTATCGTAGTGGCTTCGCTGTCGGCAATCTTGCGAACAAAGCCCATCAACTCGGTCATGCGCGGAGAGACGCCGATCACATCGTGATAGCCCGTCCGGCGGCGCACTTCACCGCGTAGCGACTCGACCTCCGTGCGCAGCCGGGTCGTCTCCAGGGCATTCCTCATGGTTACTTCGAGTTCTTCAAAATCAAGCGGCTTCCCGATGAAGTCGAAGGCGCCCAGCTTGAGCGCCAGCTTGACGTCCTCCAGTTGCGGATCGGCCGTGATCATGATGACCGCGCGAGCTCCACCCGACTGCTTCAACTGTTCCAAAAGCTGTATTCCGCTGATGTCGGGCAGGCGCACGTCAAGCAGCACCAGATCAGGAGACTCGTTGCGCGCGATCTTAAGGGCGGCGGAGCCGGTTTCAGCTTCCAGCGTATGGTATCCCCACTCCTCGCATTTTTGGCGCAGAGACCACCTGACGAGTCTCTCGTCATCCACAATCAGTACTTTTTCCTTGGGCATGTTTTTTCTAGTCTACAACGTACAGACTACCGGCGCTTGGGCAGACACACCACAAATCGGCTGCCTTTGCCGGGCCAGCTCTCCACTTCGATGCGTCCATTATGATCCTCGACGATGCGCTTAGCCAACGGCAGGCCGAGTCCGGTTCCGTTTCCCTTGGTAGTGAAAAAAGGACGAAAGATATTCGGCAGCGTTTCGGGGGAAATTCCCCGGCCGGTATCGGTAACGGCTGCCCAGACCGACTCATCGTCCTGCCCGAACTCGACCTTTACGCTCCCTTTTTCTTCGCACGCCTGAATGGCGTTCAAGAGCAGGTTCAGCAGCACCTGCTGAATCTGCCCGCTGTCGTGCTCGACAGGTGGAAGCGGTGTGTCCTTCATGAGATCCAACGAAATAGACTTCGCCGTGGCCTGCTCGCGCGCAAACAGCAAAGCCTGCTCAGCCGTGGCTACCAGGTCGGAACACCTGAACACCGGCGTCTTGGGCCGCGCAATCTCCAACAGGTCGGTGACGATGCGATTGATATGCGCCACCTCGCGACGAACATCCTTTAGAACTTTTCGCGCCGGGCTTTCCTTGGGCAGGTCACGGCCAATAATCTCGATCACACCGGCTATGCCGGCCAGCGGATTGCGGATTTCATGTGCCAGCCCAGCGGCCAGTTCGCCCAGAGTCGCCAGATGCTCGGCCCGCGACATCTGCGTCCGGTGCAGGTTCTGGATCTCTTCGCGGCTCTCGCGAAGCTGGTGAACCATGGCATTGAAATCGCGTCCCAAGTCGCCGATGTCATCGTTGCGAGTCGCGAACTCAACCATGGCGTGCAAGTCCCCGAGACGAACCAGGGCAATCTTCTCCTGCAACTCCAGCATTGGGCGCCGGAACACGACTGCCATCACCATAAACACAACCGCGCAGATGACAACCGCACCGGCTGTTGCCACCACCAGAATCGGCCGCCGCAACCCGCTATCGATCGAGAGGGTTATCAGCAAAAAGATGAGCAGCCCGTTGAGCAGGACGAAGGCCACCGGCAGCAGGACGATCACGCTCCAGTTCATCCGAACGCGGCTCACGGTCCAGTACGAACCTCCTGGATTCAAGTCTACTATCTTCCGCGTTTGCGCAAGAAACCGGCATCGAACCGGCGGAGAACAGTCCAGACGGCCATGCAGGCGGCGGAAAAACGGGCCGAAGCCGGGCCTCCAATAGGCGCGGCGGTTGCGCGTGTTGGGGTGGAAGAAGCCGGGGTTGAAAAAGGTTCCGGCGAAAGCCTTCAGCTTCCGCCGGTGGGTGTAATCGATTATCTACGCGATCTGCGGCGCGCCTTGATCCGCTGTCTTTTAAAGCCGCGCCCCGCAAAGAAATTTTGTGCAATCAGTTCTAAGCGTAAGCGTGCAATCCGGGCAACAGGTACGTCACTCCGAAGAACGTGAAGATGACGACCGCGAACCCCAGAATCGCGAAGTAAGCTGCCCGCCGGCCTTTCCAGCCGCGAGTAACGCGCATGTGCAGGTAGCCGGCATAGACGAGCCAGGTGATTGCCGCCCAAGTCTCTTTCGGATCCCAGCTCCAATAAGATCCCCAAGTCTGGTTGGCCCAGTAAGCGCCCACCGCGATCATCAGGGTCAGCAGCGGGAAGGCAACGCAGATCGTCTTGTAGGTGATCTGGTCCAGGCTGGCAGCCGGAGGCAGCATCTTTTGCAGGCCTTCACGCCGCCACAGCAGCAGCAGGTAAAGCAATCCCGCGAAGATTCCGCCAAGCATGCCCGAGAGCAAAAACGGACTCGCCGCCAGTGCCGTCGGGAAGGAACCGTCGGCGTCGGGCGAAGCGTAGGCGCCGTTCTGTGCGCGCAGGATAAAGGCTACCAGCGCCACCGTCTGCAGCAGAATGCTGACGAACATTGCCTTGTTGGCGTGATCGAAAAAGTTCTCATCCTGCTTCACCCGCCCAAGTACATAGAGCACAACGGGAGTGACCGTCGAAAGCAGGACGAGCGTAAAGAGCCAACCGAGATCGGGTATGTTGACGAACAGACGGACGCCGCGGGAGAGGAAAGCTTCCGAGTTCTGCGCCGGATCCCAGGCCACAACCGCGAAACCGCCAGAGCGGAAGCGCAGCATCATGCCGGCATAGACGGACACCATGCCAAGCGCCGTCAGCACCTGGAACGATTCGGTCTTCATGTCATCCTGAATCAGGAACATCATCGCCAGGGCAAAGCTCACCGCGCAGGCCGCGTACGCGAGCATGGCCAGCGAGACGTGAACGTGCAGCCAGGTCGATTGCAGCGCCGGAACCAGCGGGCGGACCTCGGAGGGCAACAGTTGCATTAGGATGACGCTGACCACGGCCAGCGGCATCGTCACACTGCCGATGATCTTTACCTTATAGCGCCGCTCCGCGATCAAGGTCAGCGCGGCCACCGTCCAGACGAAGCTGAGCAACATCTCATAGAGCGTCGAAAATGGAGGATGCCCGGCCATATACCAGCGGTGAGCGGCCGCCGCCGTATTAGCGGCAAAACCAAATGCGGTCGACATAGACGCAAACTTGACGTAGCGTTCGATGCCGGTCACGCCGAATCCCATGTAGAGCGCACCCGCTCCGCCGTAGAAGATCAGCGCCGTGTAAAGCATGTTGCTTTCGCCATAGATCGGGCTGGAGTGTGCCTTCATCACTCCGAGGAATGCCGTAAACAGCAGGAACAGCATACCCAGGCCGACCATGACCAGCAGTGCGTTCCCCGTTGACGTCTGCTCTGTTCTTGCTCGCGACATCAGTTAAAAACCTCCGGTTGCCCGGCACGCGCCTTGAACGTTCGCGTACACGGTAATTGAAAGTGTCCAAGGCATGCGCGCATCCGCGTCTGCCGGGACGATCACTGGCTGGCTACACGCGAGCCAGAGTTTCCTTCGCAGGCTCGTCCTGCTTCTTTAACTCCGTTACCTTGCTGTTGCCGTTAAGTTCCTTGCCGATTGCCTCAGTTACTTCGGCGAAGCGCTCTTCGAAGCGCTCGCGGTTCTTATTGCACGAACCTCCAACCCACAACAGCAACCCCTGCCGGGCGTCGAATAGAGTTGTCACCCAGAAACGCATGTGGACGAGATAGAAAGCGACACCCAATCCAAGCGCCATCGTCAGCACGCCACCCCATACGAACCATTGTCCTGGCTCGTGCGACACTTCGAGACCGGTGAAAAACTTTGGTTTCAGGTCAGTGAGTGTGAAGGAATAACTGGTCTTGGCGTCCTGCGCTTGGTTGGAATCGCGCGGGAGCAGCCATACACTGTGGCTGTCACCCTTACTCGTCAGCGCCAGCTCGATCGCCGGATTGGAGAGCTCTTCCGAGCGCTGGTGAACTTCGCCGTCCTGGATGTAGTAGTCGGGGACGAAGCGGCCAACCCTGATAGTGTTCCCGGCGTCGAGTTGTACTGTCTGTCCCGGCGCCAGCGTGATCGTCTGCGCCGCACCCTTCAGCGGCGTCGCTCGCAACTGGAGATGGTCGATCTTGCCGCTCATCCCGAAGCTCGCCTGGTAAAAACGAATGCCGTCATAGGTAAGCGGATCGTTCACGACGATCTGCTTACGTTCGATCTCGCGGCCCTTGTCCACAACCACTAAATCTGACCACCACCGTTTCGGACTGCCATCGGCGTAGTTCTCCTGTCCGGCAGCGTCGCAGCGGATGGAAAATGGAAGAGGCCTCTTCTTCTCCATTCCTTTCTGCCGCACAATGATCGTGTTGCTGCTTTCGCCCGTGGTCAGCATTAGCGATCCGCGATAGCCGAACATGGCATCGACGATGCCGCCGGCAAAAATCATCAACAAGCTGATGTGGACAATGTAAACCGCCAGGACGGAGAATCGGTTTCGCTCTGAATAAAGAGAGACTTCGTTGTTATCGACCACACGTTCGGGCCTGAGACCAAGCTTGATCAGCGCACGCTCGGCGGCGTCCAGGCCGGCCTTGGCGTCACTGACCTTGAACTCTTTGTGGTAAGGAAGAGCCGCGCGAAAATGTGCTTCCGGACGGCGATTCGGACGGGAGTAAAAGCGCCAGGCGGTCGGCCAACGTTCAAGAGAAGCGAAAATGATGCTAAGACTTACCAATCCAAGTAAAACGGCGAACCACCACGCATGATAGACATCGGTGAGCCCAAACCGATCCAACCATATCAGCGTCGCCGGAGAGTATGCGCGCTGAATGTCGCTCGGTTCAGTGGTGGGGCGTTGTAAAACTACCGTTCCTACAGCCGAAAATACGACCACTATCAATAAGAGAATGATCCCGGTGCGCACTGAAGAGAGCGTCTTATGAATTTTCGACCAGATTTCCTTAAAACCCATGCGGGGCTCCTTGAGCTGCTGAGGATCGCAGATGCACGTACGAGGCCAGAAACGCCTGCGAGCTAACTAACAGTACTTCAATAGCTTGCAGAGCGCCTTTCAGCGGTTGGTGCATTCAATTGTGGGCTATATCACCCAGTGCGGTGATTATCCCATAGCAATCCATCGTTTCGCTACCCAGCCTTAATGTTTACATCTGGCGCTCCGCGAGGCTATGACGCTGATCACAAATCGAGAGTGCTGACTCAAGGGCAAGAACTTGCGGGTCTTCGCGCCTCCCATTTTTCCAAGTGGAGGAACAGGCACAAACCTCACCACACTATTCAGGTCGGGGTTGTGGAATTTCACGAGGGAAGTGCGGGAAAGGGCCCAGGTTAGCTGGTTTCCGAAGATGTGTCCGCCAGGACGCCTGCAAGGCATCGTTCACATTTTAAATTACTTAGTAGTAACTGCCGGAGTGCGTTCCGCTCCGGTCATGCGCTTGCATATTGCCCTGGGTGGAGGTAGACGTGAAGCGGAGTCTCGGGTTTGTAGTCCTGGTTCTAACGTTTGCTTCGAGCGCGATGATCGCGGCGACGCATCCAGTCCCGCTCGAATTGAACATGGACACGCCCAAGTGCTTGGAATGTCACGAGAATAAGGGCAGGGGGAAGGCGGTCCACTCTGCTATTCAGATGGGTTGCAAGACCTGCCACGAAGTCCGGATCGCCAAAGACGTCACTCGCGTCAAACTCACGACTACCACAACTCAGGCCCTATGCCTTAGCTGCCACGCTGACAAGAAGGCCGCCGACATTAAAGGCAAGGTTCACCCTCCGGCTGTCCGCGACTGCGTCAAGTGTCACGATCCGCATACCGCGGACAACAAGAATCAGTTATTGAAGCCGGTGAGCGGCGACACCAAGGACGCGAATCTCTGCCTTTCCTGCCACAACGAAGGAATGAATGTGCCCAAGGGCGGCAGCCGGCACGCGGCGCTCGATATGGGCTGCGACACCTGCCACATCACGCATAAGACCGGCGAGGCCGGCAAGCGCGAGTTCGACTTCCACTTGACCAAAGACGCACCGGCGCTGTGCACCGACTGCCACGATCCTAAGGACGCGGCCCTCGCCAAGGCGCATCAGAACCAGCCAATCGACACGGCCGACTGCCTCACCTGCCACAATCCGCACCAGTCCGCTCAGCCAAAGCTGATGGCGAAGTTCACGCATGCACCCTTTGCCGGCGGGCAGTGTGACACCTGCCATGCCCCGGCCAAGGACGGCAAGGTTGTATTGATGCAAGCCGATGCCAAGTTGCTTTGCATTACCTGTCACGCCGACAAGCCCGAGCAGATCGAGAAGGCCAAGGTTCAGCACCCGGGTGCGATGGGTGAATGCACCGATTGCCACAATCCCCATGCTGGCCGTTCGCCCGGCTTCCCTAAGCCCGATGCAGTGAATGTCTGCCTGGGCTGTCACGCCGAGCAGGCCGAACAGCACAAGAAGAAGTATCTGCACCAGCCGGCCTTCGAGCAGGGTTGCACCACTTGCCATGAGCCGCACGGAGGAGACAACACGCACCTGCTGCGGCTTGCCAGTCCGAACAAGCTTTGTCTGGAATGCCATGGTCCTGACGCGGCCCCGCAGGAGCTGAAGAGTGATCACCTGGTTGCGATCTTTGACGGGAAGGTAAAGCTGCCAGAGGACTATTTCGCTAAAGTCCCGGTACTGCCGTTGAAGTACAACCTGGGGCACCCGGTCGATGGACACCCGGTATCGAACGTGATGGACGCGAAAGACATTACCAAGGTTAAGACTGCGATCGACTGCATGACCTGTCACCAGCCGCATGCTTCGGCGCAACCTGACTTGCTGGTGAAAGACCAAACCAATAACTCGGCATTCTGCGCCAGTTGTCATATGAACCTGACGAAGTAGTAGTAAGTAGCGATGAGCAGTGAGTGAGAAGAGAGAAGCAGCGATGATTGAGTGGTTCCACAATTCGATTCGACGCGGAAAAAGATGGCTGGCACTGGCGATAGTGCTGTCATTGGCATTGGCGGGCACGTCTCCTGCTTTTGGCGAGAAGAAGAAAAAAGCCGAGCCGGAAAAGACGGTCTCGGTGTTGGACAAGATTGACATCTCCAAGATCGTTTGGCCACAGCCGCCCAACATCGTGCGTATCAGGTACCAGACCTACTACGCAGGCGAAAAACTGCCGGACTTTAACGCCAAACCCGCCAAGCCGAAGAGCGCCTGGATGGACCGGTTGGCTGGCGTCTCAGAGGACAAGAGCCAGGCCGGAATCATGAGAAACCACTACTTCCTGGGCGAGCCTCATGGTCTGGCGGTTGACTCCAAGGGTAAGGTCTACGTGGCCGATGGCAAGGTGAGCGCCATTTTCATCTTCGACCCCGAGACGCACAACACGGAGATGATCAAGAACGGGAAGAATGCCAGTTTCAAGTTGATCATGGGGTTGGCCATTGACGACAATGACCGCCTGTTCGCCTCTGACGCACAGGCTCGCCGCATTCTAGTCTTCAGTCCCCTGCACAGTATGGAGGCTGTCATCTCCGAGGGTATGGCCGATCCGGTGGGACTGGCGATTGACACTGAAAACCGCTTCCTCTACGTCGCCGATGTCGATCTCGACCAGGTGTTGGTCTACGACGCCGACAACTTCAAGCTGCTGCGCAAGATCGGCACACCGGGCAAAAACCACACGCTGACCACTCCAGGCGATTTCGCCAAGCCAGCCGGAGTCGCCGTGGACCGGGAAGGCAATCTTTACGTCGCGGACATGCTCAATGCCCGCATTCAGATATTCGATGCCGACGGCAATTTTATTCGTACTTTCGGCAAGCGCGGCGATGGTCCTGGGTATTTTTCCATGCCCAAGGGCGTTGCCGTCGACTGCGACGGTCACATCTGGGTGGCCGATGCGATGCAGAACCGGGTGCAAGTCTATTCCCCGGAAGGCCGGTTGCTGATCTATATGGGCTCGGCGCAGGGCATTCTCCCGGGCCTGTTCTCCGGTCTGCAGTATGTCGCAATTGACAAACAGAACCGCGTTTTCACCTCGGAGGTATTTTCCGGCAGAGTGCAGCAGTTCCGTTACGTGACCCAGGCTGAGGCCACTGAGGAACTCAAACGCAGGGAGGCGGAGAAGGATAAGTCCGCCGAGCACAAGCCGGGCGCGTCGCGGGTAATCACCCCAACAAGCCAAACTACAGGTTTGTCGGGGACCCCGGAGAAGAGCACGGACGCGAAGGTAAGAGGTTCCGCGGCGAACTAGCCGCAATAAGTTTGTTCCTCTGTCGCAGTCAGGGCAATGGGGACAAAGCGGATTTTGGGTAACACCGTTTCCGCGAGTAGCAAGACGAAATAAATCGAGAAGTGAGACTTATCAGGAGATTTCTTCATGAAGAAGTTAATGTTTGTTCTGCTGGCGATCATGGTATTTGCCGGCTTTGCAATGGCACAGGTCACTGCGGGCACACCGACATCGACCGGTACCGCCGGTGCCGTCTCCCCAACAATTGACGTATTGGGCGCCCATAACAACTACGGCCGCGGCTGCGCCGGCTGTCACGCTCCCCACAGCGGCGCTCGCGGCGCAGGTGGCAACGGTCTGACCGGCGGTGTCACCGACGCATACACAGGCGCCAATGCCCTGTTCGCACAGGACATCGGGCCGCTTTATGGCAAATCGTTTGACTTCAGCGATCTCGGCCAGAACGGCACTACCGCCGGCAAGTATATCTTCAACGCTCCCGCCAGCCTGGCGAGCGCGAGCACTCAAGGCTACAGCGACATCCGTGGCATCCTGATGTGCTTGGGTTGCCATGACGGCGCGGTTGCCAAGGGCGCCATGATGCAGAACTGGGCTTACGAGCAGCAGATCGGCGCGCTGCCCTCGAGCTACGGTACGGGCAAAATTCCGACTTTGCTGGGTGCCGATGGTTCCAGCAGCGGCTACAACAACGATCACCCGGTGGGCGAGAACGCTACAGTAAGCGCCGCGTTGGGCAGCACTTACGGCGACGCTGTCAACGGCCTCGTCTATGTCGTTAACGGCACCTCGATCACCAGCATCACCGCGAACGGTCAGTATGCGACATTCATGGCCTCTTATGGCGCTCCGGCGCTCATGAAGGGCGCGCACAGCTACGGGACGCCGATCAATGCTTCTGGCGTGCCGCACCTGGTCTGCACCACCTGCCATAACCAGCACGTGATGAACGTTTTCTCCGCATCCACCAACAACAAGATTGCGGGTTCCGCTACCGGCACGTATGCGACGTATTTCTTCGTCAACGGACCCTACAACATAAACAACGTAACGCCGCTTGCGCCGAAGCAAGCATCGTCGACCACGCAGTTCTGCCGCCAGTGCCACTTTGGCGAGTCGAACGAAGCGGCTGGCGGTACCGGCTTCACGACCAATTTCTAACTTGTAGATTGATTTATCGGGGGAGAGAACCTTCTCCCCCTCTTTTTAGGACCTGTGAGGAAATATGAAGTATCTACTCTCTATTTGGACCTTGATTCTACTGGCTCTCTCGTGTGCCAACGGCCAGATGACCACCCCGGCAAGCCCGAATACAGGCTCACCGGGGACCCCGTTGCTCCCCAGCCACGCCGCCACCGCCGCCGCAGCTCCAACAGCGGGCGTTCAGGTGACGGGCAAGCCCGTGGTGCGGGTGAACGGCGCGGTGCTCACCGATCGCGACCTTGTGCGCGAGATGTTCGCCCTGTTCCCCTATGCCAAACTGCACAACGGTTTTCCCAAGGCGCAGGAGCCGGAAATCCGGCGTGGCGCGCTGCAGATGATCATCTTCGAAGAGCTGGTTTACCAAGAGGCGGCGCGGCGCAAGATGACGGTTGCTCCGGAGCGTGTGAGTCGCGAGGAGCGAAAGTTCGAGCAGCAGTTCGGCAGCCAGGCGGAATTCACCCAATACCTGGAGACCGAGATGAGTGGGTCGAAGGCAAAGCTGCGGCAACAGATCAAGCGCTCGTTGCTGATCGAGGCGATGCTGAAGGCCGAAGTGGAAGCCAAATCGGCGGTGACGGTGAGTGAGGCACGGCTCTATTACAACAAGAATCCGAAGGCATTCGAACATGGCGAGGTTTTTGCCATCCAGACTATCTCGATCCTGCCGCCCTCCAATGCCAACCAGGAGACGCTGAAAGAGGCGCGCAAGCGCGCCGAAGATGCGCTGCGACAAGCCAAGGAGACCAAGAGCTACGAAGAGTTTGGACTGCTGGCAGAGAAGCTCTCGGATGACGATTTCCACGTGAACATGGGCGATCACAAGGCCGTTGATCGCGACAAGTTGCCGCCGGAAGTGGTAAAGGCGGCGCTGGCGATGCAGCCCGGCCAAGTGAGCGAGCTTCTGCAGTTGGGCAACGCTTACACCTTCTTTCGCCTGAACGCGCATACGAGCCCGGGCAAAACGACGTTTGAAGAAGTCGAGAAAAACCTGGCCGGGAACTTGCAGAAAGAAAAATACGAAAAGCTGCGCGTGGCCCTGGGCAAGCGGCTGCGTCAGAACGCAAAGATCGAAACGTTGTAACGCGTCGACGCTGGGAGAGCGGGAGAAAGTTGATGAGGTTGCGGATCATATGGTTGTTTCTTGGACTGCTCGCAGTCCTGCCCGCCGGCGCGCAAGTGACGGTGGGCGACAACCTGAGCATGAGGATGGACGGGAATCTTGGCGCCGGCTATACCGCCGACTATGGAAACGCGCAACCCTCCGATCACGGTTTGGGATTGAATGGCAATGCCAACGTGAACGGCTATTACTATAATCCCGGCTTTTTCACCTTTACGTTGTCCCCATACTACAACCGCTCTCAGGAGAACTCCGGAGTGCAGTCAATCACCAACGCCAGCAGCTTCAACGTAGGCACTGGCATTTTCAGCGGCAGCCACTTCCCCGGCGCCATTTCCTGGGGCAAGACCTTCGACAGTAGCGGCAACTTCGGTCTGCCGGGAATCCAGGGTTTTACCACGCACGGCGATACCACGCAGCTCGGTATTGCGTGGTCCGCCCTGCTCCCTAACTTGCCGCCGGTGAGTGCACAGTACACCCAGTCAAGCACGTCGTCCTCGGTCTTCGGCACCGACCAGCGGGACGATTCGACTTCGCGCAACTTCAATTTGCAGAGCAGCTATCGCCTGGCCGGCTGGTGGATGACGGCGCGCTTCGGCGAATTCTACTCCCGCTCGCAGATCCCTGCGTTTCTTACCGGGGGCGAGGCTAACATTGGAGATCAAAATTCGACGACGTTCAACTACAACGCCTCGCATAGACTGCCGCTGCGTGGCTCAGGCTCGTTCTCTTATACCTACGACGCCTATCACGGCGACGGCGGCATCACGAACATGAGCGGCTCTAGCAACAATTATTCGGGGAATGCAACCTTCCAGCCCTGGACACGGCTCAGCACCTCGTTTGGGATGCAGTACAACAGCAACCTCTCGGCCGTGGTGGAACAGCAGTTGGCTAGTGCCGGGAGCATAGCCCCCCAGGTAAACCTGGGCACGGGCAGCCACTCGCTTATGTTCTACAACAACGATACCGTCTCCATCCTTCGCAACCTGAGCGCCTCGTTTACTGTCAACCGGATCGAGCAGGAGGTGTTTGGAACGAGCGTCGCGGTGACCCACTACAGCGGTATCGTGAACTATCGCATCCAGAAGCCGCTATGGGGCTCGATCATGGTATTCGGTGGAGTCAACGATCAATCCACGGATGCCGGGAACCAGGGGGCGGGCCTGGTGGCGGGCGTTAATTTCAGCCGTATGTTCGCGGGATGGGACGTGGGCGCGGGCTTTAGCTACGCGCAAGAGGTAGAGACCGTCCTGGCGACAAGCACCACCTCAAACTATTCTTATCAGGCAAGCGCGCGGCGCAGGCTCAGCCGACATCTGCAGTGGTACAGCAATTTCAGCGGGTTCCACACTGGCCTCAGTGCTGTAACAGGGTCAGCCAGTCACTCTGAAAACTATTCGAGCACCATTCTTTACCGGAGCTACAGCATAGGCGCGAACCTCTCCAAGTCCTACGGCACGGCGCTGCTGACCGCAAACGGGCTGGTCACGACACCACTCATTATCCCGATTGCGGTGCTGGGATCGAATCAGTACCTGCTGCTGGACGGTACGTCGTGGGGTGTGAACGCTTCGGCGTCGCCGTTCCGGAGGCTAACAGTCTCGGGTAGTTATGCCCGCGCGCAGAGCCAAACGACAACGCCGACCCTGACTTCGGCAAATTCTTCGCAGCTCCTGTTTGCGTATACACAGTACCAGTTCCGCAAAATGTCGTTCAGCGGTGGCTTTACGCACCTGATGCAGGGCGTGGGAGCGTCAGGCATGCCTCCAACGAATTTTTCGTCCTATTACTTTGGAATACAAAGATGGTTCAAGCCGTTCTAATTCGTCGGCCCATTGTAGCTTGGGTCAAGCTGTGGATTTGCCTGGCAGTGGTGCTCTGGTTGTGGGCGCCGTTGCAGGCAGCGCGCATTAAGATTGAAAAGAATCTGCCACCACCACCTCCGGATCTGTTGCTGGAAGGCGGACGCAAGCTGAGCTTTGAGCGTACGTTTTCCTCCGAACGTGAGGTGCTGGGCAAACCTGGCTTTTGGACGAAGGTGCTGGACATTGTGGCTGGCGAGCCGGTACGGCATGCAATGCTTCGTCCCTACAGCATCGCACTGGATTCCCGCGGCAGGGTTATTGTGACCGACCCGGGAATGGGTGGAATTCACATCTTCGACTTCGGGCAGCACAAGTACAAATTCGTCGAGCGGAGAGACAAAGACGAGAATTCCTTGCGCTCGCCGCAGTGCGTGGCGGTCGATGCCGCGGACAACATGTATGTAACCGATTCGGAGGGCGGGAGAATTTTTGTCTTTGACGCCAACGGGAAGTTCAAGCATATCATCGGCAGCCTGCGTGGCGGAGAAGGCTATTTCAAGCGTCCAACAGGAATCGCAGTGGATTCCGGCACACAACGGATTTACGTTACCGATACGCTGCGTAACAAAATCTTTGTTTTAGATATGCAAGGTCATATTTTGCAGACAATCGGCACTAGCGGAAATCAGCCGGGCGAGTTCAATTTTCCAACCGAGGTTATGTTGCACGGGAGCGAAATCGCTGTCGTCGATGCAATGAACTTTCGAGTGCAGGTCTTTGACCGCTCCGGCACTTTCCAGTACATGGTCGGCGCTCCCGGTGACAGCGTTGGAAGTTTCTTCCGTCCGAAGGGGATCGGCTTCGACAGCGAGGGTCACCTGTATGTTGTGGATGGAGCCTGGAATAGTGTGCAGGTCTTCGACCGCCAGGGCGATCTGCTGTACTACTTCGGGGGAAGGGGTTCTGCGCCCGGCGCGTTCGAGCTGCCTTCCGGTTTATTTATCGCTCGGGACGACCATGTCTATGTAGTGGACTCCTCCAATAGTCGCGTGCAGGTGTTTCGCTATTACGCCAAGCAGCCTGCGGGAGGAGCGCAATGAAAATGAAGCTCTGGTTCGCGTGTGCGGTCGTGCTCGCCGCGGCCGGCAGTGTGCAGGCGCAGTTCACCGGCGACGTTCTGGGCGCACACAATCTGTCGGTCACTGGGCCGTCACCGATTAAGGGTGGAGCGTTGCCTCCCTGTCAATATTGCCACGCTCCTCATTCTGGAAATGGCAAGGGGCCGCTTTGGGCCCAGTCATATTCCACACAGACCTACACGATGTACAGCAGTACCACCACGGCGCTTGAGACCTACAAACAACCTGCGCCTGGAAGTCCCAGCAGCTTGTGTCTGAGCTGCCATGATGGCACGGTGGCGCCTGGACAGACTGTGCCTTACGGCAAAATCACGATGCAGGGCAAGATGAACCAGAACGACATCTTATCCACCAACCTGCAGGGCTCTCATCCATTCAGTTTTAATCAAATACAGGATTCTCCAGACCTGGTGCAGAGCTTGGTGCAGGGCCGTCAGACAGCTGATCCGCAAAATAAGGTGCATCTGGTGCGCGGCAACGTAGAGTGTCAAAGCTGCCACAACCCCCATGTGCAAAATATTGACACGGTTTCTTTGAATTTTCTGGTTCGCGACAGCTCCAGCGGCCAGATGTGCCTGGCGTGCCATGGGACTACCGCACGCACGGTCAACAATCTGCCGAATCCCCTGGTTCCTTGGCCTACAAGTATTCATGCGACTGTATCGAATAGCACGCTGCCGGCTGCAAACGTCGGCCCCTACGCCACTGTGGCCCAGAATTCCTGTTCGAGCTGTCATGTCGAGCACAACGCGAATAGTCCGGCAAGGTTGCTGCGGGGTCCGGTGCCGGCGTTAGCCGGCATGGACGTCACGACACAGAATTGCATTACCTGTCATAACGGTAACAACAACATCAGTCCGGCTCTGCCTAACGTTTATGCTGAGTTTTCCAAGATCGCGCATCCATTTCCCGCGGGCAATAATACGCACGACGCCGCCGAAGCCACGCTGTTGAACAATAACCGGCACGCGACCTGTGTTGATTGCCACAACCCGCACGGTTCCCAGCCGGTCGGGAGCGTGTTCGGCGCACCGCCACAGATCCGTGTTTCCCAGGCTGCGGTAAATGGAGTTTTGGCCAACGACGGGATTAGTATTATTTCTCCAGCGCAAAATCAGTATGAGAACTGCCTGCGCTGTCACGGCACCAGCAGCGGCAAACAGGCGCTCACATCGTTCGGATACCTTCCGGTCTGGTACGTATCAGCGGCGGATTCGCTGAACGTAATTCCGCAGTTTGCCTCCTCCGCTACTTCGAGCCATCCGGTGACTCACGATAGGTCCTCAGGACTTGCTCAGCCTAGCCTGCTTGCGACTATGCTGGCGCTAGACGGCAGCATCCCGGGTCGGGCGATGGGAGTCCGTATCTTCTGTACCGACTGTCACAACAGTGACGACAACCGCGAGTTCGGAGGGTCCGGTCCGAATGGCCCGCATGGCTCGATCTACCCGCACATCGTCGAGCGCCGTTACGAGATGAGCCAAGTCACGCCGGGAGTCTACCCGGCTGGTGGACCGGGGAGTACCATTAAGAATCTTTATCCCGGCCAGCAGACCAGCGCGGGAGGAGCCACACCCGGACCGTGGGCATTGTGTGGAAAATGCCACAATCTGACAACCCTGCTCAACGACAACTCGGTGCATGCGCAGCATGTCACTACCTTGGGCGCATCCTGCTCGGTTTGTCACACGGCGCATGGCATGGGGGCTAAGTCGCCAACGGTCACTGGCGAAAGGCTGGTCAATTTCGATATCAACGTGGTGGCGCCGAACAATCTCGGACCCAATGGGCCGCTGGGTATTTCCTATAACAGGGCAAACAATACCTGCGTCCTCGCCTGCCACACGTATAACCATAATTATGACGGAACTGTCGCGCAGGCAAGCGCCCACCAGCAGACGAGGCGTGTGATTCTCGTTAGGCACTAACTGTGCGCAGTCGTCGAAATGCATGAGTATGGGTATCGTGGCCGATTTCATAAGCCATGTCCCGCGCAAGGTGCGCCCGCCTCGCGCCAATGCGGTGGGCGTTTTCTTTTTCCGCTAGGATAATAGCAATGACAACAATGCCAGCGACGACGCCCATGCCGCGCCGGGTCCGCAATCTGCGCTTCCTCACGGTGTTACAGATCGCTGCACTTGTCGTGCTTTTTTCGGCTGGAGCCCTGCAAGAGGCAAGACATCTGCAATCGCTCACCGATCCCAGTGTGTGGCTGCAATTGCGGACGGGAAACTGGATACTGGATCATCATTCGGTGCCGCGCTCGGGCCTGTTCTCGCGCTTCGACGCGCTGCGCTGGACGGATTCAAATTGGGGATCGCAGGTGATTCTGGCGGCGCTTTACCGCACGATGGGACTGCGCGCGCTCCCAGCCATGCAGATGGCTTTCCGCATTTTGGTTGCAATCGCCACCTTCCTGCTTGCTGGAGGACGCAGGGGAGGATTCTGGTTGGCGGCTGTGCTTTCGATCTGTGCACAGACAGTGATATTCCATTCATTAACACAATCGCTGCTATTCAGCGCTGTCTTGTTTTCCATGGAACTATGGCTGCTCTTCACAAGTCGGGCGACTGGACGGCAAGGCCTCCTGTCATGGATGCCATTGCTGGTGCTGGTATGGGCCAACATGGATTGGCACTTCGTCTTCGGCCTGCTGGTGCTGCTTCTCTTCCTGTGTGCGGTGGCCGTAGAACAAGCTTTGGGAAACAAGATGTATGCTCACGCCGGCGCGCGTCTTGCCCTAGGCCGTGTGGCAATGATTGCTGTTGCTTCGTGCATCGCCTCCTTGCTCTCTCCATACTCTTACCACTCCTACTCTGTGGCGTGGCAGAATTGTTTCGGAAGAACAGTGCTGGCGCTTACTCCTGAGATGAAGGCCATGAACTTTCGCGCGCCGGAGCATTACCTGTTGATGTTGCTCGCGATGTTTGCATTCCTTGCGCTTGGCCGCCAGCATGCCAAAGATCCGTTTAAGGTGATGCTGCTTGCGGTCAGCGCCAGTGCCGGCTTTTCCTTCCAGCGCGAAGCCTGGATGATCGTAGTGGCTTCCGTTGCCATTCTCGGCGACGTGTTCTTCCCCGCTGGAGGCCGTCCGGATGAGCCGTCGCATACTCTCAAACCGGCATTTTGGGCGGCTGCAGCCATCGCCTTGATCGTTCTCGTCGCAGCCGCATCGCATGTTCCGTCCAGGACGGAGACGCTGCTCGAAGTGACTGCCCAAAAGCTCCCTGTACGTGCGTGTGATTTCATTAGGCAGAACCACCTTCCGGCTCCCATTTACAACGAACTGTCGTGGGGCGACTTCCTGATCTGGTACCTGCCCAACTATCCTGTCTCCATGGATGACCGGTATGAACTGTATGGGGAAGAGAATGTCAAACTCTACTATCAAGCATCGGCCGGAAGTCGACTTCCGTCCCAATATCCTGCATTAGCTTCCGCCAATACGATCCTTATCAGCGCGGACAACGGCTTGGTGCGCGTCCCGCAGATGTTCCCCAATGCCGAGGAAGTGTTCCATACGGCTCTCCCGGGTTTCCAACAGGTCTATCGCGATGATCTGGCGGTGGTGTTGAGCAAGCAGAGATAGTTCTGTGCGGGGCTTAAGTCGAACTCAGCGGCGCGCAAAGACGATTGCAATCGGGTCCTCGTAGACTACATTGAATCGCGGGTCAAGTTTGAGAACGGTTGAGAGAGGGTACTTCTTCTCCAGCAATACGCAGCCGGCCTTACTGAGATAGGGATCGTCTTTGTACTCCAAGGCGCTTTGGGCTTCGTAGAAGGTACGGTCGAGATCGTCGCCGTACAAGTCATTTCTTCCATCGATGGCGACAGGGTATTGAGGCATGTACCAGATCAAAAACCCTCCCCAATCCAGGTTGTTGTAAAGAGGTCCCGGCAGGGGATTCCGGCGCAGGAAATTGGCGGCATCCACCGGGAATATTGTGCTGACCGTGCGATCCAGTGTGCGCTCGTTAAAGCCGAAATTGCGCGAGAACAAGAATAGGAAAAACGCAAGCGTCAGCAGCATGGCCCCACGTTCAAGCCACGTTTCCTCTCCGTCCTCTTCTCGTGCTGGGCTTGGGGAATCGGCGATGAAAGCAGCGGCGGTAATCGCTAAGAACCAGCAATCGCGCATCGTTCGAAACCCAACGACGCTGGCGAAGGTCAAAAGCGCGAACTTGAACAGGTCCACCTTCTTTCGCCAGCCCACGGCAACGAACCCGCCGCCGGTCAATAGGAGCTGAACGAAATGATTGCTGAAGCGAAAGTTCAGTGGTTGCAACTCAACAATCATTCCGTAAGTATAGTGAGCCTTGGAATAGGAAAGCACCACCAAGTAGAGACGATAACCATAGGGGCTTATGAGTGTCGCCAGCAGGCAAGCAGCAAACAAAACGGCCAAGGGCTTCGCTGGAACGGATGCGGCACGCAGATAAGTAAGTGTGATGCCGAAGGAATCCGTCAACCGCGGCAGCAACTGGGCGGCGACGAACAATCCGAGCACGAAGATGCCGTAGATGAACTGTATGTGGATGTTGGCCCAAACCAGAAACAGCACTGGCAACCAGTACAGCCGTCGAACGTTTCCGCTGCGGTTGCTTTCCAGTAGTGCGGTCAGCAATACGATGTAGAAGAGGATGGAAATGAACACCGGTCTGGGCATCAGGATGAACAAGAATGTGTACAGCGTGCATGCCGCAAGTAACCAAGCCTCCCAGAAGCGCCCCGACAGACGGCGCAAGCTCCAGAACACGGCGTAAGCGTTCACAAGAGTCAAAATGGTTCCAAGCAGTCCAATGCCCATCAGGCCGAACCAATGATAGGCGCGCGAAAGGATGACCTCGTAACCCCAGCTATAGGCAACCCACGGACGGACGGCGGCTGTTAGCGAGAAGACGCCGCTGTGGGGAACGGCCAGATTTTCGACGATCCAATCGCCGACCTTCAAGTGCCACCAAGTGTCCAAGTCGCGGACGCTGTATTTGTAATCTACGCAGACTTTGGCTACCCAGACGAGCATTCCAGAGAGGGCGAAGAATCGCACCATACGCTGCCGTAGCAACCCGCGCAATTCCTGCATTGCACTCATTGTTCGAGGCACCTCAAAACACTCAAAGAGTGTGAACAGAACCAAGTTCCAGGCCTGCTACAGCCGTTACGGCTAATTGTAATCAGTAGCGCATGGCAAAGTGTCGCGGAAGAAGGAACTGAGCTATAGCGCATTTCGCGGGGGGAAAAAGCCGCTTGAACTCAAGCGGCTTGGCGGATGACATATGAACTACTCCGCTCGCGAAACCGCCCGGTCGAAAATTACATCCCCGGCTTATCGGTCTTCGCCGCGGGTTTGATGCTGGCATGCGTCTTCACTTCGGAAATAAGCTGCTCGATTTTCGTCCGCTCCTGGTAATCAGGATTTGCCTTCAACAGCGCCTCCCAGTCGGCTACCGCCCCATTGACATCCATTTTGCCGCGCCATTTCACGACTCCCCGATTGAAAAGCGCCGTGGGCCAATTGGGCGCATACTTCAGCGCATCCGTGAAAGCGGCGATCGCGTGGTCCGCATCACCCAGAAGCCAATAAGAGGTGCCCATGTCAGTGCGCACGGCAGGGTTCTTCGGATCTGCTTGCAGAGATTTGCGGTAATAATCGATCGCGTCTTTATATTGCTGCGTGTCGTAATAGAGATTGCCGACCTGAGCTAGAAGCTTGGGATCGTTCGGCGACGATTTTAGTTGCGCGAGCAAAGATTCAGCCTGCTTGTCCGCCATGTGCTTAAGCTGCTCCGGTGTTACCTGCCCGGAACCCATGGGCATAGCGGGAGCGGAACTCGCCGTTTGCGCCGCTGCGCTGGTTGATGAGCCTCGCAGCAGGTACCCGACGGCAATTCCGACAACCAGGCAAATAGTCGCGAGAACGTATGCTTGCGTGCTAGTCCAGCTCGTAGTGCCAGTGCTGGCGTTCTTGCTTTGTACCATCGTCTCTCCTTATTAAGACCATCGTGCGGAACTACTTGAGTTAGCGCCGGCAGATGAATGCAATCCGAGTTATGCCAATTCCCTTTGATACGTGGTTATGCGATGTCAGCCACGTATTAGGCCGCCAAAGCCCGGCTTGCTGTCTATCAACGTTCCGCCGTGCTGGTCGTGTCTTCCTCATGTTTTTTCGCACGTTTTTCCAGCCAAAGCTCCAGGAAAGGTTTGGCGTGATCACGTTTCTTCTCGGAGTGGAGTTCGAAGATCTGAACCCGGCGGTTCCCGGAATCCGCCACATAAATGAGACCCTTCAACCCGATTCGCACACAACTGGGTGAAAGCAACTCGCCGCGACGGCCTCCGCTGCTGCCAAACGCGGACAAGAATTTTCCATCCTTGTCATAGATACGAATCGTGCCCAGGGCACCGTCGCTGATGTAAATATTGCCTGTCGCATCCACGTCCAGGCCGACCCGTCTCGGTTCAAGTCCACACGCGCCTCCAAAGATTCCAACTTCCTTTTGCAGACGGCCCTGAAGATCAAAGAATTTAAGTGCGCATGAGTTTCCGTCCGCCAAAATCAGTTTGTGTTGGCTCAGTCGAAGATCAGTTGTGCCGTTTACTCCGCGTCGTCCGAACTTGGTCGACTGTTTGCCTGCCGTTCCGAAACGAGCCAGTGTATTGCCGTCGTGGTCGAAAATGAATATGAGATGGCGCGGACTGTCACTCACATAGAGATGGCCGGTCTCGGGATCGATTGCGATTCCGTCGGGCTGGTCCAAGACGCCTTCACCCTCGCGATCACCGAAAGCCCGCAGGAACTTGCCCTGCGGGTCATACACAAGAACCAGGCCGGAACCGGAATCTGTGGCATATATGTTGTCCTCGGCGTCGACAGTGACAGCAGTCGGCCACTGAAGCCGCCTGCCATTTCCACCCTGAATGCGGAAATATTTTTTCCTGGTGAAATCGAAGACGTGTATCGCGTGTGCTGGAGGGTCAGTGACAATGACTCTCTGCCTTGAATCGATAGCTATCCGATGCGGTAACGTCATCCGCAGATCGTGATTAGGTGACAGTCCCGAGACCGTATCGGCAAGCGCGCCGAGCGGAGAACGAATACGAACCGGTTGCACCGCGTATCCGAAGTCCATTACCACCTCGTGCGGGTGTAATGCTACGGCGGCGGATTCATCCTTCGGTGGCTTGCGGACTTTGCCTAGTTCGGAATCATCCGGCGCGCCGGTAACCGTGTCCGTAAGCAAATTGACCTTTCGCTTGTTTACGTCCTGATCGGCGGAGAACACGCGAATAAACTTGATTACGCCGACGTCTGGGATCGCTAGCTGCGGAAATGCCCGGGGGCCCGATACGAGATCTGGATCCGCGACTTGCCCGTGCAAAACACCAATAGCTATGGCACACGCAAGGATCACACCTGCGATGGATTTGCTGCGGTACACGCCGTTAACCTCAATGGACAGTACGCAATTTTGATGCCAGTCTTACCCCCTCTAATCGTCATTAGATACGGGGACGGCCAGCGCTGAACGTTGGGGTTTTTGTCCTAGGAGTGCGCGATATAACCCACTGAGAATTGAGTTTGGCGGAATGTTTGCGCGGCATAGCTTTCGAAGGAAGAACTCACGATGGTATGGCGATAGTTCCACAGATTCGCAAGTACAACGGCGCCGCTAGCGCGAACCACTTTGCGAAGAAGACGTTCCGCAAGGAATAATCCGTATGGCATCGTTCGACACCAGGGGCTCTCTGCTCCACACCCAACTAGCCGGATCCTGCCAGACGCCTGGCAGCAGGAAAATCAGGCTAAAAACGATTGCTGCCGCCACCGTTTCGGCAATGTCGACGAGCATGTAGTTCTGAGTCATCACTTCTAATCGAGTCCACGCTGCGCGGCGCCTTGAGCCAGGTGTTCGGGAATGCCGGGACGCCGCACAAAAAACAAATAGAGCTGGCGCTCCCCGGGTTCGTCCTTAAAGAAAGCTGTGCCGTCGGAAACGTGTACTAGCTGGTATCCCTGTGCCTTAATGTATTCCACCATCGGACCGATATTCTCTCTCCAATTCAACGCGAAAGAAAAAAGCATGCAGGGAGGATTATTCTTCCGGTTCACAAAGGCGGGCCAGCCGGCGATCGAGTTAGTAAAATCCGTTGTCTGGTGGTAAAAAGCGGGGGCATCCGGTCCGCCCAGGTTGGCAAAAATGTTGTGGTCGAAATAGGGCTGCACACCCACCAGCCAGAAGTTGTATGCGTTGCATCCCGCGCTGTCGGCGTGAATCGACTTGAGAAACATCGCCGCATCCTGCGCTCCGGTGTAAGCGCCGCGCCAATCATTGCGAATCGCCACGGCAGACCAGTACGTGTGCCAGGCAAACAGCAGTGAAAGCGTAACGACCAGTACGGCATGCAGGTGTGATGATGCTTTCGGCGAGCATGCCAATTCTTCCTTGGTAGGCCATACCGCCCAAATCGCAGTCAGTAGAGCGATCAGGATAAGCCCTTGGTGATGTCTAGTCCCACGCAGAAAGCCATAGATCAGCGCCGTGCCGCCAACAGCCGACAGCATCAGGAACAGGCCGTGCCTCTCGACGAACCAGATGCCGACCAGCAATAGAATCAGCAATGCCAGTGGCAGATAGTCAGTGACCGCCGCGCAGAGGCCAAAAAACGTCTTCATAACGTGCGCTTCCAGAGTAAACGTCTTGGCATCGGACATGGCCACCGTCGTAGCGCTCGGCGGAAACAGGATGACAACCAGCAACACCAGCGCGAAACCAAAAATGGCGCCGGCAACCATCACCTGGTTCTTTTGGCCGGCCTCTAGTCCGGACCATTGCGGGCGTAGCCGGACAATGAAAGCTATCGCCAGCGCCATGGCAATCGTGGCACCATGCACGGAAACATGCGACATAAGTGAAAGCGCAACCGCGAAGGGGATTACGTGACGAATACCCTTGCGGAACAGGCAAGCCGACCCGAAAGCCAGGAGCGGGAGCAGTTCATAGGAGCGCGCAATGACAGCGTACTGATAAACAAGAAAAAACGAAGAAGCGATCAGGTATCGAAGAGGTCGTGGAAACGGAGCATGGAACAGCAGGACGGCGAGTCCCGCGACGGCAAAGCCACCCCCCACATAACCCATTGCCCCGTATGGCAGATGAAACCAGTGAATTGCGATCCAGAGGATACTATGCCAAAGGCCAGGATGGCCTTCGTACCGCAGTTCGCCGAAGATGAGTTTGAACCAAGGTAAATCGCGCGCCAGAAGCCATGACTGAGCTTCATCGGCCCACGGTTCGTGGCGGCTGATCGTGAAGAACACCAACACGGCCAAGGTCAACCACACGGCGCCATCCAGAGCCGGCAACCAATGTAGACGCCTTCTCGAGGAGATACTGGTTTCCATATACAGAGTTGTTCTCCACGCAACTGAGGGTTGCTGGTTCTGCGAAGACCCTCCCTTCACGCGAAGGCTGGACGTGGATCTCCTGATAAGACCCCGGCCGGAGGCGCCGCCTTCGCGCCACCGAGGTGGCCCATTACATTCGAGGCATCCGGGGCCTATTACCTAACTACGGCATATTACCTAAGTACCACGTCCAATCTCGCATTATCGGCTTCCCCCGCCCGTAAGTAGCGTAAAATGAAGCATTGCCGTGGCAAAAAACTTGCTAGATTATAGGGCATTGAGCAGAGTGTGGGCCGCCGGGCAGGCGCCCTGGATGGTTTGTGGAATGACGTTACAGTTTTGGCGAGTTCACGTCGTGGATTCATTCCACGCGATCATTGCTGAGAGGGCTGAATTATGCCGGAAGCAGGAAGCGTAAGACCGCAAGTCCGAATCGGGACGAAGATCGTGGGTAAAGGCCACCCTTGTTACGTCATCGCCGAAATCGGTATAAACCATAACGGCGATATCGATCTCGCGAAGCGGCTGATCAGCGTTGCTGTCGCCGCCGGCTGCGATGCGGTGAAATTTCAGAAGCGGACTCCGGAAACCTGCGTACCGGCCCCACAGCGTGACATTCTGCGTGAGACTCCGTGGGGTATCCTGACCTACATGGAGTATCGCAAGAAGGTAGAGTTCGGCCAGGAGGAATACGCATGCATTGATTCCTGCTGCCGGGAGGCCGGCCTACAGTGGTTTGCCTCCTGCTGGGACGACGACTCAATCGATTTCATGGAGCGATTCGATCCGCCTTGTTACAAAGTGGCCTCGGCCACTCTAACCGATCTCAGCCTGCTGCGTAAGCTGCGCGGCATCGGCAAGCCCGTCATTCTCTCCACGGGAATGAGCACCCTGGAGGAGATTGATGAGGCAGTCGAAGTGCTTGGCACCACCAATCTCATCTTGCTGCATTCGGTCAGCTCCTATCCAGCGCACTACGAAGAGCTGAACCTCCGCGTCATTCCCGCCCTGCAGGAACGTTACAAGGTTCCAGTGGGCTATTCGGGACACGAGACCGGACTCCCCTCCACGGTGGCGGCCGTTGCCCTGGGTGCTTGCGTCGTTGAGCGGCACATCACTACGGATCGTGCTCTGTGGGGCACGGATCAGGCCGCATCACTGGAGCCAAACGGAATCACTCGCCTAGTGCGAGATATCCGCCTAGTGGAGACCTCGATGGGAGACGGAACAAAACGGGTGACGCCGCGCGAGTTGACGATAAGGGAGAAGCTGCGCCGCAGCAAAGTTCATGCCGCATCCTAGGGCGCAAGACGAAAAGTCGGCCGGAGCGAGCGTTCACGATGTTATCAGGTTCCCGGGATCCATTGCCGCGCTCATTCTCGATTTTGACGGCGTTTTCACCGACAACACGGTGATTGTAACCGACGACGGCAGGGAGGCTGTCGCGTGCGACCGCAGCGACGGGTACGCAGTTGGGCAGTTGAATCGCACCGGTCTGCCCATCCTCATCCTCTCTACCGAAAAAGTTCCGATTGTGCGCTTCCGCTGCGAGAAGCTCGAATTGGAGTGCATTCATGGCGTGGACGACAAGGTTGCGGAGCTGCGGCAGTGGCTGAGCGGACACAACATTGCCGCGCAGCAGACCGTGTATGTTGGGAACGGCGTGAATGACATTGGATGCATGCAGATAGTGGACCACCCGGCGGCCGTTGCCGATGCCTTTCCAGAGGCGATTGCCACCGCGCGCTACGTGCTCGCGGCCAGCGGAGGCCATGGCGCGGTGCGCGAGATTGCGGCAGCGCTCGCGCAGCATTTGCGCAAGACAGGGGTGAGTCTGCAATGAAGCTTTCTGATTACGTTATGCGGTTTGTCGCCGCGCAGGGAGTGAAGCATGTTTTTCTGGTGGCCGGCGGCGGGGCCATGCATCTGAATGATTCGCTGGCGCGGTGCAAGGGACTAGAGTTTGTTTGCAATCACCACGAGCAGGCTTGCGCCATCGCGGCAGAGAACTACGCCAAAGTCACGAACGGTCTCGGCGTGGCCATGCTCACCACCGGTCCGGGTGGCACAAACGCCATTACGGGCCTGGCGGGGGCTTGGCTCGATTCTTCTCCGTGCCTGTTCCTCTCCGGGCAGGTGAAGCGAGCCGACCGCATGTACAGCGCCGATGGCACGCCACTCGGCGTGCGGCAGCGTGGCCCGCAAGAGTTGGACATCATTCCGGTAGTGAGTCCGCTGACCAAGTATGCAGTAACGGTTACCGATCCGGCGAGCATCCGGTACTACCTTGAGAAGGCCGTCCACCTCGCCACCACCGGGCGTCCCGGGCCGGTATGGATTGATGTTCCGCTGGATGTGCAGGCGGCCAAGATTGATGAGACCTCGCTTGTGGCTTACACGCCGGAGCCCACGCCGGCTGCGGATGGACTCGCCGGCGAAGTGCGCAAGGTCATCCAAGCCTTCAACCGCGCCGAGCGTCCGTTTCTGCTGGTGGGCAATGGCGTGCGCCTGGCTCGCGCGGAAAAAGACTTCCAGAAGCTGGTGCAGTTGTTAAACCTGCCCGTGGGTACGACGTGGCTTTCCATGGATTTGTTCGGAGAGGAAAACGCGCTGGGCATGGGCAGTCCTGGAATGTTGGCTCCCCGCGGCGCCAACTTCGCCATGCAGAACTCAGATTTTCTGCTCACCGTGGGTGCGCGCATGGACCTCGCTGTGTCCGGCTGGAACCCGCAGGAGCTGGCACGCGAGGCCCACAAGGTGATGGTGGATGTGGACGCCGCCGAGCTCGCGAAACTCTGCGGCATGGTGCAGCAGCCAATTTGCTCGGATGCCGGCGCATTTCTGCGCGAGCTTTTAGCGCAGGCAACCGCCATTGAGCCGCGAGACCGCTCCGCATGGAATCTCCGATGCGAGCAGTGGAAACGAAAGTATCCGGTAATTCAAGATGCGCATCGCGAGCCGGGCCCGGTCAGCATTTATCATCTGGCAGAGGTAATTGCGCAAGCCGCCGAGCCGGGCGACCAGATCGTTTCCGGCAGCTCCGGCGTAGGCATCGAGATTTTCCTCTTTGCTTATCCGGCGCGCACCGGGCGGCGGGTTATCCACACGGCGGGTCTGGGCGCAATGGGTTACGGTATCGCGGCCAGCATTGGCATCAGTATTGCCACCGGTCGCAGCCGCACCATCTGCGTGGATGGCGATGGTGGATTCCAGATGAACATTCAGGAATTGGCAACCGTCGCGCACCACAAATTGCCGCTCAAGTTTTTTGTGCTCAACAATGGAGGCTATGCGTCCATTCGAGGTTCGCAGGCTAACTATTTTGGCGGCCCGAACATTGGTTGCACGCGCGAAACTGGTGTAACCTTGCCCGACGTATGCGCCGTGGCGCACGCTTACGGACTGGCCACAGCGCGCATTGAGAACCAGACCGATCTGCTTGCGCAGGTGCGTCGCGTATTGCAGATCCCGGGACCTGTGGTGTGCGATGTGAAGGTCATCCCGGAAGAAGTACGCGCGCCCCGGCTTTCCTCGGTGCAGCGGCCTGACGGTTCATTTGCTTCCAAGCCTCTGGAAGACCTTTGGCCATTCCTGGACCGTGAAGAATTCATGGCGAATATGATCGTGCCACCGCTACCGGAATAACGTATGGCAACCTACGAAGAGCAGATTGAAAACTTGTTGATCCAGGACATCGGCGCAGTCAAAGAATGTGAGCGGAGTGCATTTCTGTGGTCCCATTTCGGCGATGGATGGGACTTGGTTTGCTATGCCGTCCCGCCGCATCGTTTGCGCAGCGCGACTGAGGTCCATGCATGACGAAGGTGCTGATCACCGGCGGCTCGGGATTCATTGGCCGAAACCTCGTGGAGTGCCTCGGGGATCGATACGACATATCCGCGCCGGGCTCCGCCGACCTGAACCTGCTCGATGAGCGTTCAGTGCGCGATTTCCTGAATTCCAGAGGCTTCGATGTGATTGTGCATGCGGCGACAACACGCTCTAACCGCAGTTTGGGCGCTCCGCCCGACATGCTGGATCGCAACTGCCGGATGTTTTACAACTTGGCGCGCAACCTGGCTCTCTTTGGAAAAATGTTGCACTTCGGCTCCGGCGCTGAGTACAGCCGCGAGTGCCTGCCCGCACGTGTAAAGGAGGTTTACTTTGATACGCGTGTGCCCAAGGACGCGTATGGTTTTTCGAAATACATTTGCGCAAAGTATGCGGAAAGAGCAGACAATATTTTTGTCCTGCGGCTGTTTGGCGTGTTCGGCAAATACGAGGCTTGGGACGTGCGCTTCATCTCGAATGCCTGTGCTCGCGTGGTGAAGGGGCTGCCGATCGTGATTCGACAGAACGTTGCGTTCGATTACCTGTATGTCGAAGAACTGGCGAAGCTAACCGCGTGGTTTATCGATAATGAGCCACAGGACAAGGCATATAACGTTTGCCGGGGACGCACTTTCACGCTGCTGGAACTGGCGCAGATGGTAGAGGCAGTCTCGGGGCGCAACCCTGAAATTATTGTGCGCAACGAAGGCATTGGCCCGGAATACAGCGGAGACAACACGCGCATGTTGGACGAAATCGGCGGCTACAAGTTCCGCGAGATGAGAGGATGCGTGGGCGAACTCTACGAGTGGTACGACGCGCACGCGAGCGGGATCGATGTCGCGCAGTTGAGATTTGACGGGTAGGAGAGCAATTTGAGCACAACCGGACGGGTAATATCTGAGGACGAACTGGAGACCATCTTGCACGAGATGGCAGCGGAATCTCGCGAGGCGTGCATCGCACGTGAGAAGAGCACCTTCGACCAACTCGCTGGCGGTGTTCGGCCGATTGTACTGTTTGGTGCAGGTGCTTTAGGAAGAACAGTGCTTGCGGGGTTACGCCGCCTCGGCGTTGAGCCGAGGGGTCTGGCCGACAACAACCCAAAGCTTTGGGGAGAAAAAGTTGAGGGGCTACGCGTATTTTCGGCGGCCGAGGCAGCGCACCGATTCGGCCAGGATTGCTGTTTTGTGGTGACTATCTTTAACGGATCAAGAACACGCAAACAACTCGGCGACCTGGGCTGTCAGCATGTTGCGCCGTTTGCAGCCTTGTTCTGGAAGTATGCCGAGGTGTTCATCCCTTGTAACGGAATCGACCTGCCACGCAATCTGCCCCCACGCGCCGACGAACTCCGAGCTGTTTACGGCATGCTGGCCGACGAGCACTCGCGGCGCGAGATGTGCGCACAGTTGCGCTGGCGTTATTGGCTTGACGACAGCGGCATGCCGCCGCCGTTAGCCGCGCGCGACATCTACTTCCCGCACGATTTGATTACCCAATTCGATCGTGAAGTGTTTGTCGATTGCGGCGCCTTTGACGGCGATACTGTCCGCGGCTTTCTCGAACACGCCGGTAGTCGCTTCGAACATATCTTTCCCTTTGAACCTGATCCTGGGAACCGAAACTTGCTGCAACAATCAATCACGGCGTGGGGTGCTGCGATCAGCAGCAGAATCACTGCAGTGCCCTTTGTGGTCGGAGCCCAGGACGGCCCGGCGCAGTTCAGCGCCGACGGTTCAGCCGGTTCGCACATGACGGCGGGTGAGGGAATTTCCGTGGAGTGCCGTAAGCTGGACAACATTGCATGGACGCACTTGCCGACCTACATCAAGATGGACATCGAGGGCGCCGAGCCCGATGCGTTACGCGGTGCCTCGGAACTGCTGCGTAAGCACATGCCTGTACTCGCCATTTGCTTGTACCATCGCAGCGATCATTTATGGCAGGTCCCGCGGTATATTCACGAGACCGCGCCAGGGTATGAATTGTTTATTCGCCGATACGCGGAGGACTGCTGGGAACTGGTCTGCTACGCAGTGCCAAAACATCGCCTGGCCGCGGCGCGGAGTTAAGCCGATGAAAACCATCAGCATCATTACGCCCTGCTACAACGAAGAGCTGAACGTGCGCGAAGTCTACGAGCGCGTGCGCGCGGCCATCGCTTCACTTGGCAATTATCGTTACGAGCACATTTTTATCGACAATGCCTCACAGGACAACACAGTGGGTGTGCTGAAGGCAATCGCGGCTGTGGATAGGAATGTCAAGGTTCTCTGCAATACCCGTAACTTTGGACCTGTCCGCTCGCCGATGCACGCGCTGCACCAGGCGACGGGCGATGTCGTAATCGGCATTGTCGCCGACATGCAGGACCCGCCGGAGATGATCGTCGAGATGGTGCGCCACTGGGAAGCCGGTTCGCCGGTCGTCATTTGCGTGAAGCAGGCGAGCGATGAAAATGGCCTGATGTTCTGGATTCGCAAGTGCTACTACCGGCTGGTGAATCGGCTCTCTGGGGTTGAGACCTATGAAAACTTCACCGGCTTTGGCCTCTACGACAGAAAAGTGGTGGAGGCGGTCAAGTCGTTTGACGATCCCTACCCGTACTTCCGGGGTATCATTGCCGAGTTGGGCTTCCCGCGCGTTGAATTGCCGTACCACCAGCCGGCGCGCAAACGGGGCATCACGAAGAACAACTTCTACTCGCTTTACGACATGGCGATGCTGGGGATTACGAACCTCTCAAAGGTGCCGCTGCGGTTGGCGGTCTTCGCGGGATTCGGCGGTGCATTTCTGTCTGTCCTGGTTTCGCTGGCCTATCTCGTTTACAAGCTCCTGTTCTGGAACCGCTTCGACTTGGGCGTTGCGCCGCTGGTGATCGGCGTCTTCTTTCTTGCGTCGCTCCATCTCGTATTCCTGGGCATCGTAGGCGAATACGTTGGTGCTATCCACACGATGGTGCAGAAGCGGCCGTTCGCAGTCGAGCAGGAGAGGATCAACTTCGAATACGGTCCGGGTGAGCCCGTCCGCGAAACTGACCGCGCAAAAGCGTGAGTTCGAGCAAATGATGGAAAGAGCCCGGAACAACGGTTGGTCCGCCAGTCTGACCAAGCACATCCCGCCAAGGCAGTTGGCGCGTTATTTGGTGGTCGGAGTGTGGAACACGCTCTTCGGGTACGGGACCTTTGCCTTATTCACCGCGCTTTTGATGCCGGTACTGCCGTACGGCTACGTGGTCGCACTGCTGCTCTCGAGCCTGCTGAACATCACGGTCTCGTACTTGGGATACAAGTGGTTCGTGTTCAAGACTAAAGGTAACTACGTGCGTGAGTGGATGCGGTGCGTGGCGGTGTACAGTAGCGGCATTGTCCTCGGCGCTTGCCTGTTGCCTATTGTCGTTTACATCCTCCGGCACGGGACGCGCTTCCAGGCCGCTGCCCCCTATCTGGGAGGCGCGTTACTGACCGGCTTGGGTGTCCTTTACAATTTCCTGGGCAACAAAAAATTCTCGTTTCGGCAGCCGGAATAGCGCTTTATACCTTATCGTCTGCGGGAACAGTTTCTTTTCGACTACTTCGCACAGAATGCGACCGGTGAAGATCTGTGCCACCCGGATACGCGGCGCTTGCTCGGAAGGAGTAGCGGCAATCTGCTGCAAGGATGTCATGGGGCTTCCTGAACAGGGGTGAGCGCCAGTTTAATCTGCGGCAGCGAGCGAACGCGAATTCCCTCTGCGGGCGTCTTCTTTCGCTATAGTATCGGGATCGTCGGTCACGAGCGGATTATCTTGAGAAGGAGCCGATCAGTTGAGTCAACAGACGAACGACATGAGTCGCGCGATTGGCGATTTGGAATCGCTGGTATCCGCGCCAGAACGGGGCCTGCCAGAGGAGTTACTGCTGCTCGTCAGCCGGCTCACGCCCTTGGTAAATGTGGACCTGCTCATTCAGGACAGCGACGGACGCACTCTGCTTACTTGGCGCCATGATCAATTCTATGGACCCGGGTGGCATATCCCCGGTGGCATCATTCGCTATAAGGAAAAGGCGCTGGATCGCCTGCATGCGATTGCTCTGCAGGAGCTGGTCGCGAAAGTCGAATCCGAAGCAACACCTCTGCTGGTGCGCGAGTATGTTGATCCTCACATCAGAGAGCGCGGACATTTCATCTCTTTGCTCTACCGCTGCCGCCTGCTCACTCCGCTGGATCCGGTCCGCCGCTTCGTCCCGCAAGATCCGCAACCGGACTAGTGGAAATGGCACGAGCGTTGCCCAGCCAACCTGATCGCACAGCAGCTTGAGTATCGGACGTACTTCAAATAACACTGTCGTGCAGCTCGTTTTCCGCAGCCTGCTAAAGCTCTTGCGCCTCGGCGCCGATGAGTTCACTGAGGGACTCGATGCATCAGTGCCGGCGGTGAAGTCGCCAGTCCGAGTTCAGAGCTGAGTTTCTTCCAGCGTAGCCCGACCATGCGCGCGTCTAAATGAGTGCGGCAAAACGCAACGTTCGACAGGACCTTTCACGGTGTGACGTGACCCAGCTCACAGATTTGTGGGGCGATGTGTAGCAGCGTGCCGATTACGGTCCCCCTGAGCTTTTTGGTCGAGCAGATAGATGTTAACCAGTACCGGCATTATGAATCCAAGATGCGGCTGGTACTCAATGTCTGTGGCATAACAGAGCTTTAGACATTCTGAGTCATTAGATGTGATTCCATGCCTAGGGCAAATAGCCTAGATGGCCCACGGAATGGCGTGTGCACCGGAAAATCGTCGTCCAATCCAGAGTTCCTGGATTGACTTTGGGAGCAGGCAATGCTATATGTTCGCCCAACTTGTGGGTGTGGAGAACTGCTGCAAAAAACACAGTACGGAAGAGGAAGTTTTAAGACCGTAGTGTCCGCTTTTGTCGTGGCGAGCGTGTTGCTGACGGGGGTGTCACGCAAAGCAATTGAGGTCTGAATGTTACTCCGGTTACGAAAGCGCGTAGTATTCGCCTCTCTCTGCACGGGTCCGATTCTCTTCGTTGCTCTGGCTGCGACAGCGGCAGAGCTGGAGGAAGCGTACTCGTTCAAGGTGGACGTGCATGAAGTGCGCTTAGCGTTCGTAGCGACGGACCAGCACAATCAGGATGTTCCCACGCTTACGCCAGCCGATATTGCGGTGGTGGACAACGGAACGGTGATTCGCCACTTCCGCAGCCTGAGCCGTGACCCGCAGGTCAATCTGGAAGCTTTGGTGCTCATTGATGCCAGCGAATCCTTGGCGCGGCGGTTTTCGCAGGAAATCGCAGAAGCGGCGCAGTTGATTGCAGAGGCGCGGTGGGGACCGGACGACGTACTGTCGGTCATGTCATTCGGCGGCCTGGAGCCGAGTTTTGCCTGTGTCCGGGACTGCCGCGATTTGACGCCCGCAGACTGGGTTTCGAAGATTCGCGCGAAGGGACAGACGCCGTTATACGATGCCGTGGCTCTTGGCGTGGAGTTTCTGTCGAAAAATCGCGACCCAAAATACCGGCCCGTGTTGATCATCCTCTCCGATGGTGACGACACCATCAGCAAGCATTCCTTCCGCGATGCCGTCGCCGCTGCCATGCGGGCCGAAATACCGATTTACACGCTCGACACCGGAGATCCGAAGATCGTTGCAAGCGGCGGCGATGTCTTGCGGGAGATGGCGGCACTCACGGGCGGTTGCAGTTTCACTCGTGCTCCCGGCGCTCCCTCCGCCTTGGCCTCCGTGGTGGAGGACTTGCGAAACGCTTACGTGCTCACCTATGAATTGCCAGGCCGTGCAGAGGGCGTGCACACCGTCACCATTCTTCCCACGACCAACTCTAACTTACATTTACGCAGCCGCCGGGCCTACTACTACGCGAGCACAGGTTCGAGCGCGCAAAAGGGGGTGAAGTGAAAACTCGCTTCTGCTGGTTGTTCGTAATCGCGGTGGTCGCTTTGCCCGTGCACGCCCAGCGTTTTCAGCTCGGAACAGTCACCCGCATGCAAACCAAGGACTGCACCATCGTGCATGGCGCCTTCGCGACGGTACTCGGCTCCGTGCCGCAGAGGACCGAGGAAGTCTGCCCGGAGTACACGTTGGTTAGCGATAAGGTTGTCTATGTGGTGGTCGGGAAACGCTCCAGCCAGTTCATGCCGCTTGCTGAAGTAATTCAGTTTCGTCTGTACAAGAATGAGCTCTTGGTGCGGATAGACGATGAAAAACGAGAAAGCCGTTTTTCCATCAAGGAAATGCAGCTTCGCTCGGATTGGGAACGCGATCAGATGCTTCGCAACAAGCAGTTGGAACTGCGTCTGCAAGCCGAGCGGAATGAACTCCGTCGGCAAGAGTTGAAAAAGGTAGCGGACGAGCACACGCCCAAGTAAGAGCAAAGCAGCAGGCCCGCATGATTGTCCGGCCTGTGCTGCGTGTGCCTGTGGCTGCGACTACATCGAGGCCGGCTTGGCAGTCTTGGTTCCAGGCTTGATGGAGCCGTGCTGCTTGGCTTTGGCCAACATCTCTTCCACCCGCGCCCGTTCAGGATAGTCGGGGACTGTCTTCAACAGCTTCTCCCAGGTTGCAACCGCGGCAGGCGCATCGCCTTTGCCTTGCCATTGCACCATTCCCATGTTGAACATGGTTTGTCCATGCTTCGGATCGTCTTTCAGGGTGGTTTGGAACTCTTGCAGGGCTCGGTCGGAATCGCCTAAATAAAAATAGGCCGTGCCCATGTCGGTACGAACGTTCGCGTTCCTGGGCTCCAATCGCAGTGCCCGGTCGTAATACTCGATGGCGGTTCGGAACTGTTGAGCGTCGTAGTAGACATTACCTGCCTCCGCCAGGAGTTTCGGGTCGTTCGGCGAATTCTTCAGTTGCGCCAGGATTGGCTCTGCCTGCTTGTCCGCCATGTGCTTGAGCTGTTCCGGCGTCGGTTGGCTGCCCATCGCGGGCGTGGCAGCCGGAGCGGGTACGGCTGCGCTTGGCTGCGGTTTGCTGTCGCTGCCCGCTGAGCCACGCAATAAATATCCCACCGCGATTCCCACCACCAGGCAGATCGTGGCGAGCACGTACGCCTGGATGCTTGTCCAACTTGCACTAGCAGCACTCGGAGTCTGACTCTGTGCCATTCATTTCCTCCAAGATCCGATCCACGAGAGGAAGCCCCCTGTTTGTTTGCAGCAACGGATCCAGTTGATTCATGGTAAATGCCCTTGACACACTGCTATGTGACAAAAATCATAAACGTGGCGAAAATGTTGGCACTTGGGCGGGCGCCTTCGCCTCACACATTGCACGGGAGAAGGAAAAGAAACGGACCGGGAACCATTGCAGGATCACCGGCCCGCCTCATCAGGAGACCCCACATATACAGGGTTAACTTAATGGTAACGATAAAGGAACTCTGTTACAACCTTACCGGCCTAGGCGGTGGGCGCAGCTCGCGCGGGCAAGCAGCAGCCCTGAAGGCCGCACTGGGCATCGAGAACTTGTAATGAGCTTATCTGATTTTTTACACGTTCGGCGCCGCCTCGCTTGTTCCGCCCCAATCCACGCAGGTGCGTCGCGTGCCGGGGACCGCGCTTTCGGCGCGTTATTCCGCGGTCGGTGATGGGATAGAATGACCATGCGGAAAGTACAGAAATCTTAAGGTGACCATGAAGCGGCAGGCCATTATTGTTGGCGCTGGTCCGGCGGGACTGACCGCTGCCTACGAGCTGTTGGCGCGCACTGACATCGTTCCGATCGTGCTGGAAAAAAGTACGTTCATGGGCGGCATCTCCCGCACCGTCAATTACAAGGGAAACCGGATCGATATCGGCGGGCATCGTTTTTTTTCCAAGAGCGAGCGTGTCATGGAGTGGTGGTCGCGGCAGATGCAGCTCGACAGCCAATCGCGACCGCCGGGCTCCCCGGATGGCAGCGAAGCGGTCATGCTCGTGCGCAGCCGCAAGTCGCGCATCTACTTTCTGCGTAAGTTTTTCGATTATCCAATCTCGCTCAGCGCGCAGACCATCGGGAATCTCGGTCTGGCGCGCACGCTGAAGATCGGCTTCAGCTATCTGCGAGTGGCGCTGTTCCCGCCCAAGCAAGTCGACAACCTGGAACAATTCTTCATCAGCCGCTTCGGCCGCGAACTCTACAATACGTTCTTCAAGTCCTACACCGAGAAGGTCTGGGGAGTTCCGTGCACGCAAATCAGCGCCGAATGGGGTGCTCAGCGGGTGAAGGGCCTATCGATCACCAAGACAATTCTGCACGTGCTGAAGAAAGCTTTCTCTTCATCCAGGGACGTGAGGCAAAAGAACACGGAAACTTCTCTGATCGAGCAGTTCCTGTATCCCAAGCTTGGGCCCGGGCAGTTGTGGGAAATTGTCGCCGGCAAAGTCGCTGCACAAGGCGGGAAAATCATCACTGGCTTCAACGTTGACAAGATCCTGGTGGAGGGGAACCACGTGTGCGGCGTCAGCGGGATAGCCTCGAATGGAGAGCGCCGCGACTTCCGGGGCGAGTACCTGTTCTCGACCATGGCGGTCAAAGACCTGGTGAATTGCCTTGATGGTGACGTGCCCGGGCAGGTGCGGGAAATCAGCGACGCGCTGCTCTATCGCGACTTCATCACCGTGGGGCTGCTGGTAAAAAGACTGGTGGTGCAGGATGAAGGCAGGCCAGGCGAACTGATCAAGGACAACTGGATCTATATTCAGGAGCCCGACGTCATTGCCGGCCGCTTGCAGATCTTCAACAACTGGAGCCCTTACCTGGTGCGCGACCCAGGGACGGTATGGATTGGTGTGGAATACTTCTGCAACGAGTCGGACAGCCTGTGGAACATGTCCGAGGAAAAGCTGTCGGCATTGGCGCAGCAGGAGTTGGAGAAGATCGGCATCATCCGCCAAGCCGATGTGTTGGATGCAACCGTCATCAGGATGGAGAAAACCTACCCGGCATATTTCGGCAGCTATGCCCGGTTCCCCGAGGTTCGCCAATATCTCGACGGCTTCGAAAACCTTTTCCTCATTGGCCGTAATGGCATGCACCGCTATAACAATCAGGATCACTCCATGCTGACGGCGATGACGGCCGTGGACAACATCATTTCCGGACAGATGGATAAGAGCAATATCTGGGCCGTAAACTCCGAAGAGGAGTACCACGAGAGCGGCCGCAATCCGCCAGTCCCTCAAAACTGGTAGCAGGCTGGACCCGCATCGTCGATGTGCCGTCGAGCTGCCATAAAGGTGCCGAAGGTGTGCGCGGCGGGCATTGGACAGGGGCGAAGTGAATTACGCAGAGACTTTTTGGCGTGGAATAGGTCTATACTAGAGCAGATTAAAAGCAGATTAAAGGTTGATGTACCCAAGTACTAGCAACGCCGGGCGCAACGTCCCCCCAAACGCGAAAGGCAGCGTTTGGCAGGGATCCCATACGCCCGGCTCCTACACGGGTACCTTCCGCGAATCCGGTCTAAGCGAAAGTATGTCAGCCACGGTTCTAGATAGAACGAACCAGATCGCTGGCGAGTCAGCACACAGGCGTGACCTTGTACTGCCGACTCTGTTCGGCGAAGGCTATGGCATCTACAAGGTACGCAAGGCCTCGTTCGTCGCTTCTTTCCTGCTGAATACGGCAGCCGTGGCCGCACTGGTCGCGATCGGCAGTTGGGTGGCGACGCACTCCGCGCAGGTGCAGAACCAGGTGACAACGCTGGTCACAGACATCAGCCCGTATATTCTGACGCCTGCCAAGACGCTGAGCGGCGGTGGTGGAGGCGGCGGCGATCATGACAAGCTGGCTGCCAGCAAAGGCGCACTCCCCAAAACCTCTCTCAAGCAAATTGCGCCTCCGCAGGTAGTAGTGCGCAACGAAGCGCCCAAGCTGGTGGCTGAGCCGACCGTGGTGGTTCCCCCCGATATCAAGTTGCCCCAGGCGAATGCATTCGGTGATCCACTATCGAAGGCATTGGCCAGCCTGCCTTCCAATGGCCCAGGGCTCGGTGGCGGCATTGGCAGCGGTACCGGAACCGGCGTCGGCAGCGGCAACGGTCCGGGGGTTGGGCCGGGTAGCGGCGGAGGCATCGGCGGCAGTGTTTACCACGTCGGCGGCGGTGTCCTGCCTCCCAAGGTGCTCTATGATCCCGATCCGGACTACTCGGAGGCGGCACGCAGAGCCAAGTACCAGGGGACGGTGGTTCTGTGGGTAATCGTTGGCGCAGACGGCCGCCCGCGCGAGATCAGCGTGCGGCGCTCCCTGGGAATGGGTCTCGATGAGAAAGCCGTCGAAGCCGTGCGCCGCTGGAAATTCGATCCCGCCAAGAAGGACGGCCAAGCGGTCGCCGTGCAGATCAGCATCGAGGTCAACTTCCGGCTTTATTGAGCCTGCCGCGGATTGAGTGGCTTGCGGCCTGGAGCGACCCTTTTGCGAACCGGGCCTAGCGAACCTCTCGCTTAAGTTTGCGTGCGATGGGTGCGACCTTACTGCTGGCGGCGTTCGCCCACTCGCTGCCGCGTTGCATCCAACCCTCCGCCTGATCGCTCCATTCTTCCAGCGTGTCACGCGCATCTTCGTAGCGGCGGCGAAGCCCCTTGCGAACCTGCTTGCCGGTTTTGGGAGTCAACATAGCCGCCACCAGCGAACCGACGCCGATCCCGATCAGCAGGAGAATCAGCCCCGTGGGCACACCGCGCCTGTTGGTTTCAGAGATGCTGTGATCATCAAAGTTGCGATTCTCGTCCATAAGAACCTCGTCTTCAGATATTGGCGGCGCCATTCGGCTCTCCTCCTGCTCCGCCGGAACCTCGTAGCTTAGAAAAACCGGCGCGTCGAACTGTTGCCAGGGTTTTAAACTTTTCCGCCAAAACCGCAATCGCCACGTGAATACCCGTTGCTGAGGTTCCCAAAGCGGAGTCTCGCAAGGTAAAATTGATTGTTCGTCTCTCCGCTACGTGCCTCCCGCCCTGGTAGGGTGAAAATGGAGTGTGTTGTGTTGCGCGTCATGAGGCTAAAGATCCCTGGTTCATCACCCCAATTTCACAAGGAGCACCTTACACCGCCATGGCAATTCCGGCCACACAGCTACGTCCCGGCATGATCATCAAGCACAACAACGATTTGCATTCGGTGTTCAGCGTCGAACACCGCACACCGGGCAATCTGCGCGCTTTCATCCAGGCAAGGCTGCGCAACCTCCGCACCGGAGCCATGTTCGAACATCGCTTCCGTTCCGGCGACGCGCTCGAAAAAGTTACTGTCGACCAGGTCAAGATGGAATTCCTCTACAACGACGGCGACGACTACTACTTCATGGACATCGAAAACTATGAGCAGACCCCGCTCAAGCACGACACCCTCGGCGATGCAGTCGAATACCTGACGGCAAATCTGCAGATCATCGTCGAATTCTTCGACGGCAAGCCCGTGGGCATCGAGCTGCCGCAGACGGTGGAGCTCAAAGTGGTGGAAACCGAGCCCGGCTTGAAATCGGCAACGGCCAGCAGCGTGACCAAGCCCGCCAAGACCGAAACCGGGCTCGTCGTCTACGTGCCGCCGTTCATCAACGAGGGCGACAAGATCAAGGTCGATACTTCCGATGGCGCATATCTGTCCCGAGCGTGATAACTTCCACCGCACTACGCGCATAAGCGGCGCGTCGTGGGGACCCCGGCCCGCGACAGGCTGAGTTGACTGTCCGGGGAAAGTGATCTGTGTTCAAATAGAAGCTGTTTCATAACTCGGCTTTGAAGGGGCATGGCTGAAGCTGCGCCGTTTCCTGACCGCATATTCTCCGGCTTTAGCCGCTGAGGGACGCCGTTGGTTCCGGTCCAAAATGAGTTATGAAATAGCTTGTAGAGCTACGTTTATGGGAAGCACGATCGAAACACGCCGTTATGTCGTCAGTGGACGCGTGCAGGGCGTTGGGTTTCGCTGGTTCGTCGAACGCGAAGCGCATGCGCTAGGTTTGGCGGGCTGGGTTCGCAACCGCAGCGACGGCAGTGTCGAGGTGCTTGCCTCCGGCACGCGCGATCAGCTCCGCTTGTTCTACGATAAGTTGAAGCAGGGCCCGCGCGCCGCCCGCGTCGACGATATCGAGGTCGAAGAAGCGGCGCCGCTCAAGGATCTGCACACTTTCCGAATCGAAGGAGTTTGGTAAGGAATGCCGCAACCGAAAATGGCCATGGACTGCGAACCGCTCAAGAAGCTCATCCGCGAGGTCCCCGATTTTCCCAAGCCGGGGATTCTCTTCTACGACATCACCACGCTGCTCAAGGACCGGCTCGGATTCGCGCAGCTTATCGATTCCCTGACCGCCTACTATCTGGAAAAGGACATCGATCTGGTGCTTGGCATCGAGGCCCGCGGATTCATCTTCGGGCCGGCGCTCGCCTACCGCCTCAACGCCGGATTCGTGCCCGTACGCAAGCCGAAAAAACTGCCGGCCGAAACCGTCCGCTGGACCTACCAGCTTGAGTATGGCCAGGACACGCTGGAAATGCACAAGGACGCCATCAAGCCCGGCCAGCGCATCCTGATCGTTGATGACCTGCTCGCCACCGGCGGCACAGCCGTCGCCACGGCCGAATTGGCCAAGTCGCTGGGCGCCGAGATCACCGGCCTCGCCTTTGTGGTCGAGCTGGACTTCCTGAAAGGCCGCGAACGCCTGAAGGGATACGACGTTCACACGCTGCTGCACTACGACAAGTAAGCACCGCGCGGGCAGGTGAAAGTCATTTCACAGCGTTGCGAACGAGCGGAGCAGTTCGTACTGATTTCTTCAATTGTTCGACGGTGCCCCACATCTCTACTCTTCTCTTAACGGTGCCCCACATCTGCTGCGGTTAGCAGATGTGGGTCTATGCGTTGCGTTTCTTTCCGAGCCACGGATTTTCACGGCATGCGCGTGATGCAGAACTGTTCATCATGGCCGAGCACTTCGGCCTTCGACAGCTTACCGCTGGCCACGGCCAGAATTTCCTGGTAGATTTCCTCGCCAACCTCTTGCAGTGATTTCTCGCCGGTGATGACCGCGCCGGCGTTGATGTCGATGTTCTCTTTCATCCGTTGGAAGGTGCGCGGATTGCCGGTAATCTTGATCACCGGCACGCCGGGGAACCCGGAGGGCGTGCCTCTGCCGGTCGGGAAGCAGACGATCTGCGCGCCCGCCGCAGCCTGTCCCGTGGTGACTTCGCCGTCGTGGCCCGGGCCGTCGAGCAGCAGCAGGCCCTTCTTCGTAGGCGTATCGCCATAGGCAAAGACTTCGACGAACTGCGCGTTTCCGGACTTCTTCATTCCGCCCAGCGATTTTTCCACCACCGAGGAAAGTCCGCCGTCATAGTTGCCCGTCGAGATCAGATTCTTTCGCTTTTCGTTGCTGGAGTGACGCGTTTGCTGCTTGAGCCGCTCTTCCATGTTGCGGATCACCCGCAGGATATCGGCGGCCACCTGTTCGTTGATGGCGCGGCGAGCCAGGATGTGTTCCGTGCCCAGCAGTTCGGTCAGCTCCGTCAGGATGGAAGAACCGCCCTGCGCCACCAGCTTATCGGAGGCGATGCCGAGCGCGGGATTGGCCACCAGGCCCGAGGTCGTATCCGAGCCGCCGCAGTTCAGGCCGATCATCAGTTCGCTGACGTCAGCCTCCACCCGCCGCTCTTGCGAGACGGCCTGCTGCATCTTGCGGGCATGGCGGGTACCGATGTCGATGGCCTTGATGGAATCTCCTTCGTCCTGAATGACCACCATCTCCACCATTTTGCCGGTTGGCGCGATGCCTTCGAATAACTCGCGCGGCGTGAATCGTTCGCATCCCAGGCCAACGACGACTACCCCCGCGAAGTTCGGATTACGGCCGATCCCGATCAACGTTTTGGCGGTGATCTCAAGGTCCTCGCCCACCTGGCTGCATCCGACGGGATGGCTGAAATGCACCGTGCCCGGAACGCTCTCCGCAATGCGCTGCGCCACCTTGGCCGAGCAGAAGACCGAGGGAATGATGGCGATCAGGTTGCGCACTCCAACACTGCCGTTTTCCCTTTTGAAGCCGAGAAATTTGTCTCCCATTGCCTACATTCCCCTCTCGCAATACATGTTGTGGATGTGAATCCACGCGCCCTTTTTGATTGCGACCTTCATTTTGCCAATCTCTTCGCCGTATTTGTAAACAGGCGCATTCGCCGCCAGGTCGGTGAGCGCGAACTTGTGGCCGAAGGGAATTTTTTCGATGACGGTTGCTTCGTACTTCTTGCCGCCGTCCTCGGCCACCGTGCAAGTGTCGCCGGCGGCCAGATCGGTCAAGGCGATCGCCACGTTATCCTTCTGGTCGAGTACGAGTGCAGTTTTTCCTGCCGTCAGGTCGCTGAGTTCTTTCACGTTTCACACCCCGCCCTTCAAATTAGACCAGTTTCGGAGGTCCTGATGGATTCCAACGCACGGCTACCTTGCTCGCGGACGACGCCGCAACCCGGAGCCCCCAACCTGCGCCGTAGTTGCGCATGTTGGGGTGGCAAGATCGTGCATCCGGTATTGGTGCTCTCTCTTTTTTAGCACCGGCGCTGTGGGAATTCAGCTAAAACGCGACGGATTCTCGCATTCTGGCAGGGTGCCACCGATTTGTCTTGTTTAATTACTCAAGAAATTGCGTCGCCCGCGGAATTACCGCCCTTCCCGCGGTTAGCACCAGTGAAAGGCCAGCGAAGCGCCGATGTTGGCGGGACCCACTGGCTCTCACTGTTGTGCGTTCGGCGGCGGCTCTTCGCGGACCAATAGATACTTATCTTTTTGCAGGTAGCTCTTACGCCGGAACCAGTCTTCCATGCGTTCCTTCAGCAGAGGCAACGGCACGCGCGTGCCGGCCTCAAGCAGGCCGTCGGCGAGCGGCAGGGTGTCATCGAACACCGGATCGTTAGTGAAATTGCGCATGGCAAAGCTATCCAGCCATTTCAAGGGAGCAGGCCGGCGCGCGTCGCCTTCCTCGTATTCCACGCGAATTCTGCGAGAAAACATGGCTAAGCCAGTTAACACCTATGGGACGAGCAAAGTCGCGAGCGAAAATCGGCTCAGACGAGGAACCGCGCTAGGCCCGGCATCATCCTTGTCATGGCAGCAGATGAAGGTACGATCCTCAACCCGGGCCACATCGGCCGGGGTCGAACGCACGTAGATGCTGTTGGGACGCTTATCGGGGTCGAGCGGAATCGCGACTCCGGCGTCAATCATCAGCCGCACCATCTCCTGGTACTCCCTATCCGAGCCGTCGCACCAGTAGACACGCTCGGGTTTGCAGAGGCGCGCCATCTCTTCCACCCATTGCAAAAGCTTCTGATTGTGCACTGTGTCGTCGCCGGCTGCCTCGACAGTTTCAATAAAGCTGGCCATAGAGCGTCTCCTCTGGGCGCACCACGAAATTGAAGCATGGAAATTTTCTGGATTCACCACCGCAACCGCTTCCCCCACGAAAGCGGCTGTCAGGCCCGGCAGACGAAAAGCTGCCGGCTACGGGGTCCTTCACCGGAAAGCCATGTATGCCGTGATCACAAGATTCCGGGCTGACATCGTCCGGCGGCCGCGAAACCCGTCTAACGGCCCCTTACCTGAGGCCAGTACTTTTGGCGTATTCGGCTTCGAGCGCCGCCAGGTATTCCAATGTTTCGGGAACGGTCAGCATATACATTTCCCGGCCGCTCTCCTCGCCGTTTTCGATGATCGTCTTGAGATAAAACCCGGCAATCTGAACGGCCATAGGATCGGTGATCACCTTGCCGTTGCGCCGGTGGTATTCACCCCAAGCCGGATGCGGCAGTGCAATCCAAACCGGCCGTCCATTGACCAGAAACTTCACGTCGACTGCGTCGGCATGACGCGTGGCAATAGCCACGATCACGGCCTGAAAGACGCAGCGCACTTGCTCGCCCGTCCAGTGTTCTTTGGCTTGGAAATCGCTGTACATTGGCAAAAACTATAATCCGGCGGCATCCATCACGGCAACCTGCTCACTTGTTTTAGATGCAGGTCGGCCGCAAAGAAGCAAAAAGCAAAGAAGCAAAAATGATCTAGAATCCAAGCGGTGGCCCGCAAAACTCAAGGCATATCTCATGCTGGCCCGCAAGCGGGGCCCCCAGCGACGGATGCTTCTGCCGTTGCTGGGGTGGAGACCGCGCCAGCCAAACCGGCGAAGTCCCCTCCCGGGCAAAAACCCGGCAAGGAAGCTTCGGCTATCAAGACCCAGAGGGCACGTCGCGATTCCGACGGACGGAAGCGCGCTCCCAAGCGTGGCGGCGTCGAGGTGCTCACGGTCGCGAACTGGGCTCGATCGTCATGGCTGGTGCACGGCTTCAGCACGCGGCAAGGCGGCGTCAGCTCCGAGTACGGAGGCCGGGCGCTGAATTTGGGACCCACCCGCGAAGACACACCGGAGAACATAGCGCGCAATCGCGAACTATTTTTCGGCAAACTAGGAGCCATCGATGCCAAAGGCCGTCCCTGGCCCGTCATCACCGTCAGCCAGATCCATTCGGCGATCATTCACCGCGTTGAACAAGAAGCTGTCCAGCCACTGAGGGGCGACGGGCTGATCACCAGCAAGCCCGGCATCCTGCTCGGCATCAAGGTCGCCGACTGTCTGCCCGTACTCCTCGCCGATCCCGAGCGGCGCGCCGTAGGCGCTTTCCATGCCGGATGGCGCGGCACTGCGCGACGGATCGTCGAGAAGGGCGTTGGCGAAATGCGCAAACACTTCGGCAGCGATCCGGCGAAGTTGCTTGCCGCCATTGGTCCGGGCATCGGTAGCTGCTGCTATGAGATTGGCGATGAGGTCGAGCGCGAGTTCGAGTCGCAGTTTGCCTACTGGCAGGAACTGTTCGAAGATGTCTTCGACTCATGGTCGCTGCACGCGCGCTATCCGCTGTTGTTCCTCAACCAGCGCGCCCCCGGACACGGCGACCCGGCGGTTTCGCGCCGCCTCAACCTGGTGAAGGCCAACCTGCTGCAACTGCGCGATGCCGGCGTAGCGGAGCAGAACACCTCGAATCTGGGTCTCTGCACCTCGTGCCGCACAGACCTCTTTTTCTCCTATCGCAAAGAGCATGTCACGGGGCGCATGATGGCCGTCGTGGGAATCAGGCCGTAACGGAATCCAATTCCGGGTAGCGGCCGCAAAAAAAGGCACGCCCAAGCCGTGCCTTTGGAATGGGTGGGTGCCCGTACCCCGTAGCCATCGACCTGCACGGGGTACCTTTCGCGAAGCCGGTCTAATTCGTTCCGTTCACGGTGCGCAGCTTGCCCCGCATGAAGTGGTAGGGAGGCCAAGGGCCGCTGATTGAAATCTCGCAGTTCTTCAACTGCCGCGTCGCGGTGTTGTAGCGGTTCTGATATTTCTGCAGGGAAGTCGCCTCGATCAAGTGTGCAATGTCGATCACCAGTCCGGCGTCGACGCGCTTGCAACTGGTCTCGTGCTCCAGTGGGGCAAGCAACTTGTTCACCTGCACGGAAACCGCGCGCGCCTTGGTCTGGCGCTCGCGATCGCGAGTGGCAATTACATGCAGCCGTTCGAGGTATTGGCCGCCAGTCCGCACCGGAAGCGCTTGCAGAACCACTTCTGGAACGGTGCCGTCCTCCCTCATCGTCACCTTGATATGCATCTCTGCCTTGCCGCGCAGCCGCTCAAGGCTCTCATGAAAAGTCTTGCGATTGGCCCGCACGGCGTGCCGCAGCGCGTCGTCGGTTTCGAAAACGGTTGCGAAACGGAAAGGCAGCACGGTTGCGTGCCGGAAGCACTCGCTCACCACCCGCGCGTGTTCCACGACAGCCTGCTGATCCAATGGAAGGTTGCGATCATAGGCACTCACCAGAACCACGAACTCGCCGGTAGGAAAACCCATGACAGGCGAAGAGTTGATACCACGCAGTTGCTCAAACTGAAAGGGACGTCGAACCCGACTTTGTTGCACCGAACCCTGCTCGGTAATGCAGTACGCATACCACGTCATTTCCATGTCTCCAGAGAACCCGGGCGAGTGGAGATAGCGCCGCGGAATGGGGATGATGCCGTAAACTGAAAGAAGATATCCCGGAATGAAAGAAGGGGACGGAGACAGCTCCTGAATGATCCTGGACGATCATGTCGATAGCGACCCAAAAATATCCTACTTCTTCTTGGGAGCTAATAGCAACACAGTTGCACGCCGAAAGTGCTTCCCAATGCGGCTTTGGGCTACAAAGCCTTCGGCCAAGCCGTTTGCCTCGGACCTTAGACTCGAATAGCTAGATTATTCACTCAAGTTTTCATGATGATTCGCGGATAAACGGCGCCATAGAATCGCCCTCTCTGCACCTGAGTAGTTTAAGAACGAATCATGTGTACCCCGGAACCGGCTCTATCGGATGTGCCATCCGCGAAGGTGGTGCTGCCGCTCACTTTTCCAGGCACGTCCTCTGGTTGCCGGGCGATTCCGGCAATCTCCGGCAATCGTGGGGCCGCTCTCCGATGGCCGAACGGGCCGTGCTTTTGCGCGGCAGGCCAATAGCAGGAATTCACCTTTGAGGGCGCTCTGCCGGCAAATCGGCAGAGTTGACCATACGAAACGCACCTACTCGCATCTAAGATTGAACTAACGCAGGACTGTGTTCCGGTCCTGAACATGGCAGCTTGTCTGCCGCGAGCACTTATGACATCTGACTCCCAGACCGCGAATTCCTCTTCACCCGAACAGTTCGTGGTCCAGGTGTTCTCGGAGTTCAGCCGCGAGACGGTGCAGCGCCGCTGGCACGCCATCAACGTCATCGTGCGAATGAGCATGCTGGCCGGTCTCGAATTGCAATTGGAGCCCGCCTTGAATCTCGTCTGCGACATGGCGAGCGAGATCATCCCTTATGAGCGCGGCCTGGTTTTTTTCTGGGATGAAGAGCAACAGCAGATGCATTTGCGGGTCACGCGCAACCTGGAAGCTTCCGACCAGGAGACTTTTGCCCGCGGCAATCTGCTCAATTTGTGGACCGCGAAGTTCCAGCGGCCCATGATCGTTCCGCGAGGCGCGCACGAGCAGGTCGATGTGCTGCTCGACGCCGTTGGAGCCGAATCGGTTCTAATCCTGCCGCTGTTCGTGCGCACGCGCGTTCTGGGCTCGATGCAGCTATTCGGGTCGAGCCGCACCAGCTTTAGTGAAGAAGACGCGCAGTTGCTGTGGATCCTGTCGCTGGTGGTGGAGAATCTGTTGACGCGCGATTTCGCCAATGAGGCGCTGATCAAGTTTGCCTTCACCGATTTTTTGACCGGCATGAAAACGCGCGGCTACTTCGAAACGCAGCTCGAGCGTGAAATGAAGCGCGCCGAGCGCAGCCGGGGTCCGCTGGCGCTGGTCATGATCGACATCGATCATTTCAAGATCCTCAACGACACTCATGGCCACCACGTCGGCGACGTACTTCTGCGGGATGTCTCGTCGGTCCTGATGAAGGACATGCGCCAGATCGATACGGTCGCGCGCTACGGTGGCGAGGAATTCGTGCTCATTCTTCCGGAAACGAACAGCGTGGGCGCGTATCGAGTGGCGCAGCGGCTGCGAAAGGCGGTTGAATCGGCGCGCTTCTTCGCCGGCTCGCCCTCGGATGTCGTGAAGCTGACCATCAGCATGGGAATCGCAGTGTTCCCGCAAGACGCGCAGTTCAAGCGCGACCTGATTGAAGCCGCCGATGCCGCCCTTTATGAAGCCAAACGCAGCGGCCGCAACCGCGTCGTCCTTTGCTCGGACCTGGACCGGAAGACGGAGGTCTCGTGACGCCCCGATCCGCCCTGGCGGCTCCGGCCGCGATCAGCGACAGCGACGGCTACCTCGATTCGCACGGGAAATGCGACCGTGCGGCGCCGCGCCCTCAACTGCGCGCATGGAAGGCGCTGCACGCCTGTAACGCCTACGAACCCATCAGCTCCGTCGTCGAGGCCCAGAGTTCGTCCGGCATGTTGCCCGATGTGGTAACTCCGTACGGCCCGCCTGTGCCCGGGGTGGGATCGCTGTTGCAGGTGTGGAAAAGCGTCAGGAACTGGCGGCGCATGCTGCTGGAAAGCCCCGCCGCCGCAAGTTGCGAGATCGTGCACGCACACTGCTTTCCCGCGGGGATGGCAGCGGTCCGGAAATTCCCTGCGGTCGTTTACGAACTGGAACAGTTCATTGAAGACCAGTGCGGGCATCCGGCTCGGGCTGGGCGCCGGCGGAGCGCGCGCATTTTGAAGGCAGCGGAGCGGTTCGTGCTCTCGCGCTCGGCGGCCGTAGTCGTGCGAACCCAAAGCGTCCGCCAGGAACTGCTGCGGCGCGGAGCTGCCGCTGAGCACATTTTCGTGATTCCGCGTCCTCTGCCGACAGCCGAAATCGAGGGCGCACGAATCCTTCCGCTGTGCAGATACGAATCCCGCGATGACGCCTTCGGCGTTTTCTCGACGCTCAATGTTGGGAGGAGCTGGCAGGCCTGGCTCGGCGAGTTGCTGGCGGCGGCGCGGGCGGCCAGGCTGAAAATTCCGAAGTTGGCGCTTCACGTTGAAATCGACGAGAGTCTTCGCCGGGAGGCGTCGCGTCTGGTGTCGCAGTTCGGACCAGAGTTCGACGTTCGGCTCGTGGACAAGTTGGCGGCGGCGCAGGCGATGTCAGCCTGCTCGTTGGTGGTGGCTGGAGCTGCGCTGCAACCCGGCGTGACGCCGGTGGAGAATGCCCTGGCACTGGCGGCGTTGCGCGAAGCGAAGCCGCTGCTGGCCGCCGATCTTGTTTGCAATCGTGATGTCAGCGCCAACGGTTCCGGATGTATCTGGTTCGCTGCGGGCGATGTCGCCGACCTGGGGAGACGAATCGTGTTTCTCGCCTCCGATACCGCCTTCCGCAATGCTCTGGTTGCCAGCGGAAATCTCTACTGGCGCCAGACGCGCGCCCCGGCCCGCATTGCCGAACAATACGACGCTGTCTACTGGCACGCTTTCGTCCGTGGGCGCGCGGGAAAATGGCACACGCCAACCGTAAGCTGGCAGCCCTCGCATGCGGCTATTTGACGCGCCGCTCTGGATGCCCGGACTCATCATCCGGGGATCGCGTCGGCTTAAGAGATAGTCGCTATCTCCGCCTGGTTTTCTTCTTGGCGACTGCGGGGGCGGCCTTGGCTTTCGACCCCTTGCCGGCGGTGGTTTTCACGGCAGGTTTCGGTGCGGATTTCTTCGTGGCAGGCGGCGCTGGCTTTACGCTAACGGGCTTCGCGCTCACGGTGAGCGGGGTTTTCACGGCCGGTTTCACGGCAGATTTCTTCGCAACAGGTTTCTGAGTACCTTCGGAACGCGACTTGGCTCCGGCTTTCGCCTTCTCTGGGACTGATGGTGGTGGCGCCGCGGGTGGGGTCGGCTGGGGAGCCTCGGCACGTTCAACCGGCGGGCGAGGCTGCACGGGAGATGCGCCTGGTGCGCGAACTCCCAACTGGCGAAGCACAGCGCCGCGCATCTGCTCGACTGGAGCAGGTTTTCCGGTCCAGATCTCGAACTGGCGCGCACCCTGGTAGACAAACATCTCCACGCCACTGATGGCAGGGATGCCCTGCGCCCGGGCCATCTGGAGCAGCCGTGTTTCGGCCGGGTTGTATACCAGGTCGAAGACGCACCGCACCGACTTCAGTTCCTTTTCGCTAAGTGGCGACTCCACCGTACCTCCCATTCCAACCGGGGTCGTGTTGATCGCCACGGCGAACTGCATCTTCGGCAGGTCGCTGCGCCTCACGGTGTTGACTTCGAATTGCTTGGCCAGTCTCTGTGCGTTGGCCGGCGTGCGATTCAGGATGTAAACGTTCGCGCCTCGTTGTTTGAGCGCGTAGACCGCCGAGCGCGCCGCCCCTCCCGCGCCAATCACCAGCGCATCGGCGCCAGTCAGGGTTAGCTGGGCCTCCAGCGGGGCAAGAATGCCCTGTATGTCCGTGTTGAACCCGATCAGTTGCCCGTCCTGACTGCGCACTACCGTGTTGCAGGAGCCGGTTGCCGACGTAAGCTGTTCAGACCGGTCGAGCAACGGCAGGATCTGTTCCTTGAACGGCATGGTGACGCTAAGCCCGTGAATGGGAATCTCGCGCACGCAGGCCAACAGGTCGTCCAGCGACTCGACCAGCAGCGGCAAGTAAACGGCATTGACGTTTTCCCGCCGCATGGCAGTATTGATAAGCACGGGCGACAGCGAATGTCGCACTGGATTGGCGGCGACTCCGTATATCCGTGTCGCGGCGTCGAGCTGATCGACGCGATACGTTTCCTGCATTTCACGGGCTGTAATCTGCCCTTCCGCGGTTGGCTCCCCGTGGTTTGGGGCAGCGAAGGTAAAGGCAGCCCCGGCGCGAACACTCAGCACGCGGCTGATCGCCCCCTGTTCGCCCATGCAGATTCCCAACATGGCATGGTCGTCTTTATGTTTCTGCAGGAACTTCAACATTTCCACGTTGTCGTGCAGCGACGTGGCCGTGGTGACCACCTTGTAAAAATCTGGTGAGAATGCCGCTATGCGCTCGAAATTCTTTTCGAGGCCTTTCGTTTGTCTGAAATCATGGAACGAAAGAAGCAGCGAGGCTTTTGAACGCAGCCGCTCAAACTCGGCGCTCTTCAAAGCCTCCGCGCTTTCCACTTCGAGGTCGAGTATCTGGCATCCGGCCCCGGCCGCTTTGATCAGCACGTCGATTTCAGCGCTCAGGGAACCGCGAAACTTCCCTCCGTTTGCCGCCCGGCGGCAGGTCGCGACGCCTATGGCATCCGGACGGTACTCGAAGAAGCGCTTCAGGCCAGGAATGGCGCTGATCGGGTTTTTCAGGTAATCGAGCCTGAATTCCAGAAAGTTGTTCTCGCGAACCTGCAGGTCAGCCTGGTAGAAAAGATCACTTGGTTCGGTGGCGCTCAGGCAGACGCAGACCTTAGGCAGGCGAAGCCGCAACATCCGGCTGGCTAATTGGTTTGGCGAGACACTCATTTCGGGGGAATGGTACAGATGCACCGCGCCAGTTGCAACCCCATAGAGGGTTTTCACCGTGAATTCGTGTCCCCCCGTACCAGTGCGGTTAATACGATGACCAATCGTTACTTGAACAGCCGTCAAGCCTCTGGTAGCGTTCGGCTGGCTAGGTCTGTCCGGCCGACTCGACGTCTTTCGCCAGAGCCGGAATTTGCCAACACTTTTGTGCTAGCAGGCGAGTCAGTCCAGAAGCTCCCAGGCCATGCACGGCAACGTGCCTGCCTGTGGCGGAGGTGATTATGAGATGGCAGGCAATCTTGCTGGTGCTTTGGGCTAGCGTGGGCGTGGCGCAACAGAACTTGCCGGCCGCGCAGTCTGCTGGTAGTTCGGGGGCTGGGTCTGTTCTGGGCTTTAGTTACCAAACCAGCTACAAAGACGTCTATTGTGCCGGGTTCATCAGCCGTGAGCGCTTCCGAACCGGCCGAGCGGTCCAGGGTGGAAGCCGCTCGCCCGAGGTGGGCCACTTTACCGCGAAGGAAACAGTCTTTCTAGCCGGCTCCGGCTACGAGGTAGGGAGCCGCTACGCCATCGTGCGCGACATCCGCGACCCGAATCACTATGAGTACTTCAAGGGGCAGTATAAACAACTTGATCGGCTCGGACACCTCTATGCCGAGTTGGGCCAACTGAGAATCGATCACATCGAGAATGGCTATGCGCTTGCCACCATTGAGGCGAGTTGCCAGCCAATCATGGTCGGCGACGTGGTGATTCCTTTCCGCGATAAAGGCAGTTTTGCCGCGCAGCCCCGGACTACGCCCTTTCAGGTATTTGGCGTCACCCTGCCCCGGCGGCATGGCATGATTGTGATGTCCAGCGAATTCGACAACGTCTTTGGCCTGCACAAGATCGTCTACATCAACCTCGGCTCCAGGGCTGGACTGAAACCGGGAGACTATCTGCGGATCAGCAGAACTTACGATCCCAACAAGATGCCCGAAGAAAACAGGCTCACGATGGATAGTCCCGGCTACGACCCGACGCAACGTCATCGGTTGACCGTCTCGCCAAGGTCAATGAAGAACTGGCCCGTGAAAGGCTTGGGAGAGCTGATGGTAATCTCGGCGACTTCGGATACCGCGACCTGCATAGTCACCATGGCCCTGGAAAACCTGCAAAGTGGGGACTTCGTCGCGCCGGAGGATGAGCGCTGAAAGGCGTGCTATCGGAGGTTGGCGAGTGACTCGCTGGGCTGGTTCTCGCCGAATACCTCAGCCGTAAAGGCTTCCAAGCGGGCGCCGCGCTTCCACGCATCCGGCGGCAGGTTGGCTTTGCGGCAGATCTCCGAGAGGAATTTCTCGCGGTCCCAGCCCCACTCCAGCGGAACCTGGGGCAGCAGCAGACCGCGCGCATGTCCAAGGGTCACAATCAACCCGTGGCGGCCCACCTCAACTTCCTCCGGCTCGATTGGAGCCAGCGGCGAGAGCACGCTGATTTCGATCTGTAGCTCCGGAAGCTCGTCAATCGTGACTGGGGTAAAGCGCGGATCACGAAACGCGGCTGCGGCCGCGGTATCGGCAATCGTGCGGTAAAGCGGATACAGCGGCATGACGTAACCGATGCAGCCGCGCAACCCTCCGCATCGGTGCAAGGTGGTAAATGCCCCACGCAGCTCGGCGAGGTGCGAGGACGGAGGAGAAGTGTCCAGTTCCTCTTTGCGCAATTCAGCGGCGATCGTCCGATGCGCCAGGCGCAGCAGCAGCTTCCGCTCTTCGTCGGAGTACTCGTTCATCGACCATTTCTCAGTTGTCAGCTTCCAGTTTCCGGCTGGGCGTCGGAAGCGGGATCAGTAGCCAGGACCTGCTAGACCAGATTCGCGGAAGGTAGCTTTTGCGAATCTTCTAGATTGCCGGGACATCCTTGTCTTTGCGGCGATTAAGGACAAAAACGCGGCGGCGCTGCCGTTTTTGAGTCGCCGTCTTGTCGATCTTGGCCCAAAATGCGATGAAATAGTCGGCTGCCGACACCAGCGAAAGTGCGACCATGAACCAGGTAGCCGTCCGCGCAATAATCTCAACCGGCAGGATAAATGGCCCGACCGTCCAATAAGTCCAGCGATGGGCAAGGATAACAGCCACCACCGAGACGATCTGCACGAACATTTTGAACTTGCCCAGATCGCTCGCCTGGATCGTGAACCCTTCCTGCGCCGCGATGGCCCGCAAGCCGCTCACCAGGAACTCTCTGCCTATGACCACCACCGCCATCCAGGCGGGAACGAGCCGGGGCGTGAACTGCACGAGTGAGATGAATGCCGCGGCAATCAGCAGCTTGTCCGCCAGCGGATCGAGCAGCATTCCCGCGGTAGTGACCTGCTTCCGCTTTCTCGCCAGGTACCCGTCCAAGCCATCCGTAATGGAGGCCAGGATGAACACGGCGGAGGCGGCCAGTTCCTGCTCTCCGTGCGACCCCCGGAAACGATGGCTCGCCAGCACCCATATCAAGAAAGGGACACAAAAGATACGGGTAAGCGTGATGTAGTTCGGGAGATTCACGGTTGTGACCAACGAAGGGGCACAATACACCGTCCCCTCCACCAAGTCACGATTATGCGCTCTCCGCTTGATGAAAGCAACGATGCCGAAGCAGACGCGGGCGGCCTTTTGGCCGCCCGCAACTTACAACTCATGGCCCTTCGCTCACGCGTAAATGCCGCGTTGCCGGATCACAAAAGCAACCCGGTCAATCGCTAACATATAGCTGGCGGTACGGTTGTCGACCGCATGTTTTTCCGCGTAGCGGGTTACATCATTGAACGAGTCGACCATGATTTGCCCGAGTCGCTCATTCACCATCGCTTCGGTCCAGAAATAGCCCTGGCGATCCTGTACCCATTCGAAGTAGGAGGTCGTAACGCCACCGGCGTTGGCGAGAATATCGGGGACGATGAACACTCCCTTCTCGCCAAGGATCTTGTCGGCGTTGGTGGTGGTCGGCCCATTGGCTCCCTCCACCAGGATCTTTGCCTTCACCCTGTCGGCGTTCTTGCTGGTGATCACGTTTTCAGTCGCCGCGGGAATCAAAACTTCACAATCGGTGACCAGCAGTTCCACGGGATCGTACTTCTCAGCGCCCGGGAATCCATGAATCGTGTGGTTCTTCTGGTGGTACTCCCAGAGAGCGTCGAGATCGATGCCGTGCTTGTTGTAAATCCCGCCGTCCCATTCGGCGATGCCGACGATCGTGTATCCGTGCTGGAACATCAGGTGGGCCGCGTTGGAGCCCACGTTGCCAAAGCCTTGCACAATCACGCGAGTGGAGTCGCGATCCATGCCGAGTTTCTTCAGCGCCTGGTCGGTCACCACCATCACCCCGCGGCCGGTAGCCTCGCGACGTCCGCGCGATCCGCCGATGGCAATCGGTTTGCCGGTAACGCAGGCCGTCACCGTCTGCCGCATGTGCATGGAATAGGTATCCATCATCCACGCCATGGTCTGCTCGTTGGTGTTCACATCGGGTGCGGGAACGTCTTTCTCGGGTCCGAGGAATTCGATCAGCTCTGACATGTAACGCCGGGTCATACGTTCCAATTCGTTCTGCGACATCTTTTTCGGATCGCAAATAATGCCGCCCTTGGCGCCGCCGAAGGGAATGTTCACTACCGCGCACTTCCAAGTCATCCAGGCGGCCAGGGCGCGCACTTCGTCGAGGTTCACTTCCGGCGAATAGCGGAGACCGCCCTTGGCGGGGCCGCGGGCTGTCGAGTGCTGGACGCGATAACCGGTAAAGAGCTCCATGCGCCCGTCGTCCATCAACACCGGGATGTGAACGATGATCTCGCGGCTCGGCTGACTCAGGATCTTCCAGAGGCCTTTGTCAAGATTGAGTTTGGTGGCAGCGTATTCAAAGCGTGCTGCCTGTGCTTCCCAGGGGTTTGTTTCCTGCATTTCCTGTTCAAGTGCTGTAGTCATGGGATCTCCGAAGTCGCCCGCGTCGAGTGCGGATGTCAGCGCAAAGCCTGGTGCGCCGCGCATTCCCTGGGTGGTTCAGGAAAATGTGCCGCGGCCCTTAACCGGAACCTGTCCAGAAAACTCTTCCGCCAGCCTCGAACGCTGGAGCGCAGCTCCTTTTCGGGACTGACAAAGTATAAGCGCGGCTGGGGCGGCTGACAACGGGATTGGAGCGGCTGCCCGGCTTCCGTTTTCGTAGCGAACCGCGCTCTCCGCGGGGAACCGAAATGGATATGCTCAGAGCTGCAACACCAACCCCTCGCTGGCTGCCGTCACGCGAGGAAAGTGCTGCTGTGCTTCTTTGACGATCTCGTCGATGCGATCGTCGGAGTGATCCGGATCATGGTGATAGAGCACGAGGTGCTTGACATCGCTTTCCTTGGCGATGCTGATGCCTTCGCGCCAATGGCTGTGTCCCCAGCCGCGTCTTCGCGCCTCATATTCCTCGGGCAGGTATTGCGCGTCGTAGATCAGCACGTCGGCGCCCTGGGCGAGTTTGCGTATGGCCTTATCGAAGACCGGATCGCCCGGTTCGTTATCGGTGGCGTAGACCACGACGGAGTCGCCGCTGGTGATGCGAAAGCCGAGGCATCCCTGCGGATGGTTCAGCCACAGCGAATCGATCACGCAATCATCAAACGAGATGCGGCCTTCGCCGATGTCGTAAAAGTTGCGGTGAGCCGCCATCTCGGCCATATTCACCGGAAAATAAGGATCGGCCATCTGATTTTCGATGGTAGCCCTGAGGCCGCCGCCGCGGTTGCTGGAGTGGAAGAAGAAAAAGCTATCGGGATTCTCATACAGTGGAGCGAAGAATGGTATGCCCTGAATGTGATCCCAGTGAAAATGCGAAAGAAAGATATGGGCATACAGCGGAGCGTTCACGAATTCCTTTAGCAGGCTCTTGCCGAGAATGCGGAACCCCGTGCCGCAGTCAAAGACATAAATATGGCCGTTCACTCGAATTTCGACGCAAGACGTATTACCCCCATAGCGCAGGTTTTCGAGCTGCGGAGTGGGAGTTGATCCTCTTACGCCCCAGAACTTGAGCTCCATGGGCTCTCTTTCCATGCTTCCCGCCGTCCGCGCATGCCGCGGCAGACAACCGTGCACGCGCGAAGACGCCGCGAAGTCGCCGTCAGTATAAGCCGTTTTGCTCCGCAAACGTCAACGAACTTAAGTCAACGAACTTACGTCCGCGCCGTTTTGACACAGATTCCTGCAAAGGAGTTGCGGGAAACTGTCGCCGGGGAGATTTGGATGGTAGGATCAAGGCTTCCGTGGGACGAATGCTATCAACTCCGTCTTGCGCGAGGCTCTCATGCACATCACGTTCGATAACATCATCGATTCCGGCGACAGCTCCATCTATGACGTGCGCTCGAAGGCGCCCGGGGCCAGCGGCACTCTGCCGCTCACGGCTGAGATGCTGCGTTCGCGGCCCTCCGGCGACCTGTTTGGCTGGGCCATGAACGTCGGCATGGGCTGGGCTCCCGAGCAGATGGGCGGCAAAGAGATCCTCATCCTGAGCACGCACGGCGGCGTGCGCAATCCCGATGGCTCGGCCGTGGCGCTCGGCTATCACACCGGCCATTGGGAAGTGGGCTTGCTCGTCCAGGCAGCCGCTCACGAGTTGAAAGCGTTGCAGGCGGTGCCATTCGCGGGGGCGTGCACGGATCCGTGCGACGGGCGTACCAACGGCACCACGGGGATGTTCGACAGCCTCGCCTATCGTAACGATGCCGCCACGGTCTTCCGGCGGCTCATCCGCTCGCTGCCCACGCGCAGCGGCGTGATTGGCGTGGCCACCTGCGATAAAGGGCTGCCTGCAATGATGATGGCGCTGGCAGCCATGCACGATCTGCCGTGCGTGCTGGTGCCGGGCGGAGTTACCTTGCAGGCCGAAAACGCCGAAGATGCCGGGCGCGTGCAGTCCGTGGGCGCCCGTTTTGCGCATCAGCAGATTACGCTCGAATATGCCGCCGAAAACCTGTGTCACACGTGCGCCACTCCAGGCGGCGGATGCCAGTTCCTGGGGACTGCGGCCACTTCGCAAGTGGTTGGCGAGGCTCTGGGTCTGTCGCTCACGCACTCCGCGCTTTCCCCCTCGGGACACCCCATCTGGCTTGACCTGGCGCGGCGTTCGGCACGCGCCATCCTGGCGCTGGAGGCGCGCGGCATTACCACCCGCAACATCCTGACGGACGCCTCCATTCGCAACGCCATGGTCGTGCATGCGGCTTTCGGCGGATCGACCAACCTCATCCTCCATCTGCCGGCCATTGCCCATGCGGCCAAGCTCAAGCGTCCAAAAGTTGAGGACTGGACCGAGGTGAACCGCCAGGTGCCGCGTCTGGTAGACGTCCTGCCGAACGGTCCGAGCATGCACCCCACCGTGCAGGTGTTTCTCGCCGGCGGGGTTCCGGAGGTCATGCTGCACCTCCGTCGTGCCGGGCTGCTCGAGGTGCACGCGCTCACCGCCAGCGGCACTACCCTGGGCGAAATGCTCGACTGGTGGGAGCAGTCGGAGCGCCGTCAACGGCTTCGCCAGGTACTGCGCGACCGCGACGGCATCGACCCTGACCACGTCATCATGGACCCGGATAGCGCCACCAGGCGCGGCCTGACTTCCACGGTCACTTTCCCGCTAGGGAATCTCGCGCCCGGCGGCTCGGTCATCAAGAGCACGGCAATCGATCCGAGCGTGGTCGATGCCGACGGCGTCTACCGCAAGACCGGCGCGGCGCGCGTCTTCCGCTCGGAGGCGGACGCCATCGCGGCGATCAAGGACCCTGGACCAAAGGGAATCAAGCCGGGCGACATCGTCGTGCTGATCTGCCGCGGGCCGATGGGTTCGGGCATGGAGGAGATCTTCCAGGTCACCTCCGCTCTGCGATACCTTGATTTCGGCAAGCAGGTCGCCCTGCTGACCGACGCGCGCTTCAGCGGCGTTTCCACCGGCGCCTGCATTGGACATGTGACTCCGGAGGCGCTGGCTGGCGGGCCCATCGGGAAGGTGCTCGACGGCGACATGATCGAGATCGTCATCGACCGCGTGAAGCTGGAAGGTTCGGTCAACCTCGTGGGCATTGCCGGGAAGGTGTCCGGCGCGGAGGAAGGCACGCGCATTCTCGCCCAACGCCCGCTTCGCCCTGATCTTGCTCCCGATCCGCGACTGCCCGACGATTCCAGGCTTTGGGCCGCACTGCAGAACGCCAGCGGCGGAACCTGGGCGGGCTGCGTGTACGATGTCGATGCGATCGTCGAAGCGCTTGCCGCCGGACGCGCCGCCAAGAGAGACGAGTAGTCAGCCAGCCCCAGCACGCGCAACCACGGCGCGTGCCGGGGACCCCGAAGCTGGAGTTTGTGTTTCAATGATGGCAGTGATTTCGAAGGTATGGTTTCCGCTCGTTCTCGCTGCTGCGCTAGCCCCTGCGGCGCTCCAGGCCCAAGCTCCGGTTGGGGAACTCTTTGCCGGGGACGCATCCGTCCATGGTTCGGTAGTGCTGGCAGCCAGTGGAACCACTGTGCTGAGTGGGTCGCAGGTCAGTGCCGGTAAGAGCGCAGCCGTACTCAAACTGCAACGCGGTGGCGAGCTTCGCATCTGTCCGCGCACAAGCCTCAGCGTCAACACCTCTCCCACGGGCGGGGAACTCATGATCGGCTTCAATACCGGCGCGCTTGAATTGCACTACACGCTGGCCGCCGGAAGCGATACGGTGATGACACCCGATTTCCGCATCCAGATGATCGGGCCGGGCACATTCCACTTGGCGTTGGCCGCCGACTCCAGTGGCAGCACCTGCGTGCGTCCGCTGGAGGGCTCCGGAGCGGGAGTTATCGTCAGCGAAATCCTGGGCGGAGGCAGTTATCAGGTAGCGCCTGATACGGCCGTGACGTTTGCCCAGGGAAAGATTGCCGGCGCGAAAAAGGGTTCATTCGCCGGTTGCGGCTGTCCCGCTCCCCCAGGGCCGGCCTTGCCAGCCCCGGCCGTGAGCAGTGCCAGCCCCTCGCTGGTTTCACCGCCGCCCGAGCAGAAACCCCCGCGGGAAACCCACCTTGAAATGGAAACTCCCATGGTGTATGAGGGCGGATCGGCAGCGCCCGTCTACAGCGCCTCGCGGCTGTCGGCCGGGGCGGCCAATCGAGCGGCCTCGGAGAAGAAACAGGCGGCCGAGACAGCGGACCGGAAACCTCTCGTCCCGCCCGAGGCTTCAACGGCTGAACCAGCCAAATCCCCGACTGCGGCGCCTGCCGCTGAAAAGCCTGGCTTTTTTCGCCGCATCGGGCGCTTTTTCTCGAAAACTTTCGGAAACGGGTAGCGGCTTATGGCTGAAGGTCGTCGTTCACGCGGAATGCGTTGGGCGGTGTTTGGATCGGCTGCCTTTTTGCTGTTCATGGCGGCGCTGTTCGCAATCGCCTATTACAGTTTACGGCCGTCGTCCGACCACGCCTACACGGTCGACGGCTTCGGCGGAAAGATCGGCATTGTCGATCTGGAAGGTGTCATCCTCAACCCGAAGCAGACAATCGACGCACTGCACAAGTTCGCCGATGACAAATCGATTCTCGCCATCATCATCCATATCAATTCGCCGGGAGGCGGAGCGGCGGCTTCCGAGGAGATTTATCGCGAAGTCAAGCGCATTCGTGATGAGAAGCGCAAGCGCATCGTGGCCTCGATTTCAACCGTTGGCGCCAGCGGCGCTTACTATGTAGCTTCGGCGACCGACAAAATCTACTCGGATGAAGCCTCCATCGTCGGCAGCATTGGAGTGATTGCCGAGTGGTTCAATTACGAAGAGCTGGTGCGCTGGGCCAAGCTGCGGGCGATCGTCTTCAAGGCGGGAGAGTTCAAAGACACCGGCTCGCCGCTGCGCGAGATGACACCGGCGGAAAAGCAGTACTTCCAGGGACTCATCGACAACATGCACCAGCAGTTCATTCACTCTGTCGCGGAAGGCCGGCACATGCCCGAGGATGGCATCCGCTCCCTCGCCGTCGGCAAGGTCTGGACCGGCCAGCAGGCACTCGGCCTGAAGCTGATCGATCAGATCGGCGACTTCCAGACGGCGGTGAAGGAGACGGCGGATGCCGTGGGCATCCATGGCAAGCCGTCGCTCGTCCGCTATCGCAAACCGCGAGTGAACCTGCTCGACTTGTTGTTCGGCGATGTTTCCGAGTATCTGCCGGACGGGGCTAAGCTGCTGCAAACGAACGTCGGCTTCTACTATTTATGGAAATGAGGGCTTCTGGCGGCCGGCCGGGGCAAAGAATAGCAAATAAAAATAAATAATAGGGTCTGTGTCTCAGTTTTAATATCTTTCCCGGCATCTTTTCTTGCCAACTCATTGTAGAATTTGAGATTGTTATCCTGCGTAGCAGAATTTCGGGAAGGCAAAGTCTTTGAGCTACCGTCAACGGGATATTTCCAATGAGTGAAGCCGCGGAGAAGCGATCCATGACCAAAGCTGACTTAATCGAAGAAGTCTCGCGTCTTGCGGAGCTTACGCGCAAGGACAGCGAGGTGATTGTTGAGACCATCTTCGACAGTGTAGTGCGGGCCTTGCGGTCGGGAGACAAGATCGAGATTCGTGGCTTTGGCAGTTTCCGGACGCGGCAGCGCAAGCCCCGTGTCGGTCGTAATCCCAAGACCGGTGACCGGGTCGAGGTTCCGGCCAAGAAGATTCCTTTCTTCAAGCCCAGCAAGGAATTGAAAGATATGGTGAACAGCGCGGCGCAGCAGAGCACCGCGGTTGCCGCCGCCGTTAAGCGTGCTCCTGAAGGCGCCCAGAGTTGAAGGTCGGGCCTGCGCCCATTCCGCAGACCGCTGTCTGAATTGTCCTCGGTTGAATCCCATTCTTCTGGCCGCCCGAATTGGGCGGAGGTTTCTCTCTCCGCACTCGGGCAAAATTAGAGCGCAACTGAGGATGATGTATTCCAACCAGGTGCTGTCATGGCAAGCGAAGTCGAGCCACCTTTTGTTTTCAATTTCCAGACAAAAGGTTCCTCCACTTCGCCGCGCTTTGCGCGGCTCCGGTCGGAATGACATTCTTCAATTTTTTGATCCGGATACATCAATTCT
>Ga0187872_10000150_pt1 | contig 85716 bp, 72 predicted proteins | sample June2016WEW_16_4_FD_132973 | JGI IMG/M metagenome (GOLD analysis project Ga0187872, IMG submission 132973) | Peatland microbial communities from SPRUCE experiment site at the Marcell Experimental Forest, Minnesota, USA - June2016WEW_16_40 | ecosystem: Environmental > Terrestrial > Soil >... | reverse complement strand
CTGCTGGTCGGGTTCACCGTCTGCGCCGTCGCCGGTGACGAAGTGCTGCCGTTGAAGTTGCTGTCCCCACTGTAGGTCGCAGTCAGCGTTCTGGGTCCCGCGGTCGTGAACGTGATGTTGCAGTTCCCGGCACCCGAGCTGAGTGCCCCCGAGCAGCTCTCGCCGGTGCTGGCGTTGACAGTCACGCTGCCGGTCGGAGTGCCATCGTCACCGGTAACCGTAAAGGCAATCGTAACCGCCTGATTGACAACCGAGGGATTGGGAGTGTTTGAGGTGATCGTCGTTGTGCTGCTGGCCGCGCTTACCACCAGCGTGTAGTTTTGCGGCCCGGTGGTACCCGCACTGTTGGTGGCAGTGAAGGTGGTGTTGGGGTAACTGCCGGCTGAGCCCAGGGCGGGTGTTCCACTGAGAACGCCCGTGGTCAGATTGAACGTCAGTCCGGCTGGCAGCGCCGTGACCATGCAAGCACCATCAGATTCGGGATTCAAGCCCGTCGCGCTGTCTGTGTAGGTCAGCATAGTTCCACTGACGCCCGATATGGAGAAAGTTCCGTCGTAGCCGGGGATGGTGCAGCCCTCCACGACGATGAACACACCGGGGACGAACTGTTGACCAAAGTTGCCAGCGGCCGTGAGCGTGACTGTGTTTCCAGACTCTGTAGCGGTCACGCCTGTCGTGTTGTTGGCCATGGCAATGGTCACGGTTGGCGTCGGGTAACCTGTCTCCGTGACCTCAGCTGTTCCTCCCGTACCCTCGGTAAACGTAAGGGTACCGCCGGAGGACACGCTGCCAAGGGGCGTGCATCCATTGATGCAAGCAAGAGAAATGGTCGGAGCACTGGGCGGGGGCAGCACGTTGGGAGAGGGTGATCCCGTCCCCGTAGTACTGGTCGGCAGGAACGCCAACACAATGTCACTGGAGCCTCCCCCTTTACTGGTTCCCCCGCTTTTTCCCCCAGCCTGTGGGTCGCTCCCCCCTACTGTCCCAAAGAAGTACGTCGTGATGTCGTCATCGAACTGGCAGTAAATCGGGGGATTTGTCGCCACCGACGACCCGAACCCCTCTTCCCCTTCCGTATTCATGGGGACGGTGCAATCGGTGCCCCATGGCACAGTCGGAACAACCTCATCTTCACTCGGATCTAAGAGCATACGCGGCGTTTGAGCATAACCCGCCGGCGGAGTAAATTGGTCGGCGGGTGGGAGTGGCGCGTTGCTTGGATTGATATCAATTTGCCAGAACACCCCGCCGGCATAATCAGCTGCCGGTACCGGCCCACCGTTCCCCACCAGTTGGAGGTCGTAGAACACGCAATTGCCATTGGAGTAGGGATAGCAAAGCGGGGTCTCAACGTCGCCGGCCGAGTCGGTGGTCCCAAAATTGTAGTAGCTCACAAAGCGGCAATCGAAGTCGCTGCTCTGACCGCCATTCGCGACCTGGCTCCCCGGGCAAATTCCTGTACCCTTGACTTCCGTAGCAGTGACCTGGAGTTGGAAGCACGTATTCACCACCGGGATCAGAACACTGAACACTGCCCCGTTCGGGTCCGTGCAAACTCCAGCGGCGTTATAGGTGTTGGCCGGGCAGTAAGTGACCGACGCGCTCTGATTCGTCCCTGTACAGAACTGGGGTAAATTTTGGGTAACTGGCGGCGGGGTAAAGGCTGCACCAACGTTTAGCTCCGAGCCTATCGTCAAGTTGCACGTGGTGCTCGGATTCTGGGACGCACAAGCGCCGCCCCACACGAACGTCGTCGGGCCTCCGTTGGGGGCCGTCTGGCTTGGGTTCGCGGTCAGAGTCACCTGTGTTCCGCTCTCATAGCTGGTTGAGCAAACTCCCGTCACGGTGCCAGTCGAGTCGCTGCAATTTATGTGGCCGGGAATGTTGTCCTTCACGTTGCCGACGCCGGTTCCCGTTTCCGTCAAAGTCAGGGCATAGAACTGTTCCGGTGCCCCTGACGCACTGACGGTTAACATCGTACTCGTGTCGGTGACTGAGCCGAAGCTGCTGTCTCCCTGGTAGTAATATGTGATCGTGTAAGGGCCTGCGGAAAATGTTCCAAGGGTTCCATTGGCTGTGTACGAGAGCGAAAAGCCCCCGCTCGCTCCAATCGTGGCGGGCTGTGACTGGTTGTTGATCGTAACGGTCACGGTCTCGCCGCTCTGTGGGTAGTGCCCTCCCACGCCGATCGTTCCCGAAAGATAAATCGAGGGGGTCCCGGAGGGTACTGTCAGCGACGTTAGGCCGCTAAATGCCGGAGTCACCGCATTGGCGATTCCCGAGAGAGTGACGGTTTGTGAGCTGGGAGTCGCATTGTCGCCAATGGTGAGTATGGCCGCCAGCGGATTTCCTGCCACGGTGGGAGCAAAAGTGACACCCAGCATGCAGCTAGCGCCGACCGCCAACGGAACCGCGCAATCGTTGCTCTGCAAGAAATTGGACGAGCCTCCGAACGAGAACGAGGTTAACGGTGCATTCCCTACGTTCGACACCGCCACATTCTGGGCGCTGCTTGTCTGGAACACATTGAGAGTGCCGAACGGCAGGGCGCTCATACTTACGTTCACTTCGCGGACACGGTTGTCTCCTGCATCCGCGATATAGATGTCGCCCGCACTGTCCAGTGCTGCGCCAGCGGGATCAGACAGTTGCGCGCCAGTGGCAACTCCAGTATTTCCACCTCCGATATCGCCGCAGGCTGGTGTGGCTGTGGGATTGGAACAAGCCGTTCCGTTCCCAGCGACGGTCGTGATGATGCCGAAGATGTCCACCTTGCGAACACGGGAATTTTCAAAGTCCGCGATGTAGATGTCGCCCGCAGCGTCCAGTGCCACGCCCGTGGGATAAGCCAGGTCCGCGCTGGTGGCGGGGCCACCGTCACCGAAGTAGTTCTCATTACCATTCCCAGCGACGGTTGTGATATTGCCGGTGGCGGCGGTCACTTTGCGGACGCGGTTGTCTGCTTGGTCTGCGATGTAGATGTTGGGCGGGTTCGCGTTGTCCACCGCTACGCCAGCGGGAGAATTCAGTTGCGCGGTAGTGGCAGTTCCGCCATCTCCGCAGGTGGCTGTGGGCGTGGAGCAAGCCGCGCCATTTCCAGCGACGGTATTGATAGTGCCGCCAGACACCTCGCGGACGCGGTTGCTTCCTTGATCTGCGATGTAAAGGTTGTTCGCACTGTCCAGTGCTACGCTCGTGGGGAAAGCCAGTTCCGCGCTGGTGGCAGATCCGGTATCTCCGCAAGCTGGACTGGCTGTGGGAGCGGAGCAATACGTGCCATTCCCGGCGACGGTCGTGATATAACCGGTGGAAGCGTTCACCATGCGGACGCGGTTGTTTGATTGATCCGCGATGTAGATGTTGTTCGAACTGTCCAACGCTACGCCAGTGGGCCCGTTGAGTTCTGCGCTGGTGGCCGCGATGCCGTCCCCGTTGTAGCCAGCCATCGTGGGTCCCATGCCCGCGACGGTCGCGATGTCCCCGCCGGGAATATTCGCGACTCCCGCGATTGTCGTGGGGGTCTTCTGCACATTCACGACACGGACAACGTTGTTCTCATAGTCCGCGATATAAATGTTCCCGTTGCTGTCGAACGCTAGGCTCCACGGCGCCGACAGTTCGGCAGCGGTGGGTGAGCCAGGGGTCCCGCTGTAAGTTGTCGCGGCGCCGTTCCCGGTAACAGTGTTGATGATTCCTGGCGTGAGCGCGACCGTCTGCGCCTCAGTTGCTCGTGGTGCCACTAAACTCAGCAAGAACACACTCAAACACAGTGCCAGCCTAGCGACGTGGAATGGCTTGGCCTCTCGCAGCGAAACCGGGCGAGCTTCTTGAGCGACATCCACGGCTGGACGCTTGTATTCCATCTGACTTCTCCTGGTAATGCGGATAAGAGATTTAGAACCCCTGAGATTGAACCCCACACAAACCCGTGTCCTTGGGGGGGACAGGATGCGAGATCTTATGCGATTGCGGAGCAACAGTCAACATGTTTGTTTAGGGCCAAGAACCGCGATGTGCAAGGTTTTGCAACCGCCTCTGGACTTAAGGGGAGCAACGATAATTTTCTGGTACGCGATGTAGCGTGCCCAATCGCTACCTGGTGCAAGCTATTTTTCCGACTGGATCTTCGACGGGATCGCCGAAGATAATGAACTTCGGTGGCTTCGCTTGGTAATCCAGCGACAGCCGCCCGTGATGCCCAATTCTTAAGACTTTGGAGGAGACGCCCTTGCGCCCGGTCATGGACGGGAGCGCGACTCCAATGCAAGGGAAGAAGTGCCTCGATCCGTATCGTAAACCGCCTTGCGAACGACATTTGTTGAAAACAATACACTTCTTGGCTTCGTTTCGTAATTTCACTCTCCTGGGAACCTGACGCTTGGCTGTCGAGGATCGAGTGCAGGTAATGGTGAAGATGACCTCCCCGCAGCGTTACCGGCATCGCTACCTAGATTATGGATAGCTTAATCATCCTCTATTGGTAATATTTCGTAATAGTCGAATAATTATTCGAGTATGTTCTGGGTTGCTGAACGACTTCAATCAATGTCGCGAGCGGCTGCTCAAGCGACTCCGGGAGCCCGCTCCGGGGCGAATCCAGCTATTGATACATAAGCACACTGAGATTCTCTTGTCAGGTGAGTGAGAGAACGAGAACTGTTTAGCTACTGCTCCGTTTCAGGCTTCTGTCTTAAAAGGAAGCGCTGAAGGTACTTGGAACCCTCTTTCTGGTACGCAGCCACACCTCCTCGAAGTAGCACCTCGCAGATCTGAGATATGCTACGTTCCTCTCTCTGCGCGATTCGCTCCAGTTGCGTCCTTAGCTCTGGATTCATACGCATCCCGAGAAATGCACTCTTCGCCACGGTGCAAATATACCCCAAATATGGTTTTCTATTGTTTAACAACCGTTGACACATTAGGTTCCGTATGTTAACGTTTGTTTAACGCTACTTAACCGGGGGGAATGGAGATGCGAGCTAAACGAACTGAACAACACCGATTGATAAAGCTTCACGCCAAGAGACGCCACAAGGAACTAGCTTGGAAGAATCTGAGTTTGGCAAGGCAGATGTGGGGAGACCTTAAGCCTCAGTTTCTTCAAAATCTAGAGGCCTACTCCACGGAATTCGGTTTCTCAATCGTAGCTGGCGATCTTCTCTACTTGGATAAAGGGTGGTATGTAACCCACACTGGCTTGATACGTCTGGCCCGCAGAAGGCGCTGTGTTGGCATTGATGTGAAACCCGTCGCTGAGTTTTCGGATCATGCGGCATCTCGTTGGGCATTTCAGGCTACGGTTTTTAGATCCATGAAGTGCAAAGGCTTTGTCGGATACGGCGATGCCGATCCGTCCAACGTCTCATCGCTCGTCCGCGGGGCCGAGATGCGCGTGGCCGAGACCCGGGCTGTCAACCGCGCCCTCCGCAAAGCCTACGGAATCGGTCTCTGCTCGGTCGAGGAGATTGGGACAGTTTCGAACCCCGGTGAGAAGCTCCCCCCACAGAACACGAACGGCAACCGTGCTGGCCTCAAAGTTCGCGACCGGCTTTGCCAGATTATTCGGCAGCACCAACTCGATCCTACTTTGGTCAAGGCCTACGCGACTGACTTCTGTGGCGTCAAGACTCTTCGCGATGCCACACGCGAACAAGTGGAAACCTTCGTACAGCAGTTGGCCGACTGGGCGGAGAAGGACCGCAATGCCCTCCTCTGCCAGCTCAACAGCTACCTCGGCCAGAAAGAAGGTGCCGCTTGAGACGCCAGATCACCGGCTTGCACGCCGCCGATCGCTGTGCCACGGACCAAATCCCCGACGGAGTCTTCCTGGTTCGCGTGCAACGTGTCCAGTTTCGGCGGCACGCACTGAAACCCTACTACACCCTGGTTCTGGCCGTTCTGGAGCCCAGCCGTTTTTCTGGCCACATCCTTTCGAGCCGCCTCTATTGCACCCCGAAAGCCCTATGGAAGCTGAACTGGTTCCTGCGTGACTTTGGCTACGACACCGAACTGCTCGGACGCGATGAGGTGGACGAAACTCAGCTCGCCGGTCTGAAGGGCGTGGTCAAGATCAGCCACATCTTTTTCAACGGTGCTTCCTTGCTCCGGCTCGACGGTTTTGCTCCTGCTGGCCGCTGGGAAGAACTTTCACCCGCCAATCTGGACAGCCCGCAGGTGGCCTGAATGACCTACAGCTACTCCCAGATCAGCCAATACCTCACCTGCCCGCGGCGGTACCGGCATCGCTATCTCGATGGCTGGAAGGAGAAGGACACCCGCGCGGCGATGCTGTTCGGCCGGGCCTTCGAACGTGCCCTGGGCGCCTATTTTCGCCGGGAAGATCCTGGAGCAACCCTGTTCTCCGAATGGTCTGAGTGTCAGAGCCAAGGCTTGCACTACTCCAACGGAGACTCTTGGGATCATATGCTCCGGCAAGGAATCATGCTATTGACCCGGTTCTGCCAGGACGATCGGATTCAGGTCCACCAGCCTCGACGCAACCTGCAGATCAAGTTCACGCGGCCGATTACCGACAAGAACGACTTTGTCGCCTACATCGATGCCATCGGCAGACTTGATGGCACTCGCTGCCTGCTGGAGTGGAAGACTAGTTCGAGCCGATACCCGGAAGAGCCTGAAGGCCTGCTGTCTCTGGATCCCCAGCTGGTTTGCTACTCCTGGATGACTGACATTGCTGAAGTTGCCCAAATCGTTTTCGTTCGCAAGCGGCTGGTCGAGGTTCAGTACCTGCGCACCACCATCACCGACGAGCAGCGTCAGGAATTCGGTCGGTTGGTCGAGGATACGATCCGCAGAATTGAGTCTACAGAGTTCCTGCCCCACAGCGGCATCCGGTTTCCCCAGAATCCCTGCAGCAGCTGCCCCTACGTCGGACTCTGTCTGGGACGGCAGGAGTTGGTCGACGTTCACCTGATCCGTCGACCGGGAGCAGAAGACTTTGGTTGGCTTGACGAGCTTAATTACTAGAGATCCGCCTATGCCCCCAACCCTCAATCGCAAGCGGGCCCTGTTCGTGTTGACCAAGATCGACGAGATCCTGGCCTGGGAACGACAGAAGGAGAACGAACGCGATACGAAGTTCGTGGAACTGGGCCGCTATCTGTGCGAGGTGCGGGCAGGACAGTACTGGAGACTCGAACACTTGAAGTCGTTTGACGAGTTTCTGGCCAGGCGCTTCCCGGAATCGAGACGGAAGGCGTACTACCTGATGTCGATCCACGAGCACCTGCCGCCGCAGGTGAGGAGGGAGCTGAAGGAAATCGGCTGGACCAAAGGGCGGGAGTTGGCGAAGCTGGCACGCCGGGACGGACAGCGCTTCGATTGTGCACCCTGGGTGCACAAAGCCAGGGAAATGCCACGCGAGGACTTCCAGCGGGCGGTCGAGAAGGAACTGACGGGGAAGGAAGAAGAGCCCTCGGAGTGGATCTACTTCAAGGTGTACAAGAGCCAGATTCCGGTGATCGAGCAGGCCATCGAGACGGCAGCCGGGATGCTGGGCTCAGACAGATCGCGCGGGTACTGTCTGGAGATGATCTGTGCGGACTTTCTGGCGGGAGCCAACCTGGACAACGGAGATCCGGAAACGCTGCTGTTTTCGGCGACCAGATTCTTCCGCTTTCTGTCACAAGACCAGAAGCAGGTTTTCCTGAAGAACCTGGGCGAGGCCGCGTGAACATGATTCGCTCAAGAGTTACGCGTTTGCGTCTCGATCCCGCATCTTACGAAAATCTACGGCAACAGGTACTGCGCCGAGACGGCTGGCGCTGTCAAGCATGCGGTGCGATGTCGAATCTGGAGGTCCACCACAGGCAGTTTCGCAGCCACTCCGGAGACGATTCCGAGCTGAATCTGATAACGCTCTGCAAGGCCTGCCACGCCAGTGTGCATCGCGCTTGATTCGATGACCTTCGGTGTGTGGAGTGTACAACCGGCTGAGCCTGACCTTGGGCGCCAAGTCTGAGCCCCTCAAGAGTCCTTGGTTCCCGGGTGGTCTCATCAGCCAGAAAACGGCGACCCAAGCCGCTGCGACGGAGATGGGGAATAACCCTCTTTAGTAACTTGCTCCCTGCGAGGCACCAGTCAGACAAGCCGACTGGCATGGGTTCCAGGCCGCCCATTCTTCCTAGAGAAAAACGTTAGCGTTTTGGCGGTCTTCCGAAAAGGCGCAGGATGGAAAAGCTGGTACCGCTACGCGGAATCAATTCATACGCCGCTGCGGATTTTCCCATGATCATCGAGCGAGATGCTGGCACTCAATGGACCGCAGGCTTGGGACGGATCTGCTCCGCAGGAACAATTCCCTTTCCTTCCGGACTATGAAGAACGGATCATCGCGGCGGGATTTCGTCAGACAGTCTCATTGGCCCGGCTGCGCCACCCAAATCGGAGTCTTTGCGCCGACTGCCCGGGACTAACGCTTCAGTTCCTTCAATATTTCCCGTGCCGCGTTGGTGCCCGAGCCGCCAGTCAATCCTGCTCCTGGATGGGTTCCGCTCCCGCATAAATACAAGTTCTGGATGGGCGTGCGGTAGCGCGCCCAGTCGAGCAGCGGACGCATGGTGAAGAACTGATCGAGCGCCAATTCGCCGTGGAAGATTTGGCCGCCGGTCATGCCGTACACCTCTTCGAGATCGCGCGGCGTGATGATCTGATGGGTCAGAATCAGTTCCGGGAGATTCGGCGCGTATTCCGCCAGGGTCTTCACCACGGTCTGGCCGAGGGCCTTGCGCTGATCCTCCCAGTCGCCCTTCAGTTTGTACGGCGCGTACTGCACGTAAATCGACATGACATGCTTGCCCTCGGGCGCGAGCGTGGGATCAGTGAGCGACGGAATCGTGGCTTCGAGATAGGGCTGGCGGGAAAAGCTGCCGTACTTGGATTCGTCGAAGGCACGCTCCAGATAATCAATTTCATGGCCGATATGAATACGACCCTTGAGCGCGGAGGCGTCGCCATTCTTGAGGGCGGTGAAACGGGGCAGGCCTGCGAGGGCCAAGTTGACTTTCGCCACCGTGCCATTGCCGCGGTAATGCTGGAGTTTCTGCACAAAATCGGGCGAGAGATGGGTGGAATCGGTCAGCTTGAGCAATGTGTGCTTTGGGTCGGCGTTGGAAACGACGGTGCGGGCATGGATTTCTTCGCCGGTCGAGAGCAGCACTCCGGTCGCAGCGCCGTTTTGCACGCGAATCTCAATGACGTCGGCGCTGGTGCGAATTTCGGCGCCGGCGGCTGTCGCGGCCGATGCCATCGCCTGCGTGAGCGCGCCCATGCCGCCCGCGGCGAAGCACGCCGAGCCGGCAGGATGCGAATCTCCGGCGGCACGAATCAGAAGAACCAGGGCGCTTCCTGCGGACCAGGGGCCGAGAAACGTCCCGAAGATGCCGCGCGCGGCGACGACCGCACGCAGCAGTTCGGTCTCGAAATATTCCGCCGCCAGGTCTGCGACGGCCATCGGCCCCCAGCGCAGCAGGCGGTACATATCTTTCTTGCCCAGATTGCGGATGGCGCGGCCGGTCTTGAGCATGCTCCACAGATCGCCGCTCGAGGGATGGTCAATGTCGGGAGGAGTAGTGGCGAGTGCTTCGGCGATGACCTTGCTGATCTTGCCAAGCGACTGCTGAAACTCCGCATACTTCGCGGCATCTTTCTGGGAGAAAGCGGCAATGGATTGCGCCGACTTGTCCGCATCCTGATAGAGCGTGAGGGCGCGGCCGTCGGGAGAAAGCGCGGTTACGCAGACTTCCGGAGTGATCAGCCTCAGACCGTGCTGCTCCAACTGCATGTCGCGCACGATCTCGGGGCGGATCGGACCTGCAGTATGCGCCAGGGTTGAGCAACGGAATCGGGGGTGGAATTCGTCGGTGACCGCGGCGCCGCCGACTTGCGCGCTGCGCTCGAGCACCAGGGGCTTGAATCCGGACTGGGCGAGATAAAAGGCGGTAACCAGGCCGTTGTGGCCAGCTCCGACGATGACGATGTCTCTTTTGTCAGCCATGGATTGTTTCGCACCAGTAGGTACAGAGTGCCTTTGCGATCTTTGCGGCTATTCTTCGCGATCTTCGCGTTTCAATCTTCCTTCGGATTTCCCAATAAACCTTCACCGCAAAGGTCGCTAAGAAGAGCCGCGAAGTTCGCGAAAGAAACCCTCCCATAGCCCAGATGATCCTCATGCCGCCATGTCTTTCAGAATTTCGAGCGCGGCCAGGCGCCCGTTCGCGCCCATAATGCCGCCGCCCGGGTGCGTCGCCGAGCCGCACATGTATAGGTTCTTGATGGGAGTGCGGTACTGCGCCCATCCGGGCACGGGACGCAGGAAGAAAAGCTGCTCGAGCGAGAGCTCGCCCTGAAAAATATTGCCTTCGCTCAGTCCCCACTCGCGTTCGAGATCGAGCGGCGTGATCACCTGTTTCTGAATGATGATGTCTTTCAGGTTGGGTGCGTATTGGGCGATGGTGTCCACGACGGTGTTGCCGAAAGCTTCTTTCCCGGTGTCCCAGTTGAGACCGGGACGCAGCTTGTAAGGCGCATATTGCACGAAGCACGACAGCACGTGCTTGCCCGGCGGCGCGACCGATGGATCGGTGAGCGAAGGAATGACCATGTCGATGTAGGGACGGCGCGAGAAATTGCCATACTTGGCATCGTCGTAGGCGCGCTCCATGTACTCGACCGCGGGTGAGATTGAAATCGCGCCGCGCAGATGCGCGCCCGGGCCGGGCATGCATTTGAAGTTGGGCAGCGCGTCGAGTGCCATATTGACCTTGCCGGAAGATCCGCGGAACTTGTAGCGGTTGACTTCTTCCAGAAAATCGCCGGGGAGATGCTGAGCTTCGATGAACCTGGTGAACGTCAGCCGGGGATCGACGCTGGAAGAAATCACGCCGGCGTAGATTTCGTCGCCATTGGCCAGCACAACGCCCTTGGCGCGGCCGTTCTTCACGATGATCTGCGCGATCGCTGATTGGGTGCGAATCTCGACGCCGGCCTCGCGCGCGGCTTCCGCGATGGAATTTGAAATTGCTCCCGTGCCGCCGCGCGCGAATCCCCAGGCGCGGAAGGCGCCGTCGATCTCGCCCATGTAGTGATGCAGCAATACGTAGGCCGTACCGGGAGAACGCACGCCGAGAAATGTTCCGATGATGCCCGAGGCCGACATAGTGGCTTTCAGCACGTCGGTCTCGAACCATTGATCGAGGAAATCAATGGCGGACATCGTCATCAGCTGGACTTGATTGTATTTATCGTAGCTCGACATGCCCTGGAAGCGGCGGCCCAGGAACACCAGCTTCATCAGTTCACGCGGATTCAGCGTCGAAGGATCGGGCGGCACCATGCTCAAAATCGGCTTCACGAAGCGACACATGGCCTGCATGGCTTTGCCGAATTCGTCATAGGCCTCGGCGTCAACCCGCGAGTGGCGGGCGATTTCGCGGTGCGTCTTGCCGTGATCGTTTACCCGCCACAAGTAGTCGCCGCTGGGCATGGGTGTGAACGTGCCGTCGAGAGGAAGAATTTCGAGGCCGTGGCGGGGAAGATCGAGATCGCGGATGATTTCCGGGCGCAGCAGCGAAACAACATAGGAGCAGACCGAGAACTTGAAGCCGGGGACGATTTCTTCGGTGCAAGCCGCGCCACCGAGCACGTGGCGGCGTTCCAGCACCAGCACCTTCTTGCCCGCACGGGCAAGATAGGCTGCGTTGACCAGGCCGTTGTGCCCGCCGCCGATCACGATTACGTCGCATTTGTTGGAAGCCACTAGCTTCTAGCTCCTAGCGTTTAGCTTTCATGTTCGAGCGCAGGAAAACGCAATGATACTCGCGATGGGAAGCAGGCGGTAGGGAAGATCAGAGGCCGCTGGGAAGGACGCACCATTGAATGAGGCGGCGCATAGGGCGTTTATTGTAGCAGGCGGACCCTGGACACGGATGCATTTCTTGACCTGCGAGGTATTGGGAGGATGCCGTCCCTTCGGAGCTTGTGTCATAGCTTCTCTTTCGCCCCTCCGGGGCTTGCCCATCTCCCTTTTGGGACCCACGGCTTGCGCCGTGGGCTGCATTCTGTCGCCGCTGCGCGGCTTGGGGTGGCTCCTGGCCTCCACATTTTTCATTTGCGAGCGAGCTACGACACAGATTCCGTGGCCGCCACGAGGAGCGGGTAAATGAAGAGTCTGACTGCGCTGTTGCCGCGCAGGCGCTGGGATGAATATAATCCAGCGACTGGCGCGTATACGTCGATCGAGGAAATCCCTTGCCCATAGGAACCGCATTTCACGAGCGAACTTTCCCCCTTTGCAACAGCCTGAATTACCGCGAGTGGTCGGGATACTACACCGTCAGCGTGTATGAAGTGCACCACGAGCACGAGTACAACGCCATCCGCAATGCGGCGGCGCTGATCGACATCTCGCCGCTGTACAAGTACCTGGTGACCGGCAAAGACGCAACCAAGCTGGTGAACCGCGTCATCACGCGCGACATCAACAAGGTCAAAGTAGGGCAGGTGATTTACTGCTGCTGGTGCGACGAGGAGGGCAAGGTCATTGACGACGGCACGGTCTCGCGGATCGAGGAAAACGTGTATCGCTGGACCGCGGCCGATCCCAGCCTGCGCTGGTTCCGGCAGAACGGCCTCAACATGGACGTGCAGGTTGAGGACATCTCCGAAAAAGTAGCTGCGCTGGCGTTGCAGGGGCCGACTTCGGCCAGGCTGCTGAAGGCCGTGGCCGAGGCCGACATCGCCAATCTCAAGTACTTCCGCGTCACCCGCGGCAAGATCGCGGGAGTGCCCGTGGATATTTCACGCACCGGCTATACCGGCGACCTGGGGTACGAGATTTGGATGCCGTGGAACGATGCCGTCAGTGTCTGGGATGAACTGGCGGAAAAGGGACGGCAATTTGATCTGCACGCGGCGGGCATGCTGGCGCTCGACGTGGCGCGGGTCGAAGCCGGCCTGCTGCTGATTGAAGTGGACTACACGAGCTCGAAGAAGGCGCTGATTCCGTCGCAGAAGTACTCACCATACGAACTCGGATTTGGCCGGATGGTTCATCTGGAGAAAGAGAATTTCATCGGCAAGCGGGCGCTGGAGCGTGACGCGAAGAATGGCGTAACGCGGCAACTGGCGTGCCTGGAAGTCGACTGGCCGGGTGTCGAGCGGCTGTACGAACGTTTTGGGCTGACTCCAGCGGCACCGGCGCAGGCGTCGCGCGTGGCAGTGCCCCTGTACGCGGGGGAGAAGCAGGTGGGGAAGGCGACGACCACAACCTGGTCTCCGGTGCTGAAAAAGATGATCGCGCTGGCCAGCCTGGAAACGGGCTATGCCAAGCTGGGCACGCAACTGCAGATGGAGATCACGATCGAAGCGATCCGGCTGAAAACGAACGCGAAGGTGGTGACGCTGCCGTTCTTCAATCCGCCGAGAAAGACGGCGACGCCGGTATAGAGGTGAGGCACAGCCGGGCTGCGCTCGGCGGGAGCGAAGGAAAAGACCTAACCGAGCTTCGCTCGGCCGGACAGCCGGGGGCGGCTGTCCCCACATGTTCTCGGCTGTAGATTGCTTACTTACTCCGCCGCAGCCTTCCGGGTGCTGCGCTTCCAGAACAAATAAAAGGGCACACCGATCAGCACGATGGCGATGCTCCAGAATGCTTCCAGCGGCCGTTTCCAGATCGTATTGAGGATCCAGGCGGCGCCAATCAGAACATAAATCCCAGGGAGCCAGGGATATCCGGTGCAACGGTAGGGGCGCGGTACCTCAGGCCGCCGCCAGCGCAACCAGAACATACCGATCACAGTCAGCTCATACGACAGCACCATGCCCAACATGACGTACGTATAGAGCTGGTCATAATGCCCGGTGAGCGTCAGAACCGCGGCCCAGATGCCCTGACCGACCAGGCTAAGAGCGGGTGTCCGCCATTTGGGATGGATGACCGCCATGCGCTTGAAGAAAACGCCATCCCGCGCCATCGCCATGTAAACCCGGGCGCCCGCTAGCGTGCAGGTGGCTGCCGCACTGAAGCACGAAATCGCGATCACGAGCGACAGCCAGACCGCGGCGCCTGGCGAAAACAAAGCCGCCGCCGCCGCGTGTGCGATCGTCTCATGCGCGGCGATTTCCTTGAGCGGGAGCGCGTAGACGTAGGTCACGTTCATCGCGATGTAAATCCCTCCCACCGCGAGCACGCCCAGCACCATGGCGAGCGGCACATTGCGGCGCGGTTCCTTCACCTCGCCCGCAACCCACGTGATATACACCCATCCGTCATAAGCCCAATAAACCGCGATCAGCCCCACGCCGAGCGCCGAGATCAGCTGCGAGGGACTAAGCCCCATGGTCAGGGGAACGCCGTGGGCCTGGAAATTGGACCAGTGCCCATGGCCGATGGCGAGTCCCAGAACGACGAACACCGCCATGGCGGCAAATTTCGTCCAGGTGGAGACGTTCTGCAGCAGCGCGCCCCAGCGCAACCCCACAACGTTGACATACGTGAGAACGGCGATCAGCACCAGCCCCAACACATGCGCGCGTGTAACCACGATGCCGGCCAGCGACCACACCACGCGCTCCTGCGAGACGAGCGGAAAAACTTGGCCGACGTAGGCCGCCGATGCGACTGACAGCGCGGCGATCGTGCCGCCGTTGGCCACGGCGAACAGCATCCAGCCGTAGAGAAAAGCAATCAGATCGCCGTAGGCCTCCCGCAAGTAAATATACTGGCCACCGGAGTCGGGAAACATCGAGCCTAGCTCAGCAAAAGCGAAGCAAGCGCAGAGCGAGATCAGTCCACCTAACACCCATACCAGCAGGAACAGGACCGGTTGAGGCAGGGGCCCGGCAATGTCTTTGGCGGTTAGAAAAATGGAAGAGCCGATGATGCCGCTGACCAACAGCAGCACGGAATCGAGCAGGCCCAGGCCGCGAATCAGCGTGGGCTTGGCATCGGATGACTGAGTCTGGGCGACAGGCGGGGCCGAGGAGGTTTCCATTATCCGATTCCGAGTTCGTCGGGGGACTCAAGCGGTGTGCCACAGCGGCGGCAAATGACGGAAGCACAATCTCCGCAAGTCAGCGGATCGGTGACTTCCTCGGCACAGTTGGGGCAGTACAGCGGTCCGGGGCCAGGCTCGGGCGGCGGATTCTGGGGGCGAGTTGCCATGAAGAGGAAAACTGTAGCACAGAAGCAGTACGCGTCTCACTACAACCGGCCGGATGGGCCGCGGAGCAAGGGGGATGGATTCCCCTGCTTTCTGCGTGCAGCGAGCTGAGAATCGTCTCGAGTTTCCGGCTAACAGGCTGGCGATCCGTTCTCGTGGACAGGAGGGTACCTCAGGGACTAGACTGGCGCGCGGCAAGCTGTGGCCAAGGAGGTTGCTCATGCACCGTATCGCGCTATTGCATCCAACGCCGACAGATTCTGAGATTGCAATTCTGCAAGTCTCTAATCAGGAACATGATGACTTGCATAAGGATGCCCTAGGCTTCGTGAACAGGAACAAGGTGTTTTGCAAGGATGTAAGGAGTGTGGACCTACAGCACACCCCGGGTACAGCGAGTGTGGCGCGGGCAAAGTCTGGAGCAAAGCAGAGCGCAAACTCCGGGTGGATAGTTACGCTTAGGCACGACCCGAGCTGCCCCGTGGATGGTTCGTGCCTTCAAGTCTAGAGCCGACAGGCTAGGGCGAGAAGCCCACCCGCCGCTCCAGTTCCTGGAATCTGGCATCGGACCGCAGCGGATCGACAGCTTGGTCCACTTTGATCCCTGCCAGGTAGAGATCTCGCTCCGTGTATGCTCTGTCGAGCCATTGGAGAGCCCTTTCCCGATTGCCCAGAGCGGCGTAGAGCGCTGTGATGAAATAAGGGGGAACGTAGGTCTGACGGGATCGCAGGAGCAGTTGGGCAAGAATCCGGTGGGCTTCCGCCACGTTTCCCTCTTGCGCATAAATGCGTCCGAGCAGCGCCATCCAGACCGTATCTTTGCCCGAAAGGGTCCATGCCCTCATGCCCTCTTCGATGGCCTGCGGGTATTGGCCTTTTCCGAGATGGGCATAACTGAGGCAGGAGTGAGTGCTCTTGTCGTTAGGAGCCAGTTCCAAAGCCCGCTGGCACTGCTCCATCGCCTGATCGTAGCGGCGGGCGCAATATAAATCCCATCCCGCCGTCGCATTGTTATCAGCGTACAGAGGATCCAGCCCCTGGGCGGCCGAAACCTGTACCCAGGCCTCGTCGGCGCGTCCCATGGCGGCCAGGAAGACTGAATACATCCGATGAGCCTCGGCATCGCCAGGGTTGAGTTGGAGGGCGCGCTGATACTCGCGGTCTGCTTCCGCCCAATTCCAGTCGCCGTAGAACCGCACAGTGGCCAGCGAAGTATGAGCATGGGCCACGGTGTCGTCGAGAGCGACTGCCTTGAGCGCATAGTCCCGTGCCTTGGGCATCGTCTCGCGAGGCGGTAGATCGACGTCGTTCCAGTAGGCGTCGGCCAATCCCGCATACGCCGGAGCGTAGTTGGGGTCCTGTTGGATGGCCTGCTCAAAATACTGGCGCGACTTCGCGCGCTGCTCGGCGTTCCCGAATTTCAAATATTCCGCTTTGAGATAGGCTTCCTGGGCGGCGGGTTCGACAGGGTGTGCAGTTGCCAACCGCGCTCGATCTCCTGCGCTCAGATTGATCCTGATCTCCCGGGCCAGGGCCAGGGCCATTTCGTGCTGCAAGGTGAGCAGGTCGCGGAACTCGCTCTCATACCTGTGCGACCAGAGCTGCCGGTCATCGGCGGCGCTGACCAGGCGAACCGTGACCTGCACCGTCTGGCCCGAGCGCATCACCGCCCCTTCGATGACCGCATCCACTTTCAACTGGCGGGCAACGTCACGCAAGGGCACCGGCTCGCTTTTGTAACGCATGACTGACGTGCGCGAGATGATGCGCTGCAAGGCGTGCATCTGGCCCAGATCGGTGATGAGAGAGTCAGTCATCCCATCGGCCAGGTATTCCTGTTGCGAGTCCCCTGAGAAATTCGAAAATGGAAGGACAGCCAGCGATTCAATGTGGAGTGCGCCCTGGTTCCGCAGCGTGTCCATCCAACTCCTGTTGCGCCATCCCAGCACGGTCGCCAGCGCAAGTAGTGCAAGGCACGCTGCAAGCAGGTAAAAGCGGAGCCTGCCGCCCAGCCTGGAGGCAGCTGGCGCGCCTTGGGCATTGGCCAATTCCCGCAAGTCGCGCAGCAGGTCTTCGGCCGACTGGTAGCGCTTTTCCGGGTCCTTCTCCAGGCACTTCAGGATAATGGCCTCGAGGCGCGGCGAAATTCCTGGCCGGACGTGACTGGGAGGAACCGGCGCCCGGTGCAGGATCTCATCCACTAGAGCGGTGAACAGCTTCTGCTCGAACGGAGCGCGCCCGGTATAGAGTTCATACAGCACCGCTCCGGCGGAATAGATGTCGGTCCGCGCATCCACGGCCAGTCCTGCGAGTTGCTCCGTCGCCATGTAGGGCAGCGTTCCGGAGCAGTCCACCGAGCCGTTGAAACTCAGCGTGCTGGCCAGAGGTCCGAGGCGGAGAGTGGACCAGGCCAGGCCGAAATCGAGAATTTTCAGGCGGTCATCTTTGGTTAGCCGCAGGTTGCCCGGCTTCAGGTCACGGTGGATGACTCCCTGCGCGTGGGCCGCGGCCAAGCCCTCAGCCAACTGCACGCCAATGCGTACGATTTCTCTCTCGCGCAGCACTCCCTGCCGGACCTTTTCGTCGAGGGCCAGTCCGGGGACGTACTCCATCACCAAAAAATCCACGTTATCCTGGGTGTCGAAATCAATGACGGTGACAATGTTGGGGTGATTCAGCTTGGAGAGGGCTTTCGCCTCTTTGCGGAAAAGCTGACGGCCGCGGTCGTCAGTTCCGGGGGGCAAAACCTTCAGGGCGACATTGTGTCCGAGGTGCTCGTCGCGGGCAAGAAACACTTCTCCCATCCCGCCTTCGCCGACTTTCTCGATGACGCGGTAGTGGCCCAGTTCAGAACCAATTAGTGCGCCGTGGTTGAGCGCTTGGCCCATACGGCAAGGTCCCCCACACACGGAATCGTAGGTCCCGCAATGGGAGGAGTCAATGGAGAATGTGCGGCACTGCCGTCGGCGCTTGAATCGACGTCCTTTGGGCCATTATTCTCCCGGAGGAGGCACCATGTCTGACAAGCCCCTAAGCGCCGACGAGAAACTGCAGCAGGAATTCAACCGCTGGGCTGCGGCGGGTGAAGGCGAGAAGATGCAGTGCCATCACCTCAACATCACCGAAAAGACGCTGCGCCTGATGAATCTTCGTCCCGGCGAGCGCGTGCTTGATCTGGGTTGCGGCTCGGGATGGGCGACGCGCCTGCTGGCGCGGCTGGTGGGCGAAGGGCCCGAGGGATTCGGCCAGGTCGTGGGCATCGACGTTTCCGACGAGATGGTGCGCCTGGCGCGGGAAGCTTCGAAGGAGTTCGAGAACATCCTCTATGTTCAGGGGTCGGCGGAGAAGATTCCGTGGGAGGAAAATTTCTTCGACAAAGTCCTGTCGGTCGAATCGTTCTACTACTATGCCGACCAGGACCGCGCGCTGATGGAGTTGTTCCGCGTGATGGCGCCGCGGGGAAGGGTGTTCATCCTGATCAATCTCTACCGAGACAATGCGTATTCCCTGCAGTGGGTGGACAAGCTGAAAGTTCCGGTCCACGTGCGTTCCGCGGCCGAATACGTTGAGCTGCTGAAGAAGCACGCGTTTGAAAACGTAGAAGCGCGCCGCATTCCCGACGACACGCCCACGCCGGATGACCATCAGACGAAATGGTTCAAGAGTCTCGATGATCTCAGGGCGTCCAAGCGGGAGGGTGCACTGCTGCTGATGGCTTCGAAGCCCGACCTGCGCACGCCGGCGCCGGGATACACGATCTACTGAGCGGTCGCGGGCAGGAGTGCCCGCGCCACACAGACCAAGCAGCATTTTATTGGCGGGACACTCCTTCTGCGGTAGCTTTCATTCCGGCTTCGGTCAACAGAAACACGCACAGGATCGCCATCTCGGGCTCGATGGGAACACGGTAACGCGGCGCCGGAAAGGCAACATAGTAGACCGCGGGATAAAGCAGGATCAGCCAAAAGAGCAGCCAGGCGCCGGGTTTGCGCAGGCGCAGGGCGCGAAACAGCCCCCAGAACGCCAGCGCCGACGACGCCAGAAACAGCGAGTTCTTCGCCGGATTCAGCCACCAGGGCTGCGTGGCCTTGGGCGATCCTGCCCAGTAGTAGATGAACCGCTTGCCGCAGAGACTGACGAAGCGCCAGTAGTCGGCGCGAATATAGTCGAGGGCCTGCCGCTTGCGCATGGCAATGTAGGCGAGTTCCCCCATGGCCTGGTACTGACGCAGGGCGTAAGCGTCCTGCGTGGGGTGCAGGTACTCCATCCACGTGCCGTCGGCGCCCGGGCCGTTACCCAGGCGGAGTTCGGCGCCAAAGTTGTCGCGGATAAAAATGAACTGGCCGAAGGTCTGATAATTGCGCACCAGCCACGGCGTGATGCAGGCGAAGAAGACGATTGAAGCCAGCACAACGCCGGCGAGCGATCGCTTGCCGCCCGACTTCTTGTCCGATTGGGCGCGGCGATACCAGGCCCACAATCCGGCCGCAGGCAGAAACGACAGCAGCGACGGGCTGTTCAGGGCTGAGATGCCCCACAGCACCCCAAACTCGAACCAGGGCAGCCAGCCGTCGCGATCTTCGAGCTTGAGCGCGAGCCAAAAAACCGTGGTCAGCAGCAGCGCAGACAGGCTCGTCTCCCAGATCCAGCGCGTGCACCAGAACATCACGTTGGGCAGCAGCGCCCAGGCCCAGGCCGAGCCGACCGCGACCCTCTCAGAAAAAATTCGCCGCGCGATCCAAAAGATCGGAATGCAGGTCAGCGCCGAGAACACGCTGTTGAGCGTGAGCAGAAGGAACGCAGAAACCTTGGAATAAATTCCGAAAGTCAGAAAAACGCCGGCGGTGAGATAAGGATAGAGCGGAGCCTCCCACGCCGTCGGTCCGGTCGACGGGCCGAAGGGATTGCTAAAGCCGTGGCCGGAGGCGAGCGATGCGGCAATGCGTCCCATTTCCCAGCCGAAACCGAAATTGTCGTCGGTGCTTTTGAATCTGTAGGGGTGGCCGAGGATGATCCAGCCCACGCGCAGGAGCAGGGCGACGGTGATGATCCAGAAAAACGACGTGCGGATGCGGGCCCAGACGTCAGCGAGCCGGCCGCCATGGCCGGTTCGAGCTGCAGTCGCTGAGTTCAGTTCCATCGGTGGTTCTATTTGTAGCTGAGCGGGGCGGCGGGAGCAAATGGGGATTGTCGAGCTTTGCTCGCCCGGACAGCCGGGGGCAGCTGTCCCCACAGTTGTTTCCCCAGGCTGAGACATCAGCCGGAAAGGGGCAAGCCAGCGCCCAAGAGTGGGCATCCGGTAAAATGAAATGTTTGACCGGAGCTGCGGTTGATTTCTGATCTCATCCTGAGCGCGAAACTGGCGATGTGGGCTGGCCCCAGGGGCATTGGACCCTACATCCGGCAGCATTTTCTCGACACCACGTTTCGCGGGCTTTACCGCGTCAACGGATTCGATCTGGCGCTGCTGATCCCGTATTTTGTGGTGCTGATTCTACTGGCCGGGTATGGAGCGCACCGCTACATCCTCGTCTATCTCTATTACAAGCATCGCAAAAACCGCACGACCGAGCCGGCGGAAACGTTCAAAGAACTGCCGCGAATCACAGTGCAGCTGCCGATTTTCAACGAGCAATACGTGGTGGAGCGATTGCTGGAGGCCATTTGCAAACTGGATTATCCGCGGGAAAAACTCGATATCCAACTGCTCGACGATTCGACCGACGAGACCGTGGACGTGGCCCGCGCGCTGGTCGAGCGTTACGCTGCGCTGGGACATCCCGTGAGCTACCACCACCGCACTAACCGGGAAGGCTTCAAGGCCGGCGCTCTGGCGGAAGGCATGAAGACGGCGAAGGGAGAATTCATCGCCATCTTCGACGCTGACTTCACTCCGCCGGAAAATTTCCTGATGCGCATTATTCACCACTTCACCGATCCCAAAATCGGCATGGTGCAGACGCGTTGGACGCACATCAACCGGAATTATTCCTTCCTGACCGAAGTGGAAGCGATTCTGCTCGACGGGCATTTTGTGCTGGAGCACTCGGGGCGGGCGCGGACCGGGCTTTTTTTCAACTTCAATGGCACGGCAGGGATGTGGCGCCGCACGGCGATCGAGGAAGCCGGAGGCTGGCAGCACGACACGCTCACCGAAGACACGGACCTCTCCTATCGCGCCCAACTCAAGGGATGGAAGTTCATTTACCTGCAAGATGTGGAATGCCCGGCGGAGCTTCCGGTGGAGATGACCGCGTTCAAGACCCAGCAGGCGCGCTGGGCCAAGGGACTGATTCAGACCGGAAAGAAGATTCTGCCGCGGGTCCTGCGCAGCGACGCACCGTTCCACACAAAGGTTGAAGCCTGGTATCACCTGACGGCGAATATCAGCTATCCGCTGATGATCATGCTTTCGGTGTTGCTGCTGCCGGCCATGATTATTCGCTTTTACCAGGGCTGGTTTCAGATGCTCTATATTGACCTGCCGCTGTTCATGGCTTCGACCTTCTCGATTTCGAGCTTCTATCTGGTGTCGCAGCGGGAACTGTATCCGCGCAGCTGGCCGCGGGCGCTGCTCTATCTGCCGTTTCTGATGGCGCTGGGGATTGGGCTGACCATCACCAACACGAAAGCTGTGATCGAGGCTTTGATCGGCAAGCAGAGCGCGTTCGCCCGCACGCCCAAGTACCGGGTCGAGTCAAAAAAAGACAAGGTGGGCGCCAGCAAGTACCGCAAGCGGCTGGGGTGGGTGCCGTGGTTGGAGATGTTGATCGGCGCCTACTTTGCGCTCACCGTCTACTACGCGGTGGACAACGAGAATTACATCACGGTACCCTTTCTTCTGCTTTTTGTCGTGGGGTACTGGTATACGGGCTTGATGTCGTTGTTGCAGGGCCGGTTCGGCGGAGCGCTAGGGACCACGACGCACACCAAGCCGTTCCCGGTGGGCGTGTAATCCGCACGACTGCGGCCAAAACGGACTCTGACTTCGCTGTGGGATTGGGGAACCTTTTCAGCTGGAGACCATCTAAACGGGAGTAACGAGGCAACATTCTGTTCGACCGCTTGATGGAGGAGGTTATGCGGTTCTTCGCCACGACTGTGATTTTGCTCGGGCTCGCAATACACGCATTCGCCGGCGAGAACCTCAAGCTGAATCCCCGGCTCGATTACACCAGCGACAGCGAGGACGGGCCGCTGATAACGGGCGACAAAATGGAGGCCGGCGCCGTGGCAAGCAAGCCCGCCTACATCATCCTGTACCAGGAAGGTTGCTACAACTCCAAGCGACAGGCGCGTCGCACGGTGAGCTTGTACGAAAAGTACAAGGGGCAAGTGCAGTTTGTGGTGATTGATCTCGACCGGTATCTTTCGCCAGCGCAGCAGGGGTTGCGAAAGAAGTATTTCCACGGCATCATCCCGCACGTTGTGGTGGTCGACAAGTCGGGTGCGGCTCTCTACGACGCTGACGGCGAGGTCGACGAAAGCGTAATTTCAGGGCTTCTGGACAAGGCTCTACAGTGAGCCTGGTCCCGGCTCGACGCCTCATTTACAATCCAGTCGCGGAAGATTCTCATCTGATCATGCGGCAGGGATGAGGAGTCTTCGAAGGGAGGATGCCATGTTCCTTTCGCACAGGATTTTCCGCCGGGCTGCTCTCGCGTTTCTTCTGTTGTTTCTGCTCAGCTGCGGTTCGGCCCACGATTCCGGAGAATTCTACGTCCTCGTCTCGGCGAACCTGCAGATCCCTTATTGGAAGACGGCTGGAGCGGGTTTCTCGGCCGCTGCGGCTCAGATGAAAGTGCGCTCCCATCTGGAAGGGCCGCAAACGTTCGATCCCAAGGCGGAGCGCGACGCGCTGGACCAGGCGGTGCAGAAAAAAGTGACCGGCATTCTGCTGGACGTCACCGACGCAGTGCTGCTCAAAGACGGCATCGATAAAGCCATTGCGGCGGGGATTCCCGTCATCACTATTGACTCAGACGCGCCGGCGAGCAAGCGGCTGTTTTTCATCGGAACCAACAACTATCAGGCGGGGCTGATGGGCGGGCAGCGCCTGGCCCAGGAACTGAAAGGAAAGGGCAATGTCGTTGTCTTCACCATGCCCGACCAGCCGAACCTGCAGGAGCGCCTGACCGGTTACAAGGCGGCGCTGGCCCTCACCGACATCAAGATCACGCGCGTGGTCGATATTCAGGGTGATCCGCGCATCGCGTTTGATACGACCAACCAGATCATCGGCAAAGAGCGGGACAAGGTGGATGCGTTTGTGTGTCTGGAAGCCCAGTCGGGGAAGAATGTCGCCGGCGTGCTCAACAGCTTTCACGTCACCGGAAAAGTGGTGATGGCGATGGATACTGACCAGGAGACGCTGGACTGGATCCAGAAGGGCGGGATTGCAGCTACGATTGCGCAAAAGCCTTACACCATGGCCTTCGTCGGACTGGAAATGCTCGACAATCTGTATCATCAGAAACCTGCGACCTTGGACAGGGATTGGTCGAAAGATAGCTTGGCGCCCATTCCGGATTTCGTGGACACGGGTTCGGCACTGATTGATAAGTCCAATGTCGAGGCCTTCATTGAGGCAGGAAAAAGTCTTACCTCTGCGCCGAAGTGAACGCCGCACGTATCGAAGATGACTTCGCGGCCGGCCGGGACGGTAAACTGATCAAGCTCAGCGGCGCCCTGCCGTCGAAGGCGGAGGATGTAGAGAAGACGATGGCAGGGAAGTGACATGGCGAAACAGCACTTTTTCTTCAAGCTGATCCCTCCGCGCGCGACCTTTCCCTATGACATCACCGAAGCGGAGCAGCGGTTGATGGACGAGCACAGCCGTTACTTTGAAGAGCAATTTGCCGCCGGTCGGTTGCTTCTCTACGGCCCGGTCATGGCGACGGGCGGTGCTTTCGGTTTGGCCATCCTGGAAGTCGACGACGAAGCGGATGCGAGGCGATTTGGCGAAGCGGACCCGTCAGTGAAAGGCGGGCTGAACCGGTTTGAGTTTTGTCCCATGCGGGTCTCAGGCGCGCGCGGCAAAACATCCTGAAGCTTCTTAGGCTCGATTTGACCGGATTCTCGCGATTCCATCATCTTCGAGCGAGAGTCTTGCAGAGAGGTCGGCGCTACGAAATGTATTCCTTTATGTACTCGTCTTTTGTGCGCGCCAACTCGCGGACGTCGCCGTCGAAAATGACTTTGCCATCGCGCAGGATCAGGAAGCTCATGGGCACGTCGCAGTATTGGCCCCGAGGCAAGGCCCGCAGTTGATTGGTCCGTGGGTCGAATTGATGCGTGGCCATGGTGAAGGCATCCTGCAGGCGGTGCGTCACCAGCAGGGAACTGGTCTTGGCGACGTCCCGCTGTTTCACGATCAGCTCAATAATGGTATTGGAAGTGACCGGGTCAAGACCGGCAGTCGGTGAATCGTAGAGCAGTAATTCCGGGTGAGTAATGATGGCGCGGGCAATGGCCACGCGGCGCCGCATCCCCCCGGACAGTTCGGAAGGAAACAGATCGAGCGTGTGTTCGAGTTCAACGAAACGCAGGGCCTCCCGCACCCGCCGGTCAGTCTCGTCGTCATAAACTCCCTTTTCCTCGATCAGGCGGAAGGCCACGTTCTCGCGCACCGTGAGGGAATCGAAGAGCGCGCTCTCCTGAAAAACCATGCCGAGATGGGCGCGCATGGGAAACAGATCGAGCTCGCGCATGCGGGTCACTTCGTTGCCCAGGACGGTGATGCGGCCGGAATCGGGCTGCAGCAGGCCGAGCGCAAGCTTCAGGATGGTGCTCTTACCCGCTCCTGCCACGCCAAACAAGGCCTTCGTTTCTCCGAACGGAAGCTGGAACGAAACGCCGCGCAAGACCTCGTTTTCCTCGAAGGAGATATGAACGTCATCGAACACGACGGCGGATGCGAACGGCCGTGCCGGTATGGACGATACGGAATCGGAGGGAAGCGTTGGCGCGGACATGGATTATCTGTACGAAAGCACGCTGATCAACAGCTTGGTGACAAAGAAGTCCGTGACCAGAATAACTACCGACGCCCATACCACTGCCTGCGTGGTGGCCCGGCCAACGCCCTGCGTACCGCCGCGCGCGGTCATGCCGTAATAGCAGCCGATGGTCGCGATGATGAAGCCGAACAGAATCGGTTTCACCAATCCCATGAAGACATCCTGAAACACCAGCACCTGCCAGGCATTGGCCCAGTACTGGCGGGCGTCGAGGCTCAGAAACAGCTTGGCCACCATCAGACCACCCGCCAGTCCAACCAGATCCGAAATGATGCTGAGGAAAAAAAGCATGAACACGGTGGCAGTGACGCGCGGGGTCACCAGTTTTTTCATGGGATCGGTGCCGAGAGCGCGCATGGCGTCAATCTGCTCGGTGACCACCATAGAGCCGAGTTCACTGGCTATGCCTGAGGAATTCCGCCCGGCCACCATCAGCCCGGTGAGCACCGGGCCCAGTTCGCGCACCATGGAGGTGGAGACCAGTTGCCCGATCAGCGTGATGGAACCGAAACGCTGAAGCGTATTGGAAGTCTGCAGGGCCAGCACGCCTCCAGTGAAGAAACCCGTCAACACCACAATGGGGAGAGAGCCGACGCCGATCAGATCGGCTTGCTGTACCATGTCCGCGAAATAAAGGGGTTTGCGGAACAGATTGGCCACCGACTGCGCAGCCAGCAGGGTGTACTCCTGAACCGACTGGACTTTTCGTTTGGCGAACTCCGTAGGCGAGGTCAGTTCCATACGATTCGGAGGGCAGCTGGGTTGCTTGCTCCAGACGCCGTTGCTTGACCGAACTATAACAGAATCGGGCCTCAGACCTCGGACTTCAGACCTCCGACCTCCGACCTCAGGCCTCAGCCAAACGTCTGGACACAACCCAGTGCTGAATGGGGTTGTTCCGAAAACTTACTGCTGAATGCTGGCGGTGGAACAAACAGGGCAGAAGTCGCGCAGCAGCGACATGAGAAAGCCCGGCACGGTAGTGCCGGGTGGGCAGGAGTGGAGTCCACCGAGTCCGCTTCAGCGGACGGCACCAGATTCGCAACAGACCTTCAACATGCCTCAGCACAACTTGGATCGGTGTGTTGCGCTTGGCGCGGAATCCGGTTTTGGCTAAGCCTGAGGTGTGGGGTCTGAGGTCCGAGGTCTGAAGTCCGAGGCCCGATCCTTACCGGCCCTTCTTCTTGATCTCGATATTGAGCCGGCGGATTTTCTGGTTGAGAGTGGAGAGGGGCATGTGGAAGCGCTCGGCGGCTTCGGTCTGATTCCAGTTACAGCGTTCCAGCATATCGGTGATGACGCGGCGCTCCACCTCTTCGACGATTTCAAACAGGGAGGCGTCGGGCGCCGAGTCGAGCATGGCAGAAGCGGAGCCGCGCCCCAGCATCGAGTCAGGCAGGAGGTCCATGGCGATCTCAGAGCCGGAAGAGAGCACCACCGCCCGCTCGATCACATTTTCCAGTTCGCGAACGTTGCCCGGCCAGGAATAGGCCATCAGCGGGCGCAGAGCTTCGGGCGCGACCCGCGGCACGGAGCGGCCATTTTCCTCCGCGTATCGCTTGAGGAAAAACTCCACCAGCAGGGGAATGTCTTCTTTGCGCTGGCGCAGCGGAGGCAATTCGATGGTGATCACGTTGAGCCGGTAGAACAGGTCCTCGCGGAAGCGCCCTTCGCGGACCATCTGGCGCAGGTCAATGTTGGTGGCCGCGATGATCCGCACATCGACCTGAACTTCCTGAATCCCGCCCAGGTGCATGAACCTCCGGTCCTGCAGCACGCGCAGAATCTTGGCCTGGGTTTCCAGCCCCATGGTGGCGATTTCGTCGAGGAACAGCGTGCCTTTGTCGGCGACCTCAAACAGGCCCTTCTTGGAGGCGATGGCGCTGGTGAAAGCGCCTTTGACGTGGCCGAAGAGGGTGGACTCGAGCAAGTCCGTGGGCATGGAGCCGGTGTTGACGGGAACGAAAGGCTTGTCGCGCCGGGGAGAGTTCAGGTGAATCGCCTTGGCAATTATTTCCTTGCCGGTGCCGCTCTCGCCCTGCAGCAGCACGGTGGAGCGGCTGTTCGCCACTTGCGCGACCAGGTCGAAGATTTTGAGCATGGGCTCGCTCTTGCCCACGATGTTTTCGAAGTTGTAGCGCTGTTTGAGAGCGCGCTTGAGCTGGACGTTTTCTTCTTCGGCGCGGCGCCATCCCACGGCAGCCCGCACGTCAGCCAGCAACTTCTCGTTGTCCCACGGCTTCTGGATGAAATTGACGGCCCCGGCCTGCATGGCGCGCACGGCGTTCTCCACCGTGCCGTAGGCGGTGATCATGATGACCGGCAGGTGCGTATCGCGGGAGTGGATATCCGCCAGGATATCCATGCCATCGCGGCCGGGGAGAGCCAGGTCGAGGAGAACCAAATCAAAGGGACGCTCCCCGATCTGAATCAGCCCCTCCTCGCCGCTAGCCGCGGTCTCGACTTCGAAGCCCTCCATCTGCAGCAGGGTTTCGAGGGATTCGCGAATCTCGGCCTCATCGTCAACGATGAGCACCGAGCCGGCCGGCGACGGACTGCCGTTTACCGCTCCCCGCGAAATGACTGCCGCTTCAGACATGGACCGCCTTCCTGCTCAGGGGAAAGTCGAGGGCAAACGTGGTGCCCGCTCCAGGGTTGCTTTCCACGCGAATCTTGCCGGCATGTTCCTGAATGATGCCGTAAGTGACGGAGAGTCCCAGACCCGTTCCACGGTTCTGGCCCTCCCTGGGCGCCGCCTTCGTGGTGAAGAACGGGTCATAAATGCGCTGGATGTGCTCGGGAGCGATGCCTGAGCCAGTGTCGGAAACCCGCACCCCGACGAAGTCGCCATTGGTCGTCTCTACCCGGAGTGTGCCTCCGCGGGGCATGGCGTCCTTGGCATTGAGAAACAAGTTCAGAAAGACCTGCTGCAGCCGGCCTGCATTTCCCTGGATGGGCGAGAGCGACGGCGTCAGATCGGAATGGACCTGGATTCTGGCCGTCTTGAACTGGTGTTCGAGCAGCGCCAGTGTGTCGGAGATGACTTTGTTGACGTCCACATCGGTGAACTCGGTGCCGCTGGTGCGCGAGAAGTTCAGCAGGTTGTTGACAATCTCCGAGGCGCGGAAGGTTTGGCGCGTGATCTTTTCGAGCAGGCCGGATTTTTGCGGGTCGCCCTGCAGTTGCTTGGCCAGCATCTGGGTGTAGGAAGAGATCACCGCCAGGGGAGTATTCACTTCGTGGGCCACGCCCGCGGCCAGCAAGCCGATGGAAGTGAGCTTGTCTGCCTGGAAAAGCTGGCTCTCGAGCTCCACCCGTTCGGTGATGTCGTCCATGATCACGAGCCGGCCGACAACCTGGAACTTGCGCGTGACCAGCGGGGCGATGGCAACATTGAGCGTGCGCATCTCGCCGGCGGGCGTTTTCAAGCGGAATTTGTACAGGTTGTTGATGCCGGCGTTTTGCCGGACGCGGTAGAACTCTTCGACGAACTCCGCCGGGAAGACGTTGCCCAGCGTCTGAGTAAGCGTCTGCCAGCGGGGCATCGCGTACATCACTTCCATCTGCGCATTCCAGCTCTCGATGCGGTCTTCCATGTCGAGCGCCATCACGCCGACGTTGATCGACTCGACGATATTTTCGTTGAAGTCCTTCAGGCGCTCATACTCGGTTATCTTCTGCTGCAACGAGGCGTACAGGCGGCTGTTCTGAAGGGCAATGGCGAGATACCCGCCCAGCGTTTCCAGCAACTCGACGTCTTCGCTGGAGAGCAGGTCACCTTTGGTGGTTTTTCCCAGCCCGAGAACCGCCACTGTTCTCTGCTGGGCGCGGCACGGGATGTAATAGTTCAAATCCAGGTGGGCGATCGCCTGCTGCGATTCCTCGGTTTCGCGCGGCACCAGGTGAGTGTTCTCAAAGAACAGGTGTCCGGCTTGCTCCGGCCGGGGGGCGGTCAAGAAGCTGAGATCGAGGCTGCCGGGCACCGCCATGCCGGACGACTTGGCGAGGACAAACCGCTCCGGCTCTTCGCCAGTGTTCAGGAAGATGGCGAGACGGTCCACGGCCAGGGTGCGTGACAGACGTTCCAGGACGGCAGAGAGCAGCGCCTTCAAATCTGTTTCGGAACCCAGTTCGCGGCCGAACTCCAGCAGCGTGCGACGGTAGTCATAGCGCGCGCGGTAAAAGAACTGATCCACGCGGCCCTGAATCCACTTGCGCACCGGGTCAAACAACAGCGCTGTGACCACCACGGCCAGGATCAATCCGGTGGCGCCAGTAGCCGGTTTCTGCATCTGCACCAGCCAGGCCACACCCGCCACCAGGGCGAAGTACATGCCTGCCACGGTCGCAGCCGCCAGGGTGTAAACCACGCCACGCTTGAAGATGAGGTCTACGTCCATCAGGCGGTAGCGGAAGATAGCGTAGCCGAAAGTCAACGGCAGCAGGCCCAGCGAGAGCACCGAGAGCCTGATTGCCCAATCCGGCAGCCAAGCCATGGCGTGGGGAAAGACGAAAGCCGGGACGTAGAGGAGCGTGTAGGGGGCAATCGCCAGCATGGTGCCCCGCGTCACCCACTTGAGCTGCTGTCGCAGGACGGTGGTGCTGGCCCGGCGGTAACTGTGCCATAGTGCGGCGGCGGCGAGCAGAAAGAACACCGCACCGTAGGAAAAATCGAGGCGGTCCATGCCCAGGCTCAGCCGTCCTGTCGCCTCGAGCAGGCGCATCGCCACCAATCGCGTGGCTAGCAGCACTGCGCCGGGCACGTAAACCAGGCTCAGTGCCCACGGATGTTTGCGTACAAAGTCCCCTTTCTCGGGGAAGGTCAGAACAAAGTGCAGGAACAGCGCCGGCTGCAGCAGCCAGGCGACCATGTTGCTCCATAAGACCTCCAAGTCAAAGGCATCCAGCTTGAAGGAGTAATGGAACGAATAGGCGATAAAAGAAACCAGGCAAAAGATGTAAAGGTGCGTCGAACCGGGTGCCGTCCAGCGGCGCAGGAGAACGTAAACCCCGATTCCCAGGTAGATCAGGGCGATCAGCCGCAACCAATTATGCAGATCCCGGTCGGGAGCGGGAATCAGAATGACATTAGAATCGAGTGGGACCGAGTGGCGGACCAGCGAGTATGTCGCCTTCGAGTAGATGCCATCCCGGTAGAGCTGGCCGTTCAGTCCGGCCGTGTTCTTGATTTCCTGGCCATTGACCGAAACCAGCTCATCGCCAGGCTTGATTCCCGCCTTGGCACCGGGGCCGTCAACTTTCACCTGGTCGGCAACCAAGCGGCCACTCCGCTCCACCCATGTCACGCCATCGGTAGGGGCGGCGACCTTGCGCTCCGTCTGGAAATTGAAACCTGCAAAGACCACCGCGCCCAGAGTGAGCAGAAACAGCAGGACGGCTATAAAGGTAGCTTGGCTTTCCCGGTTCATGGGCACTGACCCCGCGCCCTTGGGGGGCTGGAGAGGCGAGGCCATAACACCTCGCTCATCTTCAATAAGCAACTTCGCTGCCATGCCGGGTTCCGATTGGGGACAGCTAAGTCCCGCAGATAAAACCACTTCCATGATTATAGATGCATTTTCGAACGTGGACTATGCCTTTTGGGATATTCCTGTGGGATTTTGTATCTATTTCTCCTTGACGATCATGCACTTACACGGAATGGCGAAAGCAAAACATCGGTGCAGAAGCGGAAGAGGAGGGTTCCGGTTTTCGTAGGCAGGTTCCAGAATTGAGGAAGCTCACGGGCGTGGAAAACACACGGCACACAAGCAATAGTCAGGAGTTGAATGGGGACGCGACGTTAGCCCGCTCTGCGCTCTTCGCTCGGGGAAGTTTTTGGAGCCTCTTCATCCCAGTCAAACGCCAGGGTTCGGGCCGAGGTCTCGACTGGCTCAAGTTCGGGGATGTCCTCGGCTGACGGCGCTCCCATTTCGACGAACTTGCGCGCAGAAACCAGCACGCGGCTTTCCAGCGATCCCACCGCTTTGTTGTAGGATTCGACGGCGCGATCCAGATTAGCGCCGACAGCCGTAATGTGGCCGGCCATATGGCGCAGCCGGTCGTGGAGTTCCTTGCCCAGTGCGCTGATTTCGTGCGCGTTGCGCGCCAGTTTTTCCTGATTCCATCCGTAGGCGACGGCCTTGAGCAGCGCGATCAAAGTTGTGGGCGAGGCCGGGATTACCTTTTGCAGGACGCCATGTTCGATCAGGCCGGGATCCTGCTCCAGCGCGGCGCTGAAGAAAGTTTCGCCCGGCAGAAACATGACCACAAATTCTGGCGTGGACTCGAATTGCTCCCAGTAGTTCTTGCCGCTGAGGGTTTTCATGTGCTCGCGCACCTGCCGGGCATGAGCGGCCAGGCAGGCGCGCCGAGCCTCTTCGTCATTGGTTTCGAAGGCGTCGAGAAAAGCCTGCAGCGGGGTTTTAGCGTCCACCACGACATTCTTGCCGCCGGGCAGCTTGACCACGAGATCGGGGCGCAGGCGGCCACTTTCGCCGGTGACCGTTTCCTGTTCGGCGAAATCACAGTAGGGCAACATGCCGGCAATTTCGACCACGCGCCGCAGCTGAATCTCGCCCCAGCGTCCGCGGACATTCGGCGTGCGCAAGGCGCGCACCAGGTTGCCGGTTTCGGAGCGCAGCTCAGTTTGGGTTGCAATGAGAGATTGAACCTGAGCCTTAAGGTCGCCGTAGGCCTGGCCCCGCGCGACCTCCATCTGCTGAATCTGCGCGTCCACTTTGCTGAGGGAGTCGCGCACGGGAGCGACGAGATCGGCAACCGCTTTCTGGCGCGCGTCGAGATCGCCTTTGGCCTGGGTTTGAAAGTTCTCCAGCTTTGCCTTGGCCAGCTCGATAAATGATTGGTTGTTCTTGTCCAGCGCATCCGCGGCCAGCGCCTTGAACGCATTCTGCAGATCTTCCCCAGCCTTGGTCAGCAGGTCGATCTTTTCAGAGCTGGTCTTTCGCTCCGCATCGAGAGCGGATTCCAGCCTCGCCTTGCCCGCCACCAGATCGGTTTGCGCCCGCTGCAGGCGCGCCAAGTCGTCTTTGGCGGTGAGCAAATCCTTTTCCACCAACGACAAACTAGCTTGCAACGCAGCCTTTTGCGAACGCAACGCCAGCCAGACAATCATCCCGCCAAACAACAGGCCAAGGACCGCACTAATCCCGAGTTCCATGGACGCAGGCAACTTCTCACCCTCCGCACCTGCCTCTAGCCTAGCACTCGCGGCAAGTTTGAGCCCGAACCATGGAACCGGCTGATCTTCCCGCGATCCTGGCGCGCCCGGCCGACGCAGACAAACCGTAAAGTTTGGTAAAAGAAATGTAAAGCCTGTGGCATCTTTTTCCGGAGTGAGGCAAGCTAGGGTATACGGTCGATTTCGACGTAAGTCAAAAACAACGTCAGTAGGCTGATCGCTCATGCGTCATCTCCATTTCGGTGGTTGCGCTTCCAACCAGGAAACTGTTGGGGCGGAGCGTTGGGACATGCGTTTACAAAGGGCTTCCTTCATTACTGCCAACATTACTGCCAAGGCGCTGCTCTGGGCCGCGATGATACTGGTCTGTCCAGCCATCGCAACAGCCCAGCATCACGGGCACGGCTTCGGCGCAAGCATTCCGGGTCCACCGACCCGGCCTGATGGAGTTGACGAGAAAGACACTTTGAAGGATTTTCACCATGCTCTGGCCGTGCAGGCCACCAGCCAGCAGATCGCGGAATTTCAAACCCTGGTGAAGAACGCGGAAGCGGCGAAGGCAGAACTCCAGCAGTTTCAACAGCAGCAGAGCAAGGAAACAGATGCAGCGGAATCCGCGCGCAACGCTGCTCTCGATCAGGCGCTGCAAAAGGCGCGGAGCGAGACTCAGGAGTTTATCGGCGGATTCTCCGATGCGCAGAAATCGGGTTTGAAGGAAATCACCAAGAGGCTCGGCAAGGCGGATTCCGATCTTGAGCAAGAGGAGAAGAAGCTGGATCAAAGTCTGCAGACTCCGAAGGTGGCAGCCCCGGAGGTTGCGGCCGAGGCCGAAAGCTTGGACAAAGCGCTCACTGACTTTTCCAACCAACAGCTGGCGCTGGGAAAGGAAATGGGTATTACGCTGGCCGCTGGTCAGGATCTGACCTTCACCCTCCCGTCGGTGAACAGCCCGGCCAGCATTGCGAATCGCACCGTCGCGGTTGCCGTTTCCGGAGCGCTTTCGCAAGTTGCCGTGGAAGGCAGCCGGCGAACATTTAAGTTCGATCTGGTCGCTGACCTCTCGGACCTGCAACAGAGCATTACCGAACTCTTGCGGGTCCAACTCGACAGGGCAAATCGTTGCGGAGAGCGAGTCGCCGTCCGGCAGGCGATGCTCTCTCCGTCGCCGCCGGCGACCCTTGTCGCTGTGCAGTTGCACCTGGAACGGTGGACCTGCACTCAGATGGTTGGTCGGGTGGTGGCGAACGAATTGGCAGAAAGCGACGCGTCCATTGAGATCAGACTGACCCCCGGAGTGGAAAAATCGAATACCTTAGAACTGACCTCCGAGTTTGGCCGCATCGAGGCAAGCGGCATGATGGCGGACGCGTTGCGCTCTGGCGATCTTGGCAACGACTTGCGCGATAAGGTGACCCAGTCCATTCTTTCTGCCCTGCGGGCTGGAGCAGATTTCAAGAGGACGCTTCCTCCAGTGCTGCAAAGCGGCGCCGTGATCCAAAGTGCAAAATTTCAGGACGCAGCCGGGACCCTGCGCGTCGTGCTGGAGGGTCAGATACAAATCTCCAGCGAGCAGGCCGACTTGCTGGCCAGCGAGTTGAATCAGGCGTTGTCCTCCCGGGAAACGCCACAGTAGGCGGATTCGGCACTGATCTCAAGGATGAGATAAGTACCGCGGATTCTTTCGAAGACTCGTCCGTGATTTTCTGTGCTACGCTTGCCCCTGCTCTCGGTCAGGCGGTTCCGCGCATGGAGTTCACGGCCCCAGTCCGGCCACCTGAAATTGGCTCGCATCAAGTCCGCATCGGCACAGCGGGGTGGTCTTACAAAGACTGGGACGGCATCTTCTATCCGCCGGGCATGCAGCGCCGCAAGATGCATCCGCTGGAATATCTGGCGCGCTTTTTCGACACCACGGAAATCAACACTTCGTTCTATGGACCGCTCAAGCCTGAGCTGGCGAAGCTCTGGTGCCGCAAAGTCGCGGCCGTGAATCCGGAGTTTCTGTTTACGGCCAAGCTTTATCGAGCCTTCACGCATTCACCGCTCGCGGTCATGGAGCCCACTTCGGCGGCGACGATTCGTCCTACGGATGAAGATGAAATTCGCACCCGCGAGGGCCTCGACGCGCTGGCGAATGCCGGAAAGCTAGGCGCGCTGCTGGTTCAGTTTCCGGTGTCGTTCAAGAACACTTCGCTGAACCGCGAATACCTCGACCGGCTGCTGCGCCAGTTCATTGAATATCCGAGGGTGGTCGAGGTGCGCCACTCCAGCTGGAACGACGCTGCGACCCTGGACGCATTTACGCAGAAGAATGTCGGCTTCTGCAATATCGACCAGCCGCTTCTCGGCCGCTCACTCGCTCCCACCGAACACGTAACGGCGCCCATCGCCTACGTACGGCTGCACGGGCGCAACTACAGCGAATGGTTTGTCGATCAGACGCCCGAATCCGACAATCGCAACCAACGCTACAACTATCTCTACAAAGAAAAAGAACTCGAGGGCTGGAAGGAACGGATCGAGAGCGTCGCCGAGAGGGCGCAGACGACTTACGTCATCACGAATAATCACTTCGAGAGCAAAGCCGGCGTGAATGCGCTGGAGTTAAAGGCAATGGTCAGCGGCAAGCGTGTGCCGGCCCCGCCGACGCTGATTCGGAAGTATCCGGAGTTGGGAAGGTTCGCCGATCCGGAAGAAGACCTGGGTGGGCCACAGCTGCCGCTGCTGGCATGAAGCTTGCAACCCGCCGAGCACCAGGCAGTTTGACGAGCGAACAAAAGTCTGAAACGGGACGTGCGCAGGTTCCGGGAAGAGCGCGAATAAGACAACTAGCGGATGATATGACAGACGAAGCGGCTCTGTGAGCAGCTTGTTAACTGAAAAAATGCCGTAAGCAAGACGCATTAACTGACAACCGACCACGAACCCCTGCCTACGCTCCCATGGCCGCGTGATCGGCCAGCCGTTTGCGGTTGTAGCGCAGGGCCACGTTCATGAAGACGCTGCCGAGGGGAGTCTCAAAGCAGATCACCAATGCTTCCGTATCCTCGCTGGTTTTGTCGCCCTCCTGAGCAGTAAGGAGGAGCGGGGGATGCACGCGGAAATGGAAGCCCTGGTCGTTGAGGGCTGAAATGGCGTTGCCCACAACCTGATTGGCGAGTTCGAAGATGGTTTCCTTCACCAGCGCGTCCGACTCGGGCAATTCGGCGCCGGCGTAGTGGCTGGCGACGCGCACCGCGGTCTGCGGATCGAGATCGACCACGATCCGGCCTTCAATGTCGCCCGTCAGCGTGACCATGCCGGCCACGCCCTTGCGGCGATAGGCTTCCTCTTCCATGGTGAGGTTTCCCACCCGGGTGGCGCCTTGCATGCCCTGCGACAACACGGCGTCGGCCGCGTTGATGAAAGGCTGGATCAATTCCATCTTCATCGGGTTAGACTCCCGCTCCGGCCGAGCTGGCCACCACCCCATCTTCGCCCAGTACGTATTTGATGACTTCGTACAGCACTTCCGGCTTTACCGGCTTCTGCACGAAATGGCGGGCGCCGCGCTGCAGGGCGGCCACGATGTTTTCCTGATAGCCGACCGACGACACCATCACCACCCGCGCTTCCGGATGCTGTTGCACAATCCGTTCAGCCGCTTCGATGCCTTCCATCTGCGGCATGGTGATATCCATGAGCACGATGTCGGGATGCGTGCGGTCGAACTCGCTGATGGCGGTCAAGCCGTCCCCGGCCTCGGCCGCCACCTGCCCGCCGAAGGATTCAATCATGCGGGCGAGGTTCTTGCGGGCAAATACGGAGTCGTCCACGATCAAATAGCGGACCGGCTGCCCGTCCTTGCTGCGTTTCACTGGTGCAAACTGCTCCATAACACTCTCCCCTTTCGACTGCATATCATGCCCGGCTCTCCCGGACCAGATCACGCTGGTCACGGGCTTTCGGGCCTGAATCTTAGTGTCCGGCGCGCACTGCGCGGCCGGCGGGACGGACATCGGATCCCGCTCCGCGGCCGCAGATGGCCTGCAGTGTCGCTGCCAGAACGTCCAAGGCGACCACCCGGATGGCGTATCCGCGTTCGATCGCCGCTTTCGGCATGCCATACACCACGCAGGAGTCTTCGCTCTGCGCGATAGTCATGCCGCCTTCCTTCTTGATCGCACCCAGCCCTTCGGCGCCGTCATCGCCCATGCCGGTAAGCAGCACGCCGACCGCCTGAGTTTTGAATTCCTCGGCCACGCTGCGCAGCAGCACATCGGCGCTGGGGCGATGTCCATTCACCCGCGGCTCATCGCTGAGCACCGCGATGTCTCCCAAAGGAAGCCGCTTGACCTTCATGTGGCGGCTGCCGGGACAAATCAGTACCCGTCCGCGCTGCAGCAGGTCTCCGGACTGCGCCTCTTTCACCCGCAGGGCGCAGGTTTCGTTCAGCCGCCGCGCGAACATGTCGGTGAAGCCATCCGGCATGTGCTGTACGACGACGATGGACCCGGGAAAATCCCCGGGCAACTGTGACAACAGGTACTCCATCGCCTGTGGACCGCCCGTCGACACGCCAATGCCGACGACCTTCGTCGGGCTGGAGGTGGGGACCGAAACCTTCTCCTGCTTGGGCGGGACGCCCATCAGAATCCGCGGCTTCAGCTTGCACTCGGCCGCGGCCTTAACCTTGGCAATCAGTTCCCGCGCCGTTTCCGCCATGTGAGCGGATGCGTCTTTGGGCTTGGTGACGAAATCGAACGCGCCCAGCCCCAGGGCCTTCATAGTCACCGAGGCGCCTTCCGTGCTGTGCGAACTGAAGACGATGACCGGCACCGGCTCCCGGCGCATGATCTCCTTGAGCGTGTCAATGCCGTTCATAGCCGGCATTTCCAGGTCCAGGGTCACCACGTTCGGCCTCAGTTCTTCGATCTTCTTCAGGCAGAAGTTGCCGTCCATCGCCGTCCCCACCACTTCCAGGGATTCGTCGGCGGCCAGCATCTGGGGAATCAGCTTGCGCATCAGCGCCGAATCGTCAACCACGAGGACGCGCACTTTGTTCTTCATGCCCGGCCTCCCGTGGCTGGGGTCAAGGCCAGCCGCATGCGGTCGGTGTATGTCAGCAGCAGGCCGGAATTGGCCTGCCCCACTTCCTCAGGCCGCCAGCGCGAAACGTGCTCCACCACGGCTGGCAGGTTGAGAATCAGCACCACACGCCCATCCCCGAGGATGGAAGCGCCCGACACCAGATCGGTCGAGAAGGTCTGGTCGTCGAGGGCCTTGATGACCAGTTCCTCTTCGCCTTCGAGTGCGTCGACAATCAGACCGTACTTTCTTTCTCCCACCAGAATGACCAGAACGAACAGCTTGGACTTGGCATCTCCGGCGGCCGCGCGGCCCATGCGCAGCAGGGGCAGCACCTGATTGCGCAACTGCAAGACCTCGTAGTTGTCGACCTGGTGCACTTCCGATTCGCTGGTGCGCGAGATCTCCACCACGGCGTTCAGCGGGATGGCGTAGAGCCGCTGTTCGACCCAGAACAGCAGGGCCTTGATGATGGCCAGGGTCAGCGGCAGCTTCAGCCGGAAGGTGGTGCCTTGCCCGGCGTGCGTCTCCATGCTAATCGAGCCTTTCAGGCGGTGCAGGACGCTTTGCACTACATCCATGCCCACACCCCGCCCGGAGACTTCGGTGACCTCGTCAGCGGTCGAGAACCCGGGCCGGAAGATGAAATCGAGGGTCTCGATTTCGCTCAACCGCGCTGCTTCCTCGGCAGTAGTCATGCCCAGTTGGATCGCCTTGGCGCGGATTTTCTGCGGGTCAATGCCGCGGCCGTCGTCCGAGACTTCTACCACGACTTGATTGCCCTGGTGATAGGCGTTGAGCTTCACTACGCCGTGCGCAGCTTTGCCCAACTTGCGGCGTTCTTCAGCCGGTTCAATGCCGTGACTGATGGCATTGCGCACCAAGTGAGTGAGAGGTTCGGCGATGGCGTCGAGAATGCCCTTGTCGAGATCGGTATCCTGGCCGCTGACCACCAGTTCCACGTCGCGACCGCATTGCCGCGAAACATCGCGCACCATGCGCGGGAAGCGCCGGAACAGTTGATCCACCGGCACCATGCGGATCTTCATCACCGAGCGCTGCAGATCGTTGAGCACCCGCGCCTGGAAGGCCATGGCATCGGCGAACTTGCCCCGCAGCAGCTCTTTCGGGTAGCGCTTGGAAAACTCGCTGAGCGCCTGCTGCAGCATGGACTTGCCGATAATCAACTCGCCTACGAGATTGAGCACGTTATCAATGCGTCCGGCTTCTACGCGCAGAATGTTCTCTTGCGCTGCCGGAAGTCCGGCGGGGCCGCCGGTCGAGGCAGGGGTGGCAGGCAGCTTGGGCTGGGCTTCCGGCGAGTTTTCCTCGCCGTCAGCTTCTTCGGGAGCAAGGCTCGCCTCGGCCGTTCTCTTCACCGCTGGACTGGGCGCCAGCAGCAACTCCGCGCTGACTTCTTCGGCGATGGTGGGAATGCGTCCTTTAGCCGCAATCTGCTCGGCCGGTTGCACACTGGCCAGCACAAACTCCACGTGCCTGGCCGCCGCTGGCGACTTAGCATCAGGGCGCGCTGCCAACACCTGACCTACGCTGCTCAAGGCGTTGTGAATCAATTGACGCCCGGCGATGGGCATGGTGCAGTGCGGGTCAATCTTGGCGACCACGTGATACACCGCCAAACCGTCGGCCTGCGCCTTGGTCATGGCCAGCTTTTCGTACTCCGTCCAGTCCGCCGCCGCGACCTTGGGCGCGGTTTTGGAGGTGGAGGTTTTCGCCGCAGTCTTCTTCGTGCGGCGGGTCTTCTTGGCCGCGGGCACGGCCGTCAAATCCTGGATTCTCTTGCTCAAGCTCCTGGTCGAGGGCAGCTTGCGGTTGCCGCGGTAGGCCGCGATCATCTCCGCAAAGACGTCGGCGGAGGCAAAGGCTATCTCGGCCACGGCGGCCTGCGTGGCCGTGCCTTCGAGCGAAAGGGCGTCTTCGAACTCGTGGGCCAGTTCGCTCAGTTCGCGCAGCCCGCAGGCTGCCGAGTCGCCTTTCAGGGTGTGCACCGTGCGCCGGATGACGCGCACGATTTCCTCATCGCCGGGATTTTTCTCCAGCTTGAGCGCCTCTTCGTTCAGCGCCTGGAGCAGTTCCTGGGAAGTCTCAAAGAAGAGCTCCCGCAGTTCTGCGCCACGTTCATCGGGGGAAGTTGTCACTCTCGCACCTCAACCCGCTGGTACGCCGTGCCGCTGTCCTTGTGCATCATCTGGAACTTCTTGGTCAGGCCCAACAGGCTCTCGGCGTGTCCAACGAACAGATAACCGTTGTTGTTCAAGCAGCGGTAGAACTTTTCGATCAGCCGCTTCTGTTCGGCCTCGTCGAAGTACATCATCACGTTGCGGCAGAAGATGACGTCATTGCGCTGGGGCAGGTACTCCGTCTTCAGATTGTGAATGTCGAAGTGCACCATTTCCTTGAGCGCTTTCTTGACGGCGTAACGGTCGCCCAACTTGTCGAAGTAGCGCAGGCGGTAGCCGTAATCCACCGCCGCCATCTGAGTCTCGCTGTAGGTCGCTTCCTGCCCGGCCCGCAGCACCGAGTAGTTGATGTCGCTGGCCAGAATTTCCACCCGCCACGGAGCCGGAATCAGCGGCTTGGGCAGCGGCAGCTCCACCGGCAGCGGATTGCGCAGGTAGTAATACGCCAGCGCGTCGGTGACCAGCATGGCCAGGGTGAAAGGCTCCTGGCCGGTGGAGCAGCCCGCGCTCCAGATGCGGATCGAATATTCGCGCCGCGTGCTTTTCTGTTTGAACAGTTCCTCCAGCACGTGCTTCTGAAACAGATCCAGTTGCGCCTTGTGCCGGAAGAAGCTGGTCTCGTTGACCGTCAGGTTCTCCAGCAGCTTGGCCAGTTCGTCCTTGCCCTCCCGGCTGATGAGCAGCCGGTAATAGGCGTAGAAAGAGTCGGCGCGGCATTCCTTCAACCGGCGCAGCAGCCGGTCTTCGAGGAAGTGCGTCCGACGCTCGTCGAAGTGCATGCCGCACTCCTGGTAGACCAGCGCCTGCAACAGCTTCAGTTCCGCTTCCGTCAATAGGGGAGCAGGTGCTGCTCCGGATGTGCTCATGCTTGTTTCTCGTTGGTTACCGGAACTCACTTCGAGGTTTCAAAGTTTCAAGGTTTCAGAGCTTCAAAGAACAAATCTCCTGAGCCTGGAAAAGTGGAAACCATTTCGCTTTGCAACCTTGCAACCTTGAAACTCTGAAACCTTTGAAACTTTGCGTTACCGCGCCGCGGCCGCCTTTTTCTCCCCGTTTGGCGCCGCCTTTTTCTCCCCGTTCTCGCTCTTCGCCTGCAGGCTACCCGGGGCCAGCAGCTTGCTCATGTCGAGCAGCACCACCAGGCGTCCGGCCACTTTGCCCAGCCCGGTCACGCAATTCAATCCGCCTTCCTGAAAGGCCGCGGGCGGAGCTTCCACGGCATCGGCGGAAATCTTCAGAACCTCGGAGGCTGAATCTACGATCAGTCCCGCCAGCCTGCCTTGGTGCTCGACCACCAGAATGCGGTTCTGCTTCTTAAGCCCTACCTGTTTCTGTCCGAATCGCTTGCGCAAGTCCATCACCGAGACGATCTTGCCGCGCAAGTTGATGACGCCCTCCAGGTAGTCGGGAGCGTCGGGCACGGCGGTGATCTCCGGCACCCGCACGATTTCGTGCAGGGAAGTGATGGGCACGCCATAGGTCTCGCGGCCCACCTGAAAACCCACGATATGAAGTTCACGGCTCATGGTTCAGGCTCCTCCGAGCGAGACGGCTATCACTGCGACCCCGCTGCCGCCCGGCGTGCTCCCCGGCCCGCGGACTCTCCGCCCGCCGGGGTACGCGCCTCTTGTTCCAGAGAGAAGCGGTCGAGCGATTCCAGCAAGCCGCGCGACATCTTCGACATTTGCTCCGACGAGGCCGCCAACTCGGTGGAACCGGAGGTGGATTGCTGCACCAGTTCGCGCATCCGCTCCATGGCTTTGACCACGGCCTGCGCCCCGGACGCCTGCTCTTCCACCGCCGAGTTGATCTCGTGTGTAATCTCGTTCAGCCGCGTGGTGGCCCGCGCGATCTGCGACGAACCGTGCGACTGCTCGTTGGTGGCCGCTCCGATTTCCTGGGCGAACTTGTAGACTTCGGTGACCACGTTCGAGATCTTGCGCAGGGCGGCGTTCAGCTCCCCGCCCAGTTCCAGACCTTCGTTGACGATGGCGGTGGAGCGGTCCATGTTCTCGACCGCCTTGCGCGCTTCCTTCTGAATGCTCTGGATCAGTTCGGAGATTTCCTTGGTGGACTGGGCCGACTTTTCCGCCAGCTTGCGCACTTCGTCGGCGACCACGGCGAAGCCCAGGCCGTGTTCGCCGGCGCGGGCGGCCTCAATGGCTGCGTTCAGAGCGAGCAGGTTGGTCTGCTCGGCCAGATCGTCAATGACTTCGATGATCTTGCCGATGTCGTCGGCGCGCTGTCCCAGGGCCCCGATGATTTCGCCGGAAGAGTTGATGGTGGTGTTGATGCGGTTCAGGCCGTCGGTCGCCTTGTCCATGGTGCCGATGCCGGCGTGCACTTCCTCGCGCGAGCGGTTGGAAATGTCGAGCAGCACCTTGGCGGTATCAGCCACGCGCTGAATCGAGGCCACCATCTGATCGATGGAAGCCGAGGTTTCGCTCACGCTGGAAGCCTGCACCTGCGTGCTCTTCACCATGTTCTGCACGTTGACGCTCATCTCGTGCATGGTGCTGGTGACTTCATCAATGGCAGAAGAGGCCTGCAGCCCGATCTTGGCCGAGTCTTCCGAGGCGTTGGCCACCTGGCCAGAAGCGCTGGCCACTTGCGAAGAGGCGTCGCGGACGCTGCGCACCAAGCCAGCCAGCCCCTCCACCATCTGGGCGAAAGCGTTGCCCAGCGTGTCGTGGGAAGAGCGCGGCTTCACTTCCACGCGCAGGTCGCCGGAGGAGATGGCTTCGGAAACGCCGGCCATCTCCTTGAGATAGGTGACCATCTTGCTGAAGGTGCGGGCCAGTTCGCCGATTTCGTCGTCGCGGCTGACATCAATGTTGTGTTCGAGATCGCCGGTGTTGCCGATGCCGCGGGCCACCTGCATCAGGTTGCGCAGCGGTTCGGTGATGGACCGGGCGGTGCGGTAGGCTATGAATCCTCCCGCTAACAGGGCGAACAGTGTGCTTAGCAGCGAGACCGTAATGGTCCAGGTGGAGGCGCTGGCGTCGGACTTACTGCGCTCATCCACCAGTTTGTTGTTCTCCACGTCGGCCACTTCCAGGGCGTCGGTCGAATTCTTCACCCACGACGACGCGTCCTTCTGCAGGTAGTAAATCTGCAGCTCGGCGACGGTGGCGTTGCCGGAGTCGACGTCCTTCCGCTTGTCGACCAGCGGCTGGGCAAACTCGTGGCTCCAGGACTGTTCCAGTTGCTGCACCTTCCCCAGGGCGGTCTTGACCTGATCGGAGCTGGCCAGGTTCCTGCCCTCTTCCAGTTTCTCGTTCAGGGTGCGCAAACCGTCGTTCATGCGGTCGACTTCGCGGGTGTCGCCGCTGAGCAGGTAGTTGCTCAGGTACAAACGGTTCTGCATCATCTGGAAGCGGATGAGGTTGGTCGTGTCCTTCATTTTAAGCGACGCCGCGGCCGCGTCCTTCGCGCCGTGCTCGCGCTGCACGGCCATCAAATTGGCGAAGAACAGGAATAAGACCATCGCGAGGATGAATCCGAAACTCCAATAGAGCTTTTTGCCAATCGTCATGCCTTGTCTCCTCCGCAGTCAGCTGCCATTACCGCGGTTCAAACTTGAAATCAATAATCCCGGAACTCTCACCCGGCGCCGGCTCGAAACGCCACTTCCTGGCGGCATCCAGCGCCGCTGTCGCCAACACCGGGTGTCCGCCCACAATCCGCGCGTCCTTGACCGTGCCGTTGGGCGCAACCACAACCTCAATCTTGACCGTGCCCGTGATATTCATCTTGCGCGCCAGTTCGGGGTAGACGGGTTGCACCTTGGTTTTAGCTCGGCGGACGATCTCCTCGTTCTGTGTCTGGCCTCGAGCCGGGATCGGTCCCATCATCGGACACGCGGTCAGTAGAATTAACAGGGCCGTCGCGGTTCGTTGAGACACAACTCCTCCTAGCTGAAACAAGCTACCGTCCAAGAGCGTGCAACACCCGGGCCACCTGTGACTTCGGGAAAAAACCGAAGTAATGAGACGTATCTACAACTCCGGAAAGGAGTTACAGACCATGCCGAATCTCACGAGCGGGCCTGTGGCAGTGAGACCTGTCTCATTCGACTTAGAAAGGCGGACCTTTCTCAGTCTGAGACGCCAGTCTCAGCGGAGTCTCGGGATTTCACACCGAGATTATTCACTTGACACAAATACGGCTTAGGTATATCTTTTTGACATGGACATCCGAGAGATTAGCGAAAAGTTCGCAACTGACGAGCAATGCTTGGCTTACCTACAGCAAATACGCTGGCCGGATGGCGTCATTCGCTGCCCGGAGTGCGGCTGTAAGTATGTTAAGCGCGTGGATCGCAGCCCAGAGAAACGGGGCAGGAACACTCGGAAATGGTTCTACCTGTGCGGCGAAAAGTCCTGCCGGAACCAGTTCACTCCGACCTCTGGCACGCTGTTCCATGACACCCATCTCCCGCTGATAGTTTGGTTCCACGCGGTTGCTCTCGTGCTGAATGCGAAGAAGGGGATCAGCGCGAAGCAGCTACAGCGCGACCTCAAGATCGGCGGATACAAAACAGCGTGGTACTTGAATCATCGCATCCGTGAGGCGATGCGCGAAGGCGCGATACCTCCGCTCGGCGGGATCGTGGAAATTGACGAGACGTATCTGGGAGCGCGGCAGAAGGGCCATGCGGGGAAACTGAAGAACAAAGAAGTCGTGCTCGGAATGCGCGAGCGCGGCGGCCCGCTGCGCTTCATCCACACGAAAGACGCCACCGCCTACACGTGGAAGCAGATCATCGAATCGCATCTGCATGAAGGCGTTGAACTGGTAATGACGGATGAATCAACTGCCGCGCGAATAGCGCTCAAGACGAAAGGAATGGAAGATCGTCACCGCATGGTGAAGCACAGCGCGAAGCAATATGTGGAAGGGATCAACTACACGAACTCGATTGAATCCGCGTTTTCGCTGTTGAAACGCGGCATCATAGGCTCGTTTCACCGCATCTCGATAAAGCACCTACAGCGCTACCTGAATGAGTTTGGGTACAGGTTCAATCGGCGCAACGATCCGAACGCCTTCATAGAGACGGTGCGCCGTCTCGCGCAGTTCCCGCCGTTGCAGTTCGACGTGCTTACTTCGGAGAAGGCTTAACCTGCTTTTTCGGAGCTTTTATTTCAGTGGTTTTCTGCGGAGGCTTTTGAAGCATCCGGCGAAGCACCTCATCAAATTGTCCTTTGTCTGCTTTCATTGCCTAAGTATAATTGCTTAGGGACAGAAGAAGAAGCAACTTTCGGGCTGATCCGTGGTCTTGGACACCGCTGATCAGTTGGACTTCCCGAAAGTTGCGGGTACTCGAAGGGCCGATTCGGAAGCTGAGGAAGCATTCCGGGTCGGCCTTCGATATTTTAATTCTACGCCCATCTCCTGAAAATGCAACACCTTCATATCAAGCCGTAACCCGGTAATCCTCCGATATAGGCGTCACATGAACGGTATCAGTGACAACCATCCAAGCCGCTAAACATGCGGGTTTTGATTGGCTTTAGGGGATGGTCCATCCCCATGTTACGGCCAACTCCCTAGACGGTATTCCAACCAGCTTGCACATGGGTGTATAGTATTTCTATGACTTTTGGGGGCACGCCATGATGAAGACTGAACTAAGTCCGGCAGTCGAGTCTCTCCGCAATCAACTGCGGGAGCAGGAAGTAGAAGTCGTCGAGACGAAAAAAATGATCAACGCCCTCTTGCGGCGAATGGGTGACGACCCGGAATTCCCAGACCTAGAAGTCGGGCAAATGTCGCTTCGTAGCGCAGCCCGTCCCGATCTCTACTACGGCAAGCCATTCGCCACGGCCGCGCAGGAGTACTTGGATCGCCGCAAACAGGCGTGCTCAGCCGATGAAATTATGTCTGCGCTAGAGCAAGGTGGATTTGATTTCAAAACACTCGCCTGGAAGGACAAAAAAGATTGGCCGCGCCTGACGGCAATCTCGTTGGCGAAGAACAATCAGAAGTTCCACAAATTGCCAAATGGCACATTTGGACTGTTGTCATGGTATCCAGACGTCGCCAAGCGCAACGAGAATGGGATTCAGCCAGCGAAGAAAAAGAAGGGACGGTCCAAGAAGGTTAAGAAGGCGCAAGGCCCTAAACTTCTGTCCGATGCTAAGAGCCATCCGGTGACAGGTCAGATTTCCAAGGACGGAACAGCATGAGAATAGCTATAGCCCTCCCCATCACCGCATTACCTCATCGTGGGGTTGGGCAGTAACAGAAAGACCCGTTCCGATTTCCTTGGCCGGAGCGGAACGGGCCGTGATGAGGCACTCTACATTGCCCGACCGGAGGGCGACTAGTTGGCGCTAGGAGCGGCCTTATAAGCCGCAGTTCCTTCACTGGAACGGGGTCCGATCCCCCCGCCCTCCGCCATTATATGACGCAAGCGCATACGTCTTCAACAGGTTACTAGCTATTACCGAGGTTACCGTGACAGAAGATACGAAAAACATGTATACAAGTAATCAGGGAAGTGATACCGTTTCCGGTCCAGAGGTGCAGGCGGCGGATGTTGTATGGATGGGAGATTCGCATGACCGCATCAGGAGTTTCCCCAAAGGGCCACGCAGTAATCTCGGAGCAGGACTTAGGGATGTTCAGCTTGGTAAACAGCCTCCTGACAGCAGTCCGGTCCCCGGCGTCGGACGAACGGGTGTCTTTGAGTTGCGCGACGAGGACGAAAGCTCATGGTATCGCGCCATTTATTTGAAGAAGATTAGGAATCGCATATATGTACTCCATTGCTTTGAGAAAACGACCAACCGTATCGAAAAACAGGACATCCGAACGATTAAACAGCGCCTATCGCAAGTCGAGGCTATCGAACGGGAGGAGGTGCGCCGTGCAAGGGAAAGAGCACGATGTGGTGGGACACGTCACCAAGGGCAATGTCCTGGATGATCTGGGATTTGATGATCAGACCACGCTGGAATTGAAACTGAAATATGAAATCTATCAGGGGATTTTGGCTCTTGTGCAACAGAACGGATACTCGCCAAGAGATCTAGAAAAACTTTTCGACGTCCCACAGCCCCGCGTGAGCGAACTTCTTCGCGGGAAACTAAGCATCATCAGCGTAAAGAAATTGTTGTGGTACATGGCTAGACTTGGGGGCGCGGCAAATCTTAAAGTCGAGCAAGTAGCGTAAGGGGCCAAGACCTGATCTCTTGCCATTTCCCCTGCCACATATTGCCGCGATCCAAGGGGGATGTTACAAAATCCGAACATTCGCGGACTAGCACAGCCACCTCACTTTGGTTGTGCTATAAGGGTGGCCCTCCCCTAGAAAGTGAGTCCCCCTGATGAGCCAATACAAATACTTTGACCATCTTTTCAAGGTAGCCAACGATCAATTCGACAAAATCTATAGCCCCGGCGAGCGAGTTGCGTGGTCAGGAATATATCGTTGCCAAGGGTGCGGACGTGAGATAGTCCACACATTTGACAAACCACTCCCGCCGCAGAATCATCACCAGCACACACCGAGTCAAGGAAAGATCAGCTGGCGCTTGAATGTGACGGATTCTCCTGATCCTTCTTGATTGATGGCTCCAGTCTAATTGCCATAAACGGCTCCTGTGGATCGTCAGTCCATAGGAGCCGTGCCAGCTCAGGAATTGCTTGGGCTACACGGACCACTCTTGTTGCTGGTACGCTTGCCCACATGAACTCCAAAACGGCCTGAACATCAGCATCTACAACAACTTTCATCGCTACCCTGTCACTTCTCATTCTGATAAACCATCCTTTCAGTTTGTGTCAAGTGAATAATCTCGTTTCACACCAAGGCACCCCTAAACCCATTTCCCTTGACTCAAATTGAGATGACAGGTAGTTTCCCATTAGATTCAATCACTTGTGAATCACGAACACTTTCCTCCGATAGCTGGCACGCCAGCAAGCCTTTCTGGCACCGACGCGATGATTGCCGCGAGTGCCAGCCCAGCTCCGGGCTCGGATGAGGACTTTCAAAAACTCCTGCTGGGGATTGCCGCCAAGGCAGGGGAGCGTTCCGACGCGCCGTCATTGATCCAGTTTTTCTGCCGTGTGGCGCGCGAGTTCTTTCAGGTCTCCGGAGTCTATTTCTGGCGTCGCCACGAGGGCGACGAACTGGTTGGTGAGCAGGCTGACGGAAAACTGGCGGCGCGCTTTGTCGGCTTGCGCATGCGTCCCGAGGAAAGCACGGCGACCGCCGAGGCGGTGCGGCAGCGGCGGACCATCTTTGCCAATCAGGTGCGCTCGGCGGACTTTCCGGTTGCCCGGCAATTTGAAGCGCGCGCCCTGCTGGCCGCGCCACTGGTGGTTTTCAATGAAGTGATGGGTGCGGTCACGTTGATGCACGATTCCGACGAGAGTTTTTTCAACCCCGATCTGGCGGCCAAGGCTACGATCCTGGCCGGGCAGTTGGGTAGCCTGCTGGAAGCGACGCGGCTGAGCGAGGCTTCGCGGGAAGAGCATCGCCGCGCCGAGATTCTGGCGGACGTCGCTCATGCGCTCTACGGAATACCGGATGTAGCGGCGGTGATCGAGGCGCTGGCGGACCGTTTGCGCCTGTTGCTCCGCACGCGACTCGTTTGTGTGCTGCTGAAACGCGAGGGACCCTTCGAACTGCGGGCTGTTTCTGCCGAGACCCCGCAACTGGCCACGGCGGCGCGCTCCCGCCATGACCGTCAGACGCTGCGTTTTGCCGCGGATCTGGCGCAGCGGGCCGTGGCTGCGGGAGAGCCGCTGACTCTCTCCATTGGAGCGGAAGTGCACTCGCTGGGCAATCTGGTCTCTCCCGGGATGCTGATCGCGGCGCCGCTGCGCACCTCGCGCACGCAGGGCGCGATCCTGGTGTATCCGCGCCAGCAAGGCGTCTTCACGCCGGAAGAACAGGCGTTAGTGGCGGCCATCGCCGGGTTTGGCGCCGTTGCGGTGGCCCACGCGGAGCTGTATGCCACCGCCCGTGCCCAGGCGCACGAACTGCATCAATTGCTGGAGATTTCTTCGGCCCTGAACTCCAGCGGCAATCTCGAGCATTTTCTGGAGACTTTCGTTGTCCACGCGGCCGACTTTCTGGGCTATGGCCGTTGCTCCATCGCCCTGCTGGAGGATGACCGCTTCCTCGTTCGTTACCGGGTCGAAAAAGGGGAAGTACAGCGCGTCGAGATGGACATTCCCGAAGGCGTCGTGACCCGGGCTTTGCGCGCCAAGGAAGTGTTCTGGACCGACGATGCCAGCCGCATCCCCGGAATCAACCTGGACGCGATCGCCGAACTCCGCATACGCCAGTTGCTGGCTGTGCCGTTGCTGGGAGCGAACGGGCAAGTCCTGGGAATGTTCAATGTGCTGGACCGTCAGGACAGCGCCGGCATTTCGCAGGAGGACATCCGCCGCGCCCGCGCCCTTTCCAACCAGGCGGCAGTGGCGCTCGAAGTAGCCAGGAATCTGCACCTTTCGGAACAGCATCGCCGCCGCGCGGAAGCCCTCATCGAGCTGGCGCGCGAAATCAACGGCGCCTTGCGTCTGCCTGAGTTTGCCCGGCGCTTCGTGAGACGGGCCGCGGATCTGACCGGCTGCCACGCCGGCTTGCTGGCAGTGCCGCATGAGGGGCGTTTGCAAGTGGCCGCCCTGCATCCTCAATCGGGGCATCCAACGGCGACTTCTCAAGCCGAGGAGGATGCCGCTCAGCCGGCATCTGCGGAAGAGCGAAATGTGGCGTCGGCCGAAGCGCGGCCGCCAAAGACTGCTTCGCAGAACGATCCCGCTCTCGATCGCGGGCTGGAGCGGACGCTGGCGGCAGCTCTGGGCGAATTCGTGGCGCGTCACGCAGAAGCGGTCACCTACGGCTCGGCGGAAAAACTACTGGGTGCGGAGGCCGCCGCTGGCCTGCACTGGAGTGATTGCACCATGGTCCGCCTGCCCGCCGCGAATGGAGAGCTGGCAGGACTGCTCGCTCTCTCCGGGAATTCCCGGCCCTTGGATCGTGAAGACCGAATCTTTCTGGAAACGATGGCGGGCCACGGCGCCATGGCTCTGGAAAACGCCGGGCTGTTTACGCGCATCGAGCAGGCCAACCGCCACTGGATGGCGATCTTCGACGCCATCAGCGATTTCATTGTGGTGCACGATCGTACGGATAAGGTTCTGCGCGTCAATCGCTCGCTGGCCGAGATGATCGGCGTGCCGCCGGCAGAGCTGGTGGGCACGGACATGAGGTCGCTGCTGGCGTTGACCAGCGATGTCATGCCCTACTCGTGCCCCTTCTGCCGGGCCATGTCCGACGATGCGGACGAATTCGTGTATCCCGTATTTGATCGCACCTACCTGGTCTCCACTTCGCGGGTGCATGGCGCTTCCGACGAAGGCGTGCAGACCATTCATGTGCTGAAAGACATCTCTGACCGGCGCGAGGCGGAACGGCGTTACCGGGAGCTGTTCGACAATATTCAGGAGGGTCTGTTCTTCAGCACGCCCGCCGGCCGCTTTGTAGAAGTAAACGATGCCATGGTGCGCATGCTGGGCTATGCCACGCGGGAAGAACTGTTGCAAGTGGACATTTCCACGCAGCTTTATTTTTCGCCGCAGCAGCGCGAGCACCATGCCGAGGTGATGAAGCAGGAAGGCCAACTGCACAATTTCGCGGCAACCCTCCGACGCCAAGATGGATCGCCCATCCACGTGCTGATCAACGCTTTCGGCCTATACGACCACCTGGGGCGCCTGCTGCAGATTCGCGGGTTGATGCTCGATGTGACCGGCCTTCGCACCTATCAGTCCGAACTGCATCGGGAGCGGGATTTTTCGGGCAAGATTCTCAACCACACGCAAAGCATGATTCTGGTGGCCGATACGGCGGGTCTGGTCAGTTACGGCAACCGCCGCTGGTACGACGCCGGCTTCGAACAGCGCGAACTGATTGGGCGTCCGCTGGTGGAACTGGGGGCGCCCGCCTATGTCCGTCCGCTCTCTGCGGCGCTCGAGCAGACGCTTAACGGCCAGCAGGTCGACAATCTGGAACTGGAGATCATGCGCGCGGGCAGCGTGGCGGGAAAGTTCTCAGCCAACCTGAGTCCTATGCGCGATGAGCAGGGAACTGTGACCAGCATCGTGGTCGTGCTCACCGACATTACCGATTCCGCCATTCTGCGCGACAAACTGGTGCACGCCGAGAAAATGGCTGCCGTCGGGCAGCTGGTTTCCGGTGTGGCCCACGAGGTCAACAATCCCCTGACCGCGATTTTGGGATTTGCCGACCTGCTCATGGAGAATACCGATCTGCCCGAAGGTGCGCGCAAGGACCTGCGCGTGATTCTGGCCGAGGCCCAGCGTACCAAGCAGATCGTCCAGAACCTGCTCAGCTTTGCCCGCCAGATGCCGCCGCAGCGCAATGCCGTGCAACTGAATACGATCCTGCGCCGGACGGTGCAATTACGGGCCTACGACTTCATCAGTCATGGCGTCGAAGTAACAGAAAATCTCGACGAGGAATTGCCGGAAGTGATGGGCGACGCGCATCAGCTGCAGCAGGTCTTTCTCAACATCCTGAACAATGCCTACGATGCGGTCCACGAAGTTGGCCGTCCCGCACGCATCGAGATCATGTCGACGAAGGCTGGCGAAGCGGTGGAAGTCTCGTTCCGCGACAACGGCAACGGAATCTCCCACCCGGATAAGATTTTCGACCCGTTCTTCACCACGAAAGAGGTCGGCAAAGGTACTGGCCTCGGCCTCAGCATCTGTTATGGCATCGTGAAAGAACACGGAGGCGAAATTCTTTGCAACAACAATCTGGGCCAGCCGGGCGCCACGTTCATCGTCCGCCTGCCCGCAGCCTCCCACCCCGCTTCTTTAAGCGTAGCCGCAGGAGTAACACAACCATGAGCCTACCCGCGATGAAGTTGTCTCCTCTCCCTGTGCTGCTCATCGAGGATGAGCCCGCCGTCATGGCCTATGTACGGGCCGCTCTCGAGCGCAGTGGATATCCCGTGGTCTGCTGCGAATCCGGCGTAGAGGCCCTCCGCCTGCTCGAGAACGGCTCCTTCATGGGCGTCGTCTCGGACATGCGCACCCCGGGCGGCGTTGATGGAGGCCAGGTCCATGCCTGGATCGCCCGCCACCGCCCGGATCTGGCGGGGCGCGTGGTCTTCATCACCGGCGACATCGCCAACGAGGAAACCGTCGCCACTCTCCGCGAAACTGGTGCTCCGTGCGTGGAGAAGCCATTTCGCGTGCACCAATTTATCGAAGTCGTGTCTAAGACTCTAGGGAAGGTGTAGTGAACAGTCCATCGAACAAAGAAGACCTGCGCATCCGGCTGCTGATCGTGGACGACGAGCAGAGCATCCGTAAACTCTGCGTCACGGTCGGCGAGGCCCTCGGTTTTGTCTGTCTCGAGGCCGAGAGCGGAGACTCCGCCCTGGCCCTGCTGGAGGAGCAGCCGGCTCACATGATTCTGACCGATCTGGTCATGCCCCACATGTCGGGCCTGGAGTTTCTGGAAAAGGTGAAAAAGCTTCTGCCCCGCACGGAAGTGGCGCTCATGACCGGACACGGCTCAATCGAAACCGCGGTGCAGGCCATGAAGCTGGGCGCTTATGACTACATCACCAAGCCGTTTTCTCCGCTGGAAGAATTGCGGTTATTTCTGCGGCGCATGGCGGAAAAAGTCCGCCTGGTGGAGGAAAACGAATTTCTGCGCCAGCGCATGGACTCGGAAACCGCGGCGCACGGCATCGTCGGGTCGTCGGCACGAATTCAGGAAGTTCTGCGCATGGTCTCGCGCCTGAAAGATACGCGTACCCCGGTGCTGATTTACGGGGAAAGCGGAACGGGCAAAGAATTGGTGGCCCGCGCTATCCATTTCCGCGGCGTGTTTGCCGGCCGTCCTTTTGTGGCCGTGGACTGCGGGTCGCTGGTGCCGACGCTGATCGAGAGCGAGCTGTTCGGCTACGAAAAGGGTGCGTTCACCGGGGCACTCAAATCCAAGCCCGGATTGTTTCAGACCGCCGACGGCGGGACCATTTTTCTTGACGAAGTGGGTGAATTGCCTCTGGAACTGCAGGCCAAGCTGCTGCGCGTGTTGCAGGAAAAAGAAGTCCGCCCGGTGGGCAGCAACCAGAGGGTAAAAGTGGACGTCCGCGTGATCGCCGCCACCAACCGTGATCTGGAAGCCGCGTACAAGATTGGAGCCTTCCGCAAGGACCTGTTTTTCCGCTTGAATGTCGTCGCCCTGCACGTGCCGGCGCTGCGGGAGCGACGCAGCGATACTCCCATGCTGGTGCACTGGTTCCTCGACAGGTTTGCCCATGACTCAGAAATGCACGTCTCCAGCGCTGCCATGAAAGCCCTGATGCAATACGACTGGCCGGGCAATGTGCGCGAACTGGAAAACTGCATCGAGCGCGCAGTGGCGCTGGGCAATGGACGGATTATCGACCTCGGCGATCTTCCCCCCGCCATTGCCGCCGGCTCGACCGGTCCCGCCGTGCCCACGCGCTCCGCGGCGGAGGGCCCGGTGGCCTTCGATCCGGATCTGGCTGGAACCCTGGCGGTACCGGAATCGCCCCAGACTCCAACTGGGACCACCGATCTCGAGGATATCGAGAGAGCTACGATCCAGCGCGTCTTTGAGGAGGTGAAAGGCGACAAGGCTCTGGCCGGACGCATGCTGGGCATCAGCCGAGCGACCCTGTACCGCAAGCTGAAGCGCTACAACATCGGCATCGGATCACCTGGATCGGGATCGTCGAGCCACACCCTGCAATAGACTGCTGGTTCTGGCGTTGTGAGCTCGGTCCTGAACTTCCCTCAGCAATCTGCTTAGAATGCAAGCGGACACGTGCCCGCCGGATCGCTCGACATCATCGTGAAGCTTCATATACTATTCGCCATAGTAGTGAAGGAGACAATCTGTGAGCTCAGCGCATGTGAAGTTTTTCTTCTGGTTGATTCCGGTTCTGGTTTTGTGTCTCTGTCCGCTTGCGGTCCAGGCGCAGGACAGCGCGAGTAAGACCACCTCGGTCACGGGATGCCTGGCGAAGGGCGTCGAAAGTGGAGGCTATTACATTGCCGGCGCAGACGGGAAGTTTTGGGAATTGAGCGGCAAAGTGGACGCCACTCATGTCGGGCATAAGGTTACGGTTCAAGGCCATGTTCTGCATCGCACCCCGGCCGAAGAAGCGAAATACGCCGACCATGAAAAGCAGGAGGCCAACGGGAAGCCGGTGGCCGATTTTGAAGTCAGCAGCTTAAAGATGATAAGCGACTCCTGCAAATAGCTTTTCTCTTTCCGCATTGGACGGGCTGGTCGGCGCGGGTGCCGACTTGGGGCCGCGGATGTGAGACGAGTGTCTCAGCCTGAGACGCCGGGCGTCCTAGAAGCTCATCCAACGCCCTTCAAACAGGCTCTAACCCGCTGAAAATGCACTCACCTCAGTGCTAGACCTTCCGTTCCCAAATGTGGCTGCCGCGTTGCTCCGTTCTTGCCGAACCGCGGATTCTGGCTCCCCGAAGCTCTTTCTAACCGGGAAGAGGGGGAGCCCAACCCGCATTTGAGGTCGGGCAGAGCGAGTCTGGGGAAAGGTTGTCATCGCTTGGCGCAGGAAGCCACAGCAACGGCGCGCAGCGCGCAGAAAGCCAGCCTGGTGGCAGGACTGGCCTGCTTTTTTCCGGAAGCTACACCGGTGCGGATCCCGGTCCAGCTGGCGCGCGTGCTCGAAGGCGACGATGCCGCCGCAGCCCGCTTCAGCGAAAGCACGGTAATCGAATTTGGCACTCCTCGGGAAGTTCTTTTTTCGAGCAGCACGCCGTTGGAGTTCGCCGACGCGGTGCGTCTGCGAACCTCTGACGGTTCGCTCGATGTCGAAGCCTCGGTCGTTGCCGTGCAGTATCACCCGGGCAAGACCGTGGTCGCGGCCCGGTTTCTGAAGGAAGTGCCCAACTGGATCGTAAAATCATGAACCCTTCAACGCCCGATAAAGATCTCGCTGCTCAGTGGAGTGTCGCCCGCCGTCTGTATCCGATTTACTTCGAACTGGCGCGTGAGTTCGTCATCGACGTCGCCGCTTGCGCTGATCTTGAAGCCGGAACCGAGACGCCCGGCAAAGAGGCAGTCGAACAAGCCAACCACTGGATCGAAGAGATGGACCAGCGCGTCGAGGTCCATCAGTTGCGTCAGTTCCTGCAGACCAGTGCGGTGGTGAGTCCGGACGGCTTGCTGGGTCTGGCCCAGCATTTTCTGGCGAAGAAGGAAAGAACGGACGCCATCCGCGACAAGGTTGATTTTCTGCTGGTGCAGTATTTCAGCCAGCTAGCGCCCACCGGTCTGGTGGATGCTGAGGTGGATCTGGCCTACGTGGCTCAGGCCATGGAGGCGGTGCTGGGGAAAGTGGAACTGAAGCCGCCGGTATGGCTCAACGCGCTGGACCGCGTGCTGGAAGCGGCGCGCCGCTGCCGCTCGCTGGATGAATTGCTCCATGGCGGGGTTCTTGAGCAGGGACGGAAAGCCAAGAGTCTGGCGGGCGATCTGTTCTATCTGCCGGTGGCCCTGGTGGCCTTTACTCGCTTCGGATATCTCATGCGGCGGGTGTTTTTCCGGCTGATGCTGGGGGATCTCAACCTCATTCTCGACGGCCTCAGCGAACTGGAAGAGAAGGGGATCAAAACGATCGATTGCCGTCGGGCCCAGTTTTCGGCTGAGGAACCCATCCTCCGCCTGCGCATGATCTGCCAGTCGTGGAAGGTGATGTTCCAGGCCGAATATTCTTCCGGACAGCCGCTGCGCATGCTGGTGGACCTGCGGGCTTCGGTGGATTACGCTCTCGGCCGCGGGAAGACGCAAGAGGCAGAGACGAAGACGGATGCCAAGACCAAGGCCGCGCCCGGCGCTAAACCCACCGCTAAGCCGGCAGTTCCTGCGGCCAAGCCAGTTGCAAAACCGGCAGCCACTCTTAAACCAGTCGCAAAACCAGCGGTCGTCCACCCGGCAGCTGGGGCGAAGCCGGCGCCTGCGATGGCAAAGGCGGCTGCTTCGGCAGCGAGTGCGAAGGCCCCAGCCGTATCCAGGCCCGTTGCCCGGCCCGCGGCTGCGCCCGCAGCCGCGGCGAAGCCCAAGGCCAAACCGGTTGACAGTTCCGAGGTGCCCGAGTTCGAGATTTCGAGCGAGGGAGACTGGGACGCCGACTCCGGTGAGCAGCCCGGAAAAAAGAAAGGCTGAGAAGAAAGAAAGTTCGTGGACACTCCGACCGTACTGATCATTTCCGACGAAGCCGACTTCTCCCGGCGCATCACTGCTCGCTGGCAGATGGAGCGCAATGTGCCCATGTTCACGCTGCTGAGCGGGGAGTTGTGGCCCCGGTTTGCCGTGGATGGGTTCGACGTCGCGATCGTTGGCGAGCTGCGGAGGGACCTGCTGTCGGTGGTCCTGGAGGCGCTGCATTCTACCGGGCAGCCGATTTTTTGTGTGTGTCAGAGTGCCGCGACGGCGCAACTGGTGCGCGAGCGCTGGCTGCGTGTTTCCATCCTGCGGCCGAGCGAGCACTGGCTCGAGACCCTGGTCCTGGCGGCCAGCGAAGCGGTGCATCGTTCGCGCGCGGAAAGCCGGGCGCGAATGGCGGAGTTCAACTGCGCCGCTCTCCAGCGCCAGGCCACGCTGGGCCGCTACATGGTGGAGATGCGCCACAGCCTCAACAACGCTTTAACGTCGGTGCTGGGAAACTCGGACCTGCTGCTGCTCGAACCGGGCAGCCTCTCGGCGCAGACCCGCGCCCAGATCGAAACCATTCGCAATATGACGCTCCGCATTCACGAAATCATGCAGCGGTTTTCGTCGCTGGAAAAAGAGATGAATGTGGTGGCGCAACAGGCAGAAAGGGATTCCGGCAAGTCGTTTGCGGCTGCGGCCGCCGGCGATTAGGCAATTTAGCAATCAGCAATTAGCAGCGAACAACTGACCCTCCCCGGAAGAACGCTGATTTTACATAGTTCGGCGTGTGTGTTTGCGCACCCTCGGGGAAAGGATTCATGCATAAGATGATGGCGGGCGTCACCATTCTCGAGCACGAACTCTCCGAGCTCCGCCTGCTGGTCGAGCGCCAGGCGGGGATTCTGCTCGACTGCCCGAACAGCGCCCTGTCCGCACACGTAGCCGAGTATCTTGAGACCCACGAATTGAGTTCCTGCGCCGCCTTGCTGGAACGGCTGGGCGCGGCAGATCAGGATCCCTCCGTGCTGCCGGTGTTTCTGGACGGGGTTCTCAACATCAATACGGGTTTCTTCCGCCATCCGGGAGCGATGAATGCCCTGGCCAGGTGCGTGATCCCGCAGCTTTACGCCCGCAAGTCGGAGGACGGCCCCTGCACGCTGCGCATCTGGAGCGCAGGCTGCTCCACGGGTGAAGAAGCGTACTCGATCGCCATGGCCCTGTGTGATGTGTTGCCGGTGGGAAACGGGAGTGTCAATGGCAACGGCAACTCCACTAACGGCAATGGCTCGAAGGAAAAGGCATCTGGGCGCAATGGCAGTTCGGCTGAGAATTCTGGACCGCCGGCAACCACGCAAGCCACCAAGGATTGGTCAGTCCACATTGTCGGCAGCGACTTGCTGCGTTCCGCCATTGAGATCGCCGAGCGCGGACTTTACCCGCAGTCGGCCCTGGCGGGCCTGCCTCCGGCGACCATCCGCGCCTGCTTCACAAAAATTGGAAACATCGGCGCCGGACAAAACGGCTCGAAAGACGGAAACTTGAGCGACGGGAACTCGAATGGCTCGTCCAACGGATCAGTGGTGGGATCGAACAACGGGTCCAACGGCAGCGCCCACCTGCTGGTGAAACCGCGCCTGCGCAGCCTGGTCACCTTCAATACCATGAACCTGATCAAGCCGGTTTACATCGGGCGCTTCGACTGCATCTTCTGCATGGACTTGCTGCCTCACCTCTCCCGCGCCCAGCGCACCGCATTGCTGGAGCGGCTGCATCTCTACCTCGAACCCGGCGGCTACCTTTTCCTGAGCCAGACCGAAAAACTCTGCAGCTCGAATCTGAATTTCCGTTCCGAGACCTTCGACGGATATACCTTCCACCGCAAACCGCTGGCGGCGTCAGCCGCATACGGACGTTGATTGCCTAAATTGTCTATTTTGTCTATAATGGACAAATGAAGACCGTTACCGCGACCGATGCTAAACAGCGCCTCGCCGCCCTCCTTGATGCTGCACAACGCGAACCGGTGCTCATCCGCCGGCAAAACCGTGATGTGGCTGTGATCATGTCGGCCCAAGAGTATGACCGCATTCGCAAGACGAACATCGTCGAACTCAAGCGAACGATGGACCGCATCGGCGCCCAAGCGGCAGCGAACGGGATGACCGAGGAGATTCTTGCTGACATTCTAAAGGACTGATGCGATGCGTCGTCGACACTAACGTGTTGGTCAGCGCCATGGTGTTCCCACTTTCCGTCCCGCGTCAGGCCGTGGACAAAGCGCTGAGCGACGACGTCCTGCTTTTTTCCGAATTCACTATGGATGAGCTGAAGGAAGTTTTATTCCGCTCGAAGTTTGATCGTTATGTCAGCCGGCAGGAGCGCGCGCTCTTCTTGGCGCAGATTGGCGTCGCCGCCGAATTCGTCTCAATCATTCAGCTCGTGCGCGAATGCCGCGACCTGAAGGATGACAAGTTTCTGGAGGTGGCGCTGAATGGCCGGGCGGATGTGATCACGGGAGATGCGGACTTGCTGGCGATGAACCCATGGCGGGACGTGGCGACTCTACCTCCGGGAGACTATTTGAAACGCGTCTCGATGAGCCTTGGACGTAAGGAATAGACTGTGATGAGGCTATGACTATCAACTGGCAAGATCTACTCACCACCCTAGGCGGGGGGGCCGCGATCTTGGCGACAGCTGCGTGGCTGATCCGGACAGCACTGGATCATGCGCTGACTAGGGACGCGGAGTCGTTTAAGGCCCAATTGAAGGCGGACGCCGACATCGAGACTGAGAAACTGAAATCTTCTTTGCAGATGGTCGCCTTCGAACACCAAATACGGTTCTCGAACCTACACGCAAAACGCGCGGAAGTGATCGCCGAGATTTATTTCCAGATGGTCGAGGTAGAGCAACATGGAAAGAAGTTCGTCTATGCGGATGTGTTCGACGAAACGCGGAGGCAGGCCTATTCCGAAACGATGAATAGGCTCGTCGAGTTTTTCTTTTTTCTCGAAAAGCGCCGCATCTACCTGCCCGGGAACATTTGCACCCTGATGCAGAAGTTCGTGGACACCATTAGAAAGAACGTAATTCGTGCGAACATTTACGAGCCGATTGAACAGTCCTTTAACTCGAAGATTCTTGAAGAAAAAATTAAAGTGATTCAAGAAGTTAACGAAGCATTCGAAGGATCGATTCCGGCGGCGAGGGCCGAATTAGAGAAAGAATTTCGGCGCTTGCTGGGAGTGGAACAGGAAGCAAGAGTCCGTCGGTCGGACAACTGAACACCTTACGCGAACAGAAACTCCCTCGTCCGCAGGTCCCTGATCGTGTCCCTGAGCTTGGCCGCCTTTTCGAACTCGAACTTCTTGGCGGCTTCGCGCATGTCGCTTTCCAGATTCGCGATGTAGGCGTCCACTTCCTCCTGCGACTTGAACTCGGGCATGCCGTCCGCCTCACCCGAAGTCAGGTCGGTGTAGTCGGCGGCCACGATCGCGGCCAGCGTCATGTCCAGCGGACGCACAATCGACTCGGGAGTGATGCCATTGGCTTCGTTGTATGCACTCTGAATCGCGCGGCGCCGCAGGGTTTCATCCATCGCTCGCTTCATCGAATCGGTTTGTCGATCGGCGTAAAGGATTGCGCGTCCGTTGAGATGCCGCGCGCAGCGCCCGATCGTCTGGATCAGCGATCCCGACGAACGCAGAAAGCCCTCTTTGTCGGCGTCGAGGATCGCCACCAGCGACACTTCCGGCAAATCCAGCCCTTCCCGCAGCAGATTGATGCCGATCAATACATCGAACTCGCCCTTGCGCAAATCGCGCAGAATCTTCACGCGCTCGAGGGTTTCGATCTCGGAATGCATGTAGCGACACTTCACCCCCACTTCGGCGTAGTACTCAGCCAGGTCTTCAGCCATGCGCTTGGTTAAAGTCGTCACCAGCACGCGCTCTCCGCGCTCCGCGCGCGAGCGGATCTCGTGCAACAGATCGTCAATCTGCCCCTTGACCGGCCGCACCTCGACCTCGGGATCGATCAGCCCGGTCGGCCGGATAATCTGCTCCACCACCACGCCTGCCGACTTGGTCAGCTCATACGGCCCGGGCGTCGCCGAAACATAAACGATCTGGTTGGTGCGGTGGTCAAACTCTTCAAACGTCAGCGGTCGATTGTCGAGCGCCGAGGGCATGCGAAATCCGTATTCGACCAGCGTTTCCTTGCGCGAGCGGTCGCCGTGATACATGCCGTGCAACTGCGGCACGGTCTGGTGTGACTCGTCGAGGAACAGAAGAAAGTCGCGCGGAAAATAGTCCAGCAGGGTTGGCGGGGGCTCACCCGGCAGCCGTCTCGTGAAATGGCGTGAATAATTCTCGATGCCGTGGCAGTAGCCCATGGTTTTGATCATTTCCAGATCGAACATGGTCCGCTGATGAATGCGCTGCGACTCTACCAACCGCCCCTGCCTTTCCAGTTCAACTTCCCACCAGGCCAGTTCCTTCTTGATCGACTCGACCGCCGTGGCGCGAGTTTCATCCTTCATGACGTAATGCGTCTTGGGATAAATCGGCAAGCGCACGTATTTCTGCTTGACGGTGCCAAAGAGCGGGTCAATCTGCGAGAGCGCTTCGACTTGATCTCCCCACAACTCGATGCGATAGGCCATATCGTCATAAGTAGGGAAGACCTCGATGACGTCGCCGCGCACGCGAAAGGTGCCGCGGCGAAAGTCGGCGTTGGTGCGCTCGTAGAGAATGTCCACCAGCTTGCGAGTGATGTCCTCACGCTTGATCTTCTGGCCTTTTTCGAGGAACAGCATCATGCCGTAATAGGCTTCCGGCGAGCCCAGGCCGTAGATGCAGCTCACCGACGCGACGATCAGCGCATCGCGTCGCTCAAAGAGCGAGCGCGTGGCCGAAAGGCGCAGCTTGTCGAGTTCGTCGTTGATGGTCGCTTCTTTTTCGATATAGAGGTCGGCTGCGGGAACATACGCTTCGGGCTGGTAATAGTCGTAATACGATACAAAGTATTCGACCGCATTCTGCGGGAAGAAACTTTTGAACTCGTGATAAAGCTGCGCCGCCAGCGTCTTGTTATGCGCCATGACCAGCGTGGGACGGTTCACCGCCTCGATCACCTTGGCCATGGTGAAGGTCTTGCCCGAGCCGGTCACGCCCAGCAGAACCTGATGCTGTTCGCGGTCGAACACGCCGCGGGTCAGCGCCTGGATCGCGGCGGCCTGATCGCCTTGCGGCTTGTAGTTGGAAACGAGTTTGAAATCCATAGAAGAAGCTTTTAGCTGTTAGCTCTTGGCCTCTAGCTAACCCTTCCTTGTCATTCCGACCCTGAGCGAAGTCGAAGGGGAGGAATCTGCTGTTCACCCTCTGGGGACAGCTGTCCTCGGCTGTCCGGCCGAGCAAAGCTCGGCGGGATTTCTAGCCGGAGCGCCACAGATCCCAATTTCGCCGGCAGAGAATCCCTCTATTATAACGTCCTGCAATGAGGATGACTATTTGCGAAGACGACGGTGTTCCGCGAGAGCTCAGCGGCAGGAAAGCACACAAAACAAATTCGTGAAAATCCGCGTAAATCCGTGGCGAGTGAAGTCCAGGGTCACCCCACCGCCGGTCGCAGCTCCGCCTTCTTCGTGCTGATCGTCACATGTGCGGTGAGCTTCGGCGGCGGCCAGTCTTCGGTGTAGGCCTCGACGTTGATCGTTCCCGGAGTGCGGTTTGCCTGCACAATCACTTGCGCCAGGCCGTTGAACAAGCTGCGCCGGGGTTCTTTGTCGGACTCCTGACAATTCGGATCGCCGTTTCCCACGCCGATCAGGCGGCCTTCGCCGGTAACCTTGAAGTTGATCAAGTTGTCGGCGGTGGGAACCGGGTGGCCTTCTTTGTCCATCACTTCAACGCGCAGAATCGCGACATCTTCACCGTCGGCGTCAATTTCGATGCGGTCGGCAGTCAAAAGGATCGAGGCCGGCTCGCCGGTTGTCTCGCGCTTCTCGGTGAGCACGATCTTACCATCCTTCGTTCCGCGCGCTTCGAGCACCCCCGGTTCGTATTTCACTTTCCACTCCAGATGCGTCAGCGGCTTCACTTTCTGCGAACCCTGGCTCTTGCCGTTCAGGAAAAGTTCTACTGAATCGAGATTCGAATGCACCCACACCGAGACCGGCTCGCCTTCGCGCTGGTCCCAATTCCAATGGGGTAGCAGATGGAGCACCGGTTCCGATCCCCACCATGCCTTGTAGTAATAAAAATTGTCCTTGGGGAAGCCGCACATGTCCACAATGCCGAACTGCGAGTTGATCGAGGGCCAGCCATAGGGCGTGGGTTCGCCGCGGTAGTCGAAGCCGGTCCAGGCGAAGCCTCCGGAGAGCCATTCGCGGGTGCCGTAGAACGTCCACCACTGTTCGGCGGTTTCCGCCCACGGCGGATAATTCATATCGTAAGCGCTCAGCCAGTTGCGCAGCTTGTCGGTCGAATAGATGCCGCGCGTGGAAACGGTGCTGGCCGTTTCCGACCCCACGCAGGGCTTTTTCGGATGCGCCTTGTGCCACTCGTCCGGCACGCCCAGGTTGTAATTGAAGCCCATCACATCCAGGCCATCGGAAAAATGAGATCCATAAGCTTCGTTTACCGCCGCCGTGCACAGGCGCGTGGGATCCAGTTCATGGGTTCGAGCGACCATATCGGCAATGATTTTTTCGCCCTGCGGCTCCCGCATCAACGTCCCCTCTTCATTCCCCATGGACCATAGAATGATCGAAGGCGAGTTGCGGTAGCGCTTGACCATCAGCTCGAGTTGGGCCATGCCCTCCGCGCTCGAACTCATCTGGCGCGTCTCGCACATCATCATCATGCCCAAACGGTCGCACGCCTCCACCCACTCGGGCGTGGGCATATTGTGAGACGTGCGAACGGCGTTCGATCCCATTTCTTTCAGCACCGCCACGCGATACCACTGCAGGCGATCGGGCAGCGCCGCGCCGACGCCGGCGTGGTCGTGATGATTGCAGGTTCCTTTGATCTTCAGCGGGTTGCCATTGAGGAAAAATCCTTTGTCGGCATCGAAGACCGCCGTGCGCACTCCAAAACTCACGCGCTCAGCATCGCGGGGCTTGCCGGCGGATTCGATAGTCACGACCGCCGAATAGAGATTCGGAGTCTCTGGAGACCACAGGGCCGGGTTGGCCACACCTGCGTTTGCGCTGAACGCAGCAGACCCTTCGGGCGGGACAGTTTGTGGCATTGCATCGGCCGTCGCGACGATTTTCCCCGCCGGATCGGCAATCTGCCAGTGCACGCGGCAGGTCTCTGACTCCTTGCCTTCGTTCACCACCACGGTCCCGAGCTTCAGCGCGCCGGGCCCGTTGTCCCTAGTAGATGGCGCTGGGCGGACAACGCTCTCCCACTGCCCGAGGTGCAGAGCATCGGTCTTGATCAGCCACACGTGCCGGTAAATCCCGGCACCTTCGTAGAACCAACCATCGCCGAAACTTGCGTCCATCCGCACCACCAGATAGTTCTTGCCGCCGTAGTTAAGAAAGTCGGTGAGGTCGAAGCGGAATGGCGCATAGCCATTGTCGTTACGGCCGATGAAATAGCCATTCACGAAAACCAGCGCATCGCGGAAGGCGCCATCGAACTGGACCGCGATGCGGCGGCCCGCGTCCTCTTTAGGTATGTCAAAGACACGGCGGTACCATCCCACGCTGGTCTCGGGATAGCTGCGGCCCAGAGGCTTGTAGCCGTGGGATTGCAATTCTTCATCGTGCACAAACGGCAGTTCGACCGCCCAGTCGTGAGGCAGATTCAGCGTCCGCCATTTGGAGTCGTCGAATTTCTCCCGCGCGAAGTCGAACTCGCCGCTCTTGGAGAAATCTCCCTGATCCTTGCCAAAACCCAGATCGCGCGCCGGGTCGGTGGCGTGGCCCTGGAAAAACTTCCAGCCAAAATCGAAGAGCAAGTGCTCACGCGGAGCCACTGCGGCCAGAGCTTCAGCCGACGCTGCCCCAGGATAGGCGGCCAGCAAAGCATGGGCGCGGCGTACCGGCCCTGCGACCAGGGTTGATGCAGAGATGGCCAAGCCAGAGCGAAGCAGATCACGACGGGTAAGAAAAGACATTCGATCCTCACGGGAAAATGGAAATGAATGCCATCCCGAGCAGTGCTTCAAGATCAACGACCACACCCGGGACTTGTCCACTTAGGACTTCGCATTATAAGCCGTGAAGCCCGGAGCCTCGAAGGAGGGAATTATCACTTTCGCTTCGTAATGGGTAAGAGGGAGCTGCGAGCCGGACGGCCAGCTCCGAAGCCTATTTCTGATCTTGCACCTCGCCCATGCCTACGATCCTTGACGACGTCCGGAACTTCTTATAGTCACGATAAGTCTGTTCCACGCCGACATCGAAGTTCTTGACCAGAGCGAGTCGGACGTCGATCTTTGCGGTCATGTGCTGCGGCAGCCAGACTTCGTCATTCACCCGGGTCTGTTCCAACATAAAGCGCGAGCCTTTGTGGAAGCGTGCCAGAAATAGTCCCCAGGAAATCGTGTCGAGACACTCAACATCCATCCTGGCCAGTTGCAGATCGTCTTTGTCGATCCACACCCGCCCGTGAAACTTGGTCAGATACTTGGCGTCCTTCATGTGGGGTTCATACCCGGGACGCGGCTCGCCTTCAATCACCCAGGCTTCGCGTCCGCCCAGCAGTTCTGTTCCCACCAGCTTGAAGTTGTAAGCGTCGGCAATTTCGCGGACGAACTTGCGCCCATCCTCAACCTCTTTCTCTTCCTTTTCCTCCCGCTTCTTGCGGTCTTCCTCCGATTCGTTTTTGCGCTTGTCGATGATCTTCTGAATTTTTTCTTCTTCTTTCGCCGCATCCTTGGCGTCGAGGGGCTTGTCGTCTTTTTCGATCAGGCGCTGCACTTGCTCGCCATCGATTTCCAGAATCTCGTAGGTGTGCACTTCGGTGGACTTGGTTTGCCCTTTACCGTCGAGCTTGTTTTCCACTTCGCGTTCGATGTAGGTGTAGTCGCGCTGCCGCTTGTCGTTAGCGATGTCCTTGCTGGCGACCACGCGCAACAACTGCTGCATTTGTTCCTGCGAGAGCTGGCCGTTGGCGTCGGGAGTCAAGTCGAGTTTAGGGGTGTCGGCGGGTTTCGACTCGGCGTTTGCAACCGGCGGAGAGTTTTCCTCAGGATGATGGCCGGAAGTTGTAGCAGCAGAGCTGCTGCTCGGCGCCGGAGCCGCGGCGGCAGGCTCACCCTGCTGGGCCATCGCAGGCAGACCCCACATTACGAAGAGAAGCGCGACCCCCCGGATCTTCATACGCTCATCTTAACGTTCTCGGAGGCTCAGAAGTTCCCTGAAGGATGTTTTGAAAACTAACAAGCCAATGGTCGCGGGTTCAGTGGTGAGTGCAGTCGCAAGGTTTTGCTAGGCGGTCCTGGGATCGTGCACACTCTGCTCGACGGCGAGGTGACGGCAAGTACGTCCAATAATGTCCTGTGCGGAGCTGGACTCGACGAACTGGAAGCCGTAGCGGAAAGCGTTTCTTTGCCGAACCAGGGCGTGAACCTCAACGTCGCCCAGGGGCAGGGCGAATTCCAGGCGAACCACTTCACCAATGGGAACTTCCGTCTTCAAGATGGCCGAAATTCCCGACTCGCTGATGTCCACGGTGTGGCCCCGAACCACAGCGCTGTTACGCGGATAGACCCGGATATTGACTTCCAGCTTGAACCGGGGATGGCGGCGAGTTTCCACAAATTCGTGAGCCGGACCGGTTCCGAACTGACTGTGAGCTCCCAATGCGATACTCTCCCGGACTAGAACATTCCGGGCTGGACTGCCGGCGTGGACTCACTCCCCAGAGTGCGGCCAAGGGCCGGGCGAAAGCAAGCCCAAAGTGTCCCTTGGTAAGAATCGGCACGATGCAGTCAGGACTTTAGCCGCGGATCAGGTTAGTCCCTGGTCTTGTACGCCTTTCCCAGGCACTCCGCCTGAAACAGGCGTTCATCCACGCGATGCAGCCACTTTTCCTGAGCCTTGGTCAGCAGCGGATAGTGCTTGATGTCAAACAGGTAATAGACCATGAACCACACCGGCTTCTCGGTGGTCATCCAGTTTTGCCGGTCGAAGCGCTTCAGGTTCACGGGCAGCGAGTAGCGCCGCAGCGTGCGCTCCCGCCGCAGATTGAAGTAGGAGTTGAAATAGCTGAGGGCCAACTCGCGCAAGTTGCGGTAGACGGGCTCGCGCCAGCGGCATCCGGTGTAGTTCGACTTGGCCACGGCGCCCCAGCATCCGTTCTGGCGGAAGATGGCAATCACGTGGTCGGTGTCGTGTTCGGCCTCGAAATCGAGCAGCAGCGGGGGGTATCCGTTCACCCGCAAGGCCGCCGCGCCGAAAATGGCCCCTTCGAGGCAATGCGCCGTTTCGCCGGCCAGCACCTTGCGCGGCGACCACGCCGTGTCTTCCAGGTGATACGGCATGTCGTCGAGAAACTTCTGGATGCCGTAGGGATTCTTCATGCTGCGCAGCTTACGCAGTTCGGCGGGAGTGAAGTCGAAGGCGGGGCCAGAGTGGTTAGTGGTCATTTAGGTTTTGGTTCGAGCATTCGTTTGACTTGGGGGGCCTTAGGTCTTGGGTTTTAGGTCTTAAGGCCATTATGCTTCCGAGGACCCCGGGCCCCAAGACCTAACACCTAAGACCCAAGACCCAAAGACTCGGCCTCCTAACTACTTACCACGTGCCCGGAAAAGACTGTTGCCAGTTCCGCGGGGCTATCCACCAGCACGTCCGGAGGGTCATCCTCAAACGTGTCCGGAGCGAAGCCGTAGGTTACGCCGATCGTCCACAGTCCGGCATTGCGCCCGGTGCGCACGTCCACGTGAGAGTCGCCCACCATCGCACCCTGCTCCGGGCCGATCCCGTTTTCCGCCAGCAGCTTGCGCGCGCCCTCAGGATCGGGTTTCTTGCTGGGGAAGCTATTGCCGCCATAAACGTGCGAAAAAAACGGCCCCAAGCCAAGTGCCTCAACGATCGCCCGCGACGGATTCACCGGTTTATTCGAGAGCACGGCCATTTTGCGCGGCACGCCGTTTGCCGAGTGCTGAATCGCCGCCAGGGCTTCGGCAATTCCCGGATAGACCGTGGTGTGATCGAGTTTGTGTTCGCGATAATAAGACAGGAAGAACTCCAACCCCTTGCGCACCAGGGCCTCGTCAACCGCTTCGCCGCCCAGCGCGCGCTGAATCAGAATTGGCGCCCCATCGCCCACGTAGCTGGCGATCAAGTTGTCGGGCAACTCGGGCCGTCCGATATGGCGCAGCGCGGCGTTGACGGAACGCACCAGGTCGAGACGCGAGTCAACCAGCGTGCCGTCGAGGTCGAAGATCACCAGCTTGATGGAGTGCGGGTCGAATGCGCGGCGCGTGCGGATCATGCTCTCTCAGGATAAAGCACGCGGCAGGCAGGCGTCAGCATTCGGCGAAGGAGTGTGGGGCCGGGTCGGCGCCTGTCCCGAGGGAAGGCGAGGGAACCGGGACAGGCCGGGCGAAGCTCGGCGGCTTCACCTTTACAATAAACTGTATTTCTAGTACCATCGAAATATGGTTCTAACCGCCAAGCCCCTCTCTCTCACCAAGTCCGCCGAACGCGTGGCCAAGTATGCCGACATGTTCTCCGCCATGGGCACCGAGCCGCGCCTGCGCATCATGCAGCTCTTGCTGTCGGCGCATCCCGAGGGCCTCGTCGTCAGCGATATTCAATCCGAGTTGGAGATTCCCAACTCAACCCTCTCTCATCACCTGGACAAGCTGCGAACCGAAGGTCTGGTCGAAGTGAAACGGGAAGGCACGTTCCTGCGCTACACCGCCAATACCGAAGCCCTGCAGGAGTTGCTGCAATTTCTCTACGCCGAGTGCTGCACCCGCAATAAGGCGCTCCGGCCGCAAGACATCGTGCAAATCTGCAAATAAGGAGAAACGCTCATGAGTGCAAGGGATTTGAGGGAGGCCGCGACGCTGGAGGAAAACATCCCTCAGGGGCTAAAGCCCCCAACCTCTCCGACGCCGGGCGGCACGGCTGAAGCCGTGCCCTACCCGGAGTCTTCCGACAGTCAGAACCTGGACATCAAGGAAGTTGTGAAGCAGAAATATGGAGAAGCTGCCCTGCGCGTTAAATCCGGCGGAAGTTCCTGCTGCGGCGCGGCTCCAGGCACCGGCTGTGCCGATCCCATCACTTCGAACCTCTACGAAGCTTCGCAAATCGGCCAGATTCCCGAGGAAGCCCTGCTGGCTTCGCTCGGCTGCGGCAATCCCACGGCACTGGCTCAACTGAAGCCGGGCGAAATCGTCCTCGACCTCGGTTCCGGCGGCGGCATTGACGTTCTGCTCTCCGCGCGCCGGGTCGGCCCCACGGGCAAAGCTTATGGCCTCGACATGACCGACGAAATGCTGGCGCTGGCCAACCAGAACAAACGCAAAGCGGAAGTCGAGAATGTCGAGTTCCTGAAAGGCGAGATCGAGAGCATCCCGCTGCCCGACAATTCAGTCGATGTGATCATCTCCAATTGCGTCATCAATCTTTCCGCCGACAAAGACAAGGTTCTGCGCGAAGCGTTCCGCGTGCTGAAGCCGGGCGGCCGCTTTGCCGTCTCTGACGTGGTCACTCGCGGCGAGATTCTCCCCGAGATTCGCCAGAGTGTGCTGGCCTGGGTAGGCTGCATGGCGGGCGCATTGGACGAAAACGAATACCGCAGCAAGCTCGCGGCAGCCGGATTCGAGCAGATTGAGATCGAGCCCACGCGCGTCTATCGTGCCGAAGACGCCCGCGAAACTCTATCCGGGCAGGGAATTGATGTGGACGCCATCGCCCCTCAAGTGGATGGAAAATTCATGAGCTCCTTCATTCGTGCCGTGAAACCGGCGGCCGGGAAGTCCTGCTGCACTCCGAGTTGCTGTGGCTGACGAGAAACTTACAATTCCATGCCCAAACACTACAACGTGCTGTTCCTTTGCACCGGAAACTCAGCCCGGTCCATCATGGCCGAGGCGATCCTGAATCAGAAAGGGCGACCGAACTTTACCGCCTATAGCGCCGGCAGCCATCCCGCGGGAGCGGTGCGCCCGGAGGCGCTGAAACAGCTTGAGGCCGCTCATCTTCCGATCGCCGGTCCGCGCAGCAAGAGTTGGGATGAGTTCGCCCAACCCGGCGCTCCCGCCCTCGATTTCGTTTTTACGGTTTGCGACAACGCCGCCAAGGAGGTCTGCCCGGTATGGCCGGGCCAGCCGATCTCGGCCCACTGGGGCGTACCTGATCCCGCCGCGGTTCGGGGAAGCCGCGAAGAAGTGGAACGAGCTTTCCGCGATGCGTTCTTCGCGCTGGAGCGCCGGATCGCTCTGTTCCTGTCCCTTCCGCTCGCCAGTCTTGACGGTCTCGCGATCAAGAACGAGGTCGACAAGATCGGACGGCAATGAACTTCCCTCTGCGTTCGCGGGCGGTTGTGGAGTTCGCCGGCACAGCATTTCTGCTGATGGCAATTGTGGGCTCGGGCATCATGGCCGAGCGCTTGGCCAGCGGCAATGTCGCCCTGGCGCTCCTTGCTAATTCCGTGGCCACCGGAGCTGCCCTGGTTGCGCTGATTCTGGCGCTGGGCCCAATCTCGGGCGCTCACCTTAACCCGGCGGTCACGCTCGCCGACGCAATGCAGGGCGGCACGGCGTGGCGCGAAGTTCCCGTCTACCTGGCCGCGCAGATCACCGGAGCATTCGGAGGCGTGGCCGCGGCGCACTCGATGTTTGGCCTCCCCTTGTTCTTTGCCTCGCATCACGCCCGGGGCGGTCCTGCCTTAATCTGGAGCGAATTCATCGCCACCTTCGGGCTCCTCTTTGTCATCTGGGGATGTATGCGGGCGCGCCCGTCTGCCGTCCCGTTTGCCGTGGGAGCCTATATCACGGCCGCGTATTGGTTCACCGCTTCCACCTCGTTTGCCAATCCGGCAGTGACCTTGGCGCGCGCAGCCAGCGACACGTTCGCCGGCATTCGTCCTGCCGACGCCCCGGGGTTCATCGCAGCGCAGTTAGCGGGCGCGGTAACCGCTGCGGTGAGTTTCCGATGGTTGGCTTCCACTGAATCAGCACCGGCAAGCAAAGGAAAGACGTGAAGAAAGAGCGAGTCTTGATTCTCTGTACCGGCAATGCCGCGCGCAGCCCGATGGCGGAGGGCCTGCTGCGCCACGACGCCGGCGATCGCTTTGAAGTTTTCAGCGCGGGAGTCCAACCGTGCAAAGTCCGACCCGAGGCGATTGCGGTCTTGCAGGAACTGGGTATTGACCTAAGCCAGCATCGCCCGAAGCATGTCGACGAATTTGCCGGCCAGCGCTTCGACTACGTGCTGACCGTCTGCGACCACGCGCGGGAGACTTGTCCTGTCTTTCCCGCCCAGACCCGCACGATCCACCACAGCTTTGTTGACCCCGGAACTTTTCCGGGATCCGAAGAAGAACGGCTGGCACGGTTCCGCAGAATACGCGACGAGATTCGCGCATACTTGCGTGCCTTTCCGCCAGAGCCGTGAGGTCACAGGGAGTCGCAACGACCGTTCCCGGCAACAGCCAGGCACCAGCGATCCAGTTACAAACCGCCGTTCCCGAGATTGCACTTCCGCACTTTGCCAACTCCTGATCAGCGTTTACAATGCAACCAGCTTCATGATCGCGGTGGGTTTTGCTTACCGCAGGGGTTGCTGGGGTTCGTGAGATTACCGCAAGGCTGCCCCGAATCCAGCGCAGGCAGGAAACATAGAACCGGATGGCGACCACAAAGACCGATCCCAAGCTGACGAATGGCAGAAAGGCCAAGCTTTATGAGGGCCTCACGGCCGACCGGCTCATCCAGGCCTACCGCCTGATGTACACTTCCCGGCGCATTGACGACCGGGAAATCCTGCTCAAGCGCCAGCAAAAAATATTCTTCCAGATGTCGGGTGCTGGGCATGAGGGCATCGGCGTGGCCGCGGGGCTGGCGCTGAAGCCCGGATACGACTGGTTCTACCCGTATTATCGTGATCGCGCGCTGTGCCTGGCGCTCGGGGTCAAGCCCTACGACATGTTCCTGCAGGGTGTAGGCGCGGCCAACGACCCCAGTTCCGGCGGACGCCAGATGCCTTCCCACTGGAGCTATCCCGCGCTCCACATCGTCACCCAGTCGTCGCCCACGGGATCGCAGATTCTGCAAGCGGTGGGCTGCGCCGAGGGCGGACGCTATTTTGCGCGTCATCCCAAGGCGGCAGAGCTCCCCGCGAACCCACTTCTCGCAAAAGAAGCAAGAAATGGGGCACCCAACGCAGGGGTGGACTATCGGCAGTTCAAGGAAGTGACTTTCCGCGAGGATGAGGTCACCTACGTCTCGCTGGGGGATGGCAGTTCCAGCGAAGGCGAATTCTGGGAAGCCATGAACGCGGCAGCGCTGGGCAAGTTGCCGGTCATCTTCTGCGTCGAAGACAACGGCTACGCAATTTCTGTGCCGGTGGAAGTGCAGACTGCCGGCGGCAGCATTTCGCGCCTCGTCTCAGGATTTCCCAACTTCCACTTCGAAGAAGTCGACGGCACCGACCCCGTGGCCAGCTACGGAGCTTTTTCGCGCGCGGTCGAATACTGCCGCGAAGGACACGGCCCCGCCTTCGTGCACGCTCATGTGATCCGCCCGTATTCGCACTCGCTTTCCGACGATGAGCGCCTCTACCGTCCTGATGCTGAGCGCGAGCGCGACGCCCAGCGCGATCCCGTGACCCGCACCCAGATGTTCCTGCTGCGCGAAGGCATTCTCGACGACAAAGGGATCAACCAGCTGGAAAAGGAAGTCGAGGCCGAACTGCAGGCCGCGGTGGATATGGCGCTCGAAGCGCTCCCGCCCGCACCCGAATCGATCATGGAATACCTCTATTCACCCGTGATTGATCCGGCCTCGCCGGAGTTCGATACCCGGCCGGCGCAGCCGGAAACTGCGACGTCCGACGGGAAGAAGCCGACGACCAAAACCATGGCGGATCTGATCAACGCCACGCTGCGCGACGAAATGAAGCGCGACGAGCGCATCATCGTCTTCGGCGAGGACGTCGCCGACGTCAGCCGCGAGGAATATCTGAAACGCAAGCTGGTCAAGGGCAAGGGTGGAGTCTTCAAGCTCACGTTCGGCCTGCAGAACGAATTCGGCAGCGATCGCGTGTTCAACTCGCCGCTGGCCGAGGCCGCCATCGTGGGCCGCGCCACCGGCATGGCGACGCGCGGCTTGAAACCGGTGGTCGAGATTCAATTCTTCGACTACATCTGGCCCGCGATGATGCAGATTCGGGACGAGCTCAGCGTCATCCGCTGGCGCTCGAACAACGGATTTTCGTGCCCGGTGGTGATTCGCGTCGCCATTGGCGGATACCTCACCGGCGGAGCCATCTATCATTCGCAGTGCGGCGAGAGCATTTTCACGCACATGCCGGGCCTGCGCGTGGTCTTCCCCTCGAATGCGCTCGATGCCGCCGGCCTGCTGCGCACCGCAATCCGCTGCGATGACCCGGTGCTCTTCCTCGAGCACAAGCGTCTTTATCGCGAACCGTTCGGCCGCGCGCCTTATCCCGGACCGGAGTACATGATTCCGTTCGGCAAGGCGCAAATCGTCCACCCCGGCGATAACCTGACCGTGATCACCTATGGCGCGGTCGTGCCACGCGCGCTGCAGGCCGCGCAGAAGCTGGAGCGCGAGCAGGGAGTAAAGGTCGAACTGATTGACCTGCGCTGCCTGAATCCGTTTGACTGGGACGCGATCGCGGCCTCGGTCACCAAGACGAACCGCGTGCTCGTCGCCTACGAAGACACGCTGAGTTGGGGCTATGGAGCCGAGATCGCCGCCCGCATTGCCGACCAACTCTTCGACAAGCTCGATGCCCCTGTCCGCCGCGTCGCAGCCAAAGACACTTTCGTTGCCTATCAGCCCATCCTGGAAGACGCCATCCTGCCCCAGCCGAACGATCTTTTTCTGGCGATGAAAGAACTGGCGGAATATTAAGAGTGGAGCCCCGGACGCCCTCGTCCGGGGAAGGGCCCGGCGGACGAGGGCGTCCGCCGCTCCAGCCAATCCGTGACTCGGCTTTCTACTCCCCGAACAGCGTCCTGTAGATTCCGCCGCCGAGCGCGCCGCCGATCAGCGGTGCGACCCAGAACATCCACAACTGTTGCAGCGCCCAGCCGCCGGCGAAGATCGCGGGGCCGGTGCTGCGGGCCGGGTTCACGGAAGTATTCGTCACCGGGATGCCGACGAGGTGAATCAGCGTCAGGCAAAGGCCGATGGCCAGGGGCGCAAATCCTTTCGGTGCGCGACTGTCGGTCGCGCCCATGATGACGATCAGGAAAAACGCAGTCAGCACAACCTCGGCGATGAAGCATGCCAGCAGGGAATATCCCTGGGGCGAATTGGCCCCGTAGCCGTTACAGGCGAACCCGGCGTGCACATCGAAGTTGGTCATTCCGCTGGCAATAATGTAGAGCACGCCTGCGGCGGCGATTGCCCCCGCCACCTGCGCAATGACGTAGTGCAGCAGTTCCGAGGCAGGGAAGCGCTTGCCGACCACCAGTCCCACGCTCACCGCCGGATTGAAGTGGCCGCCTGAGATATGCCCGACCGCATAAACCATGGTCAGAACGGTGAGGCCGAAGGCCAAAGCGACGCCGGCGTATCCGATGCCGACGTTAGGAACGCCTGCGGCCAGCACGGCGGCGCCGCATCCGCCAAAGACCAGCCAGAAGGTTCCAAAGAATTCCGCGAGCGCGCGTTTACCGACAGGCATGGGGGATCTCCTTAACGTTGCGTATAGGAATATTGTGATGTGGGCGAAGTCTGCGCGGCCAGAAGCGTAGCACACCAGAATCGGAATCAGAAGCAGGAATTAGCCGCATCAAAATATCCAACTTGTGCCGCGATTGTTAGCCCCGGATCCGCGCCGATCTTCACGGATCACTCCCGAAGCCTCCTGGTGTATCGGTGGCGATCCGTACCATCCGGTGGCTGGGTTTTTGCCAGGTTACGGACGCTTTCCCCGCAAGCCGATCCTCGTTGTCCGTTCTTCCGGGCAATGCTAGGCTCCAAAATAGTGGGCTCCGCCTATGCCAATCCGTTGAAATCGAACCCTGCCACGCCGGGCCGGATGGCGCAATGGCTGCATTCCGGCGGGGCAGAGGTCTGGATCAAATTTTTGTTGTCGCTGGTGGGCCTGGGGCTGGCTTTCGCTGCGGCGCTTTTTTCCACCGTTTCGCGCGACGCTGGCTACGTCTGGGCGACGGTGATTCTGGCGTCGGTCTCGCTGATCCTCGCTACCTGGGTTGGACTGGTCACCGTGCCCTATCTGGCGCGGCGTGTCGCCGTCGAGCGGCTGCGCGAATCGTTTGATTACGACGTAACCCGGGTCGGCGTTGTTTACGTGCTGGTGACCTTGGTGATCGGCATCGCCGCGCTCAACACCGGCAATAATCTCCTCTACATTGTGGTCGCAACCATGTTGGCGGCGATTCTGGTCTCCGGCTTCGTCTCCGCCTGGGTGCTGCGCTGGCTTGAGCTTGACGTCCGCCTGCCCGAGCACGTATTCGCCGGACGCGCTGTGCGCGGCCGTATCGTACTCTATAATCCGCGTAATCTTCTGCCCTCGTTTTCCGTACGCGTGGTTTCTACCCGCAAGAAAACCAAGGCGGCCAAGCAGTGGAAATGGGAGGCGTCCACGTTTGCCTTTCCCTTTCACCGTCCGCCAGAGCGGCAATGGCTGCGCCTTCCCGACCGCAAGTTGCGCCGGGTGGCGGCCGATCCGCCGCCGGCCGGCATCTTCGAAGGCATGGCCTATTTCCCGTATGTCCCACCGAAAGCCGAATTGTCGGCCGACTTGGATCTGAAGTTCGAGCGCCGCGGACGTTACCGCGAAGACGGCTTTGGTCTGGCAACTCGCTTCCCCTTCGCATTCCTGACCAAGACGCGGCACGTGTCATTGTCGCGGGAAGTGCTGGTGTATCCCCGGGTCGAGCTCACCGAGGAGTTTTTCGAAATTCTGCCGCTGGTGCGCGGCGAGTGGGCCAGCTTGGTGCGTGGCCGCGGAGCCGATCTTTACCGCATTCGGGAGTATGTGTCCGAAGATTCCGCCCGCCACGTGGACTGGAAGGCGACGGCCAAGTCCGGTTCGCTGAAAGTCCGCGAATTCACGCGCGAAGACGAGCGCAAGCTGTGCATCGTTTTCGATAATCCGGAAGCCGGGATGATTGGTGAGACGGCCTACGAGAAAGCGGTCGATCTGGCTGCCTCGCTCGCCTGGCGTTTTGCCGAGCAGAATGGTGAGGTTTCGTTTGCTGTTCCGGGATATTCTCGCACCCGCGATCTCCACGAGTTTCTGCGCTGGCTGGCGGTGATCGAACCGGGGTCGCGGGCCTCGACCAACCTCGAGCCCCAGCCGCACCGTGCCTCAAGAGATGCATTGGCCGCAATGAACCTGGGCAGTACAGGTGATTACAACATCGTCGTCACAGCCCGTTCCCGCGGGACCCTGCCCACGGATCTGTGGAACTGTTCCTACTTTGTGTTCATTGGGAACGACGCATCGGCTAGAACGAGATCGAAGCACTAGGTGCTTCGCCGTTTGTTCGGGCAGCGCCGGGGCGATCCGGTACCCCTCCCCGCCGCATACCGTCCCGATCTGGCGAATTTCTTGTACTTTTTCGTTTTTTCTTCTTTTCTTCCGCCGGCGTTTCAGCATATACTCCCGCCCCTAAAGTGTTCGTGGACAGCTCGAAACTTCTGAAGTCGGGAGGTGTCCGATGCGCATCTGCGACCTGATCAAGAATCAGGATACCTATCAGGCGGAACTGGGCCACACCGTGTTCGAAACGGTGCAAGCCATGGTCGAGCGCAACATCGGCGCCGTACCGGTTCTGCACAACGGCAAACTGGTCGGCATTTTTTCCGAGCGCGATCTCATGAAACGGGTCGTTGCTGAAGGCCGCGATCCTGTCAGCACCTGCCTGGCCGAGGTCATGACGGACGATCCCTTAACCGTCAGCATGAATGAGGATCTGGAAAGCTGCATGACCCTGATGCGGCGCCACAATTTCCGACATCTCCCAGTCTGCCACGACGGACACCTGATCGGCATGGTCTCGCTGCGGGATATCCTGCTGCACGACCTGGATGCGAAGGATGATGAGGTACGCATGATGCGGGCCTACATTCACTCCATGCCTGACGCGTAGGCTGGTGCCTGCTCCGAAGAGAGCCGCAGACAGCCGCAAAACGCCCCTGAGTTGACCTCACTCCCCCGGGCGGGCTCTGCCCGCCCTGCGATGGTAACGTTACGTAAGTTACCAAAGTGCATTGAACTGAGGTTGGCGAGAGGCTAACGTAGCTCTTACCGAGCCGAAGACAACTACTTGAGCCCGGATCCATGAACCTGACCTCGGCTGGTGCTGCCGGGGGCCGGCGATGGCCACACCATGCGCGATAAAATGATGATCCTTTACTACGCGTATTACGCGCTCTGGTTTGCGCAGCCCGCGCTCCAGTTGGGGATCGCTGCGCTCATGCTGCGGCGAGGATTGCACCGCCAGTTCAAGTTCTTTTTCGGCTACATTGCCACCCAGCTCGTTACCTTCGGCATCACCTTCCCCACGCAGGGGCGCGGCACTACCGCTTTCTATCTCTACTGGACGTGCAGCGCGGTCAGCGTGGCCTTCGGCTTTGGAGTGATTCACGAAGTGTTCGTGGATGTCTTTCGCTCTTTCCACACCCTGCGCGACCTGGGTACGGTGCTCTTCAAGTGGGCTGGTCTGGTGATGCTCCTGGTGGCTGGCGTGGTGTCGGTTTCCAGCAACTCCACTACGATGGCACCGTGGATGCAAGCCATTACTACCACGCAACGCTGCTTGCGCATGATCCAGGTCGGGATGGTTCTGTTCCTGCTCTTCTTTGCCCGATATTTGGGCATTAGCCGTCGTCGCCACAGTTTCGGTATTGCTTTAGGGTTCGGCTCCTTCGCCGTTGTCGAACTTACCCTGATTGCCTCCTGGGTTGGGAACCACCTTCAGAATCCGTGGATGAGTATCGTCAACATGACCGCCTACAATCTCAGTCTCGGATTGTGGCTGGGCTACCTTGTCGCCAAGAGCCCGGAGCGCAACGCTTCCTACACGCTGTTGCAGCCACAGCGATGGGAACAGAGCCTCTCTGACATACAACACCCGCTTCCCGCAGATTCCCTGATCCCGATGTTTGAAGGGATGGTGGACCGCGCTTTGTCGCGCACCCGGCCGGATGCACCATCGGGCGACAAACCGGGAACGGCTCCGATGGCCAGGAGCGCTGCGGTCGGTGGGAGCAGCTTTAGTCTCTCGGGAGCAGAGGCCGGCACAAAAAGCTAGTCGCACCCGCGACCAGCTTCAACTTATCTTGTCCTGCCCGTTGTCCGGAAAATGTAAGACACTCCGGGCCCGCTAGGCTGTGCCAGCCCTTGGCGCAGATAAATCGTGTAAACGATTAAGTAGATGCAGTAAGCTGTTGATAAAACACAACTTCCTACGCTATTGGTTTTCTGTGGTCGAAACCCCGCTACAAAGCCGCACGTGGAATGGTGAAAATTATTGCACACAAGGCTTGACGGGTGACTTATAATGCGGATCCGCGCCGAACGCCACTTCCTTGGGGCACTCAGCGCGGTTACCAAGGAGAACACCCATGAAACGTGCAATCAGGATTTCGATCCTGATCGTAGGAATAGTGGGCACCTTTATCGGAGCTACCGTCCTACCGGTTCCCGCCGTAGCAGACGGAGGCCCGATTATTACGTGCCCTCAACCAACACCAGAGTGTGGCGTCGTGCAGAAGCCACAGCCACCGAAGTAAGTAAAGCGGAGGCCGAGGGCGTCCACAAGGTCACTAAAGTAACCAGCGGTAACCTGGGCCAACCACTTAGGGCTCGCAATCTCCGGGCTGACGGGATCAGCAACCCGCCAGCCCCTATTTTTGCCGGGACTAAGCGGATTTCTTGAGGGCGGTTTCGAGGGCGCGCCTCAGTTCGCTCGATTCGAAGATCGGCGGCTGGCAACAGGATCCGGAACAGAGCACGGCAAAGGATCTGCCTGATCCCAGCTGGGGAAGATTTGGGATGGTCTCCGCCAACAGCGGCGGGAGATTTCCCGCAACGGCCTGATTGGCCTTCAAGCGCAGCGTGGTCTTGCTGAAGGAGAAAGGCGCCGCTGCCGCAACGAGTTCATCGCCGACGTCGTCGCCTCCGTTGCCCGCTATCACTACAACCTGCACCCGCTCTTCCAGCCAGTGGACCGCGGCGATGCCATAAGTCGCCGCGAAAATTCCATACTGTTCTGCCACGCCGGCGAATGTTTCCAGAGTCTGCTCCGCCTGGTCACGGTATCGGGCATCGCCGGTGTAATGAAAGAGCCGCACGAGAGCTATCGCCGCCATCGGGTTGCCGGCAGGCGTGGGGGAATCCTGCAGGGGTTTGCGCCGGGTGGCCAGCACACCCAGGCCCTTGCCGTCGGATGCCGGTTCGCTATCGAAGAACCCGCCTGCCGTCGGGTCGAAGAAGCGCGCGATCATCGCGTCGGCAATCGCGTGGGCGAATTTGAAGTAACTGAGATCGGCGGTGGCTTCGTAGGCATCGAGGCAAGCCAGCGCGGTGAAGGCATAATCATCGAGCAGCCCCGCTACCTCGCGCCGTTCCGCCTGGGCATCCGAGTAGGCGATAACGTGCAGCAATTTCGCCTGTGTCGGCCTCCATGCCTCGGCCAGCACCCGATCCAGCGATCGCAAGGCAAAGCGCCGCGCGCTGTCGAGATCCAGCACTTTCGCCGCCTCGAGATAGGCTGAGACGCACAGGCTGTTCCACGCGACATACACCGTCTTATCGACATAAGGCGTGGGCCGCTGGAGCCGTGCCGCGTACATCTTCTTTTTCACCTCCGCCAGTAACTCTTTGACCCGCTCCGGGCTGAGGTTCATCCGCTGCGAAATCTCCTCGATCGTCGCCCTTACGTACAGCACATTCTTCGCCGGATTGTGATGCATCTCTCCGATTTCGTTGATGTCATAATGGAGCGCCGCGACCTGGGCCTCTTCATCGGTCAAGACGGCGCGGACCTCGTCCAGCGTCCAGGTGAAATAATCGCCGTCGTCCTCCATGGAGTAGTCGGCATCCTGCGAGGCATAGAATCCGCCACGCTCGCGATCGCTCAGCCACTCGTCCATCCAGCGAATGATGTCGCGTGCCACATCGGCAAAGAACTCAATACCGGTCGCCTGGTACGCATGCGCGTAGTTCTTCAGCAGCTCGGAGTTGTCGTAGCACATCTTTTCGAAGTGCGGCACCACCCAGCGTTCATCCACCGAGTAGCGGTGGAACCCGCCCGCCAGCTGGTCGTAAACCCCGCCCTTGGCCATGTGCTCGAGCGTGGTGACAATTATGTTCTGGAGGTTGTCGCTCGTGCCGGCTGCGGAGCTTCGCTCCGCCGGACGGCCGGAGGCGGCCGTCCCCACATGTGCCGATACGCTCCGCGCATGCCTCTCTATCAGCAAATCCAGCGCTGCGGGATGGGGAAACTTCGGCGCCCGCCCAAACCCTCCGTGTTCGGGATCGAACATTCTGACCGCCGATTCCTGTATCGCCGCAATCACCCCCGCTGAAACGTGCCCGCTCCGCCCGGCAAACGACTCCGCCTGCGCGATGGCGTTCTCGACCATCTTCGCCTGCTCCACCACATCTCCGTTTTTCTCTCGGTAGGCGTTAGCAATACTCAGGAGCACGCGCCGGAAGCTCGGACGCCCGTAGCCATCCTTGGGCGGAAAATACGTGCCGCCGTAAAACGGCTTCCCGTCCAGTGTAAGAAAAGCCGTCAGGGGCCATCCGCCCTGCCCGCTAACCGCCTGCACCGCCGCCTGATAGCGGCTGTCAATGTCCGGACGCTCGTCCCGGTCCACCTTCACCGCAATGAAGTACTGGTTCACAATCGCCGCAATCTCCGGATCGTCATAAGACTCGCGATCCATCACGTGGCACCAGTGGCACCACACCGCGCCGATGTCGAGCAGCATCGGCTTGTTCTCGCGCTGCGCGGCGGCGAACGCCTCCTCGCCCCATTCATGCCATCGAATCGGCTGATGCATCGCCGACCGCAGGTAGGCGGAAGAAGCGTGGGAGAGAGAGTTGAGGGAGGTGGAAGTCATGGATCAAGTCTACATTGAGGCTGGATGAAGGACTTCTAAGCGGAATTCCCGACGTTTCGCAGTGCACGAGTCACAAGTTCATTGCGGAGGCGGCTCAGCTCCTCTGTACCCAGAACGCGGCGGAGTTGGTTGATCACCGCTGTCACCGTGAGCTCGTCCGTGAGCGGTTCACCGCGCCACTGCTCCAGTCCGATTACCTTCGCAAATGTTGAGTACATCGCCTTGGTGTCCCCCTCGCCGGGCGCCTGCTCCTGAATCCAGGCTTCCGCACCTATCGTACGAAGAGCATTTTCAAAGGGCTGCAGATCTTTGTCGATCGTTGGTGTCAGCCAAACAGACCACTTTCTCCGAATCATCAGAAGGTTGTCAGCGTGCGGCAGGACGGTCTTTCGAGGACCTTCCCGACCCAGAGTCATCAAGGCATTGAACATCTCCGCGACGTACTCTTCGCAGAATGACGAGTACTTGTCAAAAGCAACACCCGCCATATGGGAAGTGGCTCCAATCGAAAAGCTATTTTGTGACTCGAGTATCCGTAACGACCGTTCATGCGCGATCCTGTCACGAGCAATCTGTAACAAGGCTCCGAACAGGGATCCGATCACTGAAACCCCTGCCAGCTCACGTATGACCCTCCCAAGCGGAAGGGAGAACGCCGCTGCCATCGAAGCAACGAACACGACACCGAGAGCTATGTAGGTATTTTTTCGGCTCACGTGCTACCCCTCTGCCACCGCGTCCAGGCGCGCCAGCGTATCCGGGTACTTGCGCACAAGAAGAACCAGCGCCGCAGCCTGAGGATTCGGTTTTGCGCGGCCCTGTTCCCACTTTTCCAGCGTTCTCTCGTTGATGCGCAGTCTGCGGGCAAAGACGGCCCGCGAGCAGCGCAGCTTTTTTCGCGTGTCCCGTAGGACCTTGGAATCCACTTTAGGGAGCGGCGCAACGTCTAGCTTGTAGGTGCGCAGGGTGAGCTTGCCTTCCCGGTGGCTCTTCATCGCCGCCACCCCTTCCATGAGTTCGCCAAGAATGTCTCTCTTCGCCATCACCGTATCCTCCGTCGTCCACCGAACCGTCTGCCCGCACGCGCTGCTAGTTCCTGTTCGATCGCAGCCTTGAGGTCCTTCTTATCTCTTGCCGTCAAGTCTGACGCTTCGTCCTTGTTATAGATCGTCATCAACCATATCTGATGATCTGACTCGAAGTGATAGTAGATAATGCGTAATCCACCTCTCCGGCCCTTGCCGCGCCGTGCGTCCGCCCAGCGCACCTTGCGGAACCCGCCAGTTCCCGGCATCGAATCCCCAAGCTCCGGATGAGCCCCCAGGCGCCCCTGTAGCTCTCTGTAATCGCCATCGTTCAGATAGTCCGATAAGTGACGGGTGAACGCTGGCGCTTCGATGAACTCCATACACAGATGTATACGCTATTGGAGTATCTTTGTGTACTGTGCGCTAATAGCGTATATATGTCAAGGCTGGGAAGAGGTTCGATGCGGTGTCACTGTTACCCAAGCAGCCGCTTCGCAATCGCGCAGTACAGCTCAATCGCATCTGCCAGTTGCTGCTTCTCGATGTATTCCCCGTCGGTGTGCGCGACGTGGATCGATCCCGGACCGATCAGCAGCGGTTCGCCCCAATTCGTCAGCTGTGGAATATCGGTCGTAAACGCGGCAGTCATGGTCGGCAGTCCGTCAATCGTGCGCAAGCGCAGAAACGGAATCTCCAGCGGAAACGTGACCTGCACCTGATCGCCCGTAGTCGCGAGAATCTGCCGCCGCAAATCCTCCGTCGGCCCAACCAGCCGGTAGAGCAAATCCGCATGAGCGTAGTCAGGAATCACGTTGGGTGCGCGGCCGCCTTCGATCAGTCCAATATTCAGCGTGCACGGACCAACTTCCGGATCCGAAGGCAGCGGCATCGTGCGCAGCCTGGCGAGCGCGGCAATCAGCTTGTCAATCGCCGAATCGCCCAGTTCCGGATATGCCGAGTGCGCCATGCGCCCCGTGGCAGTCACTTCCACGCGCAGCGTTCCCTTGGAAGCCAGCGCGATCCGGTTCTCCGTAGGCTCGCCGTTGATCAGAAAGCGGCATCCAGAGGGCGCATGCTCGTTTGCCACTTTCGCGCCCAGGCTGTCGCGTTCTTCACCTACGACAAATAGCAGTCCAACATGAATTCCTTGCTGCTGCAGCCGTTGTGCCGCGGCAATCTGCGCCGCGATGATCCCCTTGGCGTCGCACGACCCGCGCCCGTAGATCCGTCCTGCATCCTCCGACGAGGGAATGAACGGAGGAACGGTATCCATGTGCGTGGAAAGGGTCACTTCGGGCACTCGGCTTCCGGCCTCTGGCGCGGCGTAGACGTTGAAGCGGTCGCCTTCGACTGGCATCTTCGTGGTCTGATAGCCGAGGCGGCACAGTTCGCCGTACAGGTAGTTTCCAACGGCAGCCTCGTTGCCGGTGATGGACTCGATGTTTACCAGTTGGCGCGTCAGAGTGACAGCGTCCATGGGGAGAGAATAGCAGACAGTAAACTCGACTTCACACCTCGGACCTCAGACCTCGGACTTCAGACCTCAGACTTCAGACCTCAGACTTCAGACGTCAGACCTCAGCCCCCTGGCGCAGCTTTGGTAATCTGGAAATGTGATTGCATCTGGCTTCTCCATTCGCTCGTTCTTTCTCGACGGCCCCGCCGGTCGCCTGGAAGCGTTGCTCAATGCCGGCAGGGAGAATGCAACTCATACCGCGGTGGTTTGCCATCCGCACCCTCTGTTTGGCGGAACGCTGCAGAACAAGGTCGTCTTCCACATCATGAAAGCGCTGAATGGCTTTGGCTTTCCCGTGTTGCGCTTCAACTTTCGCGGAACGGGATTAAGTCAAGGGGAATATGATCACGGCGTCGGCGAAGTCGAAGACGTGCGCGCAGCGCTCGAGTGGCTCGAGGCGGAGTTTCACCTGCCGATTGTGTTCGCGGGCTTCTCCTTCGGCGCGGCGGTTGGCCTGCGGGCGGCGTACGCCGACGGGCGAGTTCGCGCAGCCATCGCCGCGGGAATACCGGTTGCTCCTGAGATTGCTGATACCGGTGAGGAACCGCGGGTTTACGACTTTGATTTCCTGCGGGATTGCGCCAAGTCCAAGTTATTCGTCAGCGGGGCGAGAGATCACTTCGGCCCGCGAGCGCGACTGGAGGCGCTGGTGGCGGCGGTGCCGGAGCCGAAGAAGCTGGTCTTAATCGAGGGTGCCGATCACTTCTTTGCCGGCCGCCTGCGCGAGTTGCGGGAAGCAGTTGAGGGGTGGGTACGAGAGCAAGTGATCAACAGTCACTAAACCCCTCGCTGGATATTGACCACTTCTTCGCGCACTTCGCGTGTCCTTAGCGCACTTTGCGTTCGAGGATCTTTAGCCGCGAAGGTCGCAAAGAACGCAAAGCGAACGGATTGTTGTGCCCCCACACCCGGCGTGTGATGTCCTGCCGCTATAATCCGTGGCATGTCTGACGCAGCAGACGAATCCAAGTTCAGCGAAATGCGCGAGGCCGCCCGCGCCATTTTTCAGCACGTGCTGGCGGAGGCCTCGATTGCCAAGGCTTTCGCGCGACATGTGGAGTGCGACCGCGGAGTTCTGCGGGTTCGCGAAGACTTGTTCGACTTGCACTCCTATTCGCGCGTGCTGGTTATTTCGCTGGGCAAAGCGGGACACACCATGGCCGAGGCGCTGGCCGGACAAGTCGGAGCTTCGCTCGAGGGCATCGTGGCTGGTCCGACCCAGCCCTCGGCGCAGGTGCGCGGGTTTCGATATTTTCGCGGCGGGCATCCCACGCCCAATGCCGAATCTATTCATGCGGCCAGCGCCATGCTGAAGGCGCTGGAGGCGCAGCCGGCTTCGGCGCTGGTGATCTTCATGCTGAGCGGCGGAGGATCTTCGATCGTCGAAAAGCCGATCGATGATGAAATCTCGCTTGACGATCTCATCGCGACCTACCGCGTCCTGGTGCATTCTGGCGCGCCCATCGCCGAGATCAACGCCGTGCGCAAACATCTTTCCGCGGTGAAAGGCGGGCGGTTGGCTCAAGCGGCATTTCCCGCACAGCAGGTTTCGCTGCTCGTCTCCGATGTGCCTGACAACACGCCGGACGCCCTGGCTTCCGGCCCGACCATGCCCGACTCGACCACGGTTGAAGACTGCTACCGCATCGCCGAGAAATACGACCTCCCGGGACAGTTTCCTCAGTCGGTGCGCGAATTGTTTGAACGCCGCGCGCTCGAAGAGACTCCGAAGTCGGACGACCCTGCCTTTCATCACGCGCGCTGGTGGCCAGTGCTTTCGAACCATACGGCGATTGAAGAAGCCACTGTGGCCGCGGAACGCGCCGGTTTCGTCGTCCACGTGGATAACTCCTGCGACGATTGGGATTACGATCGCGCCGCGGACTACTTATTGCCGCGAGTGCGCGAGTTGAGGAAGGAGTTTTCGCCAGTGTGTCTGATTTCCGGCGGGGAAGTCACGGTAAGGGTCGCGAACGGTGGCGTTGGCGGCCGGAACCAGCAGTTCGCCCTGGCTTGTGCCGTCAAAATGGCGGGTGAGGATATCACTGTGCTCAGCGCCGGGACCGATGGAGTGGATGGAAACAGTCCAGCGGCGGGAGCGGTCGTTGACGGCAGCACGGTGGAACGCGCACGAAAGCAAGGCCTCGACGCCAGCGCCGCGCTCGAAAAATTTGACGCGTATCCATTCTTCCGCGCCCTGGGAGATGCCATCGAAACTGGACCCACCGGCAACAATCTGCGCGATCTGCGGGTTTTGCTGGCGTATTAGCAGATTCTCCGGCGAGGAAAGAAGGGGGAAACCATTGACCAGAGTCTCCCCTGAACACAGGTTTCTCGAGCCCGCGGAATTACCCGACAGACGGGCAATTCCGCTGGTCGAAATGACAGCGCACGGAGTCGATCAGGCCGTTTTACGCCGTCTTCTGCATCTTGGCCATGGCCTCATCCATGTCGTTCTTCATTTCATCCATGGATAGGTCCTTAGTGTGGGTAGCGATCGACCAGCTGTGGCCGAAAGGATCCTTGAGCTTGCCGTAGCGGTCGCCCCAGAACTGATCCATGACCGGCATTTCCACGTGGGCGCCGGCCTTTACCGCGCGCTCGAAGGCAGCATCCACGCCGTCGACGTAGATATGCAGTCCCATGGGAGTGCCGCCGATGGACTGCGGCGACAGGGCTCCGTACTTCGGAAACTCGTCGCTGAGCATGATGATCGAATTGCCAATCATCAACTCGGCGTGCAGGACTTTGCCGTCGGCGTCTTTCATGACGCCTTTTTCGATCGCGCCGAATGCCTGCTTGTAGAACTCAATGGCACGAGCAGCGTCGCGGACGGTGAGAAACGGTGTAACGCTGTGATAACCGTCGGGAATGGGCTTCACGGACATAATGGCCTCCTATTGAGCATTGAATAATATAGTGACATTCCTAAGATATTGTGCTACTCTCCGGTCATGGGAAACCCGGCAGGAGTGCGGCGTGATTTTCAGAAGTTGGAGGAGCGGCGGTTGTTGGG
>Ga0187872_10000149_pt1 | contig 85909 bp, 82 predicted proteins | sample June2016WEW_16_4_FD_132973 | JGI IMG/M metagenome (GOLD analysis project Ga0187872, IMG submission 132973) | Peatland microbial communities from SPRUCE experiment site at the Marcell Experimental Forest, Minnesota, USA - June2016WEW_16_40 | ecosystem: Environmental > Terrestrial > Soil >... | reverse complement strand
ATGTGAACGGAACACAGCCCTGTTTAGGTTCTGATTGAGTACGACCTTAGAGATCGGTTCCCTAGAGGAAGTATTGTCAGATCAACTGATTAGATGGTGTTGCATCGACCGATTGAGCTGGCATCAGTCATTGGGCAAGCCAAAGTCTACTTTGGGCAAGCCGCAGATTCAGACGGTTAGGACACTCTCGATTTCGGGGTTAGTGGGCAAGCTGGGCTTTTGGGGCAGACTGTAGAAGCTTCTCTGCGCTGTTCCCTTGGAAAATCCCCATCTCGCGGCAGATCGTGGCCCATGACGCCCCTTGGCTTCGCCGCGAGGCAATCTGCGCGGCATCCACGGCGATTCTGGCCCGGCCCCACTTCTTTCCCCGGCTTCGGGCGTTCCGAATCCCGGCCTTCACGCGCTCTTGAATAAGCGAGCGCTCAAACTCGGCCATCGCCGCGATGACTCCGAACATCAGCCTGCCGGACGGCGTCGTGAGATCAAGATTGTCTCGCATACTGACGAGCATCACGCCGAGCGCCTCGAACTCGGCCAGCAGGTTCACGAGGTGCCGAAGCGACCTGCCCATGCGGTCCAGTTTCCAGCAGACCACAACGTCGAACTTTCGGCGGCGTGCGTCGTTCATCATGCGGTCCAACTCGGGCCGTCGTTCTTTCGAGCCACTGACACCGAGATCAACGTATTGATCCACCACGGTCCAGTCCCGGCGAGCGACGTACTCGTTGAACTCGCGGATTTGCATTCCCGCGTTTTGATCCGTCGTTGAAACACGTCCGTAAAGAACTGCTTTCATGTGGTCTCCTTACCGACGCCGGACCATCGAGAAGGCACTTGAAGCGAACGGCGCTGCACCAATGCAAGCCGCTGCTTTTGTTCCTCCTCCTGATGCCGGACCTCGCAGCGATCGTGATGGTGGACCACGTACAGTTGAACGTGCAGTTGAAGCACCACCTGCAGACGGAACTCGTGGAGACGGTACCGACGCCATTGATGGGGCCGCAGTTCTCCGCGAAGCCGAGACGTTTGTCTCACGGTATGTAATTCTGCCCCTAGGCGCTGCGCTTGGGGTGGCAGCCTGGAGTTTTGCGACCCACTGCTTCGAGGCGTTTGACGTATTCCCGTATCTGGCCCTCACCAGCCCCACGCCGAGGTGCGGGAAATCAACTCTACTGGCCTGCATCGGCCAGCTTTCTCGAAGCCCGGTTCCTGCCGCGAACATCAGCGAAGCGGCCCTGTTTCGAACCATCATGGAAGACAAGCCGACTTTGCTGCTGGATGAGATCGAATGGTTAAAACAAAAATCAGAGCGCGCCCAGATTTTGACGAATTTGCTCAATGCTGGACATCGCTGCGATGCGATTGTCATCCGCTGTTCGCAGGATGGGAAAAGACAGCGGTTTAGCGTCTTTGGACCGAAGGCGCTCAGCATCATCGGCGATTTGGCTGCGACACTTACGGATCGCAGCATCCACGTCGCCCTCCAGCGAAAGACCAAACATGAGCGCGTCGAGCGATTTCGCTTCCGCGCTGTCCGCCGTGAGGCAGACCCCCTGCGAGCGAGAATCGCCGAAGTCATGGAACACGCAAAGTCCGCAGTCGCGCACGCATATCAGTCGCTACCCGATTTGACGTTTCTCGATGATCGTGCCGCCGACAATTGGGCGCCGTTGTTCGCGCTCGTCGGCGTCCTAGACCCTTCACGTCTTGCGGAGCTTCGCACATGCGCCACAGTTCTTTCTACTTCGCGTTCCGATATGGCCGATGACTCATTGCCGTTGCGGGTGCTTTCTGATTTCGCAGCCGTTGCCGCTGAGAGAGTGGAGAAGGTGATTCCCACGGACCAGTTGATCGATGGAGCAAAGAAGCAACCCGAAAGCCCGTGGGACGAAGTCGATTTGACGCCGCGAAAAGCTGCGAAGTGGCTTCGGGGGTTTGGAATCAAGCCTGGCCGGGTGGAGAGCTATCGGGGTTATGACCGCAAAGCCCTCCTTGAGGCCGCAAGTCGGTACCTGACGGTATATCCGTCATTTCCGTCAGAAGCGTCAGCCGTAAGTAGTGAAAAGACTTAGGGATGACGGCAACTGACGGCAATGACGGATATAGGGCGAGAGAGGGGGGAGCGATGGATCAGGCTGAGGTAGTCCGCCGAGCGATTGAAGCGGTGAGCGAAATCTGTACGAGGCAGTCGGTAGAGGTCGACGAGGGCAACCAAGGCGACCCTTACGCTGAGCGAATGCGCGAGGCGTGGAAGCAGATCAACGTGCCCGACTACCCAGCGGGCATGATCCCTTGGCTGGATCGTGAATGCGCGAGGCTTTACATGGAGTTGACCGAAAGCCTCCCAGCCCAGATGCAGCGCCAGTGGGAAGCCCGCGTGCCCATAGAGCAGTTTCAGCAAACAATCAATCAATGGCTCGAAGCACATCAAGCGGCGGTCGCCATGTACCGGCAGAGGGCGCAATAAATTGCCCAAAGACCCGCAAAATCGGAGGCCGCAAGTCTTTGTTGCTCAGCCTTGGAATTTCGGCAGCACGGCGCACCAGATAGATTTGTTTGTGGGCAGGTGATGTAGCGAAATGAGCGAGACGACAAACCCCGGCTGGATGCCCGATGCGCCACTGCTGCTGACGAAGGAACAGACGGCTCGGTTGCTCAACGTGTCGGTGCGTACCATCGGGAATCTACTTGCTCGCCGCGAATTGGTACGCCGTAAAATCGGCACTCGCACCTTGATTCCGCGCACGTCGATTGACGCATTTCTCAGGAAGGATCACCAAACGCAGTAAACACGCCTTGACATGCTTACCCCCTAAGGATAGACTCGCAGCTATGGACCTCAACCTAACAGCATTCCGCAAGTGGGGTAAGAGGGGCGGCAAAAAGCGTGCGACAAAACTCTCACCGAAACGCCGTAAGGAAATCGCCCGCAAAGCGGCAAGGGCACGCTGGAACAAAAAGGGGAAGTCATGACCGAACAAGCACAGCAGCATCGGATCGAAGAGTCCGGCAAGCCAACGAAGCGACTGCCGCGTGGACTTCGCCTCCGCAACGGAAGCTACGTCGCGTATTTGACGCATCCCGACGGCAGGGGCGAGCGTCGAACTATCGGAAACGTCACCCTAAAGACGGCTATCCAACAGCGCACGATCTGGCAGCGCGAACTTACGGAAGCGCGTTACGTCAAGAAGGTGCCTCGTGTCGAGCGCCGATCATTCGCGGCAATCGCTGATGCGGCTTTGGAGTACGCGAAAAAATTCAAGCGTTCTTGGGACACTGACGCGGGCAGAATCAAGCGCATGAAAGAATGGTGGGGAAGCCGCTTGGCCGATGAAATCACCACAGCCGAAGTCGATGCGCGGCTTTATGAGAACGTGGCCCCGCGTGGTGAGTGCTGGACGGAGACGACCTCGAACGAATACCGCGTGCTGCTTTCAACCATCTACAGCCGAGCGATCGAACGCGGCGAACTAACTGTCAATCCGGCTACGGAGGCACACCGATACAAACTGAACAATGAGCGGACCCGCGAGTTGTCGTACGCGGAAGAGGACCGACTGCGAAAGACTATCCGCGAACTTTATCCGAAGAAGGAACCCGAGTTTGATTTGGCACTGCATACCGGAGTACGACGCAGCACCCTGTACGGAATCCACGCCAAGGGCCGCAAAGAGATGCCGCCACTTGACTGGAGTTCCGTCAATTTCGACTGGAAGGTTATTACGGTCCCCCGCGCCAAGTCAGGAAAGAAATACATTGTGCCGCTGAACGCGGTCGCGCTGGACGCGCTCAAGATTCTGCGTGAAAGGTCGGACGGCACGGGACCTGTGATCAGGAAGCCAAGCGGTCTTGAGATTCGTTCTTGCCGCAAGTGGTTTGAGAACTGCCTAACGAAAGCGTGCATCGAGGATTTTCGCTGGCACGATCTCCGCCACACATTCGGGACGCGGCTACGTCGAAACGGAGTCCCTCTGGAAGATGTTGCGGCACTATTGGATCACGGGATTCCGGAACTGAGGATGACACTCCGATATGCCCACGCTGATATGGACCGACTGCATCAGGCGGTTGCAACTCTCGTTCGAACTGACACAAATACTGACACACGCCCCGTTGTTGAGTTTCGCAGGGCAGAGGCGGTATAGTGGAAGTCACTTCAATCAAGCAACTTAGTTTGCGGTGGGCGGCTAGCTCAGTTGGGAGAGCATCGCGTTCGCAACGCGGGGGTCGGGGGTTCGAATCCCCTGCCGTCCACCATTCTGGGCTCTCCAGTGCCGCCGGCTTCCATCGGTGACGCGCCGAGAAATTAAAGTTGCGCGACGGGATGCCCGCGGGATTATGATGTAGCCATGTACGCTGCCGTGCGACACGCGGCGATCTGTCTTCTTTCCGTAGTAGTCGTTGCCGTGCCCGGCCTCGCTCAGAGGCAGACGGGGCCACCCGCTCCTCCCGTGCCACCGAATTCTGTGCCGGATACCGTACCCGCACCCATCTCGCCCATCCCAGCTCTTGGTGCCGACATGTGGGCGCCAGGTTCCACAGCTTCGACAGCCATGCTGGACCCGATCGACACCAGCCGCGTGGCTGCGGCGGAGGCGTGCAATTCCTGGACCGAGGCTGGAACGAAGAGTCCCACGGTGAGCGTGGCACGGCTCGCCGTTCCCGGAAAGGCGACGAGCGAGTATCAGAAGGGCTGCGGGGCGTTCAAGGGCAAGAGGCTGGACGAGGCCGAGCAGTACGTGCGCAACGCCATACGGCTCTACCCGAATTATGCCGCCGCTTGGGTAGTGCTGGGCCAGATCCTCGACGCCCAGAAGAAGAGAGATGACGCTCGAAAAGCGTGCTCGCAGGCACGGAGCGTCGATCCCAACTACGTGGCGCCGTTTCTCTGTCTGGCCGACTTTGCGGCCAGCGAGGGAGATTGGCAGGAAGTTTCGATTCTGTCGGGCGGCGCCCTCGAACTGGACCCGTCGGGTAACGCCTATTCTTTCTACTATGCCTCCGCAGCAGCACTGCATCTCGGGGACCTGTCTCGGGCTGAGAAGGACGCGCAGAACGCCGTCAAGCTGGACACGTGGCACCACATGCCGCAGGTTCACCTGGTCCTGGCCCAGATCTACCAGGCCCAGGGCAATTTCCACGGACAGGCCATCCAGTTGCGGGAGTACCTGAAATCCGCCCCCGCCAACTCGCTCGATGCTTCGAGCGTGAAAAGCACACTGGCTCAACTCGACGCACAGACTACCAAGTAGCCAAACCACTCCCAGAGAAGTTTCGGATGTGATGCAGAGACCGCTGCCCCGGGGACGCTACCGCTGACCACCGCCCTCGGCAGCCTCGCGTTGCGCCACGATTCTGCGCGCGCTGGCGTAAAGGGCTTTCGCTTGAGGAATCTCCTCGACGGCCTTGTCGAGTTGCGGGTCGTTTTCGAGCGCGACTCTATACCCTTCGTTCAGCCCGAAGACGGTCGTGAACACCTCGCGCTTGATTTCCCATTTCAGCCAGGCCGAGTTCTGCTGAATCTGGTCTTCGGTGAACGGGATGTGCTGCTCGCCGAGGTATTTCCGGAATTGAGCCAGCACCGCGTCGTCCACGGTGAAATTCTTGGTGATGTCCGGCTTCTGACCCAGGTAGAACCGCGCGAAATCGCCAACGCCCGAGGGCAGTGGATAGAGCACGCCGCGCCGCTCCAGCAACTCCTGAAAATCATCCGGCTTCGGGTCCAGCACGATCGCATCCGGTGTGATTCCGCCTTCCCCATACACCTGACGTCCCGTGTCCGTCAGTTTCACTTCCGGTGCGTGAGGTGGCTTTGGGTTGTAGTGATAATCGTAGAGCGTCACGTTCTTGTAATCGCGCTGGATAAGGCGCCCGCTCGGCGTGTAGTAGCGCGCCGTGGTGAGGAGCAGCGCCGTATTTTCGCTCAGCGGGAATTGCGTCTGCACGAGCCCTTTTCCGAAGCTCGTCTCTCCGACGATCAGCCCGCGGTCGTGGTCCTGAATCGCCCCCGAGACGATCTCGGAAGCCGAAGCGCTCTGCCCGTTCACCAGCACCACCAGCGGCACTTCCACTCCCTGGTTGCCCCGTACGGCATAATATGGCCGCTCCGGCGATGAACGCCCGCGGTGCGATACCACCAGTTCGTTCTTGTCGAGGAACATGTCCGCCATGCCGACGGCTTGATTCAGCAAGCCCCCGCCGTTGTTCCGCAGGTCGATGATCAGCCCGTCGAGTTTCGAGACGTCGAGTTGCTTCAGGGCGTCGGTCAGGTCGCTGTCGGTCGTCTCGTTGAACGTCGAGACGTGTACGTAGCCGATTCCCGGCTTCACCATCGTGTAGAACTCGACTCCGGGGCGGGGAATTTCGTCGCGCACCACGGTCACTTCGATCGGCTTGTCCCAGCCCTCGCGTCCCAGTGAAATGTGAACGGTCGTGCCCTTGGCGCCTTTCAACATGTCGGCCACTTCGTTCGTGGTCAAACCGGCGCACTTCTTTCCGTCGACCTGGACGATGATGTCACCCGGGCGAATTCCGGCCTTATAGGCGGGCGAGTTGACGAAAGGCGCTTGAACGACCGTCTGATTCTCGCGCTGTTCCACGATCATCCCGACGCCGTAATACTTTCCCTCCTGCTCCTCGCGAAACAGGGCGTATTGCTTGGGATCGAAGAAATTGGAGTGCGGATCGAGCACGTGCAGCATTCCGGGAATCGCGCCGTCGTAGATCGCCTTGTCCGTGTCCACGGGATCTGCGTAGTTGCGTTCGACAACTGCGAGGACGCGCGTGAAGCTCTTCACTGAATCCTGCAAATCGTCGGAACTCGGCGGCGAACCCGCGGATGTGGCTCGCACAGATGGGTTGTAAAGGCCGCCCAGAATCGCTGACACTGCCAGGACCAGCAACAACAGCACAATTCCTCGCGTCGCTGACGCCGAAGCTCTCGATGTCCGCCCTGTGCCTGGCTGTCCTGATGATTCCGATGATGAATCCATACGGCCTCTTTTCGTCTCTTCGTCCCCTCGCTTCGCAGTATAGCACATTCGTTTTGACGGCCTCCGAGAAGGCATCACCGTTCAGCGCGTTTGACACGTCTCGTAAGGCTCTTCTATGATGCAGAAACGGCCCGGAGAAGACGCCAATAAAGGCCGCAGAATGCTTAGTGTCCCGCACCTCATCGTCATTTTTGTCGTTGCGCTGATCGTTTTCGGCCCGGAAAAGCTGCCGGAACTGGCGCGAAACCTTGGGAAAGTTATGGCCGAGTTCCGCCGCCACACCAGTGACCTCCGAAGCACTTTCGAAGGCCATCTCCGCGACCTCGAACGCGAGGGAGAAGCGCGCCGCATCGGCGGGGTGCCTTCGGCACCGGCCGCCTCCCAACCGGCAGTTGCTGCTGCGCCCGTCGCACCGGCGGCCGGGACAGTTCCGTCGGACCCTCCGAACGCCGCTGCGATCGCGCCTGCCGCCGGCGGACCGCCCCCCGAGCCTTTCATACCTGTTCTGGATCCCGATGTGGCTGCTCAGGACCCGTACCTCGCCGGCGCGTACAAAAGGCCCGAACCTCCGCCGGCCTCCGAGCCCGAATCCGTCCCGAGTCCTGAGCCCGAAAAAGTGAGCGATGGCGGCACCCGCCCAGCCTGAGCGTACTTTTCGACCGCGCGCCGAGGATGAAGCCGGCGCGTCGATGTCGTTTTTCGACCACCTGGTCGAACTGCGCAAACGCCTGATCAGCGCTTTGGCCGCCGTGGGCGTAGGCATGGTGGTGGGCCTGGCGCTCGCCAAGCATTTCATCAGTTTCATCGTCGAGCCAATGCGCACTGCACTGCGCGCGAACCATCTCGAGGATAAGCTGTACTACACCAGTCCCGCCGGCTACATCAGCCTGGTGATCAATTTGGGACTCTATCTCGGCGTAGTGATCGCCATGCCTTGGGTGCTTTACCAGGTTTGGCTGTTCGTGGCGCCGGGACTCTACAAGCACGAACGCCGCGCTGTTGCCGCCTTCATCTGCTCCTCGATGTTTCTGTTTCTATGCGGAATCGCCTTCGGCTATTTTGTGATGCTTCCGCAGGTGTTGACTTACATCGTCCATTTCGGGAACGACCCCTCCATTGCGCCGCTGATCAGCATCAACGAATACTTCAACGTGATCCTGGTTATCCTCGTCGGGCTGGGCGTGGTGTTCGAGCTTCCTGTGCTCGTTTTTATCCTTTCGCTTTTCGGGATCGTCACGCCGAAGTTCATGCTGAAAAACTTCCGCTACGCCATGCTGGTTATCACGATCGTCGCCGCTATCATTACGCCCACGCCCGACGCTACCACGATGCTGGTTTTTATGGCGCCCATTGTCATCCTGTACTTTGTCGGTGTGCTCGTGTCGTACGCGGTCCTGCGACGCAAGCGCAGCCGTGCTCTCGCGGAAGGCGAGGCTCACTAGCGTGGATTCTGTGCGGAAGGTGCTGCTGATCGCTGCGATCGCGGCTGCCGGTGTCTTGGCGGCGGGTTGCGGGCACGGCACCGAGTCCTCGAACTCTTCCGTTGTCGCGGCCCCGCCCTCCTCAACGCAGGAGACTGTAGTAGTCACGGCCACCGACGCACCGCCTCCCGCCGCCCAGACCGGCGGCTTCGACGGTGCCGCAGCCTACGACTTTACGGCGAAGTTGGTCGCGTTCGGCCCGCGTCCTCCCGGCTCCGAGGCCATTCACCACACGCAGGACTACATCATCGCGCAGCTCAAGAGCTTCGGCTGCGCCGTCGATACCGACGATTTCAACGCCCAGACTCCCATCGGCTCGATCGAAATGAAAAACATCGTGGCCAAGGTTCCCGGCACCGGGGAGGGAGTCATCCTGCTGCTCACACACTACGACACGTTGCGCGCCTACAACTTCGTGGGCGCCGAGGACGGCGGTTCTTCGAGCGGACTCATGCTCGAAATGGCGCGACTGCTGTGCGCCGGGGCGAAACAGCGCAACGCTGTGTGGATCGCCTTCCTCGATGGCGAGGAAGCGCAGGTGGTGCAGGACGGGCAGGCGCAGTGGACCAACACCGACAGCGTTTACGGCAGCCGCGAGCTTTCGGCCCGCCTCGCCGTCGCGGGGGACTTGAAGCGCGTCCGCGCCGTGATTCTCGCCGACATGATCGGCCAGAAAAACCTCGAAATCGAGCGCGACACCAACTCCACGAAGTGGCTCACGGATCTGGTCTGGTCAACCGCCGCCCGCCTCGGCTATAAGGACATCTTCGTATCCCGGCAGGCGGCGGTGGAGGACGATCATCAGCCCTTCCTTCGCCGGGAAATTCCTGCTGTCGATATTATCGACCTGGACGGATACCAGGCGCTGGGTTACTGGCACACGCACCTGGATACTCTCGACAAAATCAGCCCGCGCAGCCTCGCAATCGTCGGCCACGTCATCCTCGAATCCGTTGCTGAGCTCCAAAGGCGCTGACGTTCGGCTCGGCCGTCGATCCTCAGGGCGGTTCTGTAGGCGCCGACTTTCCGCTCCTACGCGTGTCGCGGGCCTGCAACACTCGCGCCGGCAGGAAAATAATCGCGCGGACCAGCTCCAGCACGCCGCCCACTGCAATTCCGACCAGACGGAACGGCAAGAGCAGTAGCCACACGATCGGGTACAACACGATCGCCAGTAGCGCCAGCGGCCAGCAGATGACAAACAAGATGCACCATAAGAGAAACGTCAGCATAACCGTTAATTCTCCCTCTCCAGAGTTACGCACAGGCGCCGGAATTGGTTCCGGGCGGACCTGCGGTTCGCAGCGGACGCGCTGATGAACTATGCTACATTTTCTTTCTCTATGCGGACAATCCGGGTAACAAGCTCCACCGGCCCTTACAACGTGTATTGCGGTCGCAGCGCGCTCGCTCGCGCCGCCTCGCTTATCGCGCGCCTTGACGATTCAACCGGCACGTTCGTCCTCTCCTCTCCGCGCGTCTGGCGGTATTGGGGGAGAGCCGTGGGCACGCGGATTCCCAGCGCCGCGGCGCGCCGTCCGATCCTCTTTGACGACCGCGAGTCCGCGAAGCGCCTCTCGACGGTCGAAGCCATCGCGCGCCAGCTCGTACGCGCCGGGGCCGATCGCAGCGCGGTACTGGTTGCGGTCGGAGGCGGCGTTGTCGGCGACGTGGCTGGCTTTGCGGCCGCGACGTATCTTCGCGGCGTGCGCCTGGTCCACATTCCCACGACGCTCGTTGCGCAAGTAGATAGCGCGATTGGCGGTAAGACGGGCGTCGATCTCCCGGAAGGGAAGAACCTCGTCGGCGCGTTCTATCCGCCCCGCCTCGTCATCGCGGATCCAGAAACGCTGCGCACTCTTCCGCACCGCGAATATCGCGCCGGCCTCTACGAAGTCATCAAGTACGGCGTCATCGCCGATGTAACGCTCTTCGAGTTTCTCGAGCGCCGCATGGACACCGTGCTCCGCCGCGATCCCGCCGCGCTCGCCTACATTATTCCGCGCTCGGCCGCGATCAAGGCGCGCGTCGTCACCGCGGACGAACGCGACGGCGGCTTGCGGCAAATCTTGAATTTCGGCCACACGCTCGGCCACGCGCTCGAAACCGTCACAGGCTACCGCCGCTTCCTGCACGGCGAAGCCATCGGCTGCGGCATGATCGCCGCCACGCTCCTTGCCGTCGTCACCGGCCGCCTTCGGGAATCGGACGCCGGGCGAATCATCCGGCTCGTGGCGAGCGTCGGGCCTCTTCCGCCCCTCGGGAAGATTCGCGCGGCCCAGCTCCGTCCGATTCTGTCGAGTGACAAGAAATCTCGCGGCGGTCGCGTTCGCTGGGTCTTGCCGCGCCGCATCGGCAAGACGCAGTGGGGCATTGAGCTTCCCTGGCCGGTCGTCGCCCGCACGTTCGCGGCGCTGCCCGCCATCGCCGCGCGAGCCGGTCTAGGCTCGAAACTGTGACAACTGTTGGCCTGATGGCCGCGAGCGCTCGCCAAAGGATTTCGTTGAGTAGCGAAGGCTCCGGAATCTTGCTCAGGCTCCGATCACTCTCATCGAGACAATCGGAAGCGGATTCTCTTGTCCAGAGAAACCGCGGGACGTTTTGGGCGCGATAGCCGTATGCTGCAAGGATCGCTTGCCTTGTTTTTTCTTGGTGATATAGTCCCAGCCATGGCACTGCGCTCAGGTGTTTATATCGTCCCCACCAACCGGTGGTACATTGAGCGGACCGTCTGGTTGATCGCCGGAGTGGTTCTGTTAGTAAGCACAGCGATGGCATTGTTGGTGAATCGGCTGTGGATCTTGGGTGTCACCGCTACGGGGCTCGTTTCCATCAATGTCGCTTTGACGGGCTTTTGCCCCGTGGGCAGTGTGCTGCGCTTGCTTGGCTTCACTGCAATGCTCGGGTCAGACAAATCAACGCGCTGGAACCTATTCTTCTTGCAGACAGACAGATGGTATCTTGAGCGCCGCATCTATCTTGCAGTTGGAATCAACATCTCCGTCGCGTCAGTGCTGATACTCACTTACAGCCCATGGGTGAGTCTGTTCACGGGCTTCGTTGGTGGCGCAATGGTTTGGTTCGCCGCCACTGGTTTTTGTGTGATGGCAAATGGGCTTTACTGGCTCGGCGCCGAGCCGCGCTTGACACCGGAATCGCTGCCTTCAGCTCGCTGCACAGAATGTCCAAAGTCGGGTGAGTGTCTTGGTGGACATCCAATCCTGGCGCGAGGAGAAGGCGCTCGTTTTATTGAGCGACCGGCATCTCCTTCGATCGAGCCCTCATAGTCAATGCGAGCCATTCAGCGTTCTCCTTCCTAAGCCGCTCCCGCGCCTCTTCAATAGGCAAAGGCGCCTCCTTATGTTTCAATTCAAGTTCGAACGATGATCGCCGCGCAAAAACAATCGCCACTTTCCGGTACGCGCCCTGAAGGCTCGCGTGACGAACGCGAAGCCTCCGCGCGCGTCCGCGAGATGTTCACGCGCATCGCCCCGCGCTACGACTTCTTGAATCATCTCCTCTCTTTCTCGCTCGACCGCATCTGGCGCCGCCGCACGGCCCGGCGCTTCATCGAAATCCTCCGCCGCCCGGACGCTCGCGTCCTCGATCTCTGCTGCGGCACGGGCGATCTCACCTTTGCCCTCGACCGCGCCCGTTCGCGCGCTGTTCGAGCGTCGCAATCGCACCGCGCCCCGCTCTTCGGCAGCGATTTCGTCGAGCCGATGCTCGTGCGCGCGCGCGACAAAGCGCAGCACACCAACCACGCCGTCGTCTTCGCTGCCGCCGACACTTTGCGACTCCCGTTTCCCGACGTGAGCTTCGATCTCGTCACCACCGCCTTCGGCTTTCGCAATCTTGCGAACTACGAGCAGGGCCTCCGCGAAATCGCGCGCGTCCTCAAACAGGGCGGGGAAGTCGGCATTCTCGAATTCACTGAGCCGGCGTCCGGTCCGATGGCGGGATTATTTCGCTTCTACTTCAAACACATCCTGCCGCGCATCGGCGGCGCCATTTCCGGCAGCTCTGAGGCGTACGAATATCTCCCCGGCTCCGTCGCGAAGTTTCCGTCGCCCGCCGAACTCGCCGCGCTCATGAAGCAGACCGGTTTCGCTGCCGTCCGCATCGCTTCCTGGAATTTTGGCAACGTCATCCTCTACTCCGCGACGCGCGCCTAGCCAGGAATATTTTCCGGGTCTTTCTCTGTGATCTCTGTGCCTTCTCCGTGTTCTCTGTGGTTCGCTTCTGGCCTTTGACTTTCGACTCTCAACTCTGAATTCTGAACTCCCGCCCACCTCAGGTATCATGGTCCCGCCATGCCCACCGGCTCGGATCCGCGTCCCATCGTTGATCTTCGCAGCGACACTGTCACGCGCCCCACTCCCGCCATGCGCCGCGCTATGGCCGAGGCCGAAGTCGGTGACGACGTCTACGCCGAAGATCCCACGGTCAATCGTCTCCAGGCCCGCGCCGCCGAAATCTTCGGCCGCGAAGCCGCGCTCTTTTTCCCCTCCGGCTCGATGGCCAACCTCACCGCCGTCAAGACCTGGACGCGCCCGGGCATGGAAGTCATCTGCGAAGGGCAGGCGCACATCTACCTCTACGAGATGGCGTCCGTCGCGGCCATCGCCGGCTGCATGCCCAACACCGTGCCGACGCCGAACGGCGTCCTCACCTGGGATCTGATCGAGCCGGTCATCCGCCCGCACATCTACTACCGCGCGCAGACCGCGCTGATCGAACTCGAGAATACCCACAACATGCACGGCGGCACGGTCTACCCGCCGGAAATCGCTGACGAAATCTGCGACCGCGCGCACGCCGCCGGCCTTCCCGTGCATCTCGACGGGGCGCGCATCTTCAACGCCTCCGTCGCGCTCGGCCGCAGCGTTGCCGACATCACCCGCAAATTCGATTCGGTGATGTTCTGCCTCTCGAAAGGACTCGGCGCGCCCGTCGGATCGATGCTCGTCGGCTCGCGCGATTTCATCGAGAAAGCCCGCGTCACGCGCAAACTTCTAGGTGGGGGCATGCGCCAGGCGGGCGTCCTCGCCGCCGCCGGCCTGATTGCGCTGGAAGAGTCTCCGAAAATCCTTCATGGCGACCACGAGAACGCACACCATCTTGCCGAAGGCCTCGCCAAGCTCCCCGGAATCGCAATTGATCCGAAGAAAGTCGTCACCAACATCCTGATCTTTGACGTGACCGCGACCGGTCGCACCGCCGCCGATCTCTGCGGCGCCCTTGCGAAGCGCAATGTGCTCTGCGGCCCCACCGGTCCGCACACGATCCGCATGGTCACCCACTACGACGTCGACCGCGCCGCTATCGACCGCGCCGTCGCCGCCGTCGCCGCCGTCCTCGACGGCCGCTCGTAGCCGGCTCTGCCTAATCAAATGCCGTCCCAGTACGCTAGCGACGTTCGCGCCTCAGGAGTTTAGCCGCGGACCAAAGAATCGACCCGATACCCAGACCTCCGACGGCATACGCAGATGCATTGATTGGTCCGAGGAGTAGCGCCACGCTTGGAAACGATGGATCAACGGTAATGGTCAAATAGGCTGCGGGACAGATCGCGTATACAATCGCGCCGGGGATATGCCGACTGAGCGGAGCAAAATACAGCCCAAGAGCGACGAGGTAGCCAACCGCGGCAAACGCCAACGAAGTTTTCAGAATGAAACGCACCGTCGTGTTGGAGGCGATCCTGCGCCGCGGAATCCTAGCATGATCCGAAACCGAACCCGTGCTAACGCTTCGGCTCGCCTGCCGTCAAAACTCGCCGTCTTGTATACTGTCTCGCGGTTTCACGGAGCAATGGTGATGACGAATCGGCTCCGTTCGATGTGCATGCGTGTCGCTCTTCCGGCAATTCTTATCGCAGGCCCCATCGCGACGGTCTACCCGAAAAACTCTGCTGAGCGGGCTGCCCAGGCTGCGTCCGCGCCGCCCACGGTCGAAGAGGCCCGCCAGTTCACCGACTCCGCTGAAAAGCGCCTCTTCGATCTCTGGATCAATGACCAGCGCGCCGAATGGGTGTACGAAACCTTCATCACCGACGACACTCAGCAAATGGCCGCTCAGGCGGACCAGGCCGTCGCCGACGCCACTTCCGAACTGGCCGCGAAATCGCGCCGCTACGATGGACTGAAACTCCCCGAAGACGTCGCACGCAAAATCAAGCTCCTTAAGCACTCGGTCGATATCCCCGCTCCCCGCGATCCGGCCCTCTCTGCAGAACTCTCCGAGATCAATACGTCGCTCAACGGCGACTATGGCAAGGGCAAATGGTGCCCCGACGGCCCTTCCGAAAAGTGCCTGACGCTCGACGACATGGAAAAGATCATGGACAACAGCCGCGATCCCCAGGAACTTTTGCACGCCTGGGAAGGCTGGCACGCTATCGCTCCGCCGATGAGGAAGCGCTACGCGCGCATGGTCACGCTCGCCAATCAGGGCGCCAGGGAGATGGGCTTCGACGATGTCGGCGCGATGTGGCGCTCGAATTACGACATGCCGCCCGACGCCTTTGCCGCCGAGATGGACCGCCTGTGGCAGCAGGTCCGCCCGCTCTACGTCTCGCTCCATGCCTACGTTCGCTGGAAGCTCGCCGAGAAATATGGCCCGTCCGTCGTTCGCGAAGACGCGCCGATTCCTGCGCACCTCCTCGGCAACATGTGGGCGCAGGAGTGGACGGACATTTATCCGGTCGTCGCCCCACCGAACGCCGATCCCGGCTACGACCTGACTCAGATTCTGAAATCGCGGAACATCGGCCCGCTCGACATGGTCCACGATGCCGAGCGGTTCTTCACTTCGCTCGGTTTCCCGGCGCTGCCGCAAACCTTTTGGGAGCGCTCGATGTTCACCCGGCCGCGCGACCGCGACGTCGTCTGCCATGCGAGCGCCTGGGACATCGACTACGTCGACGATCTCCGCGTCAAGGTCTGCCTCGAACCCACCGCGGAAGATTTCTCGACCATACACCACGAGCTCGGCCATAATTTCTACCAGCGCGCCTACGACAAGCAGCCCCCGCTCTTCCGCAATAGCGCCAACGACGGTTTCCACGAAGCCATCGGCGACACGATCGCGCTCTCTGTCACACCCAAATATCTCAAGCAGATCGGCCTGCTCGATTCCGTTCCGCCCCCTTCCGCCGATATCGGCCTGCTCTTGAATCGCGCCCTCGAGAAGGTTGCCTTCCTTCCGTTCGGCTTGATGATCGACAAATGGCGCTGGGGCGTTTTCTCCGGCAAGATTCCACCGTCCGAGTACAACAAGGCCTGGTGGGACCTTCGCCGCGAATATCAGGGCGTTGTGCCTCCCGTCGAGCGCAGCGAAGCCGATTTCGATCCCGGCGCGAAGTACCACATCGCGGCCAACGTCCCCTACGCGCGCTACTTCCTCTCCTTCGTGCTCCAGTTCCAGTTTCACCGCGCGCTTTGCCGCGAGGCCGGCTACAAGGGCCCGCTCAATCGCTGCTCGATTTACGGCAATAAGGCCGCTGGCGCGAAATTCGCGAAGATGCTCGAAATGGGCGAGAGCCGGCCGTGGCCCGAGGCGTTGGAGACCATGACCGGCGAAAAAGACATCGACGCCACCGCGATCCTCGACTACTTCGCGCCGCTCAAGCAGTGGCTCGACGAACAGAACAAGGGTCATAACGTCGGCTGGTGACGATGCGACCAGCATCGTCATTCCGAGGGAGTCCGCCGGGCGGACGAGCGAGGGATCTCTCTCCACCATCTGACGATCGTCATTACCGGCTTCGCGAGTCCCGTCGGTGGTCCCGCGGCTTTCAGCAGTTCAATGTGCGAGTGGATCGGGTCGAATTTGAAAGTGGACTACCTTGGGGCTGGTCCCTTTTCCGGTCTCGCTGTGGAACGGTGTGCGGGTACCCCAGGTCGTCCAGAGGCCCTTGCCCTTCCAGCCGGCTTTTAGGTCGTCGAAACGCCCGTCCATCCCTTTCGCAAAGAATCCCAGCGGATAGGGCACGCGCAGGATCACGAATTTTCCGTTCACCAAGGCGAGCAGCGAATCGGACGAATTGCCCGTGATCATTGGCGTGTTCTTTCCCAGCCCCAGCGTGTCGAACTGATCCACCCAGGCGTAGTAGTGGGAGTCGGCGCTGCCGGAGTCGGCCACATTCTTGAATTTCGGTCCGGGCGTCTGATAGAGCGTCCACCCTTCCGGGCACTGCCGCCCGGTTGCTTTCGGCCCGTTCAGCGGACCTTTGCATTTCCGCCGGTCGAAGCTTGCGAGATGCCCGCTGGCCAGCGCCACCCAGACGACGCCGTTGCGGTCGATGTCCATGCCGCGCGGCGAATAGCCCCAAACGGGCGCCTTCGGGTCGTTCCACGGCGCTTCGTAGTATTCCGCTAAAGCGGTTTCCGGGGGATTCGGTCCCGGATTCAATCGCACGATCCCACCCGGGAAGCCCAGCACCGTACCCCAGACCATTCCGTCCGTCCCAACGGCGAGACCGTAGAACGCCGCGTTGAGACGCGTGTCCTTGGTCGGGTCCGCTACTGCGTTCAGAGCGGAAGCTGCGCCCAGACTCTCACCGCCTGGTGTGGTTGCCACGTTCTGCTCGCCTTCCGCGTAGGCGTCCCGCTTGCCGTTGCCGTTGGTGTCCAGCACCAGGGCCGTCCAGCCTTGTGATTTCTCCGCGTCGTGCGTCTCGTCCCACATCTTGGTATTGAGCCAACCCACGACGCCGCCGCCCCCGCCACTGCTGGTCCACAGCGTGTTGTTGGCATCGTCGGCGAACTGCAAATGGTGCGTGCCGAAGCAGGTGTCGATCATCGAGATCTGCCCGGTCGCCGGGTCGTACATCTCCAACTGTCGGCCGGACCTCTCGACCGGCGTGAGCTTGGCCGAAGGAAGGTCCGACCCCGCCCTGCAAAACGCGGGGGCGTCGCTCGCGCGGATTCGTGCCGTGAACCACAAGCGACCGCGCTTGTCGAACATCGGGTTGTGAACGGTCGTGTGGCTGTCCCAGATTGCTTCATCGCCCCAAACGGCCGACGGCTTCAGCGGCTTCGGCTGCCCGGGCGTGTCCGGATCACGATACGGAACCTTCACCTGGCTGATCGTGTTGTGCACCGGATCGAGCACCGGCAGATAGTCGCGGCTCTCCTCGGGAGATCCGTAAATCAGGCCCTTGGCATTAACGGTTGGATCGCGCTTGTCGCTGGAAATTTCGTCGTGCAGATACGCCTTCGGATCGGCCCAGTCCCATTGCGTGATCACCACGTTGCGCTCGACGCCCTGCGGCCGTGGAGGCGGCTCCGCTGGCAATTCGCCCTTCGCTATCCTCGTGGTCCAATCGCCAAACAGCTCCGTGGATCGCTGCGTGCCGAGTTGCCCCAGCCCGCCCACCATGATCGCTCCGGCCTGTCCGGACTGCAGGCGGCGCATCCAGGCCTGTGCCGGATCGAGGTCGCTGAACATGGACGGAATCGTGCGCGTGTATTGGTTGCCGAGCTGATGGCACGATTCACAACTGTCGGTCTTGATCAGGTGGATCCACTGGCCTTGGGTCTTTACGCCCGGTGAAATGCCGTTTCCGCTGGCGCCGCTGCCGGGGAACTCATTTTTGTCGGGCACTTCCAGCAGGGCGTACCAGTAGTTCGCGGGATAGTATTGCGCCGCGGTTTTCGCGTCCGGCGCCACTTCGGGTTTGAGATCAACCAGCTTGCCGGGTTCGCTCTCCACCTTGGGCGAATCCACCAATCCATACCCGCGCGCCCACACCGTGTACTTCGCCTTGGGCAGGTCGGGGATCAGGTAGCGGCCGCGATCGTCCGTGACTACTTCCTTGATGTAGCGCGTGGGCAGGTCTGTCGTCTCCGCAATCACCCACACTCCGGCTTCTGGTCCCTTGCTGCTGGAGACCGCGCCGCCGATGTCATTCGCGCCTACTTTCACCGGCGCGCCCTGCTGGGCTTGGAGACCGGTCAAGCTCGCACTGGCCAGATATCCGGCGATGCCGATGGCCAGTGCGCCGAAATAGAGAACTTTGGCAGTCCGCATAGTGTACCTCCTCAGGCCCCTTGCACAGTTGATATTCCGAAGGCTCTTGCGCACGGTCTGGAACTTCCGTCGCGAATCGCTCGACCGCCCCTTATACACCCGAGGCCCTTTCGAGTGAACCCAAATCCCTTTTCGTCACACAATCGTCCATCTCGGTAGGCCGCGAGGCCGGCTCGCGCCGTTCCAAGAACGGCCGACGAGCAGAACAAGGGTCACAACTCGGCTGGTGACCATCCGAAGTGCTTCGGTCCATAGTGGCAACAGCCGCGGCGGGCCGGTTGGCCGCCTCTCTGCGCTCAGCTGTAGGGACACGGCATGCCGTGCCCGCCGCGCATTCTTGGCTGTAGGCCACCCACTCGCCGCCAAGCAGTAGGGTGTTCGTTATTCCGCGCGGGGCGAGGGATATCTTTTCTCCGTGACCTCTGGCTACCCTCTGTATCCCCTGTGTTTCGCTTTTCCGTCCTCCCGTCAGCTTGTTAAGATACTTGGTTGCGCAGAAAGGATTTTTCGCTCTTGAGAATTCGGCCCGCTCTGCTGGCGCTTGCAATCATTCTCGCCTTAACAATCACCGGCTGTAGCAAGAAAGAAAACGAAGGGCCTTCGGCGGCACCAGAACCCACTGCTGTCGTTGATCCCGCCACCGCGGGATCGATCAGCGGTATAGTTACCCTCGAAGGCACGCCGCCGGTCTTCCGCCCGATCGACATGAGCGCCGAGCCCGCCTGCGTCCAGGCCAATTCAGCGCCCGTCGTTCCGCCGGTTGTCGTCCTGGGCTCTCACGATGCCCCCGCGAACGTCGTTGTTTACGTCAAATCCGGTCTCGATAGCTACCGCTACGACACGCCCACCGAGCCTGCCGTCCTCGACCAGAAGGGCTGCATGTACGTTCCGCGCGTCCTCGCTTTCCGCACGCATCAGCCGCTCCAGATCAAGAACACAGACCCGGTCACTCACAACGTCCACCCGATGCCTCGCGACAACAAGCCTTGGAACCGCTCACTCCCTCAAGGCGTGGAGCCCTTCGTCACGAATTTCCCGAATCAGGAGCTCGCCATTCCCGTCGCCTGCAACATCCACCCGTGGATGCGCGCCTTCCTGTTCGTTTTCGCGCACCCCTATTTCGACGTCACCACCAAATCCGGCGCTTTCGACCTGAAAAACCTCCCGCCCGGCACGTACACCATCGAAGCCTGGCACGAGCGCTTCGGCACGCTCGACCAGACCGTCACTCTCGGCCCCAAGGAATCAAAGTCCATCTCCTTCAAGTTCAACTCCGCGTCCCACTGAGTGACGCCCCAATTTGAAGCCGAGGCTCTTTAGGGGGTCGGAGCTCCAGCTCCGACATAGGCCGCTCAAAGATGCGAGGGCTTTAGCCCCTGAGGAAAGGGTTCGTTCCACCTTGCGCTCGAATTAGGGCCCGCCTCGCACTGATCGCGCTTTGGCTCCCGGCCTCTCCGATGTAGAATCGGCGCCCTGATGGAACAAAACGAAATCGGAGGAACGCCATGAGCCTGTCGAGGAATCGGTTCATTTCAATATTCATCACGATTGTCGCGACTGTCGTCGCCGGCTTGGGGGCGCCGCGCTCGGCTCACGCCCAGAATGCCGCGTCGCCGAAAGGACCTCTGACGGAAGGACAGGTCCTCGATCTGCAGAAGAAATTTCAGGCAGCCAGCGTGGCCGCCGACATGGCCACGCTCTCCGCGCTGATGGCCGATGACGCGGTCTTCGTTCACGGCAGCGCCGCCCTGCAAACCAAGGCCCAGTACATCAATTCCATCACGAGCGGCCAGCTCAAGGTCATCACTTACGAGCTCAAGGAGCCTAAAGTGGTCTTCTTCGACGGCGGCGCCATCGTCACCGGCCTCATTGATGTCGGGCTCGCCCCGCCGCCCTCCGCCGCCGGCGCGCCGCCGCGCCTGCTCCACATGCGCGGGTCGACTGTTTGGGTCCGCAAGCTCGACGGCTGGCAGCTCATCTTGAATCAGGGCACGCCCCTCGCGGGTCCGCCGCCTGCCGCCGCGCCAAGCCACTAGCCTCCAGCGACGCACACACGACTGCGTTGTCATCCCGAGCGAAGCCCCGCGCGCCTTTGCCCTCCCGCGGTTTCTGCGGGCGCGGGACGCAGTTCGAGGGATCTGCTTTCGCTTTTGTGTGATCTTGCCTCGCCTCTTGACAACTCGCCCGCCTGGGAGTTTATTGCGCTAGTCACCCTAGAGCAGCTTGGGAGGGCGAACATGGCCGAAGCGACACAGCGGAAGCGGGCGGATGGCAGCGCCTACGGCAGAATCCCCCAGCATCCGGATTACGAACTTACCCAGGTGGGGCCCGGTACGCCGTGTGGGGAACTTATGCGGCGCTACTGGCAGCCCGTCGCGGTCTCCGCGGATGTCGTGGACCGCCCGCAATACGTCCGCATCCTTGGCGAGGATCTGATCCTCTTCCGCGATAAGCAAGGCCGCCCCGGCCTGCTCTATCCACGCTGCATGCATCGCGGCACCACGCTCTTTTACGGCAAGGTCACCGAAGAAGGCATCGCCTGTTGCTACCACGGCTGGCTCTTCGATGTCGAAGGCCGCTGTCTCCGGCAGCCGTGCGAACCCGACGCCGGCAAGAATCTCGACGTCGCCCGCCAGCCCTGGTATCCGCTCGGGGAACGCTACGGCGTCGTGTTCGCCTATATGGGTCCGCCGGAGAAAAAACCCGTCCTGCCGCGCTACGACATCCTCGAAGACATTGGCCCGGATGAAGAGTTGCGCGCCGATATGGGCGCCTTCGGCGCCACCGGCGACAACAGCCTTCCGGTCGCGCCTTACAGTTGGCTGCACATGAACGACAACGTCATGGACCCGTTCCACGTCCAAGTCCTGCACTCGACGTTCAGCACCGTCCAGTTCGTGCCGCAATTCGCGCTGATGCCCAAGGTCGACTTCTTCACCACGGGAAACGGCGTCTGCTACTCCGCGAAGCGCAAGCTCGACGACGGCCGCGAGTACGATCGCGTATCGTCGTTCCTGATGCCGAACATTATGTGTGTTCCCAACCCTATTGATATAGAGCAGGTGAAGGCGAACCGCATCACATGGTCGCTGCCCGTCGACGATTCACATTTCACCATGGTCACCGTCTCGCGGATGCCGAAGGGGGCGCCGCCGCTCGGCGGAATCAGGTTCCGGGGCAAGCTCTGGGGCGAGATGACGGAGCAGGAGCGTCAGGATACGCCCGGCGACTTTGAGGCGCAGGTCGGCCAGGGCCCGATCTCGCTGCACTCCGAAGAGCATCTCGCCTCGAGCGACCGCGGCATCATCATGCAGCGCCGCATGCTGAAGGCGCAAATCAGAGTCGTGGCGGACGGAGGCGACCCGATCGGTGTTACATTTGATCCCGGCAAAGCACTCGTGACGCTCCGCTCGGGCAATTTCTACAACGCGCCGCAGCGTGCATAGCAGCCTGCCGCCGTCGGGTTAGTGGCAAGCGAACAAAACCAATCGGGAGGAAAGTGGATGATGCGTCCAAGGAATCGCATGGGGAGCGGCTCGCTGCTCCTGAGAATCGCGGCCGCAGCCGCCGCAATAGCTCTCGTCGCGGGAGTCGCTCCGCGAGCGCAAGCCCAGGACGAAGTGTTGAAGCTCCAGAAGCAGTTTCAGGACGCGTGCGTGGCCGGCGACACCGCGGCCATCGCGCCGCTGATGGCGGACGACGCCATCTTCATTCACGGCAACGGCGCGGCGCAGTCCAAAACTGAATTTCTCGCCGCCATCACGAACGGACAGTTGTCCCTCTCCGCCTGCGACCTGAAGGATCCCAAGGTGGTTCTCTTCGACGGCGGAGCGATCGTCTCCGGCCTCGTCGACATCACATTCAAGCCGCGGCCGAATGCAACGACGCCGCCCCTCACCTTGCACATGCGCGGCTCCTCGGTGTGGGTCCACAAGTCCGGCGGCAAATGGACGCTCTTCCTCGATCAGGATACGACGCTGGCAGGGCCGCCCGCGCGTCCGGCCCAGTAGCCGCGCGCGGACCGAGCGACAACCGATGGTCCAGGTGATCAGCCTCGAAAGCGTGCCGATGATAGAGCGGCCGCACGTCCGCGAGGGCACTTTGCGGTCGCGCAGGCTTCTCGCGGGAGAGCCCGGCACGCCCGGAAATTTCTCGCTCCAGCTCTCGTCGACGCCGACCTACTATTCGCCGCGGCACCGCCACAATTTCGATCAGGTGCGCTTCCAACTCGAGGGCGATTTCGACTTCGGCGCCGACGGCGTGATGAAGCCCGGCTCCGTCGCGTACTTCCCGGAAGGCACTTACTACGGGCCGCAGTCGGGCCCGACGCCCAGCACGACGCTCGTCCTGCAATTCGGCGGCGCGAGCGGCAGCGGCTACATTTCCGCCGAGGAGTACGAGCGGGCCGCCGCGGAACTCGCGAAGAGCGGCGCGTTTGCGAAAGGCGTCTACACGCGCCTCAAACCCGACGGCGGCAAAATCAACAAGGACGCCTACGAAGCCGTCTGGGAACAGGTGAATGGCCGCCCTCTCGCCTATCCGCGCGAGCGCTATCTTCGTCCCGTCTTCATAGACCCTGAGAGTTTCGAATGGATGCCGGTCGAGGGCCAGCCCGGCGTGAGCTGCAAACATCTCGGCGAATTTTCCGAGCGCCGCACGCGCGTCGCGCTGTATCGGATCGACGCCGGCGCGTCGCTGGCGCTCGAAGATCTCTCGATCTATTTCGTCACCAGCGGCTCCGGCACGATCGATGGGCGCGCTTTCGAGCCTCGCGCCACGATTCATCTCGACCTTGGCGACCGCGCCACGCCATGGCTTCCGCCGCCGGTCCCGTCGAGCTACTTCACGTCGGCCTTCCTGATTTGTCCTAGAAATTCGTTCGAGTTCGAAAGATTAAATCGTTTACGAGTGGTGGCAATTTTGGCCACTTTCTGCACCCTAAACGGCCCTTAACCGCCAAATTCCGGCGCGCTCCCTTTTCCGCCTCAAAGTCCACAGGCTTTTGTCACCCACGCTCCGTTTTTCGCGGATTACCCTAGGGGCCTGGAGGGCGGAATTAATGGAATTCAATGGAGACGAAAGGGCTGAGCGGGCGGTGAGGGCTCACACGAACCTGGTGAGGGCGGCGGAATCGGCGATGGCGCTGCCAGACCGGCAGCTCGATTCGCTCGGGCCGACGACGAGTCAGTTCCGGGCGCTCGAGACGCTGCTGCGCCTCGGCCCGATGACCCGGTGGACGCTGGCAAAGAGAGTCCTGCGCAGCGGCAGTAACATGACCGCGGTGCTCGACAGGCTTAAGAGGCACGGACTGGTGGTTCGCCGGGCCGATGAAAACGGCCGGAGGAAAATGGTGGTCCACCTTACGCCGGAAGGGAAGAACCTCCTGGCGAGAGTCCTTCCGCTGCAGGCGAAGCTGATCCGGGCGCAGATGGCCGCACTCGGCGATCGAGAGCAGGAAGCCTTGGCTCGCCTGTGCGGGAAACTGGGTGACGGCAACCCGGTGAAGTTCGTTCGGGAATTGACGGCGTGGACCGAGAATGTAGACGTAGTAGGTTCTGCTCACTTCGCTTTTGCAGTTACGCTGGCGAGCGTAATACAAGACAAAAGAGAGAACCTGAAAAGCAGATCCCTCACCCCGATCCGCAAACAGCGCGGCTGGGTTCGGGATGACAACGCGGGGGCTGTGGCGTGTCGCGCCGCTGGCGCGGGAGTGCTCGGCCTTCGCGTTCGCATAGCGAAAAGCCTCACCCCGAAAAAGCCGGGGTGAGCTACATTACGGCAGGGAGGGCCCCATGACGATGGCCGTTGCGGTGCCGGATCTTTCGGCGAGGCCGTTTCGGCTGAGCGTCGAACGCGCGATGACTGCGGCGCCGGGTGTCCTATACCGGGCGTGGCCGGTGGTATTCGCGCAGCTCGATGAGCGGATGGCGGTAGGGTTCTAGTTTCTACTGGGCCTCGGGTTGGCCCATTCGGCCTCGCCACTGGCGAGCCTTCAGGGCAAGCCGACCTGGCCCCGGGACCGCAGAGTTTGAATCAGGTCGGGGAATTCATGGGGGCGTTCGAGTATCGCGCGGACGTGCTCGCCGACGTCGAGATCGGTGACCCACTCCGGCTGGGCGATGCTTCGCCGGCTCTCTCCGTTGACCATCGAGGCGATCAGCAGTTCGCGAACCACGACCGGGCGGTCGCTCAGCTCCACAGCCAATGTCCGGAGCATCATGCGAAGAGCGGCCTGGGCCATCGAATGGTGACCAAAACCGGGCCTCACGAAATCGGCCAATCCGCCGCCAATGCTCAGGTACGCCCCTCCGTTTGCAATGGCGGGGATGAAGGTCTTCGCCGACACGAAGTGCGTGATGAGATTGTCGCGAAGCACTTGGGAAAGGTCGTCCGCCGAACGATCGAAGAGCAAAACGCCGCTCTTCCTCGGCGCGCTTACAGTGGTTATGACCGCATCGAGGCTGTCGCTGCCCTCGCGAATGGCCGCAAGGAGGGCCGCGGCCGTGGCTTCGTTCTCGACGCTTCCTCTCAATGTGCGGAGAGCCGCAGGGAATCCGAGCCTCTGCACCAACCCGCGCAGCCGTTCCTCACCCCGGCTTGCGGCGATGACACGGTAACCGGACCTGAGGAGCACGCTTACGATCCCCTGGCCGACATCGCCGGTGGCACCAATGACGAGCACGGTTGCCATAGCTTTCTCCTTGAAGTTGCGCCCGGCCCGAGATTGCGTGGCGGGCACGTTCGCTGCGCTCGGTGCAAGCGCGCCCCGGATTCTATCGCAGCGGCCGTGGGCAACACTATGAGAGCGTCGGCGGACGCGGGACGAGTACTTGCTGCGACAGAACCAGCGCAGAGGAAGTGTGGCTGCCGAAGTCCTTATGTCGGAGCTGAAGCTCGGACCCCCTAAAGACCCGTCGTCCCGCGGCAGCATGCGGCACGTAACGTAGAGGGCGCGCGAGCACACGTGCGAAAGCGAAAGGCCTCACCCCAAGAAACCTGGGGTGAGCTACATTAGGTCCAGAATTCGGCCCATTCAAGTTGCGAGGAGGCGTCTTGTGCGAATTGCCAGCATCATCGCCGCGGCGCGCGCGGGTCAGAAACTTTTGCGTTTTGGTGCGACGGTACTTACAATGAAGGGTCTTCGACGCGGTAAACACGACTAAACACGGGTGATGGCGGCAAATTCTATTCCAACTTCTCGCGGCGTGTACCGTTTGGCGGTCGCGACCTCGATTTGCACCGTCCTGCTGCTGATGGCGGGCGCGCTGGTCACCAGCAACGACGCCGCCGACTCCGTCCCCGACTGGCCACTGGCGTACGGGAAAATCATTCCGCCGCTCGTCGGCGGCATCCGCTACGAATACGCGCATCGCGTGGCCGCAGGGCTGGTGGCGATCCTGACGCTGGTGCTGGCCGTCTGGCTGACGTTTGCGAAGGTGCGCCCGCTGGCGCGCTGCCTCGGCTGGACGGCTCTCGTGCTGGTCGTCGCGCAGGCGGCGCTCGGTGCGCTGCGCGTGAAGGAAGTGCATCCGATACTCTCCGCGACGGCGCACGCCACTCTCGCGCAGATATTTTTCATCACTGTTGTCGGGCTGTCGCTCTATCTCAGTGCGTGGTGGCACCGCGAGCAGCCGCAACTCGAAGACTTCGGCGCGCCGGGACTGCGCGCGCTCGCGACCTGGACCACGCTCGTGATTCTGGTGCAGCTCGTGCTCGGCGCGGCGTTCCGGCATGGCGCGTTTGGCAGCGGACAGGCCGCGCTGGTGCCGCACCTGATCGGCGCGGGCGTGGTGACGGCGATGGTGATCTGGACGGGCCGCGCGGCGAAGAACAGGTTCCGCGAGAATCGGGACGTGCGGCGCAGCGTCGTGCTGCTGCACTCATTCTTCGGGCTGCAAATTCTGCTCGGCTTCGCGGCGTGGTGGGCGGTCGCGATCGACGCGCGCGACATCGTGCAGCCGACGCTGGGGTACGTGGTGCTCACGGTGGCGCACGTGCTGGGCGGAGCGCTGACACTGGCCGCGTCGGTTTTGGTGACGCTGACGTGCTACCGGCTGATCGGCTCGGCCGCGGCGCCGGCTTTCGAAGTGCAGGGGTTTAGGCAAACGCGATGAACAGGCAAAGGCAATGAACGAGCGGGCCGAAACACTTTCCGGTTTCGCGAAGCCGTGGGCGTACGTCGTCCTGACGAAGCCGGACGTGACGTTTCTCGTGGTCGTCACCACGCTCGCGGGGTTTTGCCTCGGCTCGACGGGGCCGCTCGACTGGATGCGCCTGGTGCACACGGTGCTGGCGACGACGCTCGTCGCGGGCGGCACGGCCGCGCTGAATCAGTACGTGGAGCGCGAAATGGACGGCGTGATGCGCCGCACGGCCGCGCGGCCTCTGCCATCGGGCTTGTTGCAGCCGCGCGAAGTGCTGCTTTTCGGCGTGGGCACGATTCTCGCGGGCGCGGCGTGGCTCGCGCTGGCGGTGAACGGCCTCGCGTGCCTCGTGGCGCTGGTGGCGTCCGTTCTGTATCTGGGGCTGTACACGCCGCTCAAGACGCGCACGCCGTTTTCGACGGCCGTCGGCGCGATTCCGGGCGCGCTTCCGCCGCTTATCGGCTGGGCCGCGGCGCGCGGGTCGCTGTCGTTGGGCGGCTGGGTGCTGATGGCGATTCTGTTTTTCTGGCAGTTCCCGCATTTCATGGCGATTGCGTGGATCTATCGCGAAGACTACGCGCGTGCCGGAATCCGGATGCTGCCGGTGGTCGATCGCACGGGAGATTCGACGTTCCGGCAGATCGTGTGCGCGTCGGCGGTGCTGGTATGGGTGAGCGCGCTGCCGTCGGTGATCGGGATGGCGGGGATGCGCTACTTCTTCGGTGCGCTGGTGCTGGGGATGCTGCTGCTACAGGTGGGGCTGTGGGCGAACCGGTCGCGAACGAACGTCCGCGCAAAATGGCTGATGCACGCGACGGTGGCGCACATCCCGCTGCTGCTCGCGTGGCTCGTCCTGGACAGGATGATCGCGCGATGAGGCCGCTGGCCCGGGCGTGCTTCCCATGAAATTTCTGCCGCTCCATTCGGTTCCTGCGGTCAACGCCTCGCTCAACGCGCTGTGCACCGTGCTGCTGGTGTGCGGATTCTTTTTCATAATTCGCGGCAAGATCCGCTTTCACCGCGCGTGCATGGTAGCGGCGTTCCTGTGCTCGACGCTGTTTCTGGCGCTCTACCTCTACTTTCACTCCCACGCAGGCGTGATTCGCTTCGGAGGGCAGGGCTGGATTCGGCCGGTGTACTTCGCGCTGCTCGTGTCGCACACGACGCTCGCGGTGGTGATTGTCCCGCTGGTGTTGATCACGCTGACGCGCGCGTTGCGCGAGCGGTTCGACCGGCACCGCGCGATCGCACGGTGGACGCTGCCGCTGTGGCTCTACGTGTCGGTGACAGGCGTGATCGTGTATTGGCTGCTGTACGTGGCGTACCCGCCGATCTGGCCGGCGTGATTCCCGGCGAAGAAGAAAGATGCCGGGCTGAAGCCCGGCGCTACATAAACGTCGCGATCTTGCGCGGCGAGCCAAGCACTTGTGCGGTGCGTGGTTGCGAAGAGAGATTCCTCGGCGAGCTAACGGCGCTCGCCTCGAAATGACAATGCTCGTCGGATCGTCACTTGTACGAAACCACGGCCTGGCCGTTGACGATCTGGATGTCGTTCACGTCGTCGGGCAGCTTTAGTTTTTCGCGGTTTTCCGGCGAGGCCATCATTTTATCGACCACGGAATTCAGCATCGATTGCGGCAACGGCATTGAGCCGAGCTGGCCGGAAACCGGTTCGAACTTCATGTAGCCATTCTCCGTTCCCAGGTGGCCGTCGAGCTCGAGCGACATATCCTTGCCGTGGAAATCGAACACGACGTAGGCCTTCACCAGGTCGCCGTCCATATCCACCTTCACATCCTTGACGGAAGACTGCACCTGCTCGAGCGTCGGCTGATCGCCGCCCGCGAGGCCGCTGGTGGGGTCGGCTGACGGCGCGCCGTCAGCGGGTGAGGTGTTCCCGGTGTTCGCACCGCTTACCGAGGGCGCGGGGACAGGAGCGTTCGCGCCCGGGGCCGAACCTTCGAGCTGGAGGTTTCGCTGCAAGTAGGAATTAAGCTCCGTGCGATCGAGCGCGACCTGCGGCTGCTGGCCTGCGGCCTTCGCCTGGTCGGCGTCCGCGAACTTTTGCTGAACACGCGAGGCGGCGGTCGGATCGTAGGGGACATTGGGCGGCGTGGATTTGCGCAGGACCAGCACAAGCACCAGGACGATGCCGACAAAGCTTAGCCAGATCAGTATTCGATAGAGCCCCGTAAAGACCGGCGCATCAGCCATGCGACCTCCTGTTCCAATTCCGGGGCCGTTTTCGGCCCCCTTCACCGAGTCTGTCCAAGTCTAGCAAGGTGAGAAGGGAAGCCCCGGGGCAGCCGGACGCGTCCGGCGCCAATCGTCCACCTGACCGAACGTACAGCGGCGAGTTCATCCACGTCACTGGTACTCGCTGTTCACTACGCGCTAATAGCGCGCAAGAATCGGTGTGGATGTGCGAAGTTGACCGGTTTTGGCACGCACCCTAACGTTGAACTCACAGGGCCCTGATTAGGCGGTTCAAAACTGAGCGCAGCAGGCGGAACATGCGTCCCAAGTTTTTCAGCTCGATGAGCCCCTCGAGACTTGCAGAGTTCTCGATCGGGCGAGTCGTTTCCCGCGTGGTTGCTGTTCTGGCGGCGCTCTGCCTGGCACCTGCTCTCTTTGCCCAGGCGACCGACGACACGGAGCAACCCATCAGCCCTATGCCGATCCTCTCCGCGGGCCTGGCCTACAACTCGTTCTTCGATGGGGGCACGCAGAATGTCCACCCGCTGGTATCGCCGGTCACGCTGATTCCTTTTGGCCAGAACTGGCTCATTGAATCTCGCGAGACTTTTGAAATCAATCTCGCGCCTGTTCCGGGCATGATCGGCTACAAGGGCTATCTCCAGAAAGAGGTCGATTACCTTCAGGTGGACTACATCGCCAACACTCATGTGACGGTGACCGTGGGAAGATTTCTGACGCCGTTCGGCGTCTTCAACGAGCGGCTCTATCCCGTTTGGATTCGCGACCTGCAAACCGACCCGCTGATCCTGCCGATCGCCACGGGGCCGAGCGGCGCTGGCACCGGGGCCATGCTTCGCGGCGGATTCGACGTGGCACACGGAGTCGAGGTGAATTACGCGACATATTTTTCGACACTGAGCACGGATACGCCTCTCGATTCGCAGCGCCTGGCCGGCATGCGCGCCGGAATCTTTCTGCCAGGGCCGCGTCTCGAATTCGGCGGCTCGTTCCAGCATCTTTTGCAGGACGACCGCACGAAGGCATTCGGGTTTCACGCCGCCTGGCAGCCTCCGGCTCTGCCGCTCGATATTCGCGCCGAATATGCGCGCTCGCACAACGGCAGTGGCTACTGGGTCGAATCGGCCTACCGCTTGAGTCAGGTTCCCGTGTGGCACGATGCGCTGCGCCACGTTCAGGTGGTCGGCCGCATGCAGCAGTATTTCACCGGCATCGTGCCGGATGGCATCTTGCCGTCTGTGAACACGCGCGTATTCGAATTCGGCCTGAATTACTACTTCCGCGACAACCTCCGGTTCGTCAGCAGCTACGAGAGGCAGTTCGCCCCGCAAGCCGGAAACATGAATATCTGGAACATCGGCATGACCTATCGATTCGCGATTCCCGTGGGACACGGAGACATTCAATGAAATCCCGGCCTCTCCTATTCGCGACTCTGATGCTGGCGGCTGGACTGTCAACGCTGCTCAGGTTCGTGTGTGCACAGCAGAGAACCCAGCAGGAAACGAAAATTGCGAGCGCCAACGATCCTGCGCCGCCGGCACCGGCAGCTACGGCCGCCGCAGCGCCGGCGAGTTCGGCCGCTTCGAAGGTGCAGGATGAAGAAGCGCTGCGAATCGAGGGCGAAAAGAGATTTCACGCGAACTGCGGCAGGTGTCACCAAGCGCCGCACAAGTTCCCGCCGCGGATGATGGCGACTATCGTCCGGCACATGCGCGTCCGCGCCACGATCACCGACGAAGACATGCGCGTCATCCTGCACTACATGACGCAATAAGGAGAGCGAGTTGGGGTCGAGCGGGAGACGCGCCGGCGGCGGCGCACGCAGATTCGGAGTGTTGGCAGGCGCCGCTCTTTCGCTGTTTCTGGCACCACGTCCAGCGAGGCCGCAGTCTCCTCGAGTGATCGAGATTCTGGCGGACCACGACAGCCGCTTCAAGATCGCGGGCGAAAAGGAGCCGGAAATCACGGTGCACGCGGGCGAGCTACTGACTCTGCGCGTCAGGGCCGTCAAAGCCAAGAACCGGAACCGGGATGGCTCGATTCACGGCTTCGCGCTGTTGCGAGCGAAAGGCCGGTCGCGAGTACGCGGCTGGGATTTCCTGCTCAGGCCCGGCGTTCAGGATCTGGATGCAACGGCTCCGGCGGAGCCCGGCGAGTATGCGGTCGTCTGCACCGTGATTTGCAGCGACGACCACGAAGGTATGCATATGCGATTTGTCGTGTTGCCGTGACACTAACAGCCAACCGAGAAGACTCGAAAGTCAGGAGAGGAACGATGAAGGCGAGCAGGCAGGTGTTGTGGGTGGCAATTGTTGTCGTGCTGGCGGGTGTTGGCGCCCTTTCCGGCGCCGAACGCGAACAGGTTTTCAAGGGCGAAATCTCCGACTCGCAGTGCGCGCTGAACGTGCACTCGCTCAGCCGTTCCCACGAGGAAATGCTGAAGAAAAAGTCGATCGGGACGACCGCGGCCGACTGCACGCGGTATTGCGTGAAGTACATGGGCGGCGTCTTCGTGATCTCGGTGAAGGACAAAGTCTACAAGATCGACAATCAGGAACTGGGAGACAAGTACGCCGGGCAGAAGGTGAAGCTAACCGGGGTCCTCGACGTCAAGTCGAACACAATCGCGGTGCACTCGATCGAGCCGATTCAGTAGCAGAGTTGTGACAATCGGCGCGAAAAGAAAAAGCAGATCCCTCACCTATCCGCAAACGGCGCGGCCGCGTTGGATAATCCTGAGAGTGATATAACGCAGAATCGCTTGTAGAGGACCGTTCTAAGACCGGACGCCGGCTTCTGTCTTGGCGATGAGCGCGCCGGTGAATTCCGCGGTGGTAGCCGTGCCGCCGACGTCGCGAGTGAGCGAGCGCCCCTCGCGGTAAACCTCATGCAATGCGGCGTCGATCCTTCGCGCGGCTGCGGCCTCGCCGATGTGGTTGAGCATCATGATGGCGCTCATCAGCAGCGCCGTGGGATTCGCGATACCTTTTCCGGCAATGTCCGGCGCCGTTCCGTGGACGGCTTCGAAGATCGCGATGCTCTCGCCGATGTTGCCGCTCGGCACGACCCCCAGGCCTCCGACCAGCCCGGCGGCGAGATCGCTCATGATGTCACCGTAAAGATTGGTCAAAAGAAGCATGTCGTACTGGGACGGGTTGAGGACCATCTGCATGCAGGCGTTGTCGACGATCAGTTCCTTGTATTCGATATCCGGATACTCCTCGGCCACCTTGCGGACCGACGAGAGAAACAGGCCGTCGGATAGCTTCATGATGTTCGCTTTGTGGATCGCGTGGATCTTCTTGCGGCTCCACTTTCGCGCGTACTCGAAGGCAAAGCGGGCGATACGCGTGGAGGCTCTCTCCGTGATGATCTTCAGGCTTTCGATGACGCCCGGCACGACGGTGTGCTCGAGCCCCGCGTAGAGGTCCTCGGTATTTTCGCGAATCAGCACGAGGTCCACGCCATGGAATCGCGAGGGCACGCCTTCGAGGTTTTTCACGGGCCGAACGTTGGCGTATAGGTCGAGTTCCTTGCGCAGCGCGACGTTGATGCTGGGCGGGCCGGCGGCGATGCCGGTTGCGAGGGGACCTTTCAGCGCCACGCGGTTCTTGCGGATCGACTCAACGGCAGCGGCCTTCATTGCGCCGGTGCCGCGCTTGTTGATGTCTGCCGGCGCGTCGGTCTCTTCCCACTGGACGTCGACTCCGGCGGCTTCGATGATGTCGCAAACGGCCTTCGAGACTTCCGGGCCGACGCCGTCGCCGGGAATCAAAGTAATCGTGTGCCTCATGTGACTCGATCAGTTTAGGGCCGTTACGCCCGGTTGTACACGGGGTTTGGCGACAGCTGGTTTCTTCTTCATCACTCAATGAGCCCGACGAGGAACGCTGGTAGTAGCCAGGTCCTTGGTTGCGAGGCTGTCTGCCGGTAAGATATCCGCCGGGAGGTGAACGAATGAACCGCCACCACCGCGCCGTTTCGGCTATTTTCTTTGTCGCTGTCTTCATATTCTCAATCGCAGGCGTTTCGAACTCGCAGGAGCAGGAGGGCCGGCTTCTCCGCTTTCCAAGCATCTATAAGGACAAAATCGTTTTCAGCTATGGCGGCGATCTGTGGCTCGTGCCCTCGACCGGCGGCGTCGCGCGGCGAATCACGACGCATCCGGGACTCGAACTCTTCCCGAAATTTTCGCCGGATGGCAAGACCATCGCTTTCACCGCCCAATACGACGGCAATTTCAACGTCTACGTGATTCCTTCCGAAGGGGGCGAGGCTAAGCAACTCACGTTCCTGCCGGACTCCGTTCACGCTCCCGAGCGCATGGGTCCGAACAACCAGGTACTCACATGGATGCCGGACGGCAAGAGCATCGTTTTCCTCTCTAGGCGCGACACGATCAGCACTTGGTTCGGCCGGCCCTTCACCGTCCCGGTCGAGGGAGGCCTGCCGGTTCGCCTGCCCATCGACAAGGGCGGGTTGATGTCCTTCTCTCCGGACGGGAATGAAATCGCTTACAACCGCATCTTTCGCAATTTTAGAACGTGGAAAAGATACCGCGGCGGCATGCAGCAGCAGATTGCCTTCTACAATTTCAAGACCAACCATTACGAGCAGGTCGCGGACCTCGGCGGCAACGACTCTTTTCCGATGTGGCATGGCGACATCGTCTACTTCAACTCCGATCGCGGCCCGGAGCATCGCATGAACCTCTACGCCTACGATCTCAAGACGGAGCAGATCCGCCAGCTGACTCACTTCACTGAATTCGACGTGAACTGGCCCAGCCTCGGACCCGATTCCATCGTTTTCGAAAATGGAGGGTATCTCTACGGGTTCGATTTCGCCACCGAGACGGCGCACAAAATCACCGTCTATCTCCCGGGCGACCGCGACCTGGCCCGCAAGCACTGGGAGAACACTAGCAAGTGGATCACCGCGTATGACATTTCGCCGGAGGGTAACCGCGCCGTCTTTTCTGCCCGCGGTGATGTTTATACCGTCCCGGCAAAGGAAGGCAGCGTCCGCAACCTCACGCAGACGCCGGGCATTCGCGAGAAGGACGCGGTCTGGTCCCCGGACGGCCGCTGGATCGCTTATCTTTCGGACCGGTCCGGCGAAGATGAGCTTTATCTCGCCCCTCAGGACGGCATGGGCAAGGAAATCAGAATCACGACAGATGGCACAATGTTCCGCCTGCCCCCTGTCTGGTCGCCGGACAGCAAGAAATTGGCCTACGCGGATAAATCGCTGCGCCTGTTTTACGTCGATATCGACGAAAAGAAACCCGTGCTGATCGACCAGGGAAAGTACTTCGATCTCACGGATTATTCCTGGTCTCCCGACAGCAGATGGGTGGCCTACGCGAACGCCACCGAAAATCTCTACAGAGTCACCTATCTCTATTCACTTTCGGACAAGAAGAGCACGCCGGTGACCACGAGCTTTACGGATAGCTGGAATCCCGTCTTCGATCCGGACGGGAAATACCTCTACTTCATCTCGACCCGGGACTACAACGAAGTCCTGGGTGTTTACGACTTCGAATTCGCAAACCCAAAGGCCATGCGCGTTTACGCGGTGACTCTCCGCGCGGACACTCCCTCGCCGTTCGCCCCCCAGAGCGACGAGGTTGTGATAAAGAGTCCTGACGTGCTGAAAGAAAACCCGCCGGGGAATAAGCCTCCGGAAACGCCCGAACAGAAGCCTCCACGAAAGCCGCAGCCGAATTCCGCCCAGAAAAACGAGCAAAAGACCGAAGAAAAGCCCGCAGCCAAACCTGAGGGAAAAAACGAGCCGTTCAAAATCGACCTCGACGGCCTCGGCGACCGCATCGTAGCCCTTCCCATTCCTCCCGGGAGCCTCCAAACACTCGGCGCCGCGAAAGGTTTTGTCTACTACGTTACGGCTCCGGTGATGGGCCTCTCCGGCCCCGTGCCCGGTGAGGATTTCGCAATCCACGTATTTGATATGAAGGAACGGAAGGACCAAGTTCTGGTGTCCGGCGCCAACGGCTTTGCCCTGTCATTCGACGGGAAGAAGCTGCTTTATTCCGCGCCTAAAGGAGGAGCAGGAGCAGAAGAGGAAGTGGGCACGTCAAATAATGTTTACGGAATCATCGACGCAGCGCCCCAGTCTTCCGGTCCCCACAAGCCGGGCGATGGCGGGCTGAATCTGAGCGGCATGCGCGCCGAGATCGATCCCCCCGCCGAATGGAAGCAGATGTTCTTTGAAACGTATCGCCAAGAGCGAGATTACTTTTTCGAGCCCGCCATGAACGGTGTGGACTGGGCGAAGGAGCGCGACAAGTATGCGCAGCTCCTGCCCTATGTGGCCGACCGCTACGACTTGACGTACGTCCTCGGCGAGTTCATCGGAGAGTTGGGGAATTCCCACACATACGTCGGCGGCGGCGATTATCCCGACCTTCATCCCATCGATGTCGGTGTCCTGGGTGTGGATTTTGAAGCGGACGCGGCCAGCGGTTTCTACCGCCTCAAGAAGATTTATCCGGGTGAAAACTGGAATGGCGCCCTGCGCTCTCCGCTGACAGAACCCGGTGTAAATGTGAAGGAAGGCGACTACGTGGTCGCGGTCAATGGCCGTCCTCTTCGCGTCCCCCAGAATCCGTACGAGCTTTTCGTCAACACGGCCGGCGACAACGTGACGCTCACTGTCAACTCAAAACCGGCCGAGGATGGTGCTCGCAACGTTGTCGTCAAGCCCATCAGCAGCGAATTCAATTTACACCAACTCGATTGGATCGAGACGAACCGCCGAAGAGTCGATCAAGCCACCAACGGCCGGGTCGGCTACGTCTACCTTCCAGACATGGAGGGCGCCGGCCTCAACGAATTCGTGAAGCAATTTTTCCCGCAGATTCGCAAGGAGGGAATGATCATCGACGTCCGTTATAACGGGGGCGGCTTCGTCGACCAGCTCATCTTCGAGCGTCTGAGGCGCATCCTCGCCGGCATGGACGCGGCGCGAAACTTCGCGAGCACCACCGTGCCGGACATCGTCTTTCACGGTCCCCTGGCTTGCGTGACCAACGAATACGCCGCCTCCGACGGCGATATCTTCACCTATTTTTTCAAGTACTACAAAATCGGACCTGTCATCGGCATGCGCACCTGGGGCGGTGTTCGCGGCATTCGCGGCGAGATTCCGCTGCTTGACGGCGGCTATATCACCCGCCCCGAGTTTTCCCGGTACGGACTCGACAGCGAATGGGTGGTCGAAAATCATGGAGTCGATCCGGATATTGTCGTCGACAACACGCCGGATCAGGTGATGAGCGGGCACGACCCGCAACTGGAGAAGGCGATCGAGGTCGTGATGAAGGAAATTAACGAGAACCCGCAGAAGCTTCCCTCGCGCCCGCCGGACCTCCCGGCGTATCCGCCGCGTCCGAGCAATTGATCCTGGGTCGCGGCGATCTCGGCGGTCGAAGCGATGGCGGCCTAAGGGCGGCTCCGTTGGGGGGCCTTCCCCGGTAAACTCCAAGGGTACGAAAGTGAGTGACAGGGTTCGCATTGAGATAAAGCCGATACTGGCGGTTAGCCCTGAGTGACGGCATAATCGGAAACTGCCCCCTACGGAAGCGTCGCGCCCGTTGCCTGCATCTGATATAATGCGCTTGGGATTGTGGGCGGTCGCGGTACACACGGGACCCCAATCCTCGGAGGGTGATAGAAATGGTTCAACTTACGCCGGTAGCCGTAACGAAGGTGAAGGAAATACTGTCGCAGCAGACACCCGCACCGACGGGTCTGCGCGTGGCCGTGGTGGGCGGCGGCTGCTCTGGCTTCAGCTATCACATGGCTTTCGAAAACCAGATCAACGAGGCGAGCGACAACGTGTATGAGTTCGACGGCCTCAAGGTCCTGGTCGATCAGATGAGCGAGATGTATCTCGAGGGCGTATCCATCGACTACATCGAGACACTCGAGGGTTCGGGCTTCAAGTTCAACAATCCGAACGTCAAGAGCACCTGCGGCTGCGGCAGCTCTTTCACCGTATAAGCGATCGGGCTGCGCAGCCCGGCGCGGTGCGGGCGCTTGAAGCTACCTCGTCGGAGTTTGTTTTTTGGGCTCCCGGAGTTTCTAACTCCGGGAGCCTTCGTTTTTGCGCCAGCCTATCGCGCGGTTCAGGTAGCGGTGTCTCGTAACTCTCAACGCTACGAAACGGCCATCGCGGATTGAAAAGCCTGCCCGCGGCCCGTATGCTACTCGCTTCCCATGAAGATTGCTCTGGCGCAGTTCAACCCGACGGTCGGCGACTTTGAAGGGAACCGCGCGCGCATCGTCGAGCTGGCGCAGGCGGCGAAGTCCGCGGGCGCGGATATGGCCGTCTTCTCGGAGCTTTGTCTTTGCGGATATCCGCCGCAGGACCTGATCGAGCGCCCCGCCTTTGCTCAACGAAATCAGAAAGAGCTTGCCCGCCTGGCCGAGCAGGTCGCCTTGCCCTGTCTCGTGGGCTTCGTGGGGAAGGCGCAGGACGACACGGGGAAACCGGTCGCGAACTCCGCGGCGCTCGTCGCCGGCGGAAGGATTCTCTTCGAGCAGCGCAAGATGTTGCTGCCGACGTACGATGTCTTCGACGAAAGCCGTTACTTCCAGCCCGCGCACACCCAACACGTCTTTCCGCTCGGCCCGGAAACCCTGGGGATCACGATCTGCGAGGATTGCTGGAACGACAAGAATTTCTGGGTGAAGCGCCTCTACGAGCGCGATCCCGTCGCGGAACTGGTCGGGAAGGGAAGCACAGTGCTGCTGAACATTTCGTCCTCGCCTTACGTGCTGGACAAGCGCGCCCTACGTTTCGACATGCTGCGAGCGCTGGCCGAAAAGCACGGCACGCCGGTGGTGTACGTGAATCAAGTGGGTGGAAACGACAGCCTTATATTCGACGGTTCGAGCGTCGCTATCCTGCCCGATGGGCAGATCGCCGCGCTCGCGAAATCGTTCGAGGAAGACATGGTCTTCTTCGAGACGGCCACGGGCAAAGGCGATATTCGCTCGCAAATCACGGACGAACTCGAGGCGGCGTATCGGGCGCTCGTGCTGGGCACGAGAGACTACGTCCGGAAGTGCGGCTTTCACAAGGTGGTGATCGGGCTGAGCGGCGGCATCGATTCGTCGCTGGTGGCTGTGCTCGCCGTGGACGCGCTGGGAGCGGAGAACGTGCTCGGCGTGGCCATGCCGGGGCCGTATTCTTCGGAAGGCAGCGTCCGCGACGCGAAGCAGCTCGCCGAGAATCTTGGTATTCGCCTCGTGACCATGGACATCAACGAGACATTCCGCAGCTACCGCAAGACGCTCGAGGCCGCATTCGCTGGCCGGCCCGAAGACACGGCGGAAGAGAATCTCCAGGCGCGAATTCGCGGCAACCTACTGATGGCGCTTTCGAACAAATTCGGCTCGCTGGTACTCAGCACGGGAAACAAGTCCGAGATGGCGGTTGGCTACTGCACACTCTACGGCGACATGGCCGGCGGCCTAGCCGTCATTTCCGACGTGCCGAAAATCATGGTGTACGAGCTCGCGGGCTTCGCAAATCGCGGGCGGAAGCGCATCCCCGACCAAGTGTTCACGAAGCCGCCGTCCGCGGAACTGCGCCCGAACCAGACCGACATGGACAGCCTGCCGCCCTACGAAATCCTCGACCGCATCCTGAAAGCGTATGTGGAAGACTTGAGGGCTCCCGAGGAGATCGCGAGCCAATATGGTTTCTCGCTCGACCTCGTGCGTTCGGTCGCGTTGCAGGTTGATCGCAATGAGTACAAGCGGAAACAGGCGCCTCCGGGGCTGAAAGTCACGTCGAAGGCCTTCAGCGTGGGCCGGCGGTTTCCCCTGGCGCAGAGGTTTTCGGTCTAGCGTTCGGTTCCGACGGCTCATGATATGCTGCCGCGCAACGAAAAGTTCAGGAAGGCGACGATGCGTGCTCTTGTTCCTTGTGTGGGGACTCTGCTCTGACTCCAGCGTGGCCGCAGAGCCGAATCCGCTCGTTGGGAGTTGGAAACTGGTTTCGATGTCTCCTGGTTCGAGGGATCGACCGGTACTGGGCAGAGGCGACATTACGAGATAGAGGGCGACAAAGCTCACAATCGTTTCGGCACCACAGCCACTTGGGAGCGGTCCGCAGCGGAATGCCATGCAAACGCGCATTCTTGTCTTGGAGCGCGAGAAGTAAGCCGCCAACCCAGTTAGATTCCCAGGACGTTCACCAATTCGCGGACTGAGGCGGAGGATTTATCCAGGGCAGCTTTTTCGTCCGGCGTGAGCTTGATCTCGATAATCTGCTCGACACCCTTCGCGCCGAGCTTCACCGGCACACCGACGAACAGTCCTTTGATCCCGTATTCGCCTTCGAGGTAGACCGCGCAGGGCAGAATCTTCTTCTTGTCCTTTAAGATTGCTTCAACCATCTCGACGGCGGCGGCCGACGGCGCGTAGTACGCCGAGCCCGTCTTCAGCAGGTTCACGATTTCGGCGCCGCCCTTGCGAGTGCGCGTGATGATGGCTTCAAGTTTTTCTTTCGATATGAGCTCGGGGAGGGGAATTCCCGCGACCGTGGAATAGCGCGCGAGAGGCACCATGTCGTCGCCGTGGCCGCCGAGCACGAACGAATGCACGTTCTCGACCGAGACGTTCAGTTCGGCCGCCACGAAGGTGCTCATGCGCGCGGAGTCGAGCACGCCAGCCATGCCGAGCACGCGGTGCTTGGGGAAGCCGCTGACCTTGAACGCGGCCTGCGCCATGGCGTCGAGCGGATTCGTCACGATGATCAGGATCGCGTTGGGCGAGAGCTTGACGACCGCTTCGACGACGGCCTTGATCACGTCGTTGTTGGCCTTGAGCAGGTCATCGCGGCTCATACCGGGCTTCCGCGGGAAGCCGGCGGTGATGACGATGATGTCGCTGTTCGCGGTCTCTTTGTAGTCGCCGGTGGCCGTCGAGATTCCGGCCGCGTGGGCGTCGGTGCCGAGTATTGGCCCCGATTCCGCCATGTCGAGCGCCTTGCCGGCGGGCACTCCTTCAAGAATATCTGTAAGGACTACATCGGCCAGCCCGGCATCATGAATTCGTTGAGCTGTCGTCGAGCCGACAAAGCCGCCGCCGACTACTGTGACCTTCTTCCGCATTTCGTGACTCTCCTTGAAGATCAATCGCAGGATTCAAGCTGTTCTTTAAGTAAGACGCAGCGCCCGCTGGCAGAAGAAAAAGCACATCCTCACCTCCATCCGCAGACGGCGCGGCTGGGTTCGGGATGACATCGCGCTTGACTAGCGGCCGACCGTCGCGGGGGCCTGCATGTTCTCGATGATCGAGGACGCGAATTCCGTGGTGCTGACCTTCGTCGCACCGGTCATGAGCCTTTCGAGATCGTAGGTCACGCGCTTTTGCTGGATCGTCCGCGCGATGCCATCCTCGATCAAGCGGCCCACTTCCTTCCAGCCCATGAACTCGAACATCATCACGCCCGAAAGCATCACCGAGCTTGGGTTGATGACATCCTTATCGGCGTATTTCGGAGCCGTTCCGTGCGTGGCCTCGAAGCAGCCGAAGCCGTCCCCAATGTTCGCGCCCGGCGCCATGCCGAGACCGCCCACCTGCGCGGCGCAGGCGTCCGAGATGTAGTCGCCGTTCAAGTTGGGCGTCGCAAAAACCTGATACTCATTCGCGCGCGTGAGCACCTGCTGGAAGACGGAATCGGCGATGCGGTCGTTGACGAGAATCTTTTTCTTCCACTGGCCCTTCCCGTGGGTCGCATAGATCGCATCGAGAGTCTGCTTCACCTCCGCGGCGATTTTCTTCTTGAAATCCTCAGTGGCCTGCTCGAGTCCCGGCTCGATCATCGCGGCGTTGCTCTCGATCGAAATGTCGGCGTCGCGGTCTTTGTTGCCGAGGATCCAGCTTTCGCGCTCGGTGACGATCTGGCTGCGGAATTCCTGCACTGCAAGCTCATAACCCCAGTCGCGAAACGCGCCCTCGGTGAACTTCATGATGTTGCCCTTGTGAACGAGCGTGACGACGGTGCGATGGTTTTCGATGGCATGCTGGATCGCGCGGCGCACCAGGCGCTTCGTGTTCTTAGCCGAGATGGGCTTGATGCCGATGCCCGGGTGCTCGGGCAAGCGTTTGCCGGTGCCCTTGAGCATTTCGTCGTTGATGAAAGCCGTGATTTTTTCGGCTTCGGGCGTGCCAGACTTCCATTCGATGCCCGCGTAAACGTCTTCGGTATTCTCGCGGTAGATGACGACGTTCATCCGCTCGGGATGCAGCACGGGCGTGGGAACGCCCTCGAAATAGCGCACCGGGCGGACGCAGGCGTAGAGATCGAGCAACTGGCGCAGCGTCACGTTGAGCGAGCGGATGCCGCCGCCGACAGGAGTGGTCAGCGGGCCCTTGATCGCGACGCGGAAATCGCGAATGGCGTCAACCGTGTCCTGGGGAAGCCAGTCCTGGAATTGGTTGTAGGATTTTTCGCCCGCGAAGATTTCGAGCCAGGCAATCTTGCGCTTGCCGCCGTAGGCCTTTTCGACGGCGGCGTCGAATACGCGGCGCGACGCCTTCCAAATGTCGCGTCCCGTACCGTCGCCCTCGATGAAGGGGATGATCGGATTATCGGGAACGCGGAACTCGCCGCCGCTATACTCGATCGCCTTGCCGTTGGACGGGACCGCCAACCCGTTGTACGAACTCTTCATGGATCGCTGTCTCCCTGGGCCGCCTTGCCGCAGCCTGTGTCGCAGGATGCGGCTTTCTCGACGAAGCCAATTACCTTAACACAATCCTCGCCGCCGTTGCACAATTCAGCGGTGCTTTGTCGCGAAAAAATTGAGATTTCACATCAATTCCTGGATGGAGGCTGGATTCCGGTGGAGCGCAATAGGTCAACCTAAGCTCGAGCCGTCAGCAAGCCGACGCGCGAATCGGAGTGTTCGGGCAACGCTTTAGATTTCGCGCGCGCCCGCAACTCAACCGGAGTAGTAGCTCGCGCCGCTATCACGGCCCATCGCGAACGCCCAAAGCAATCCGACCAGGAATCCGCCAATGTGCGCCCACCACGCGATGCCGCCTGCGTTCACCGTGCCGAGCGATCCGATTCCGCTCAGAAACTGTGCGAGGAACCACAAGCCGATGAAGATAACGGCAGGGATTCGCGCCGTGAACCAGATGATGAAGAGCGGAATCAGCGTCAATATCCGCGACCGGGGGAAGAATACGATGTACGCGCCGAGAACTCCCGAAATCGCGCCGCTCGCTCCGATGGAGGGAATGTGCGACCCCCAGGAGAAAGCCACTTCCGATATCCCCGAGGCGATCCCGCAGACCATGTAGAAGACAAGGTACGGCGCGTGCCCCAGCCGGTCCTCCACGTTGCCGCCAAAAACCCATAGGAACAACATGTTCCCGATGATGTGAAGGAATCCGCCATGGAGGAACATGCATGTGAAAAAAGGCAGCAGCGCGTGCGCGAGTGTGTCGTGTCGCCCAGCGAGCGCGAGCCCGATCTTTGCTGGCACAAGTCCGTAGGTCCGAATCAGCAGTTCGCCTGCGGCGTGCGGCAGAAGGAGTTGGTAGATGAAGACGATGACATTGGCGGCGATCAGCAACAGAGTAACCACGGGGACGGACCGCCGCGGCGTCATGTCCTTGAGCGGGATCACGGTTTGTCCCCCGCTCCCCGCGCCGCTTGCTGTAATTCTTCCGGAGTGTAAGCGCGCTCGGAGCGCTCGCCGCTTCGCCGCAGCTTTTCAATCTCTGCCTGGGACGCGATCCCTCCACGCGCTCCCAGCGCCTGACAATTCAGGGCAGCGGCCGCGCAACTGAATTCAAGTATCTCTTCCACTTGCCAGCCGCGCACAAGGCCGTAGAGAAACGCGCCGTGGAAGACATCGCCCGCTCCGGTCGTGTCGAGAGCCTTCAGACGGAAACCGGGCGACAGGATGAATCGGTCGCCGTCCCACGCAAGCGCGCCGAGGTGTCCGAGTGTGGCTGCTATCATGCGGCACTTGAACTCCCGAAAAATCTTCGGCAATGACTTCAAGAGATCGCGCTCGCCGGTGAGCCTTTCAGGAAAATCTTTCGATGTGATCGGGGAATCCACATATTCAAGTAATACTTTAATGCCGGCATAGGGATTGTCGGAGTCGCCTGCGACGAGAATCTTTTCTTCGCGCGCCCAGCAGGCCGCCTGCGCCGCCGCTTCCGTGTCGTGCTCGTCGACAAGCACGGCGCGCGCGCCACGAATCCAATCGCGTTTCAGATCCTCCGGTCGGAGCGCGATCCCCGCGTCGCGTTTCCGGAGAACTGTCCGCTCGCCGCACGGATCAGCGACCAGAATGAACGCTGTTTGGCTCGCGCATCCGCGCCTCGTGATCCAGTGCGCTTCGACGCCTTCGCGCTGCATTTCTTAGGCCTGAAACTTTCCGACTGCATCATCGCCGGTCTTTCCCACGTAGCGCGCCGTGAGCCCCCAGCGGCGGCAAGCGACGATTGCGCTTGCTACCTGGCCGCCCGGCTTTGTTTCCGCGGAAATCAACTCCACCTTCGAATCGAGGGCAGGGAACCGGGGCAAGCGGATGATCGTGTCGGTCGAGTTGATCCGCACTCCCACGACGTCGAAGATGATGGCGTCGCTGGCATCACGCAACACTGTATCCGACCTCGCGATTTTTTCAAACGCCGACCCGGAAGAATTGATATCGGTCGTTTAGCGATTGCGCGCTATGCTGTGCTGTGGTAGAAAAATTTGGCTCGATGCATGCGGCTCGCGCGGATCGAAATGCGGGCACTTCTTTCAGGAAGCGCGAAAGGCCCGCTGGTCGGCATGCCGACACTTCACATGCCACTTCATGAATCCGAGGCCATCGTCCTCCAAAGCTACCCACTCGGTGAGGCGGACCGGCTGGTGAGTTTCCTGTCGCGCGCGATGGGACGCGTCCGGGGCGTGGCTGCGGGAGCCCGCAGGCCCAAGAGCCGCTTCGGCTCGAGTCTCGAGCGGCTCTCGCACATCCGCATCTGGTTCTTCGAGCGTGAGACGCGCGACCTTGTGCGGATCAACCAGTGCGAAATGATCGAGTCGTTTATCGGCGCTTTCGGGGACTACGCTTCGAGCATCGCGCTGGCGCTCTTTTCGGAGGTCACCGAGGCGGTGCTGCCGGAGCGCGAGGCCAACGACGCGAACTTCCGCCTGCTGTTGCTTGCGGCCCAGGCGGTGAAGCGCACGGGCAAACCGGAGTTGCCGCTCGCATATTTCGTTCTGTGGACCGTGAAGCTCGGCGGCTGGTTGCCGCCGCTCGATCGCTGCGGTCGCTGCGGACGCGCGTTAAACACGGGCGAGCCGGCATATTTCTCGCCGAGCGTCTCGGCCATCGCGTGCGGCCAATGCCGCAAGCCAGGCATGCGCGCCCTTTCGCCGCAGGCGCTTGCGGCGGCGCGAAAAATGCTTGCCGAGCGCCTCGACCGGCTCAGCGAAGGCCTGGAACCGGATGTTCTGGCGCCGCGCGCCACAAGGGAAGTGACGGAGGTCATGCTCGACGCAATCGAGCATCAGATCGACCGCAAGCTCGCATCGCGGGAACTCATGGAGTCGCCAGCGTGAAAAGCGAGGCGCGAAATCGGAAGAGCGGCAGCGGTGGGTTTAAGCGCAAAGGACTCACGTTTCAAGATCTTCTACTTAAACTTGAGCATTACTGGACGAGCCGCGATTGCATCCTCCAGCAGCCCTATGATGTGGAAGTCGGCGCCGGCACGATGCACCCGGAAACTTTTCTGCGCGTGCTTGGCCCCGACCCCTATCGCGTTGTCTACGTACAACCGAGCCGGCGGCCGACGGACGGCCGCTACGGCGAAAACCCTAACCGCCTCTACAAGCACACGCAACTTCAAGTGATACTCAAACCTTCTCCGGCCAATATCCAAGACTTGTATCTCGAAAGCCTCGCAGTCGTTGGGATCAACTTGCGGGAACACGACGTTCGCTTCGAAGAGGACAACTGGGAATCTCCGACGCTGGGGGCATGGGGAATCGGCTGGCAAGTGCTGCTTGATGGGTTGGAGATCACGCAGTTCACTTACTTCCAGCAGTGCGGCGGCGTCGATCTCGATCCGATTTCCGTCGAACTCACGTACGGCCTGGACCGGATCGCCGCGTACTTGCAGGATGTGGAGAACGTGTACGACGTCATGTGGTCGGATACGGTGAGCTATCGGAAGGTCCGCCTCGCCGAGGAAGAGCAATTCTCCGCGTACAGCTTCGATTTCGCCGATGCGGGTTCCACGCGCAAGCAGTTCGATTTGAACGAAGCCGAAGCGGCGCGCCTGCTCACGGAATACGGGAAGCTCAATGGGGCGGCCATCCGGCGATTTCCGGTGCTCGAAGCCTACGATCTGTGCCTGAAGTGCTCGCACCTCTTCAACGTGCTCGATGCGCGCGGCGCGATTTCCGTAACCGAGCGCGCGGGGATGATCGGCCGCGTACGCAAACTTGCGACGGAGGTGGCGCGCGCGTGGCTCGACCAGCGAGCCGCGGTGCGGGACACCGCCCAAGGCGCTGGAGGGGTGGGCGCATGAAGCGGCGCGCCGGTTCGCGTGTGCAGCATCGGCCGGAGAAGACGAGCGCCGCAATTTCGCGTGGCGACCTGTTCTTTGAAATCGGCTGCGAGGAAATTCCGGCAGAAATGATCGCGCGGGCGGCCCAGGCACTTAAAGCGATACTTGCGAAACATCTTTCGACGAATGAACTCGTCGACGGGCCGACAGTTGAAGAATCGATTGAAACATTTGGCGCGCCGCGGAGGCTCGTCGCAATCGTGCGCGGTGTTCGGTTGAAGCAAGAAGACGTCACGCGCGAGATTACCGGGCCGCCAAAATCCGTCGCGTTCGATGCCGTCGGCGAACCCACGCGCGCTGCGATGAGCTTCGCCGAGAAGCAGGGCGTACCCGTGTCGAAGCTTTCGATTGTCAACACGGCGAAGGGCGAGTACCTCGCCGTGACGCAGACCGTTCGCGGGCGGCCCGCGGCGGAGATTCTCGAGAAGGTTCTGCCCGAGGCGATTCACGAAATCGCCTGGCCGCGTTCGATGTATTGGGGTGGCGCGCACAGCCCGCGCTTCATCCGGCCGATTCGCTGGATCGTGGCCCTGCTCGACGGCGAAGTGATCCCGTGTTCGTTCGCGGACGTGCGGGCGGGGCGGTATACGAATGGCCACCGCTTCCTCGGCAAGCGGAGCATTCCGTTGACCGGCCCGAGCGACTATGAATCGAAGCTCAAGAAAAACTTTGTATTGTGCCGGCCGGAAGAGCGACGTAAGAAAATCGAGGCGGAGCTTCGCGCACTGACAACACGGAGGAGTCTGCACCCGCACGACGATCCGGCGCTGCTCGCGCTCGTGACTTACTTGAATGAATATCCAACCGTGATCCTCGGGGATTTCGATTCGGCGTTTCTCGCGCTGCCCGAGGAAATTCTAATCACGGTCATGCGCGGGCATCAGAAGTATTTTGCTGTGGAGGGTCGCGGCGGGGAACTGGCCCCACACTTTCTCGCCGTCATCAACCTGCCGCGCGATCTCAAGGGACTCGTGCGCGCCGGTCACGAACGCGTGTTGCGCGCCCGGTTTGCCGATGCGCGGTTTTTCTGGGAGACAGACCAGCGGCGTTCGCTCGGGGACTATTTGCCGAAACTCGCGGCCGTGACGTACGAACGGAGGCTCGGCAGCTACGGCGACAAAGTCGAGCGAATGCGATGGCTCGCCCGGTGGCTTGCCGAGCAGTGGTTTTCGGGCGGCGTGACGCATGCGGATGTCGCTGGCTCGGACAGGGCCGCGGAGCTTGCGAAGTGCGATCTTGTGACGGAAATGGTGCGCGAATTTCCCGAGCTCCAGGGCGTAGTCGGAGGCCTCTACGCGAGCGCGCAGGGTGAGCCGGAGGAGATTGCCTCGGCCGTTTACGATCACTATAAGCCGCTTGGCCTCGACGATCCCATTCCACGGAACCTGACGGGCTGCGCTGTGGCGCTTGCGGATAAGCTCGACTCGCTCGTTGCGTGCTTCACGGTCGGCGCCATTCCGACAGGTTCAAGTGATCCTTTCGCTTTGCGGCGTGCGGCGCTCGGGATCGTGAAAATCATTCTGGATAGGAAGCTCCCGCTTTCCCTTTCCGCGGCCATTTCCGCGGCAGCTATATCGCTGCGGGAGCACGCGCCGCGCATCGAGGCTTCGGCGGCAGTCGAGTCACAAGTGCTCGAATTCCTGCTCGAGAGGGCGCGATACATCCTGCGCGAGCGGCGCGGCTTTGCCTACGACGAGATCAACGCGGCTTTCGCCGCAGGCGCGGACGATCTGGTGGACGCGGTCGAGCGCATTGCCGCAGTGAAGGCGATCCGGAACACGAAGAATTTCGCTCCCCTCGCAGGGAGCTTCAAGCGCATCCGCAACATCCTGGAAAAGTCGGCCCGCAAGGGAGACAAGGCACAGGGAAGCGTGCGCCCCGACCTGTTGCGCGAGGCGGCGGAGCTGCAGCTCTACACAGCGGCGCAGCGGATCGGCGACGAAGCGTCCCGCCGCAAGAAAGAAAAAAAATATCGAGTGGCGCTTGAAAAAATTTCGGAGCTGCGTCCGGCGGTCGATCTCTTCTTCGACAAGGTTCTAGTGATGTCTGAAGATGAAGAAGTTCGGCGGAATCGCATCGCGCTTCTCGGGACGTTGTTAAAGGAGTTCTCGACGATCGCGGATTTTTCGGAGTTGGGCGCGGAAGAATCGAAAGAAACCACTCAAATGGCCGCGCGCGCTTAGGCGCGCTGGACATCAAGTTTCGGTTCAGTTGTAGGCGCGCCGACAAACCCCTAACTCAGTGAGCAAAGTAATTCGGAAAAACTTGAGGAGAAAGATGAAATACGTTTATTTCTTTGGGGCAGGAAAAGCGGAAGGCTCCGGCGACATGCGGGAAGTCCTCGGCGGCAAGGGAGCCGGTCTTGCCGAAATGACGCGGATCGGACTTCCCGTTCCGGCGGGCTTCACGATCACGACCGAGACCTGCGACTACTACTTCAAGCACGGGCGGAAGTATCCGAAACAACTGCGCGCGGAGGTGGCGAAGAGCGTCACGCGCCTCGAAAAGCTCACGAAGAAGAAGCTAGGCGACGCGAGCGATCCTCTGCTCGTGAGCGTGCGCTCGGGTTCGGCGCGCTCGATGCCTGGAATGATGGAGACCATCCTCAACCTGGGACTCAATGACCGGTCCGTCGAGGGCCTTGCGAAGGCCACCAGCAACGATCGCTTTGCATGGGACGCGTATCGTCGGTTCGTTCAGATGTATTCGAGCGTGGTGATCGGATTGGCGAAAGAAGAGCTCGAAGCGCGCCTGCGCGGCATGAAGGATTCTCTCCGTGTGAAGGACGACACCCAAGTCACCGCCGAGGGTTGGCGGCAGCTCGTTGGCGAATACAAATCCTACTTCAAGCAAAAGACCGGGAAAGAATTCCCGCAGGACCCGATCGAACAGCTCTGGGGCGCGATCGGCGCCGTGTTCCAGTCGTGGATGGGCGAAAAGGCGGTCACCTACCGGCGCGTCGAGAAGATCACCGGGCTGCTTGGAACCGCCGTCAATGTGGTGCAAATGGTGTTCGGCAACACGGGAGAAAATTCCGGCACGGGCGTTTGCTTCACGCGCGACCCCTCGACAGGCGAGAAGAGCTTCTTTGGCGACTTCCTGCTCAACGCGCAAGGCGAGGATGTGGTGGCCGGTATCCGCACGCCGATGCTCTTGATCGAACTGAAGGACCGAATGCCGAAGGTCTATCAGCAGCTCGAGCGCGTCCGCGAAAAACTCGAGCGGCACTATCGCGACATGCAGGACATGGAGTTCACCGTCGAGAACGGCAAGCTGTACATGCTCCAGACGCGCACGGGCAAGCGTTCACCGGCGGCCGCATTCCGCATGGCCGTGGACATGACGAACGAGAAACTGATCAAAGTTCAAGAAGCACTTGAAAGAGTGAAATCGGAGGATATCGAGAGGCTCTTTTATCCTGTCCTCGATCCGAAGCTCGAGCGCACGGAGCTTGCCCACCGCAAGCTAGCTGAGGGAATCAACGCAGTGCCGGGAGCGGCGGTAGGCAAGGCTGTGTTCACGGCGCACGAGGCGGAGGAGTGGGCGGCGCGCGGAGAGAGAGTGATTCTGGTCCGCCGCGAGACGAGCCCGGAGGACGTGGGAGGGATGTACGTGGCGCAGGGAATCCTCACGGCTACGGGCGGCAAGACGAGCCACGCCGCCGTGGTCGCACGCGGATGGGGAAAGTGCTGCATCGTGGGAGCTGAGGAGCTTGACATCAACGCGGACGCGAAAACGATGAGCGTCAACGGCCGGGTGGTGCGCGAGGGCGAGTGGGTCACGCTCGATGGGGGCGATGGTTCAGTTTACACGGGCGAAATCGCGCTCGTGCGCCCCGAACCTCCGAAAGCCTATGAAACATTGATGAAATGGGCCGATAAGGTGCGAACGCTCGGTGTTCGGACGAACGCGGACACGCCGCAGGACTCGCGGGCGGCTCGCGCGATGGGAGCCCAGGGCATCGGCCTCTGCCGCACCGAGCACATGTTCTTCAAGGACTTCGAGCACCCGGAGAAGAGTGCCGAAAGGCAGCAGGCGATTCAGGAGATGATCCTGGCGGACACGTCCGAGACGCGCCGGAAGGCGCTCGACAAATTGCTTCCGTTCCAACGGCGCGACTTCATCGGAATTTTCGAAGCAATGGACGGATTTCCGGTGACGATCCGTTTGCTCGACCCGCCGCTGCACGAGTTCGTTCCGCACGATCCGGCCAAGCAGGAAGAACTAGCGAAGAAGATCGGTATCTCGGCGGAAGCGGTGGCGCGCCGGGTCGAGCAACTGCACGAAGCGAACCCGATGCTCGGGCATCGCGGTTGCCGGCTCTCGATCACATTCCCGGAGATTCTGGAGATGCAAGTCCGGGCGATCGTCGAGGCGGCCATCGACTGCAAGAAGCGAGCGGTTAAAGTGTTACCTGAGATCATGCATCCGCTCACTCTGGACAAAAAAGAGCTCCAGATTCTGGACACGGCGACGCGGCGAGTGGCCGATGCGATCATTTCTCAATCTAAAGTGAAACTTGAATATCTGGTCGGCACCATGATTGAACTGCCACGCGCGGCGCTGCTGGCGGACCAGATCGCCGAAGTCGCCGAGTTCTTTTCGTTCGGCACCAACGACCTGACGCAGACCACCATGGGGCTTTCGCGCGACGACGCGGGACGGTTCCTGCCGGAGTACGTCGACCAAGCCAAGGCGGCCATCTTCAAGGATGACCCGTTCCAGACTCTGGACGTCGATGGCGTGGGGATGCTGATCCTCTGGGCCATCGCGCGCGGGCGGGAGACCCGGCCCAAACTGAAGATCGGAATCTGCGGCGAGCACGGCGGGGATGCTGAGAGCGTGAAGTTCTGCCATCGCGCAGGCATGAACTACGTGAGCGCGTCGCCCTTCCGCGTGCCCATCGCAAGGCTTGCGGCCGCGCAGGCCGTGATCGAAGCGAAAAAGAGGAAATGAAGGATTCGCCACTTCTGCTGCGCGTGCGACGGGAATTGCGGCGCATCGCCGACCCGAAGAAGGCGCCGATGATGCAGGCGTACATGAAGTCAGCGATGCCGTATTACGGCGTGCAAACTCCCGTGCTGCGTGCGTGCTGCAAGCAACTGTTCCGCGACATGGAGTTCGCGACGCGCGAGATTTGGCGTGACCGGGTGTTGGAACTCTGGCGCGGCGCCAGATACCGCGAGGAGCGCTACGCCGCGATCGCACTCACCGGCCACAAGCGGTCCGCTGCGTTCCAGACTCCGCAGGTGATGCCTCTGTACGAAGAGATCATAGTGGCCGGCGCTTGGTGGGACTACGTAGACGACGTTGCGTCGCATCGCGTGGGGCCGATCTTGCGCGACTGTCCTGGGACGATGCGAAAAAAGATGCTCGCGTGGAGCAAGTCGGGCGACATGTGGAAGCGGCGGACGTCCATCATCTGCCAGTTGAGATTCAAGCAGAACACGGATCTCGATCTCCTCTACGCTTGCATCGAGCCGTCGCTCGATTCGAAGGAGTTCTTCCTGCGGAAGGCGATCGGATGGGCGTTGCGCCAGCATGCGTGGACCGATCCCGCCGAGGTCAAGCGCTACGTGCGCCGCAACAAAGACCGCTTGAGCCCGCTGAGCATCCGCGAGGCGCTCAAGAACGTTTGACGTTCACGTCGGCATCTTGAGGAAGAAATAAACTGCGAGGAAGCCGAAGATGGCGTCAGGCGCCCAGCCGGCCAGCAACGGCGGCAATTGGCCCACCGATCCCATGGCCTCGAACAACGCGGACGCGGCCCAGTAGGTGATTCCGATCCCCACAGCCAAAGCCAGCCCGCCGATCGCGCCGCGTGTCCCAACGAGGAAGGCGAACGGCGCGCCGAGAAAAACAATCACCGCCGCGATCGCCGGGAACGCAAACTTCTTTTGCCACTGCACGGAGAGCCGCGCCGTGTCGAAGCCGGCTTGGCGGAGGCTCGCGATGTACTGGCCAAGCTGTCGCCAATTCATCTGATAGTACTGGCGGACCTCGCGGCGGAAATATCCCGGCGGCTCGGTCAATTCGGGCAGCGACGTCGCTTTGAACGGGTCATACCGCACGTCGCGACCGTCGGCGTCGAAGTCGCGGACCCATCCTCCCGTCAAGACCCAGGCGTTTTCGGTCGGCTCCCACGTGGCGCGCGTAGCGAAGATCCGGCGGCGCATCTGAAAAGTCGCCGGGTCGAGCTCGAAGACGTTCAGCCCTCCGAAAAGCTGCCGGTCGAAATCGAACAGCTCGTAGTTGTAGATCTTGGTGTTCTCGCCGAAGATCCACTGCCGCGCGGGCTGGAAATAGGTTTGCGCGGGGCGGCCTTTGATGCGGTTGCGCAAGGCGTCCTGACGCTGGTTCGCGTACGGCAGAAACGTGTCGTCGAGGAGGAACATTCCCCCGGCGACAAGGCATCCGGCAAGCAGCAGCGGCAGGACGAGTCGGTACATGCTGATGCCGCTGGCCTTCAGGGCGACGACCTCGTTGTTTTTGGCGAGCACCGCGAGCGTGACCAGCGTTGCGACAAGCGTCGCCAGCGGCGCAAGCTGATAAATCATCAGCGGGACCAGGTAGCGAAAATAGCTCAGCACGGTCAGTACGGAAATATGGTTCCGGCTGATATCGGCGAGGAGATCGAACAGGGTGAACGCGTCGAAGATCAGCGTGAAACCAGCGAGCAACACGAAAAGATAGTAGAAAAACTGCTTGAGCAGATAGACGTCGACGAGCATCGGGAAAGCCATGGCGCTGCGCGTTCGCGCGACCCCGCTGATGCGCGCTGCGGCTGTAGCCGAAGCGATGGCAATAGGGCCGTTCAGCACGGGTGCCGCGGACGCCTGCGCAGCGGCAGTTTTCCGCCTCCGCGCCGTTCGCCAGCTCGACCACAGCGACTCAAGCCAGGCGACCACGCGATTCGGCTTGCGGATATTTTCGATCCGGCGATAGAAGAACAGCCCGGCAAGGATCGTCACGATGTCGGCGGCCCAAACACCCAGCCAGGGATCGATGCGCCCTAGTTGGGCCATGTGGATGCCGTACACGAAGAGGAAGTAGTACCCGCCAATCAGTACGAGCGCGAGAATCAGCCCGGCGGCTCGACCGCCGCGGCGGGGACGCACGCCGATGGGCACACCCAGAAGCGCGAAAATGAGGCAAGCGGCCGGAACCGCGATCCGCCGCTGGAACTCGACGCGGCTTTCACGCCAGTTGGGGCCGTGGTCGGCCAGCAACGAACCGACGGACCGCTCGGCCACTGACAGCGGCGCGTTGGTTTGCGCCGAGTTGGCGGCGGAAATGTCCACGGGAACGTCGTTCTCTCCGAACGTGGTGACGTTGTAGCGGTCTGGGTCGCGTGGATCGTATTCGTGGGTGCTGCCGCTGCCGAGCTGAAGCTCGATCTGACCTTCCGTGGACCCGGCGACGATCAGCGCATTTTCCGCAATCGTCACGGTGGACTCATTCGACCCCGCACCGGATTCGCCGGCCGCCCGGGAACCGAAGCCGCCGGACGAAGCGATGAAGACTCCACGCCACCGCACTGCAGCGGCTTCCACGTCTTGCACGTATAATACGAGGTGCGGAAATCGTTCGTCGAAGACCCGCGGTTGAATCGCGAAAGGCGCCTGGGACGATAGCAGCTTGTCTTCCAGCCGGCGCAGCGTGCGCCACGAAGCGGGGCTTAGCCAGAAAGTTGTCGCGAGCGTTGCGAGGGTGGCGATCAGCGCCACGACGCCGATGGGAAGGAGCAGACGGCGCAGCCCGATGCCGGACGCGTGCAGAGCGACGATTTCGCTGTCCGCGGACATCCGCCCGAGCCCGATCAGAACGCCGACGAGGACAGCCATCGGAATCGTGAACGCGAGTACCGGCGGGAGAACGGACAGAAACAGCAGCGCCACCGTTCCTGCCCCGCCCGAATGGCGGACGACGAGATCCATCAGTTGCACGAGCCTCGGAACGAAAAATACAAATGTGAAGACCGCAAGGCCCAGAGCGGCGTGAGACACTACTTCGCGGCAAATATATCGATCGAGCAGGCGCATAGGGAGCGCTAATTGATTCTAGCATTGAGATGCAGTGAAGACGGAATAAGCAAGCCGCTCACCTCGTGTGGGAGTACACACTCGAAAGGAAAAAGCATCAGCCTTCTTCCTGGCGCAGGGGCGGAAGACGCGAGCCGGCAAACGCGGGAGGGCATACTCGGTTGAGCCGCGTGAACCTCGTCATCCTCTGGCACATGCACCAGCCGCAATACCGCGATCCGGCCACGGGCTGTTACCTCCTGCCGTGGACGCGCCTCCACGCCCTGAAGGACTACTGGGGAATGGTGAAGCTGCTGGAAGAATTCCCGAGCGTCCACGCTACATTCAACTTCGTTCCTCTGCTTGCCGAGCAGATCGAAGAATACGCAAGCGGGCAGTTCCAGGAGCCATGGTTCGCTATCGCGTTTGCCCGCGCCGAGACGCTCACGCCGGATGAAAAGCGCGAGGCGCTCGAGCGCGCATTTCAGCTGAACGATAACCTGTTGCAGCGTTGGCCGCGGTTCGCCGAACTGCAATCGCAGGTGCGGTCCGGAGGGGTCGAGGCGTGCGTCGCGCACTGGAACGCACGGGAGTGGCGCGATTTGCAGATGCTGTCGCAGCTCGCGTGGATGGACGAGGAGTATCTGGCGAAGGATCCGGCCGTCCGCGATCTTTCGGCAAAGGGCAGGAACTTCAGCGAAGAGGACAAAGCTGTGCTGCTCGATAAGCAGCACGAACTACTGGCCGCCGTGCTGCTGGAGTATCGTCTCGCGGCCGCGCGCGGGCAAATCGAGGTCTCCACCACGCCATATTACCATCCGATCCTGCCGCTGCTTTGCGACACGGATATCGCGCGCGTGTCGAATCCCCACACGCCGTTGCCGCAGCCTCCCTTCCGCTATCCGCAGGACGCCCGCGAACAGCTCGTGCGCGCCCGCCAGTTCCACGAACGAGTCTTCGGAAGTCCGCCGGTGGGGTTGTGGCCGTCGGAAGGCTCCGTGTCCGACCAGGTGCTCGAGATCGCCGCGGAGCTTGGATTCCAGTGGTTCGCAACGGACGAGGGCGTGCTCGGGCGGACGCGGAACATCGGCTTCTGGCGCGACCCCGCCGGATATCCGGAAAATGGCCCCGAGCTATACACGCCCTGGCGCTTCGAGCGCGGCGGCAACGCCATGAGCGGATTCTTCCGCGACCATTACCTGTCGGATCTGGTCGGATTCGTCTACAGCCGCATGGGTGCGGAAGCCGCTGCGGATGATTTTCACAGGCGCATCCGCGCGATCGGCGATCGCGAGCCGCCGGGACGGATCGCGACCGTCAGCGTGATTCTCGACGGCGAAAACGCGTGGGAGTATTTCCCGGAGAACGGCAGGGAATTCCTGCGCCAGCTCTACGGGTGTATCGAACGGGACCCGGAAATACAGGCGCTCACCGCGAGCGAGGCGCTGCGGGCCCTGCCGCACCAGCCGCGCCTCGAAGGGATTTTCCCGGCTTCGTGGATCAATGCGAACTTCGACGTCTGGATCGGACACGGCGAGGACGTGCGAGCCTGGGAACTGTTGCGTGAGGCGCGGGAAGCCTACGAACGTGCGGCCGTACGCGCTGGCGCAGCGGGCCGTTCCCCGAAGCACGTCGCAACGAATACATCGTTCGCTCAGGACGGCCCCGGCAAGCGGGCGTATGAAGCCCTCCTTGCGGCGGAGGGAAGCGACTGGTGTTGGTGGTACGGACCGGAGCACGGATCGGCAAACGACGCGGAGTTCGACGCGCTCTATCGCAAGCACCTTACGGAGATCTACAACGCCCTTGGCGAGCAGCCGCCCGACGCGCTTGCCCATCCGATCAAGCGCGCACCGGAGCGCGGGCGCCGGGAAGCGCCTGCGGCCTATCTCGACGTGAAGGTGGACGGGCGCGAGAGCAGTTACTTCGAATGGCTCGGCTCAGGGCTTTACGCAACCGACCCTCGCAGCGGGGCCATGCACGGGCGCCAATACGTCCTGCGCGAGTTCCACTATGGATTCGGAGGGGCGCATTTCTACCTGCGCGTCGATCCGGTCGCTGAAGCAATCGCCGAGATGTCGGAGTTTCAGTTGCGGCTGACGATGTGGGATTCGCGCGAGACGCGAATCACGCTGAGCGTCGAGGAGGGCAAGCTCGGCTGCATCGTCGAACAGGGCGGCGTGTGCCTGTTGCATCCGGACACCGTTGTTTCAGCGGCATACGGGAAGATTTTGGAGGTGAGCCTCGCGCGAGAGCTGTTCGACCTGCGCGGGCGTCGCGAACTGTTGCTCAGCATCGCGCTATGGAGTGGCGGGCTGCCGGTCGATGTCCTGCCCGTGGAAGGAATGCTGGAAGTGCCGCTCGGTGAAGATAACTTCGCCTGGCCAGCGGGGTAATCATTCTTTCGGCTTCGTGGTGTTCAGCACGGAATCCGGAATGATCAACCGCTCGACGGGCCGCCCGCCGATGATGTGCGATTCGATGATCTCGTCTACATCCGCCGGAGTCACGTGTCCGTACCACACCGCTTCCGGGTAGACCACGACCGTCGGACCCAGCTCGCACTGATCGAGACATCCAGACTTATTCGCCCGGACCGTGCCCCTGATCCCGCGCTGCGCGAGCTTCACCTTGAATAGGCGATGAAGCTCACCCTCGCCGGACGGGCTGCAACACCCGCGCGGGTGCCCTTCCGGACGCTGGTTCGTGCAGATGAAGATGTGCCTCTCGAACTTTGGCATGACGCTTGTCCACATCCTCCGAGCCGCGGTGGCTCTGGGACCGCTTACGGTCGCTCCTCTTGACTTACCCCATTGTACATGCCCGGTTGGTCGGGTTGTCAGGGGGCGCCAGCGTCAATGGTTTTCAGAAGACATGCACGAGTTGCCCGTGGTCGCGGGCGGCGTCCGACGCGTTCGTTGCGGAGCTAGCCGAAGGCGCCACGCCGCAGCCGACCGTTTCGTTTAGTCTCCCCCGCGTAAGCTTTGGTTTCTCGCCACAACTGGTCGGCCTGATGAACACAGGCGAAGCTTCGCTCAACATAACGGGCGTCGGCATCGAAGGACCCAACAGCAGCGATTTCTCTTTGACCGACGAGGCGTCCTGCATGGCCCAGCCGGTGATCCCCGGCAATTCTTGCGGGTTCGACGTTTCGTTTACGCCAACGGCGACGGTTTCGAGACGGCGGTCGTCAGCGTGACGGACAACGCGCCGGGGAGCCCGCACGAGTTAGAACTTACGGGGGCAGCGCCCGAGCTGGGTGCCTCGCCATCGAGCCTAACTTTCCCGTCGATACCGGAGGGCGCCGCGAGTCCCGCGCAACTTGACGACGGTAACTCGAACCGTGCAGCTTCCCCTAACGGTCAACTAGCGGCGGCGGGCGACACAAAGCTAAGAGCTAGAACATCTTAATGGCGAGGTCTCGCGGGCGTGCGCCGGTCGATACGAGCGTGATCAGGCTGGGCGTCGGCGCATTGGCGCGTATGACGGCCAGATCGTCCGACTGCGTATCGACCACGAGCAGCATGTCGCCGCCGGGAGTAAGCCGGCAGATGACGGGGGCCTCTCCGACCGAAACCGGACGCGCGGCCTGGCGGATGCCGATCGCGACGGGGACGACGCGGCCCGCGGCGGAGTCGGAGACGTAGAGCGTTTGCGCGTCCGGCGTGAGCGTCGCGGCTGCAGGTGACATGCCGAGGAGCAGGAAGTCGCCGACCTCGTTCGTCTGCGCATTGACGATGAATAAGCCGTGCGTGCCGCCGGACGGGATGTAGAGCTCGCCGCCATCGGGCTTCAAGACCAGGTCATCCGGCCGGCCGCCGAGCGCGAGCCTTGCAAGCAGCATCTTTCGCTTCAAATCCACTACGGAGATTTCGTTCGACGTGCCGGACGTAAGGAAAGCCTTCGATCCGTCGGGCAGGATGACGATCTGTTCGGGATCGGGGCCGACCGGCACGACGCCCAGCGGGGCGAGCAAAGTAGCGTCGAGGATAGAGACAGTCGAATCGTCGCGGTTCGAAACGACGAGCAGTTTGCCGTCGGGCGAAACGCGCGCGATCCAGGGACGCCGCCCGGCCCGGCCGCGCGCGACCACCTGGCGTGCGGCGCAGTCGATGGCCACGACCGTGTTGGCGCCGGAGGCAGCCACGTACGCGCGCGAGCCGTCCGGCGAAAAATCGAGCGCGTAGGGAGTGGCGCCGACGGGAATGCGTGCCACGATCTGATTCTTGGCGACGTCGAGCACCCACGCGAAACCTCCGGCGGAGCTCAGCCCCCAGACCTCGTTTCTCTCGGGATTCGCGCGAATGCCGGTTGGCTCGGCGCCGACGGGGATCGTCGCGAAAGGCGCGAGCTTGATAAGGTCGATCGCCGTGAGCGTACCATCCGCCGTATTGCCTACGTATGCGAAGAGGTGAAGGCCAGGACGCAGAAATGACGGACGGAGCTCAAGGGCAACTTCACGGGCGGCGAGTGCGACGAGAAAAACCAGCAGGATGACGAGACGATAGTTGAGGCGCAGTTTCATCACTTTGGTGAGCTAAGCACAAAGGTCAATTCAGTGTGCGGCCGAGAACCGCCGCGATTTCGCGCACCTCCCGGACCAACTGGTCGAATTCGTCCGGCAGGATGGACTGCGGCCCGTCGGAAAGCGCGCGGTCCGGATCGTGGTGGACCTCCACCAGAATTCCGTCCGCGCCGACGGCTACGGCGGCACGCGAAAGAGGCAGCACCTTGTTGCGCCGCCCCGTGCCGTGCGACGGATCGACGACGATGGGCAGATGGCTGCGGCGCTGGACCGCCGGAATCACGCTCAGGTCGAGCGTGTTGCGCGTGAAGTCGGAAAAGGTGCGTACGCCGCGCTCGCACAGGATCACGTTGTAATTCCCCTCAGACATCAGGTATTCGGCCGCCATCAGGAATTCGTCGAGCGTCGCCGACATCCCCCGCTTGAGCAGGACTGGCTTGCGCGAACGCCCGGCGCGCTTCAAGAGCGAGAAATTCTGCATGTTGCGCGCGCCGATCTGAATCACGTCGGCGTACTTCTCGACGAGATCGAGCGATTCGTTGTCGATCGCCTCGGTGATGACGCCCATGCCGAATTTGTCCCGTACTTCCGCCAGAATCTTCAGCCCCTCTTCGCCTAGTCCCTGAAAGCTGTAGGGAGAGGTGCGAGGCTTGTAAGCGCCGCCGCGGAAAAGGCGCGTCCCTGCGGCGCGCACGCGTTCGGCGATGATGAACGCCTGCTCGCACGTCTCAATCGCACACGGGCCGGCCACGATGGCGACCGCCTTGCCGCCGAAGGTCACGTCGCCGGAAGGCGTCGGCACGCTGACCACCGTGTTTTCTTGCTTCACGTCGCGGCTGACCAGCTTGTACGGCTTGCTGACGGGAATGCATTCGACGACGCCGGGCATCGATTCGAGCGAGCCGACGTCCACTGCGCCGCTATTGCCCGTGATGCCGATGGCGGTGCGCGCCGCGCCGGGAATCGGGTGCGCGCGCAAGCCGAGCGACTCGATCCGCGCGCAGACGGCGCGGACCTGTTCTTCGGTCGCATGGGACTGCATGACGACGAGCATTAAGAGCTTCCTCGATGAGCGACGAAACGGAAAGTTTAGCAGGAGGAGGCACGGAGGCAAAGCGGGCTTCTCGAAATGGGCGCGCGCGGCAACGGGCACGCCTTACAGCACGGGCTGGGGATATTATCCGAGTGGCGGTTTGGGAGTACTGTTCCTCATCCTGATTGGAGGCGCGGGGCGGAATCGAACCGCCGATAAAGGTTTTGCAGACCTTTGCCTTACCACTTGGCGACCGCGCCTTCGAAGTGTCTGCAAAAGTAATTTATCATAGCATCGCGCTAGCGCGCTTTCCAGCAGCGACGCGGCGCGGTAGTCGGGTCAGCTTGCGGCCGAGCCGCCACTTCGCAGACCCTCGACATCAGGACGTGACGGGCAGCCGCACGCTTATGGTTGTGCCGTGAGAGTCGGAGAAAATGCTGAATGTCCTGTTTTGCTCTTGTATTCTCTGTCTCATTCCAGCCAATCCCACACCAACTTGAGTTCCGTCTGCCTTAAAGCGCTCCAACGCATCAGCCGGAATGCCGGCTCCGTGATCTTGAATGCGCATGCTCACGCGTTCGTCCTCAAAGTCCAATCGGACTTCGGCGCTCGGGCTCGGCGCGTGCCGCTGAATGTTGGTCAAGCTCTCCTGCAGGACACGGAATAGCGTCAACTCCGCAGCAGGCGGCAAACGGCGCGTATCGCCCATAATTCCGCAGGTTACGACGATGCCGTCCTTTTCGAAAACCCTTCAATGAACCTTTCTGCGCTGACGCGAGACCGATTTCGTCAAGCAGCGGGGGGTGAAGAAGATACAACATCGTACGGACGCCTGTCAGAGCGTCGTCCAGAATCGTGACCAGCTCTGTTGTCGTGTGCTTCTCGGGTGCGTGCGTCAAGAAAGAGTCGGCAATCATCTTGGCCGCCGCCATGCTCTGGCCTAGTCCGTCGTGAAGCTCCCTTGAGATTTTGCGTCGCTCTTCGTCCTGAGCGCGCAGCACTGAAGACTGAGGCGTTGGGCCTCGCGCTCGGCCGCCGTGCGCTGCCGGAGTTCGCTGGGAAGCCCCCGACAGTGCTCCCAGATTAGACAGACTGAGGTCAGGAAAGTGAATAGAAAGATGGCCACAATTAACCAGAACAGGGTAGTCGTGATTCGAGTTCTTCATCCGAGCAGGACTTCTTCAGTCTGCTTTATTTCATCAGTGATGGCAGCGGTTTGAAAATTCCAGCGGATCAGCTCCGCAGTCAGTTCCCCTTGAATCTCCCTTGTCAGAGCTCCGAGATTTTGCAAGCTGGATGGACTCTTCAAGGACGCCTAGTCTGCCTTCGATCGCTGCTTGCAAGCGGCTCAAGTTCCTGGATGCAGCATTCCGCGCGTCATCGAATTCCAGCAGAGCTTGCGCGTCGCCATTGACGAATGCCAAACGGGTCCGAGCAGCTTTGGACAGACTGGATTCAATTGCTCCGACGGTAAGCTCTACCTCGAACCCGTGGTGAACCCATCGCACACCCTCATAGAGTCTGTATACCGTTACCCCAGTAGCGACACCGCTCAGCATCAACAAAATGATGGCGAACAGGAAGATCAGGCAGGGGTTCGGGCGGCGCAACATTTAGGATGGTTCAGCCAACAAGTTCTTAATTCTCGAAGCGAGAACGGATTCTACCGTAGGAAGTGATCCGCCTCAAGCGGACGGCACTCGCCAGAGACAGTGGCGCGGATGGCAGTCACGCTGGCAGCCGAATCAGCCGGGGTTTGGAGTCGTTCCATGTAGAGGCTGGCGGGTGTATAGTAGCGGCGGTCAGAAGCAAACCTATCCTGTCTCACAACACAACAACCACCATGCTCGGGCTGTCGGCCGCGCTTCATTTGAATCACATCAAGAAAAGGAGATCGTGCATGAAGATGATCCTGATGGCAGCAGTCGCGCTGGCCTGCATAACCAGCGGCGCTGCTGTGCTACGCGCACAAGATCAAACCAGTCCAATTCCCAAGGTGCTCCTGATCGATCGCGAAATGGTGAAGTTCGGAAAGGATGCGCCGCACGCGAAGAACGAAGCGGCCTTCGCAAAGGCCTTCGCTAGCGCCAAATCGCCGGGCCGCTACCTGGCCGTAACGACGATGAGCGGACCGAGCGAGGCCTGGTTCCTCGTTGGTTTTGATTCCTACGCCGAATGGGAGAAGGCGGACCAGTACGACGAGCAGCACAAGGTGGACGATTTGGTCGCGCCGCTGATTGAGAAGGACACCGAGTACGTCTCGGACGGGAACCAGGTCGTGGCCACGTACAACGAGAAGTGGAGCTATCGGCCAGGGATGAACATCGCCGAGATGCGTTATTTCGAAGTGGAAACGATTCGGTTGCGCGCAGGGCACGACAAGGATTGGGAAGACATCGCCGCGCTTTACAAGGCCACCGCTGAGAAGATCAACCTGGACGAGCACGACATTTTCTTTGAGGCACGCTACGGCGCTCCGAACGGAACCCTCTATATCTTCACGCCGCGAAAATCGCTTGCCGATCTGGACGCTGCGATAGGCACAGGAAAAGCATTTGATGACGCGCTCGGGGCAGACGGACAGAAGAAGTGGGCGCAACTGCTGGAGGCGGCGATCGCGACCGACAGCACGACTCTGGTTCGGTTCAGTCCCGAAATGAGCTATGCGCCCGATGATTGGGTCAAGGCCGATCCGGGGTTCTGGAAGCCGAAACCCTCGATGGCCCCGAAGGCTCCGGGGAGTGCGACGAAGAGGCCAGTTGAGCCGGCGTCCAAGAACTAGCACGGCTGCAAGCCTAAACGCGAGGCGGAGAATTCTGCACCGCCTCGCGGCAGCGAGCAGGTGTAGTGTGCCCGCGTTTGCGCGCGCGTTGCGTTTCCGATAAAATCTAGGTGTCGGTCGTACATCCGGACACCCTGAGGGAATGGCGGAAGAACAACACCGAAGCAACCTGGTTTTCGACGCAGCCGACGAGTACCGCCCCGAACCGCCGCCCGCACCCGAAATTCCCGCCTGGAAAGACGGCAGCCTCCGTATCGGGATTCACACGTCCATCGCGGGCGACATCTCCGGTTCGCTCGACATCGCGCATGACCTCGGCGCAAACGCCTTGCAGATATTCTCTTCGAGCCCGCGCATGTGGGGCGGCGGCAGTTCGCGAATCTCGGAGGCCGAAGCCGCGCGTTTTCGGGAGCGGCGCCGGGAATTGTGCCTCGGGCCGCTGGTAATCCACGGCAACTATCTGATCAACCTCGCCTCGCCGAACCCGGTGCTTCGCACGCAGTCCGTGCAGGCGTTCCACCAGGAGATCGTGCGGGCCGTTGCGCTCGGAGCAGACTATCTCGTGGCGCACCCGGGCAGCCGGCAGGGCAGCGCCAGCGATTCGGCCCTGGCGGCGATCGCGCAGGGCATCAAGCAGGCGGCGCGCGGATTGAAACTCGGCGAGCTGCAAATCCTGCTCGAGAACACGGCGGGACAGGGAAGTTCGCTCGGTTCGCGCTTCGAGGAACTGAAAGCGATCTTGGACGCATGCCCCGAGCTGCCACTCGGGGTCTGCGTCGATACAGCGCACCTGTTTGCCGCCGGGTGGGACATTCGCACGGCGGAGGGCCTGGAAACGGCGCTGCGCGATATCGACCGAACGGTCGGCCTCGAACGCATCGGGGTCCTCCACGTGAACGATTCGAAGACGCCTCTGGGCTCGCGCGTCGACCGGCACGAACATATCGGCAAAGGCAAGATCGGCATCGAGGGTTTTCGCAGAGTCGTGAATCATCCGCTGCTGGCAACGTGCGCGTTCATTCTGGAGACGCCCATCGACAAGCCGGGCGACGATAAGCGAAACGTGGCGGTCCTTTGGCGATTGACCGGGCGCGTAGTGCGGGCAACCGGACCGGGAATGAAGCCGCGGCCGCGAAGCAAGGCGAGCAGAATAAAGGCCGGTACCCGCAAGGCGAAGAAGGGGCGTAGGGTGTAGGCTGCCCGATAACCGCACAACAGCCGGCACGGAGAGTTTGCGACACCCGGGGGAAAGCAGAGTGGCCGATTACGATCCGCAACGAATCGAGGCGAAATGGCAGAAAGCCTGGGAGGAGCAGGACGCCTTCCGGGCCGACGACAGCGACGCCACGCGCTCGAAATACTACCTGCTCGAGATGCTGCCGTACCCCTCCGGCACGCTGCACATGGGCCACATGCGCAATTACACGATCGGCGACGCGGTGGCTCGCTACAAGCGGATGTGCGGCTATAACGTCCTGCACCCAATCGGGTGGGACGCGTTCGGGCTGCCCGCTGAAAACGCCGCCATCAGGCGCGGCACGCCGCCTCGCGAATGGACGAACGCTAACATCGCGCAGATGAAGGCCGTCTGCAAGCGGTTCGGGTTCAGCTACGACTGGCGGCGCGAGATTTCCACCTGCGAGCCGGAATACTACCGGTGGAACCAGTGGTTCTTCCTGCGCATGCTCGAGCGCGGCTTGGCATATCGCAAGCGCAGCCGCGTGAATTGGTGTCCGCAGTGCCGGACCGTCCTCGCGAACGAGCAGGTGGTCGACGGGTTCTGCTGGCAGCACGAGAGCACGCCCGTTGAAGCGAAGGAAATCGAGCAGTGGTTTCTGCGGATCACGCTGTACGCGGACACGCTGCTCGACGACATGAAGCTGCTTGAAGGAGGGTGGCCCGAGCGCGTTCTCGTCATGCAGCAGAACTGGATCGGCAAGTCGCGCGGCACCCGCGTGCGCTTTGACGTTGCCGAGATGGCTGGTGTGGCCCTCGAAATATTTACCACGCGCGTCGACACGATCTACGGAGCTTCGGCTATCGTCATTGCCGCCGGCCATCCGCAGGTCGAAAAGCTGCTCGATGAAGTGCGCGGGCGCGCGGCGATGGAAAAACAGCTCAAGGCGATGCAAGGGAAGAGCGTCAAGGCGGCGGACATCGCGACGGCTGAAAAAGAGGGCTTCTTCACTGGCCGCTTTGCGCTGAACCCGTTCTCGGGCGAGCGCGTGCCGATCTGGGTGGCGAATTTTGTTGTGGCGGAATACGGCACCGGTGCCGTGATGGCGGTGCCGGCGCACGATCAGCGCGACTTCGAGTTCGCGGGAAAATACCGCCTGCCGGTAAAGATCGTCGTGCAACCGACCACGAGCGCACCCCTGCGCGCCGATCGCATGAGCGAGGCCTACACGAAGTACGGGCGTCTGGTCGATTCGGGACCGTATACGGGCCTGGCATCCGAGCAGGCGATAGAGAAAATGGGCGCCGACGCCGAGGCCAAGGGATTTGGCAAGGGCGAGACGACCTACCGGCTGAAAGATTGGGGGATTTCGCGCCAGCGCTACTGGGGCACGCCGATCCCGGTGCTTTACTGCGAGAAGGACGGCATCGTCCCCGTGCCGGACGACCAGTTACCGGTACGGCTGCCGGAAAACGTCGCTCTTACTGGCCAGGGACAATCGACGCTCGCGAGCGTGCCTGAATTCGTGAACGCGACTTGTCCGAGGTGCGGCGGCCCGGCCCGGCGCGAAACGGATACGATGGACACGTTCATCGATTCGTCGTGGTACTTCTACCGCTATACCGACCCGCACAACGACCGCGCACCATTCGACAAGGCAAAGGCCGCCTACTGGTTCCCGATCGACCAATACATCGGCGGCGTCGAGCACGCGATTCTGCACCTGATCTATTCGCGTTTTTTCTGCAAAGTGATGAACGAGCTCGGACTGATCGACCATCGCGAGCCGGTGAAACGCCTTTTTTCGCAGGGTATGGTGCTGAAGGACGGCGCGAAGATGTCGAAGTCGAAGGGCAACATCGTCGGCGCGATCGAGATGGCGGACAAGTACGGCTGCGACACGGGCCGGATGTACACGCTCTTCGCGGCGCCGCCGGAGAAAGACCTCGAATGGAGCGAGCAGGGAATCGAAGGGTCGGCGCGCTTTCTGAACCGCGTGTATCGTTTGATCGACAAGCACGCCGGGCTGCTACCGGTGGCGCCGGTCGATTGGAGCCAGTCGACCGATCTGGCGAAAGCGACGGCGAAAGAGAAGCTCCTGATCCGGAGGACGCACCAGACTCTGAAGCGCGTGACAAACGATTTCGGGTCGCGCTGGCATTTCAATACGTCCATCGCTCTGATCATGGAGTTGGTGAACGAACTGAGCGCGCAGGAGCCGCTCGATCAGGATATTTCTCCTGTGATTCTGAAGCGCGTCTTCGCCGTGCTGGTGCTGATGCTTTCACCGATGGCGCCGCACATCGCCGAAGAATTGTGGCAGATGCTGGGCAATGCCGCGGGGATCTCGAAGCAGAAGTGGCCCGCGTATCGCGAGGATCTGACGCGCGAGGAGCAGATCGAGATCCCTATTCAGATCAATGGCCGCATGCGTGGCAAAATCTTGGTCGAGGACGGTCTGGGCGAGGACGAAACGCGCGAACGGGCGCTGGGTGATGCGCGCATCGCTCCATTGATTGTGGGCAAGCAGGTGGTGAAAACCGTCGTGGTGCTGAAGAAGCTTGTGAATATCGTGCTGCGCTAGAGACGAAACGGTCGGCGGTGCCAGCGTGCGGCCCAAGCAAACGGTATCGAGGGGCGGATTGAGCAACTATGGCGGATAGTGGTGTAGCGGTGCAAAGAGAACGCGGAGGCATGGTGAGCACGCGACATGGTATCCTGGTGCTGGATTTCGGCGGGCAGTACACCCAGCTGATCGCCCGCCGGATTCGCGAGCAGCAGGTGTTTTCTGCGATCCTACCGTGCACGGCCTCGCTCGCAGAGATTCGCGCGCAGGAGCCAGTTGGCATCGTGCTCTCGGGCGGGCCGAGCTCCGTGTACAACAAGGATGCGCCCGTTTGCGATCCCGACGTGTTGCGGGTCGGCGTGCCCGTGCTCGGGATTTGCTACGGGATGCAGTGGCTCACACACAGCCTCGGCGGAAAAGTGGAGCGCGCCGGTCGTCGAGAATACGGTCCCGCAGAGCTGGACATTCAGAAAGATTCGGCGTTGTTCAAAGGTCTGCCCGGCCGGCTGAAGGTTTGGGAGAGCCACGGAGACCACGTCGTCGAATTGCCGGCGGGATTCCACGTCACGGGCCGGACGGACAACGCCGTGGCGGCCGTTGAAAACACCGAGAAGAAGTTCTATGGCGTCGAGTTTCATCCCGAGGTGAACCACACAGACCGGGGTGCCGAAATCCTGCAAAATTTCGTCTTTGCAATCTGCGGCGCGGAGAAAAACTGGAACCGCGCGGGTTTTATCGCCGAGACGGTCGAGAATATCCGCAAGCAAGTGGAAGGCGCGCGAGCAATCTGCGCGTTGAGCGGCGGCGTGGACTCAACGGTGGCGGCTGCGCTCGTCGATCGCGCCATCGGCGAGCGGCTGACGAACGTGTTCGTGGACACGGGCCTTCTGCGGCGGGACGAATTCCACGACACGCTGGAGATGCTGCGCGAGCGGCTCGGCCTGAACGTCATCGGCGTCGATGCGTCCGAGAGATTCCTCGGAAAACTGAAGGGCGTCACCGATCCGGAAAAAAAACGGAAAATCATCGGCAACGAATTCATCGCCGTGTTCTCTGAAGAGGAGCGAAAACTCGTGGCCGGCGCACAGGGCCTGCCAGTGAAGTTCTTGGTGCAGGGAACGCTCTACCCGGACGTAATCGAATCCGTCTCGGTGAAGGGGCCGTCGGCGGTGATCAAATCGCATCACAACGTCGGCGGCTTGCCGGCCGACATGCCGTTCGGGCTGATCGAGCCGTTGCGAGACCTGTTTAAGGACGAGGTGCGTCAAATAGGAAGAGAACTGGACTTGCCGGAGGAGATTCTCGTCAAGCACCCCTTTCCGGGCCCAGGGCTGGCAGTGCGGCTTCTCGGGGACGTGACGCCGGAAAAGCTCGAGACGCTTCGCGGTGCGGACGCGGTGGTGGTGGAGGAGATTCGCCGCGCGGGGCTTTACGAGAAAGTATGGCAGGCGTTCGCCGTCCTATTGCCGGTACAGAGCGTGGGCGTGATGGGGGACGGCCGAACCTACGGGCACACGATCGCTGTCCGCGTGGTCGAGTCGCTAGACGCGATGACGGCCGACTGGTCGCGGCTGCCGATGGATGTGCTGGAGCGGATTTCGGTGCGGATCGTAAACGAAGTTCCCGGCGTGAACCGGGTCGTGTACGATATCAGCTCGAAGCCGCCGAGCACGATCGAATGGGAATAGGGGAGTCGGGGCGCGAAACGGCCGTGTATGCGCACGCCATTAGCAGCTATATGCGCACTGCAAGGAAAACGGGCCCCCGCTCCGGAGAGAATTCCCCCCAAGCTCCGTTAGCGGTTCGCCATCTTCTGGGCCATATATAGCAAGAGGCGCCGATCCGGTTCCTCGATGCGGCCGAGGAGCCGGCGGAAGCGGCCCAGATAACGCGCGTCTTTCCCAGTGCTGCCCCAGGCGATGTCGTCCGCACTCTTCCGCTTCGGAAGGTTCGGCAGCTCGGGTGGCTCTTCACCGTCGTAGAAAAGCTGGTAGAGCGGAACTTCCATGGCTCGTGCCAACTTTTCCAGCGTCTCGATCGCCGGAACGGTGTGGCCATTCTCGACGCGCGAAATGTAGCAGCGAAGCAGCCCCGTGCGCTTTTCAATGTCGCCCTGGGACAGTTTCTTTGTTTCACGTAGCAAGCGAAGGCGGTCTCCGATTATCATGGCGGGTATTGTATATATGAACCAGTGACCTCGCAACAACAAAGTAAAGGAAACAAGCTTTTTCTTTCGTAACCGAGCGCGAATGGCGAACGTCTCAAAAGGTATGGCGGCTAGCGCCTCGGCGATCACCCTCCCGCTGAATCGGGCGGGGAAGCAGGAGGAGGACCGGGAACTAGTACGCCTGTCCCAAAATGGGACTCAGACCGCGTTTGAGGAGCTTGTGCGGCGCCATCAGCATCGGGTGTTCGCTCTCGTGGGCGGCATCCTCCGGCACCCACCGGACGTGGAGGACGTGGCGCAGCAAGTTTTTCTCAAGGCTTACCTTGGGATCAAGCGGTTCGATCAGCGGGCCGCCTTCTCGACCTGGCTCTATAAGATTGCGGTCAACGAGTGCTGGGACTATCTGAGGAAAAAGAAGGTCCGACCGCTGGTGTACGAGGCGGACCTCTCGGAAGAGCAGGTTTCGAGGCTGGACGGGATCGTCTCGGCGGACCGGCCGCCGGCGAGCCCCAACGACAGGGCGGAAGCAAGGGAACTGCTGGAGCGAATGCTGGACACGTTGCCGGAGCAAGACCGGCAATTGCTGCTCTTGAAAGAAGTCGAGGGATTCTCGGTGCAGGAATTGGCAGAGATTCTGCATCTCAACGTGAATACGGTGAAGGTGCGACTGTTCCGTGCGCGCGGCCGGATCATGGATGCCTATCGGAGACGAATGGCGTCAAGTAGGAAACCTGGTGTTTCTCCGTCGGTGGAAAGGAAGGCGTAGGAGCCATGGCAACGGACTTGGGATCAGGAAGCACGGTGTGTTCGAAATGCGAAGCGCTCCTGGAGGACTATCTCGAGGGAGCCTTGACCGGCGAGGATGGGAAGCGCGTGGCGGGGCACCTGGAAGTGTGCGCGGGATGCCGCGAAGCGCTGGCTGACGCTGAGGCGAGCTTGCGACTGCTGCGAGTAGCCGGACCGGCGGAAGATCCCGGACCGGGGTTCGCGCGGGCCGTGATGGCGCGAATACGCGCGGCCGAGCAGGAAGGCGTGACCGAAGGCGCCGGTTTCTGGCAGCCGTTCGTATCGTTCGGATGGAAATTGGCGGTCACGGCGACTCTGGCGCTCGGGCTGCTTGTGACCTACGATGCAGGCTGGGCGAAACGCCCGCAACCAAATGAGGTGTCCGCACGTCTCACTGTGCGGGACATATTCGTGCAGGATCGGGTCATCACTCCGGCAAACGGCGATGAGGCTCTGATGATGGTGGCGGAAACAGGTCATGGGAACCAATAAGGCGCGCCGCGAAGCAGCAGTTCTATTTCTGGTTGTCTTTCTGCTGGGAGTGGTGCTCGGCGGCCTCGGCGGCCACTTGTGGGGCGAGCGTGTGTGGGGCGGGCAGCCGGCGCCGGTGAACACGCGGCCGACGCGCACTGAAGTGATCGCGCAGTGCACGCACGAATTGCAGCTTACGCCGGACCAACAGAAGCAGCTCATTTCCATTATCGATGACACGAGAGGGAAGTGGGCCGCGCTGTACGCCCCGCTCGATCCGCAGCGGGAGCAGATTCGGCAGGATGGCCGCGCTCACATCCGGGCAATCCTGACGCCGGAGCAGCAGGTGAGGTTCGACGACTTCATGCGGCGCCTCGACGAGCAGCGGAAGAAAGACGCGGCCGAACACCCAGCCACCCGCTGAATCGTAGCGCGACACGCCGGCACACGCGGTCGAATCCCATGGACGAGCGCTCCACTACAAGCCAAGCTCCCTCCACCTCCGCAGCTCCGGGCGCGTCCGGCAATACTCCCACCATACGGCTCGAGAACATCTACAAGACCTACGATCTTGGCGAAGTGCAGGTTCAAGCGCTGCGCGGCGTCTCGCTGGAAATCTATTCGAGTGAGTTCGTCGCGGTGATGGGCGCGTCGGGATCGGGCAAATCGACTCTGATGAATATCATCGGGTGTCTGGACAAACCGACGCGGGGCCGCTACTTCCTGGACGGGAGCGATGTCTCGGGATTGAGCAAGAGCCAGTTGGCCAAGATCCGCAGTCAGAAGATTGGATTCGTGTTCCAGCAATTCAATCTGCTGTCTCGAACTTCAGCGCTCGAAAACGTGGAACTACCGACCATCTATGCGGGCGTGCCGATCGAGGAGCGCGAACGGCGCGCGCAAGAAGCTCTCAATCGAGTCGGACTGGCCGATCGGGCGGACCATTTTCCGTCGCAGTTGTCGGGCGGCCAGCAGCAGCGCGTGGCGATCGCACGGGCGCTAGTAAACAGCCCGTCGCTCCTGCTCGCGGATGAGCCGACGGGAAATCTGGACAGCCGTACGAGCGTCGAAATCATGGATATTCTTCAGAAGCTCAACGACGAGCATGGCCTGACCGTTGTGATCGTCACCCACGAGCCGGATATCGCTCAATTTGCAAAACGCGCTCTCGAGTTTCGCGACGGCAGATTGAAGAAGGACGTCCTGATCCACAATCGTTCGATCGCCGCCCAGGTCCTGCCCACATTGCCAACGGCCGACGAGGACATGGTCGAAGACATCGTTGCTTCTGACTCCGCGAACCCGGCGAACGGTAGCAGCCGCAAGTAGCAAGCCCCGCTTGGCAAATCCCCGCAAACAGCATATAAACAACGCTCGAGGAATCTAATGGCAATGACATTGCCGCTGCTTCCAACGTCGCTCGTGGGCTCATATCCGCAACCAGACTGGCTGATCGACCGGCAGAAGCTTGGCAGCCGGCTACCGCCGCGGATCCGGCTAAAGGAATTGTGGAGGGTCGCGCCTGAATGGCTCGAACAGGCGCAGGATGATGCGACGCTCCTCGCCATCCGAGATCAGGAGCGCGCCGGTCTCGACATCATCACCGACGGCGAAATGCGCCGCGAGAGTTACTCGAACCGCTTTGCGACCGCGCTCGAAGGCATCGATATCGAGAATCCGGGCAGGGGACTGGACCGCACCGGGCATCCCAACATCGTGCCGCGCATTGCCGGCAAGATCCGGCGCAAGCATCCGGTCGAGGTCCGCGACGTCGAATTTCTGCGGAAGAATACGGACCGGCCGATCAAAATGACGGTTCCTGGCCCGTTCACCATGGCCCAGCAGGCGCAGAACGATTACTACAAAAACGAAGAAGAAATGCTGGTCGATTACGCGGCGGCGGTGAATGATGAGATCAAGGATCTTTTTGCCGCGGGCGCCGACGTGGTGCAGGTGGACGAACCGTATATGCAAGCCCGCCCGGAAAAAGCCCGGCAGCACGCCGTGATGGCGCTGAACCGCGCGCTCGACGGCGTCAGGGGGACGACGGCGGTGCACCTCTGCTTCGGCTACGCCGCAATCGTCCATCAGCGTCCGACCGGATACTCATTTCTGCCCGAGCTGGCCGACACGCATGTCAATCAGATCTCGATCGAGACGGCGCAATCGTCGCTCGATTGTTCCATCCTCGAGAAGCTGCGCGGCAAGACCATTATTTTGGGCGTGCTCGACCTCTCGTCCAATCAGGTGGAAACACCCGATGTTGTCGCCGCGCGCATCCGGCGCGCGCTGCCGTTCGTCGATGCGCATCGGTTGATTGTGGCCCCGGATTGCGGCATGAAGTATCTTTCGCGGGAGGCAGCCTTCGGCAAGATGAAAGCGATGGCGGATGGCGCGCGGATCGTCCGCGCGGAGCTACAGGGACGGGCGACCGCTCGCTGATCTCAATGCGGTGCAACGCAGGCTGGTTAGAACGGGATATCTTCGTCGGAGATTTCGGGGCCGGACGCGCTTGCCTCGTCCGGTGTAGGTCCGGATTCGAAGTCAGCGTCGGCGGAGCGGCCCGCAGCGGCGCCGGCGCCACCACCAGCAGCCGCGCTGGCCGCCATGCCTTCCGCGCGCGAAGTGAGCATGCGCATCACGTTGGCGACAATCTCGGTGGTCGTGCGTTTCTGGCCGTCGCGTTTGTCTTCCCACTGGCGGGTCTGGATGCGCCCCTCGATATAGACGAGCATCCCTTTTTTCAGATACTGCTGCGCGATCTCCGCAAGCTTTCCCCAGAGGACGATGCGGTGCCATTCCGTGCGCTTCTGGCGCTCGCCCGAACGGTCTTTGAAGGTTTCATCAGTCGCGAGCGTAAAGTTTGCCACGGCCTGGCCGCCGGACGTGTAGCGCGTCTCGGGATCGCGCCCTAGCCGCCCGACCAGGATGGCTTTATTGACCGACATCGCCAGGAGTATAGCAGAAAGTCGGGAGTCAAGAGCCGAGAGCTAAAAGCCAAGGCTGGCGGTGGCCCCGCGCTGTGCGAGTGGCCCGATTCTGCTAGAATGCGCGCGCAAGTTTCCAAAGCAAGGCTTTGAAAGTCTTCCGGACGAGAGGCGATATGGCAACCAAGACGCAGAGCTTCGAGAATCACGCGAAAACGGTCCCCACATTTCACTACATTGTGCTGCCCATTTTTCTCCTCAACATCGTGTGGTCGATCGAGCGGGTAATTCACCAGCATACTTTTGGAACTGTGGTTTCGCTCTTGGTCGCGATCGCGTTGCTGCTGCTCGCTTTCAACGCGCGCATCTTTGCACTCACAGTGCAAGACCGCGTGATCCGCCTCGAGATGCGGCTTCGATTGCAGCAGGTGATGCCGCCGGACCTCCGTGCGCGTATCCCGGAATTCTCGATCGATCAATTGGTGTCGTTGCGTTTCGCGAGTGACGCGGAGCTGCGGGAGCTCGCGCGGAAGGTGCTGGACGAAAAATTGACGGACCGCAAGGCCATCAAGAAGCTGATTCGCGATTGGCAGCCGGATTTACTGCGGGCGTAGCTAGTGGCTCGCCGGACGTGAAGTGGTTGAGGCGCCGATCTCGCGCAGCTTAGCCTGGGCGCGCGTGGCTTCGTCAGTGCCGGGATAGCGGCGGACGACTTCGCGGAGGTCGCGGATGGCGCTGGCCTTCATTCCCAGCTCGAGTTCGGCCATACCCTTTTTCATCAGTGCAGCCGAAAGCTTGAAGCTCTTGGGATAGTTCGTAAGTACATCGTCGTAAGCGGCGATAGCGCTCTTGAAGTCGCTCTGGGCGTACGCAATTTCGCCGAGATAGAACTGCGAGTTCGAAGCGAGATCGTTCGACGGAAAATTCTTGATGTAGTCGGAAAACTCCTGGTGCGCGAGGCTGTAGTTGCCGCTGCTGTAATCGCGCAGCGCATTTTGGTAGAGCGTATCGGCGGAAATAGGAGACATTGCGGCTCCGGGACCAGGGGCGTTCATCGCACCCGGCCCCCCTGGGGCAGTGGCGCCCGGTGCGGCCGTGCCCGGCGCGCCGCCCGAAACCTTCGCGTCGATGCTTTGCAGCAGGTTCTGCATGTCGGTCAACTGCTGCGAGAGCTTTCCAACGCGCGCCTGAACGTCCTGCAAATTGTCGGAAAGGCCCTGCGTCTGCTGGGTCATCGTGTCGATGCGCGCCCCGGTATTCGCCTGGACTTCCTGCACCGTCTTTTGCAACACGCCCATCTCGCCGTTCAGCTTGCCGACGGAGTCGAGCGACTGCTGGACGAGCGTCTTCAGCGTGGCGCTATTGGTGTCCACCGCCGTGCGCAGATCCTGCTGCCCCTGGAGCAGCTGCGCGACCTGCTGCTGAAGCTCGATCATTTCTTTCGAGACGGCGCCGGCGGGCTGGGGAGCGAGAATCGCTCCGCCCAGCGCTCCGAAGAATATTGCCGCGAATGCAAGCACCACCGATCGTGTGCGCAAGTGACTTCCTCCTTCGAGAATATGACCGGGCTTCGTCCTGAGGGGCATCGTTTGCCCTACGGAATGCGCGAGCGGTGGGCCCGCCACGGAATGCCGGACCCGCCGCACGCGGTTGAGAGTTGGTTTCTAGTGAGCCAGGACAGGGTGCGCCCGGCGGTTGCGCTGCCAGCAGTCTTCGTTGTGCTCGGTGCAGACAGGCCGCTCCTTGCCCCAACTCACGGTTTCCATCCGGTCGGCGGAAATGCCGAGCGAGATGAGATAGTTTTTCGCGGCCTCAGCGCGGCTCTGTCCGAGGGCGAGGTTGTATTCGGTCGAACCCCGCTCGTCGCAATGGCCCTCGATCGAGATGTGCACCTGCGGATAGGACCGTAGGAACTCCGCATCCTTTGTGAGGGCTTCGCGGGCATCGGGTCGCAGCTCAGCCTTGTCGAGATCGAAGAAGGCGTCCTTCACGTTCTCCGCAAAGAGGTCGCTGAGATTCGGCTGCGCGGGGGGAGCCGCCGCCGCGGGCGTGCTCACGTCGACGCGCGCGGTGGCGGTAGCGTTGCCGCCGGCCCCGGCGGCCGTAATTCTGTAGGTTGTGGTCTCGGTCGGATTGACGGGCGTCGCGCCCTGCGGCGCTACTTTGCCGACCCCGGGCTCGATGTCGAGGTCGGTGGCATTCGTCGACGACCAGGAGAGCGTCGCCGTCTGGCCTGGATTGATGCTTGACGGAGACGCATTCAGTGTCACCGTTGGCTGCACCGGAGGCGGCGCCGGCGCCGGAGCGGGAGGTGTCGCCGCTACCTGCTTCTTGCAACCGCTGATGAGAACAGCAAAAGCGAACAGGCTAAGAAATAACGCAAACCTCCGAAAAGTACGGTGCTGCATGTACTGCCTCCTTTGGCGTTTCGCGCGGGCTCGGCGAAACAGCCTGGAATGGAGCTGCTTGTCGAACATCACTAAGAAATAAACGCTTCTCTACTTGGGCCTTTCACCCCGTATGGTGCGCGAGGCGAATCTTGGGACGGCCGGACACGGAAAACGGCCACATGGAACCGAGTGCGAGTACCGCTATCGCTGCGACCAGTTGGGCGATTCGTTCTGCGCTTCGAAAGTCAACTGCCGCGGCTGGCTGCCGTCAGCCAGCATGGACCATATCTGGCGCGTGCCCGTGCGCGTCGATTCGAAAACCAGATGGCGGCCGTCCGGCGCCCAACTCGGGCGTTCGTTGCGGGCCTCATCCTTTGTCAGCTCGACGAGCTGATGGCTGATGATGTCCATGACGTAGATATCGTAGTTGCCGCTCGGGCGTCGCCAGCTAAATGCGAGCAATTGTCCATTTGGTGACCACGCTGGGTCGATGACGTAGCCCATGTCCGGCAGGTCGATTTTCTGGGTATCCGTCCCGTCGGAGTTCGAAAGATAGAGCACCGGGTCGCCACCACGGTCGCTCACGAAGACCATTTGCTTGCCCGTCTTCGGGTTCCACGCGGGCGACGTGCTGACTCCGCCGCCGAATATGATGCGATGCAGGCGCGCGCCATCCGACTGCGCCACGTAAATCGCCGGATTGCCATTCAGGCTCGACATGAAAGCGATCTCCGAGCCGTCGGGAGACCACGCCGGGGAGCTGCTCGTCCCGCGATAGCGAGGAAAAGCAATCAGGCGATTCGCCGCCAGCGAGTAGATGCAGATCTGCGCCGACGTGATCCCTCGAAACGGGACGTAGCACGTGAACGCGATGCGCGTCGCATCTGGAGACCATCGGGGCGTCAACGAAATCGAGTTGAGATGCGTCACCTGGTGCTGGTTCGCGCCGTCGTAGTCCATGACCCAGATTTCCTTGTTGCCGCCGCGGGCGCTGGCGTATGCGATCTGTGTCTCGGCGATGCCTGGCTGGCCGCCGCTTAGGACGGCGACGATATCGTCCGCAAACTGGTGCGCTATGCGGCGTGCATCCGCATCGGTCGCCGGTCCGCGGTAGATCTTTTGCAGGACGAGCGGCGCCGTGGGATTGTGCACGTCGGAAAGAAAGCCAGCGAGGGCCAGGCCCGAGCCATCGAGGGTTAGGTTGTCGTACGCCACCATGTACGCGTTGGCTGGAGCGGCGGCCCAGTCTTGCGCTTTGAGCTCGCTCGGCTGGCTGGGCACCTGCGTGGGATAGAAGCTCGGGCTGACGAGATCGAGAATGCCGGAGTAATCGAGATCGGCCCACAGCACGTCGTGAATTGTCTTCGCGAACGGCTGCGCCGGGATCGAGAGGGCCGCAGTGTCCGGGGCGGCGACGCGCGCTTTGGTTACGCCAAGGCCGGTGCCCGTCTTGAACCAATCCTGCGCCACTGCGCCGCGGCTCGAGAAAAGTACGGCGAGCATAACTACAACCAAAGCTGAGAGGGGGCGAACTTTTCGCGTCATCATCATCAATATGCGCCTTTGACTGACTTTACTCACCAGCCGTCAGCGGTGAAAATCGAACCAGAACTCAACGCTCACCTCCGAACCGGAGTATGCCGCCGGGAGCCGATCGAGCGGGCTCGATGCCTTCACCGCGCGAATGGCTGAATTGTCCACGGAATAGTTGTTGCTCGAATGCGTGATCTGAATATTCGTGATCGTGCCGTCGCGCAAAATCGTGAACCCGGCGATCACTCGTGGCGCGTACGCCACGTTCGGGTCGACCGTCGATTGCAACCAACTGCTGGTGATTCGCCGCTGCACGGCCTCGACGTACCACGAAAACCGCGAACCGAAATCGCCCCCGCCGATCCCATTGGCGCTGAGCCCTGCCTGAGTCGCGCCGGTCGTGCCCATCGCGAAGGACGTGACGGGAACGGTCGGCGTGCCGCCTCCGCCGTAGGGAATCGCGTTCGTCGGGGGCGGCGTCGTGTTCTCGAGCACTTTCGACGGGCGCGAAACGTACTTCGGCGGCTTGTTCTTTTCGAATTTCGGAATCGGCACGGCGTCCGGTGGAGGCTTCGGCACCGGCTGCGGCTCGGACTTGAAGAGGCCTTTCGATTCGTCGACGACTTGATTGGGCGACTCCACGTCGGGGCGGGGAAGCGGAATCGCGGGCAGGCTGCCGACGACGCCGACGGTGACCGAGCCCCCCGGGCCGCCCCAAGTTTCCCCGCTGCGTGAAAGAAAAGTGGAAACAGTGGCGAACGCCGCGAGCAAAAGGTGCAGCAGCACGGAGATCAGGGTAAAGCGTCTGAGCGTTTCGGCCGGTCGAGTTATGGCGATTGACGACATGTCATTGCGTCTGCGGCCGCTCGCTCAGCGGCTGCGTCACCACGCTGATGTTTTGGATGCCGGCCTGCCGCAACGCGTCGACCACCGTCGCCCAGCTCCCAAACGGCACCGTCTCGTCGCACCGAACGTACACCGCCTGCGTCTTCGGGTCATGAGATTGCGCGATCACCTGCTGGCCGAGATCGTGAATGTTGATCGGCTTGTCGTTCAAATAGACGCGCTGGCCGCGGTCGATGGTTATCACCATGCGGACCTCGGTGAGTTCCTTCACCGTTTTCGTCTTTGGGACGTCCACTTCGATTCCGGATTGAAGGATCGGCGCCGTAATCATGAAGATGATCAGCAGCACGAGCACCACGTCGATAAACGGCACCATATTGATTTCCGATAGCGACGTGCCGGTCTCTTGCTGGAGTTGCGGCATGGATATGCTCTATGAGTTGCTGCTGTAAAGCGTCTCGACCTTCGCGACGAACTCCGACGCAAAGTTGTTCATCCGCGCCGCGACGGAGCGGATGCCCTGGAGGTAGTGGTTGTAGGCGATCAACGCCGGGATTGCCGCGGCGAGACCGGCAGCGGTGGTAATCAGCGCCTCGGCGATGCCCGGGGCAACCGCGCGAAGGCTGGCCGTGCCTGCATCGCCCAGACCGGTGAATGCGTCCATCACGCCCCAGACAGTCCCGAAAAGTCCGATGAAAGGTGAAACCGAGGCGATCGTCGCGAGCGTGGACATTCCTCGTTCGAGGCGGCGCACCTCATCGCTGGCGGCCACCTGCATCTCGACGCCGATGGCGTTTGCGTTTTTCACCTTTCCGCCGTGGGGATTTCCGCCCGCCAGTTGCGACGAGAGTTCGGAGTACCCGGCGTCGTAGACGGCAATCAGCGGCGTGCCGCTCGACCCGGCGCGAAGCGCCTTGGGATTCGGAAGTCCGCCGCCCGCCCGGAACATTTGCAGGAAACGGGTGGTTTTGCGGTCCAGTCCGCCGAGCTGGTACCACTTTTGAAGGATCAGCGCCCAGGAGAAAACGGAGAGAACCAGGAGAATTCCGAGAATAACGCGAGCCAGACCGCTCGTCTGTTCGAGAAGCGTGAGCGGATTGGCAAAAAAAAGAATCGCCAGGCCAGAAATGATTCCCTCCCTCAGAAAGAACTCCACTTTGCCGGGCAAATCTACCGTAGCACACGCAATCCACGTATTCAAACATATCAGGCGCACGGAATCACGTTCGTGCTGGCTGAATGGACACACGGAGAGCTCGAGAAATCCTGGGCTTTTTTCGGGTCACTACGTTGCATGACGCGGTGGCCGTCCACGAAGCGCGGGTGCGCTACACTTCGATTAGGCCGTCCGATCGCCGCGAACGGAAGTGTGAAATGGAAAACGAATCACAGCGCATGCCAGGTGAGCGCGTCTTTCTCTCCGCCGAATGGCGACACCTCGTGATGTTGAACTACGAAGTGGATCCCGGCCTTCTCGCAAAGTACGTTCCGCCGGGCACCGAGTTGGATGCCTTCGCGGGCAGGGTATACGTCAGCCTCGTCGGTTTCCGCTTTCTCCATACCAAACTGTTCGGGATTCTTCCGATCCCTTTCCACGGCGAATTCGAAGAAGTGAACCTTCGCTTCTATGTGCGGCGCCGCGACCCCCAGGGAGATCGCCGGGGCGTCGTTTTCATTCGCGAGATCGTGCCGAAACGCGCGATGGCGCACGTGGCCCGGTTGGCTTACGGCGAAAACTACGTCCGCTATCCGATGCGCCACGCCGTCCGTACGAATGGCGCGGGCATAACGACAGAATATCAATGGCAACTCGGCCGCACCTGGTGCAGGCTATTCGCCGAGGGTTTGGGCAGCCCTTCTTACGCGGCAGGAGGCAGCCTCGAACAGTTCATCACGGAACACTACTGGGGATATTCGGCGCGGCGCAACGGCGGCTCTCTCGAATACCACGTGTCTCACGTACCCTGGCGAGTTTGGGCAAGGACCACGGCGGGCTTTGGAGGTGATAGCAGGTCGCTCTATGGGTCCGACCTGGCCGCGATTCTTCGCCGCTCGCCTGATTCTGCATTCATTGCAGACGGCTCGCCCGTACTAGTCTTCGTGGGCCGGCCAGTTTCCTGAAAGCCTTCAATCGGCAGCGGCTTTGTGTGCAACGCGCCTGTGCTAAACTCGGGGTCGGTCATGAGCAAGGCGTTCGATATCGGGATCGAATCGCTGGCGGCTACAGCTTCTCCTTCTTTGCCTAGCGTTCCGCCAGTGCCGGACTACCATCCTGAACGCGTTGTTCGCGACAGTCTTTCTTCGTCTACGACAAGCGGCAAACGCTTCTACATCGAGACGTTCGGCTGCCAGATGAACGTCCACGACTCCGAGAAAGTCGCGGGTGCGCTCCTCGAGCGCGGCTATCGCGCCGCCGAAAATCTCGCGCAGGCCGATCTCGTCTTGTACAACACGTGCAGCATCCGTGAAAAGGCCGCGCAGAAAGTCTTTTCGCGCCTTGGCGAGTTTCGCTACGCATCGCCGCGGAAGGTGATCGCGGTGCTGGGTTGCGTCGCGCAGCAGGAAGGCGAAGAAATCTTCGAACGCGCGCCGTGGGTGACCCTGGTCTGCGGTTCGGCGAGTTACCGCAAGCTCCCCGGGCTTTTGACTCAGCTCGAAGCGGGCGGACGGCGCATGATGGGTCTGGACCTCGACACGGACGAGACCTTCGAGACGGAAATAACGCGGCGCGATAATCCCTTCCGCGCGTATCTCACGATCATCGAGGGCTGCGACTACGCCTGCTCCTACTGCGTCGTCCCGCACACGCGCGGTCCCGAGCGGAGCCGCGCGAGCGATTCGATACTCTCGGAAGTCCGCCGCCTGGCGGATGCGGGCTACACCGAAATCCAGTTGCTCGGCCAGACGGTGAACTCGTACCGCGATCCCTCGCCGCGAGGCATGGACTTCGTCGCGCTGCTGCGCGGGGTCGCCGCGGTCGAAGGCATCCGCCGCGTGCGGTTCACCACTTCCCATCCGAATGATTTCCACCGCGAAATCGTCGAAGCGATCGACGCGATCCCCGCGCTCTGCGATCACGTCCATCTTCCCGTGCAGTCCGGATCGACGAGCATTCTGCGTGCCATGCGCCGCACGTACACGCGCGACGAATACCTCGAGAAGATTTCGTGGATTCGCGCCGCGCGCCGCCCGATCAGCCTGACCACCGACATCATCGTCGGCTTCCCTGGCGAGACGGAAAAAGACTTCGAAGAAACTCTGACGCTCCTCGACGCTGTCGGCTACGACGGCGTCTTCTCGTTCAAGTACTCGCCGCGTCCCAACACCACAGCGTCCTCGATGGCCGATGCCGTGCCGGAGGAACAGAAGAGCAGGCGGCTCGCGGTTGTGCAGGACCGCCAGCGCCAGATTCAGATCGCGCGCAATGAAAAGCTGGTCGGCACGACGTTTGAAGTCCTTGTGGACGCGCGGCATGCAGCGCGCGGGCAGTGGGCCGGCCGTTCGACAAGCAACCGCACGGTAAATTTCGCTTCGCCTCGGGAAAACCTTCTGGGAGAATATGTGCAGGTCAAAGTAACGCGCGCGGGGCCGAACAGCCTCGTAGGCGACGAGGTGGTATAAGCAGGAAGCGGCGGTCATCACCGGAGGCCACCATGGAACTCGAGGTAAAGATCAGGGGATTGATGATGGATCCCATGACCAACATGCCGGTGGTCGTCCTGAAGGAAACGCAGGGCAGCGGCATCCTGCCGATCTGGGTGGGCGTTTACGAGGCGAACGCCATCGCGCTCGAAATCGAAAAAGTCCAAACGCCCCGGCCCATGACCCACGACCTGCTGAAGAACGTCCTCACCGGCCTGAACGTCCACGTGCAGCGCGTGGTCGTCTCCGATTTGAAAGACGACACGTTCTACGCGCTGATCTGGATGGAGCGCGACGGCCAAACAATTTCGATGGACTCGCGCCCGAGCGACGCGCTCGCCCTCGCCCTTCGCCTCGATTGCCCGATCTTTGTGGAGGATGAGGTGCTGAAAAGCTCCAAGATGGCCGGTGCGGCCTCCGAGAAAAGCTCCAACGAGGAGTTGCGCAAGTGGCTGGAGAATTTGAACGACGAGGATCTCGGCCGCTACAAGATGTAGGCGCCTTCCGTCCTCGGCACCCGCAATCGCGTTCATGGCTCTTCAAAACTTCAGCATCTGGAAAAATCTGTACTTCGCAAGGAAATGTGCGGCGATCCCTGAGACTGTGTCTTGTGTGGCGTGTTGCATCATCCCGGGGCGAAGACTTTTGCGCATCACGGCCAGAGCACCGAACATCGCTCCGTAAACCGAGATTACGATCGCGGCCCTGCCGCCCTGGTACAGGTGCCCGAGGCCAAACACGATCCCCTGTAGCGCCACGGCAGCCGCAGCGCTCTGCGTCAGAGCCAGGAACTGCCGTTGTAAATACCCGCGAAAGATCAGCTCTTCGCAAAATCCGGCGCTGGTTGCTAGCACGACCCATACAACCATCTCTGCTGGAGTTTGCGGCAGCAGGAACTTCGCCGCCTCCATTCCTTTGAATCGCACCGCGTACGAAATCCCCGACACCACCGCCAGGACCGCGAGCCAAAATAGAAACGCCACGCCGACATCGCGCCAGAAGTCCGCCCAGCGATCCCACCTCCCGCCAATCAATTCCCGCAAGGTTTTCTTGTAGGGCCTCAACCCGAGCAGCCAGACGTAACCCAGCAGGAAGAGCTCGTAGCAAATCGTCAGAACGTAGGTTGGTATCCGGCTTGGAGCTTGCGCGGCCTTGGCCATGAAGCGCGGCCGGCTTTGCAACACGGAGAATCCGATGAGAACCACCAGGAAGACCGCGGTGTGCCAAACCGGTGCAACCGCGGCCGCTGGCTCCTCCGCGGGTTGCCCCGGCGCATTTTCGGCACTTGCCATGCAGTCTCCTTGCGGACAACAGGTGCGCCGCAGTGTACCAAGCTGGGCGGCCGCGCGAATCGTCAAATTTCTCTTGCGTTGGGCCGGGCAGAGTGGGTACAGTGAGCCTACTCGTAGTGGGGCAACGGCTGCCCGGCTCTATATATGGGCCTGGCGTTGCCGCACGGGGAGCGAGGCAAAGGTTTGACCTGCGTCCTGGCGGTTGCCAATCAAAAAGGCGGCGTTGGAAAGACCACTACATCCATCAATCTCGCCGCCGCTATCGCGCTGAAGAAGAAAAAGACCCTTCTGATCGACCTCGACCCGCAATCCAACGCTACGATTGCCTTTTTTAACCCTGGCGAAATCCAGACCACGATGTTCGACGTCTTCGCGGATCATCCGGCGGAGATGTCCAAGGTCATCCGCCCTACAAAGGACCCATACCTGTTCGTTGCGCCGGCGCGGCTTGCCCTCGCGCGACTCGAGCAGCAGCTCGCCGGGCAGTTCGACGCTCCGTTCAAGCTCAAGGACGCGCTCTCGCCGATCCTGAAGGATTTCGACTACATCGTGATGGACACGCCGCCGGCGCTCGGCATCCTCACGGTCAATGCGCTCGTCGCGTCGACGCACTTGCTCGTGCCGATTCAGGCCGCTTATTTCGCGATCGAGGGCACCGACGATCTGCTCGAAACTTACGGCCGCATTCGCTCGCGCCCCAATCCGGATTTGAAGGTCCTCGGCGTGGTGATCACGCTCTTCGACAAGCGCACCAACATTTCGCGCGACACCCACGAGCAAATTCGCGCTACTTTCGGGAACGCGCTCTTCAAGACGCGCATCAGCAAGAATGTTCGCCTTGAGGAAAGCCCGGCCTACAAGGAAACGGTGTTTACGTACGCGCCGAAATCTTCCGGCGCCGAAGAATACAAAAAGCTCGCCCAGGAGGTATTGCAACGTGTCCAAGAGGATCGGGTTGCCCGTCACTCTCAAGATGCGGCATGACGCGCATTACGTAGAGACACTGACCAGCTTCAGCGGCGCGTCCGTCGGGCGCATGATACCGGTTGACAAGATTCGCCCCAACCCGGAGCAGCCGCGCAAGAATATCGGCGACATCCGTGAACTGACCGACTCAATCCGCCAGAAGGGCGTGCTCGAGCCGCTGCTCGTCCGCTTCGTTCCGCGCGAAGACACCTACTATATCATCTCGGGCGAGCGCCGCTACCACGCCTCGATGGCCGCGGGGCTGCACGAATTGCCCTGCATCGAGAAAATCGCCGACGACGCCGAGACGCTCGAGATCGCGCTGATCGAGAATCTCCAGCGCAAGGACCTCACCGCCTTCGAAGAGGCCGACGGCTTGCAGCGCCTCGCCGACCAGTTCGACTACACCCACGACGACATCGCGAAAAAAATCGGCCGCTCGCGCTCTTCGGTCACCGAAACGATGTCCCTGCGCGTCGTCCCGGACGACGTCCGCCGGACTTGCGTCGACAACGGGATCATTTCGAAGTCGCTGCTGCTCCAGGTCTCGCGCCAGCCCACCGAAAAGAAGATGCACGAAATGGTTCGCCGCATCGCGCAAGGCGGCATGACCCGCGATGAAGCTCGCCGCGCCCGCAAGGAAGAAACGAAATCCGCGCCACGGCCTCAGCCATTCGTCTTCGACTTCGAGGCCGAGGACGGCGCCTTTCGCATCCGCCTCCAGTTCCGCAAAAGCCACGTTGGCAACGAAGAGCTCGCGGCGGCGTTGCGCACGGTCCTGCGCGGTCTCGAATCCGGCTCGCTCTCCTCTTCCGCCGCCTGAGCAGCCGCGCGTTCCCAAAGGTCGCTGGTAGGGGCACCCGTGCCGTGCCCGCCGCTGATGCTTGGAGAAGCGCGGCCCATTTGCGACAGATAGACCCATTCCCAGTAGCCGCCTGGTCGCACCAGCTTGTCGCCGCCATATGCCGGCTTGGGATCGGTCGGGTCGGCGGAACGAAGCTGCGTTGCCCCCAAAAGCAGGAGTAGTACTGTGCCGCGCGCAGGAGCAATCTTCATCGTGCCTCCTACAGGAGTGTCGGTGCCCTTTAGATGTGGCAGCAGGAGAATGGAGATCAGCGTAATTGCAGATTCAATGGCTCCGCGCGGCGGCCAGCGCTCAGTTCCGCCCCGTGGACGCGCTGGTCGGGCTCGACAGTGAGTTGTAGATCGTCTCGATGAAGGCGTCCGTACTGACAAAGTTGCCGGAGTACTTCTGCCACGGCGCGAGAACCTTCTCTTCTTTCATCTGAGCGAGGGTCTTGTGCTCCGCCAGCGCCTTTTGCACGGCCGCAGTGGTGTCCTTCAGCATCTGCGCGTACGCGCGGAGGTCGTCCATCGTCGCCAGCGCGCCGTGGCCGGGGATGATCTTCACGTCCGGCGGGAATTCGGCGATGGCTTTGTCGCACGCGGCGATCATGCCCTGCACGCTCCCGCCTCCGTTCACATCGATGAACGGGAATCCGTAGCGCACGAACTCATCGCCCATGTGCGCCACGTTGTTCTTGGAGAAGAAAACCACCGAGTCGCCGTCGGTGTGCGCCGCCGGAAAGTGCGTCACGCGGATGTCGTCGCCGTTGACGTGCAGCGTGATCCGGTCGTCGTAGGTGATCACGGGCAGCGCCGCCTTCGGCTGTGCCGGCTGCTGGATGTGGATCGCGCCGCCGGGGCCGTTGCCGATCGAGCTGCCGTCCTCGAGCCGCTTGCGCAGGTTGTCGTGAGCGATGATCGTAGCGCCCGCCGCGGCGAACGCAGGGTTCCCGTTAGTGTGGTCGTTGTGGTAGTGCGTGTCGATCACGAAACGCACCGGCTTGTCCGTCGCTCCTATCTTCTTGAGCGCGGCCTGAATCTTGTCCGCCAGCGGCGCGTATTCCGTGTCCACGATCACGATGCCGTCCTCGCCCACCGACGCGGCGATATTGCCGCCCGCGCCCTCCAGCATGTAGACGTTCCCGGAAACTTTGGTGACTTTGATTTCGACCTTCGAGAAGTCCGGCGGCTGTTGAGCCGCGGCCAGCTCGGGCATGACCAGGAGAGCGGAGAAGAGCACCATCGCCACGACGCAGAGTTTGCACATTCGCATCCTCCCCAGAAGTGCCGGGATTCTACCACCGAAATTGCTCCCGCCGCTCATTCGCCGGCGCTTGCCTCCGCGCGGTCTCGGAGTGGTATCCTGATCGCAATGGAACTGACGCCGCAACAGATCGGCTTTCTCGAACAATTGCGCTCCCGCGGGTTCGAGGTCGTCGCGTATCCGCTGTACGAAAACTACGTGGGCGTCCGAAAGGGGAATTGCGGCGCGCTGCTTTTGCCCTCGGGGTCGAATGGCTTCAAGCTTTACGGCGAGCCTGCGTATCTCGTCGGTGGGCAGCTCAGCGCCCGCTCCATCCGGTCCGACGGCCTCTGGTTCGTCCGCAAGCAGGACAAGATCGAGGCGACCCCGGAGCGCACCGCCGAGCTCGATGCCTTCGCCGCCGAACTCGCCTCCGCTCTGCTCCCCGTCGCCTGACAGCGAAAGGCTATCCTTCGCGATCCGAGCGACGGTACCTATACCGCAGCGTTCGCATCGCCGGTTTCGAATACCGGCACACGAAGATTCAACTCCACTCCGGGAGACAACAAGGATGGAAACGGCGAGCGGGTCCTCGTATTCGAGGTGAACCCGGTCAGCTGAAATCGCCGTCAGTCGCGGTAGACAAACTCAAGCTCAATGCCCGCCACGTCGATGATGTCGCCCGACAAGAGCTTGGTGGGGTGCGCGATGGGCTGACCGTTGACGTTCGGCACTCTGTCGGCAGCGCCAATATAGTACGAATTGTCCTCTCGGCGATTGATCTGCGCGGCGGCCTTCGGCGCAAACCAACCCTTTAGTTTCACGGTCGCCATGGCCGATTTTCCAACCACTGTGAGCTTGTCGTTAAGCATATATTCCCGTTGGCTGGTCTTGCCCTTGCGCACGACGAGCGTCGGAACTTTCAGCCGGGCCGGCGCCATCTGTGGGCTTTCTCCGGCAGCCGCAACCTGCTGAAGCAAGTCTCGCCGTGCCTTCGTGTCCAGCATCACGGTCTCATTGATTTTCGGCGTCGCGGGCCGTGCGTCTCCATTCCCGGGCGCCGAACTGTTCGGCTCGCGCGACTCCGAGACCACGATCGAGTGCTTTCCGACCGTGACCGAATCACCCGGCTTGAGCGTGATCATTTTGACGCGCTGCCCGTTCACGAACGTCCCATTCAGGCTGCCGAAGTCCTCGAGCAT